>Ga0070691_10000885_pt1 | contig 12151 bp, 13 predicted proteins | sample KBSK1101metaG_FD_64673 | JGI IMG/M metagenome (GOLD analysis project Ga0070691, IMG submission 64673) | Corn, switchgrass and miscanthus rhizosphere microbial communities from Kellogg Biological Station, Michigan, USA - KBS K1-10-1 metaG | ecosystem: Host-associated > Plants > Roots >... | reverse complement strand
GGTGCAGGCCCAGGTCAACCGCGGCCTCGCCAGCTTCACGGAAACGGACGAGGTGGGCGTCTACCGCGTGACCACTTCCCGCGGCGAGACCCGCGTGGCCGTCAATATCGGGACCGGGGACGAGTCGGATCTCACCCCGCGGCCCGTTCCCTCCTTCGTGGAAGGGGCGCGTCCCGAGGTCGCCCCCGTGCCCGTGCAGCGCGAGCTCTGGCCGTACTTCGTCCTGTTTGCGCTGGCGGTGTTCGCGCTGGAGGGCTTCCTCTACTGGCGGCGCCAGACGGCCGGACGGCTGGTGCTGCCGTTCACCAGCGGCGAGCGCTGGGCGCTGGGCTTGCGCTGCGTGCTCCTCGCGGTGCTGGTGGTGGCGCTGGCGCGACCCACCGTGCCGCGCTGGGTGGACCGCCTGAACGTGCTGTTTCTCCTGGACGTCTCGGACAGCGTGAGCCTGGCCGCGCGGGAGAACGCCTTCCGCTTCGCGGCCCAGGCGGCGCAGTCGCTGCAGCCCGGCGATCAGGCCGGCCTCATCGTGTTCGGCGAGGAGGCGGTGGTCGATCAGACGCTGAAGCCCTCCGCCAAGCTCGATCGCCCGCAAGTGCAGGTGGGCGGGCGAGGCACCAATCTCGCCCAGGCGCTGCAGCTGGCGCTGGCCACCGCGCCCCCCGGCCACGCCAACCGCTTCGTGCTCCTCACCGACGGGCGCCAGAACGCGGGCAATGCCCTCGCGGTGGCGCAAGCGGCCAAGGACGCGGGCGCCGACGTGTTCTACGTTCCCGCTCCGCTCACCTTCAAGCAGGAAGTGGTGGTGGAGTCCATGGTGTTGCCGGTGGAGGTGAAGTTCGGCGAGCCGTTCCAGGCCAAGGTGGTGGCGTGGAGCCAGGCCGACACCCAGGGCCGCCTGTCGCTGTACCGGAACGGCGAGTTCCTCGGCTCGCAGGTGGTGCGCATGGCCGCGGGCAAGAACGTCTACACGTACCGGCAGGCGCTGGAGCAGAGCGGCATCCACGTCTATCAGGCCGCCATCGAGGTCGAGGGCGACACCATCGAGGAGAACAACCGCGCGGTGGGCACGGTGGTGGTGCGCGGCCGGCCCCAGGTGCTGCTGGCCGAGAAGGACAAGGCCCAGGGCCAGACGCTGGCCGCCGCCCTGCGCGCCCAGCACGTGGACGTGGAGGTGGTGGAGCCGGACCGCATCCCCAAGGACATGGCGGGGCTGCAGAAGTACGACGGGATCATCCTCTCCAATGTCTCGTCGCTCAAGATGACCAAGAAGCAGATGGAGAACATCCGGGACTACGTCCGTGACCAGGGCGGCGGGCTCATCATGCTGGGCGGCGAGGAGAGCTTCGGACTGGGCGGCTACTACCGCACGCCCATCGAGGAAGCCCTGCCGGTGACCATGGAGGTGAAGCAGAAGCTCGAGATCCCGAGCCTCGCGGTGGTGCTGTCCATCGACCGCTCGGGCTCCATGGCCATGACCACCGACAGCAAGGTTACCAAGCTCGACATCGCCAAGGAAGCCTCGCACCTCGTGGTGGATCTGCTCGACGAGCGGAACGAGGTGGGCGTGATGAGCTGGGACACCGAGTTCATCTGGGACTCGCCCATGCGGGGCGCCCGCGACAAGCAGGCCATCCACAACGCCATCGCCACCATCAAGGCGGGCGGAGGGACGGACGGCTACCCCGCGCTCAAGGAGTCGTACCAGGTGCTCTTCGAGCGGTCCGCTCTCCTCAAGCACGTCATCTTCCTCTCCGACGGGCAGATGACCCGCGGGGACTTCTCGGGGCTGATCCGCCGCATGGCCAAGGACAAGATCACGGTGTCCACGGTGGCCATCGGCAAGGACGCCGACGCCCAGCTCATGTTCGACATCGCGAAGTGGGGCCGCGGGCGCTTCTACTACACGGAAGACGACACCACCATCCCGCGCATCTTCACCCTGGAGACGCAGCTCGCCTCCAAGGCTTCGCTGGTCGAGCAGCCCTTCAAGGCCTCGGTGGGCTCGCCCGCCCATGAGGCGATCCAGGACATCGACTGGAAGGGCGCGCCGCCGCTGGGCGGCTACGTGGCCACCTCGCTCAAGGGCACCGCGGATATGGTCCTGCTCACGCATCAGGAGGATCCGCTCCTCGCCACCTGGCGCTACGGGCTCGGCCGCACCGCGGCCTTCACGTCGGACGCCAAGGCGAAGTGGGCGGTGCTCTGGATGCGCTGGGGCGGGTTCAACAAGTTCTGGTCCCAGCTCACGCGCTGGACGTTGCGGACGGGAACGCGCAGCGACACCGTGGCCTCGGTGCAGCGCAACGACGAGACGGGCGAGATCGTGGTGGACGCGGTGGACCCCCGGGGGGAGTTCATCAACTTCCTCGACTCCCAGGTGGGCGTGGTGGCGCCGGACAAGCAGCGAAGCGTGGTGGAGCTCGAGCAGGTGGGACCGGGACGCTATCGCGGGCGCTTCCCCGCCTCGCGCGAGGGCGTGTATCTCGTCGCCATGTCGCAGCGCCGGGGCGAGCAAATGGTGGGCTCCCAGCTCGCCGGACTGGTGGTACCGTACTCCCAGGAGTTCAAGGAGCTCGGGGTGGACGAGGCGCTGCTCCGGGAGCTGTCGGAGCTGACCGGGGGAGGGGTGCTCGCCCAGCCGCGCGACGCATTCCTGCAGGCCCGGCGGCGGTCGCGGCTGTCTCTCGAGCTCTGGCCGTGGCTGGTGGGGCTGGTGGCGGTGATGTTGATCCCGGAGATCGCGCTCCGGCGCGTGGGGCCCGGCCTTCTCGGCCGGATCGTGGCGCCGGTCCGACGGCTCTGGGAACGAGGGGAGACCGGAAATGCGACTCCGCGCGATCCCTAGCCGGGCAGTAGTCGGCGCGCTCCTGGGGGGCCTGGTGCTGCTGGGCGCCTCCACGGCGATCGCCAAACCGCGTAGCGTGCTCATCCTGCCCTTCGCGCCCATGGATCTCGGGCGCGACGAGCAGTGGCTCGGCGAGGCCGTGGCGGAGAGCCTGGGGCTCGCCCTCCTGCAGGTTCCCGCGCTGGTGCAGATCGATCGCGGGCGCCTCAAGACGCTGCCCCAGCCCGAATCCTGGACCGAGCAGTCCGCGCTGTCGGCGGCCCGGGCGCTGAGCGCCGATGTCGCGCTGTACGGCGAGGTTCGCCGCAGCGCGGGGGACCTGTCCATCCTGCCGCGGTTCGTCGAGGTGAAGGGCGATCAGGGGACGCACGGCACGCTGGAGGCGGTGGCGGTGCCGGAGGGCGCGCTCCTCGAGCGGCTCAAGACCATGCCCCTGGCCTATCTGCGCGCGCTGAAGGTGCCGGCCACCGACGCCGAGATCGCTCGCGTGCAGAAGTACGCCGCGCCGACCGGGTCCGCTCGCGCCTACGAGGCCTATATCAAGGGCCAGATCTCGGCGCAGCGGGGCACCCAGGAGGGGAACGAGGCGGCGGTGGACCTCCTCGGCCGCGCGGTGGAGCTCGACCCGCAGTTCGTGGTGTCCCAGTACGGTCTGGGCGTGGTCCACCAGACCCTGGGCAATCGGTGGAAGGCCGCCGCGCAGTTCCGCGCCTCCACCCAGCTCGATCCGACCTATCCCGAGCCCTACAAGGCCCTCGGTGACCTCTTCCTCACCGCGCCGCGGCGGCTCTTCGACCAGGCCATCGAGGCCTACAACAAGGCGCTCGAGCTGCGGCCGTACTTCGCCGACGCCTATGCGGGGCTGGGAGATGCCAGCGCCGCCAAGGGCGACGTGAACGCCGCGGTGGCGGCCTATCAGAAGGCGCTCGTGCACAACCCGCTCAATCCGCGCGTGTACGTGAGCCTGGGCAAGATCTACTACGGCGAGAAGCAGCTCTACTTCGAGGCGGTCACCGCCTACAAGAAGGCGGTGGAGCTGGACCCGCGCTATATCGAGGCCCGGATGGGCCTGGCCGAGGTCTACGAGGACAAGGGGTTGTATCAGGACGCCATCGGGGAGTATCGCAAGGTCGTGGACCAGGACGACAAGAACACCGGCGCGCTCTACAACCTGGCCCTGGTCTACGAGAAGGTGGATCCCAAGGAGGCCATCAGCCTCTGGGAGCGGTACATCGCGCTGGCCGGGCCTCAGCCCACGGAGAAGGACTGGGTGGACGTGGCGCGGCTGCACCTGCGCAAGCTGAAGTCCCAGTACAAGGACTAGCGCGCGGGAGCCGTCCCAGCAGCGCTCGGGCGGGGACCGCGAGCGGTCCCGTGAGGTCGATCGGCTCTTCGCGGCCGTCGACGTCCTCCCGCACGTTCACCTCGTCGCAGTCGATGCCCCTCGCCCTCGACTGCGCCATGAAAACGGGTCCCGTCTTGTTGACTTGCTGCGTCGCATTCTCTAATGTGGCCGGGCCATGAGCGAGAGCGATCTCCGTAAGGATCCAACCCGGGGCCAGTGGGTGCTCGTGCGGCCGCCCGGCGCGCCGAAGGCCGACGGGAGCGAGTGTCCCTTCTGCCCAGGAAACGAGCGGCTGACGCCGCCCGAGACCGCGTGTTACCGAAAGGACGGGGCGCCCGCCAACGGGGCGGACTGGTCGGTGCGCGCCATCCCGGAGCGGGACCCGTATTTTCGCATCGAGCTACCGCTCCTGCGGGAGGGGGTGGGGCTCTACGACAAGATCTCGCCTCGGGGGGCTACCGAGCTCATCATCGAGAGCCCGCGCCACGAGGACACCCCCGCCACCATGCCGGAGGCGCAGTGGGAGCAGGTGCTGTGGATGTACGGGGAGCGGATCCGTGACCTGAAGCGCGATCTGGCCATCCGAGACATCCTGGTCACGCGGCGGCACCGCATCAAGGGAGCGAGGATCACGCATCCCTACTCTCGCGTCACCGCCATCCCCATCATCTTCGGCGACAACCGGCGCAAGCTCGACGAGGCGCGCGACTACTACCGCTACAAGCATCGCTGCATCTACTGCGACATCGTCCGTCAGGAGCTGGCGGACCGCGAGCGGGTGGTGCACGAGACGGAGCGGTTCGTGGTGGTGGTGCCCTACGCGGCGCGATCCCCGTTCGAGACCTGGATCCTGCCGCGGCAGCACGCGGCCGCCTACGAGGATGTCCTGTCCGGGGACATGGTGGCGGATCTGGCGCGGGTGCTCGCCGGCTGCTTCCGGACCTTCGCGAGCGTCCTCGGCGACCCCTCCATGGAGCTGACCCTGTTCAACGCCCCCAACCGGGCCTCCAAGGTCATGGCCGGGGAATGGGCCACCCTGGCCGACGATTATCACTGGCATTTCGATGTCTTACCGCGCCCCGAGCGCCTCAAGCGCATCGGCGGGATCTACGTGAACACGACCCTCCCCGAGAACGCTGCGGGGCGTCTCCGGGACGCCTGGGCCTAGGGGCAAAAATGGGTGAACGGCTTGACTTCCTGAGAGCTTGGGTGCAGACTCCGACCATAAAGGTCGCCGATAGAAACGGTCGGAGATAGGCCGGAGGCGGGGAAGACCAGGATGCTGCGATTCACCAAGCGGGCGGACTACGGGCTGATGGCCATTCACTTCATCGCCGCCCATCCGGATGAAGCGGCCATGAGCGCGAAGCGGATCGCCGAGGAGTTCAAGATCCCGGCGGAGCTGCTGGCCAAGATCCTCCAGCGCCTGGCCAAGAAGAAGCTGATCGTGAGCCACAACGGGCCAAAGGGCGGCTACGTGCTGGCGCGCTCGCGGCACGACATCACGGTGGGAGAGGTGCTGCGGGCGCTCGAGGGGCCGGTGCAGATCACGAGCTGCGTGGTGGACGATCACTGTCCACAGTACTCGCGCTGCAACCTGCGGCTGCCCGTGCAGAAGATCCAGGCCAGCATCACCTCGATGCTGGACGGCATGACCCTGGCCGAGCTGAGCGCCGACGCGGTGGTTCCGGTGGCGGCGCTGACCGCGGCCCGATAGACGAGAGGGGAGACGGAGACCGATGACGTTGAAGCTGCCGATCTTCATGGATAGCCAGTCCACCACGCCGGTGGATCCGCGCGTGCTGGAAGTGATGCTGCCGTATTTCACCGAGAAGTTCGGGCATCCGGCGAGCCGCAATCATCCCTTCGGGTGGGAGGCGGAAGGCGCGGTGGACCGCGCGCGCGGCGAGATCGCGAAGCTGATCGGCGCCCGCGACCCCAAGGAGCTGGTCTTCACCTCCGGGGGCACCGAGTCCATCAATCTCGCGCTGAAGGGCGTCGCCGAGATGTACCGGGAGAAGGGCAATCACATCGTGACCACCGCCATCGAGCAGCGGGCGGGTCTCGACGTGTGCAAGCGGCTCGAGCGGCAGGGATTCGAGGTGACCTATCTCGCGGTGGGCGCCGACGGCGTCGTGGACCCGGAGGCGATTCGCGCCGCCCTGACCGACAAGACCATCCTGATCTCGGTGATGCTCGCCAACAACGAGATCGGCACCGTCCAGGACGCGGCGGCCATCGGCAAGCTCGCCAAGGAAAAGGGCATCGTCTTCCACACCGACGCCACCCAGGCGGTGGGCAAGGTGCCGGTGGACGTGGAGGCGATGGGGATCGATCTGCTGTCCGCGACCTCGCACATGCTCTATGGGCCCAAGGGCGTGGGCGCCCTCTACGTCCGGCGCAAGGGGCCGCGGGTGCGGCTGGCGCCGATGATGGACGGCGGCGGCCACGAGCGGGGGATGCGCTCGGGCACGGTGCCGGTGCCGCTGGCGGTGGGCTTCGGCCGCGCCGCCGATATCTGCCGCGAGATGATGCCGGACGAGTCGAAGCGGCTGTCCGCGCTGCGCGATCGGCTCCAGGACGCCATCCTGTCGCGGGTGGACGAGGCGTTCCTCAACGGCCATCCCGAGCGCCGGCTGCCCCACAACCTGAACATCTCGTTCGCGTATGTCGAGGGCGAGTCGGTGCTGATGGGGCTCAACAAGGACGTGGCCCTGTCCTCCGGCTCCGCGTGCACGTCGTCCACCCTCGAGCCCTCCTACGTGATCTCGGCGCTGGGGGTGAACGCGGAGCTGGCGCACTCGTCCATCCGCTTCGGCTTGCACCGGTTCAGCACCCAGGAAGAGGTGGACTTCGTGGCGGCGCGCACGGTGGACGTGGTGCAGCGGCTCCGCGAGATGTCCCCGCTCTACGAGCTCGCCAAGGAAGGCGTGGACCTCAAGACCATCAAGTGGAAGGCTGAATAGCGGCGCCCGGCGCCCTTCAGGAGGCGGAGGAGTCATGGCCTACAGCGAAAAGGTAGTCGACCACTACAACAACCCGCGCAACGTGGGGTCCTTCGGCAAGGACACCCCGGGAGTGGGCACGGGGCTCGTGGGGGCGCCGGAGTGCGGCGACGTCATGAAGCTCCAGATCAAGGTCAATGTCGAGACGGGGGTCATCGAGGACGCGAAGTTCAAGACCTTCGGCTGCGGCAGCGCCATCGCCTCGTCCAGCCTGGCCACCGAGTGGCTGAAGGGGCGCACGGTGGACGAGGCGGCCAAGATCAAGAACACCGACATCGTCAACGAGCTGAAGCTGCCCCCGGTGAAGATTCACTGCTCCGTGCTGGCGGAGGACGCCATCAAGGCGGCGCTCTCCGACTACAAGGAGAAGTGGGCCAAGGCGGAAGCGGGAGCGGATAGCGGCGCGTCCTAAGGACGAGCCGAGTCCCATTCGAGGAGGCACCTACACATGGCGGTAACACTGACCGAGACGGCGGCGAAGCAGGTGAAGAAGCTCATGCAGGAGCAGAAGCTGGAGCAGGTGTTCCTGCGCATGGGCGTCAAGGGGGGCGGTTGCTCGGGGCTCTCCTACTCGCTGGAGTTCGACACCGAGAAGGGCAAGCACGACAAGACCTTCGAGATCGACGGCGTGCCGGTGGTGGTGGACGCCAAGAGCTATCTCTACCTCAACGGGACGACGCTGGACTACGTGACGGAAGGGCTGCAGGGCGGCTTCACCTTCGTCAACCCGCAGGCGAAATCCAGCTGCGGCTGCGGGACCTCGTTCTCGGCCTGAGTGCCGGGCCCCGGGATCGACGACCAACGGGCCCCGGCGGGCCCGTTCGTATTTTAGGAGAGGCGTGAAGTGACGGTGATCGACGACTACTTTGCGGTGTTCGGGCTGCCGCGCAAGCTCACCGTGGACGGCGAGGCGCTCCGCGCCCGCTTCTACGAGCTGAGCCGCGCCCATCACCCGGACTTCCACCAGGGCGCGGACGCGGACGCCCAGGCGGAGACGCTCACCCGCTCGGCCCTGGTCAACCGCGCGTATCGGGCGCTCCGGGACCCGCTCGCCCGCGTGGAGTACCTGATTGCGCTGGAAGAGGGCCGCGACACCCGCGAAGGCGCCATCGCCCGGCCCGCCGCGCCCCGCGAGCTCCTGGCCGAGATGATGGAGGTGCAGGAGGCCCTCGAGGAAGCCAAGGCGGCGGGAATGGACGACGCGTCGCGCGCCCGGCTCCGGGAGGAGCGGGAGCGTCTGCAGGCGCGGAAGCGCGCGGAGGAAGACGCCATCGTGGGCCGGGCGGGGGAGTGGGATGCCGCGCTCAGCGCGAAGGCCGACCGCGGTCCGCTGCTCGAGTGGTTCAAGGCCCGGCTGGCCGCGCGAGCATTCCTGCGCACCGTCATCGACGACCTGAGCGAAGCGCTCGGAGAGGATCTGGAGAGCCATGTCGCGCATCGTCGGCATTGACCTCGGGACCACCAATAGCCTGGTGGCCTACGTGGACCGGGGCGCGCCCCGGGTCATTCCCGACGCGGAGGGCCGCGCGCTGCTGCCCTCCATCGTGGCCTATACACCCGAGGGCGTGCTGGTGGGCGATGCCGCGCGGCGGCAGCTCGTCCGGAACCCTGCCCGCACCATCTACTCGGTGAAGCGGCTGATGGGGCGGGGCTACGAGGACGTCCAGGGCGAGCTGGCGCATCTGCCCTTCGAGGTGGTACCCGCCGCCGAGGTGGTCCGCATCCGCGTGGGCGAGCGCGAGGTGACTCCGCCCGAGGTGTCGGCGCAGATCCTGCGCGCGCTCAGGCAGCGTGCGGAAGCCGCGCTGGGCGAGAAGGTGGAGCAGGCGGTGGTCACGGTCCCGGCGTACTTCAACGACAGCCAGCGCCAGGCCACCAAGGACGCCGGCCGCATCGCCGGGCTCGACGTGCTGCGCATCGTGAACGAGCCCACTGCGGCCTCGCTGGCCTATGGGCTCCAGAAGCTCGCCCAGGGCACCATCGCGGTCTACGACCTCGGGGGCGGGACCTTCGACATTTCCATCCTGCGGGTCAAGGACGGCGTGTTCGAAGTGCTGGCGACCAACGGCGACACCCATCTCGGCGGCGACGACTTCGACCGGGTGCTGGTGGACTGGCTGCTGGAGGACATTCGCGCCGCTCACGGCGCCGATCTCTCCGGCGATGCCGAGGCCCGCCAGGAGCTTCGGCTGGCCGCCGAGGCCGCCAAGTGCCGCCTCTCCTTCGAGCCGCGGACCCAGCTTGCCATCCCGTTCGGCGATTTCGTCTACCGCCGAGACATCACCCGTGAGGACCTGGAGGCGCGCTTCGGCCCGCTCGTGGAGCGGACGCTCGGACCCTGCCGCCTGGCGCTCCGCGACGCGGGGCTCGAGCCCGCCGACGTGGACGAGGTGGTGCTGGTGGGCGGCTCCACGCGGGTGCCGCTGGTGCGCCGCCGGGTGGAGGCGCTGTTCGGCAAGACCCCGCACAGCCAGCTCAACCCGGATGAGGTGGTGGCGCTGGGGGCGGCGGTGCAGGCTCAGATCCTGGCCGGCGGCATCACCGACATGCTGCTGCTGGACGTGACGCCGCTGTCGCTGGGCATCGAGACGCTGGGCGGCATCGTGAGCATTCTCATCGCGCGCAACACCACCATCCCCACCATGGCCAAGGAGCAGTTCACCACCTCGGCGGACGGGCAGACGGTGGTGGACCTCCACGTGCTGCAGGGGGAGCGCGAGCTGGCGCGGGACAACCGCTCCCTCGCGCGCTTCGAATTGCGCGTCGATCCCATGCCGGCGGGCATGCCCAAGATCGAGGTGACCTTTCTCATCGACGCCAACGGCATCCTCCAGGTCCACGCCAAGGAGCTGCGCTCGGGCAAGGAGTCCTCCATCGAGGTGCGGCCCACCTACGGGCTCACCGAGGCCGAGGTCGAGCGGATGGTGGACGAGTCCTTCGAGCACGCGGAGGCCGACGTGAGCGCGCGGCTCCTCATCGAGGCGCAGACCGAGGCCGACAACGTGGCCAACCACGTGCAGCGCGCGCTGACCCAGGGCGCACAGCTCGCCGAGCCCGGCGAGCGGGAGCGCATCGAGGCCGCGCTGGCCCGCCTGCGCGAGGCGCGGGCGGGCACGGACCGCGACCTCATTCACGAGCGCACCACCGAGGTGAACCGGGCCACGGAGCGGCTGGCCGAGGCCATGATGGACGCCGCGCTGAAGGGGGCTCTCACCTCCAAGCGGGCGGACCGTATCCTGGAGTCCCCCTGATGGCGAAGCACAAGGTGACCTTTCTGCCCCAGGACGTGACGGTGGAGGTGGACGACGAGAAGTATCCGCTCGCCGACCACGGCCGGCCCGGCTCGCTGCTGGACATCGCGCTCGCGAACGACATCCACCTGGAGCACAACTGCGGCGGGTCCTGCGCCTGCACCACCTGCCACGTCATCGTCCGGGAGGGCGAGGCCAACCTCTCCCCCATGGAGCCCGACGAGGAGGACCGCCTCGACACCGCCGAGGGGCTCACGCTGCACTCGCGCCTCGGCTGCCAGGCGATCGTGAAGGGCAACGTCGTCGTGGAGATACCAAAGTGAAATGGAGCGACGCGGAAGACATTGCCATCGCGCTGCTGGAGGCGCACCCGGACACGGACCCGCTCACGGTGCGATTTACCGACATGCACAAGTGGGTGATCGGGCTGGACGATTTCGACGACGACCCGAAGGGCTCCAACGAGGGGATCCTCGAGGCCATCCAGATGAAGTGGCACGAGGAGTTTCAGGACCGATGACGCCCTGCCGACCGTCGCTACCAGCTGATGACGTGATCCGCCTCGAAGATGAGGTCGAGCAGCTCGGCATGGTCGAGCCCCTGGCCGAGGCGCAGGAGCCGCGCGCCCGGGGGCAGGTCGGGCGGGGCGCTCCCGTCCAGCATGACCACGGTGACGGTGGCGTCGCCGGCGGGGCGGCCGATCACCGCGGGGGCCAGCGCGGACGCGTCGGCCTTCAGGAGATGGAGATAGCGCGCCATCAGAAGACGAGGTATCGGCTGGCGCGGGCGGCGAGCGCGGCCACGCCGCCCGCGTCGATGGGCGCCACCGGGTGGCCGTCCGCGTTCCAGTCGGGATCCGCCGGCGCCGCGCCGGCCTCGATGTGGAACACGATGCCGAGCTTCTTCAGCGCGGCGCGGAACTTGGCGATGTCGTCGCCGTCCACGAGGTCGTCGGTGTCCGCGTCGAGCAGGTGGACGGCGGGACCGCTCAGCACCACCGCCACCTCGTTCTCCCCCGCCACCACGCCCAGCGCGATGCGCATGGCTTCGTTGGCGCGGTGGGACAGGCGCGGGTCCTCCGAGATCACCACCAGCACGCGTCGGCCGTCGGGCACGCGGTCAGTTCAGCGCGACGAAGCGGTCGGTGCCGTTGATCACGTCGGTGAGCACGACGAGGCCGCAGTTGGTGGCGCGCTCCGACAGGGGGAGGCCGCGCTTCTGGCAGCCGAACGCGCAGACGAACAGCCGCGCGCCCCGCTCGGCGAGGGCCTGCACGCGCGGGTGGTCCACCGCGGCCACGCCGTCGTCGATGAGGTACAGATACACCTGCGCCCCACGATCAAGCGCCGCTTCGGAGAGCCCCACCGCGGTGTCGAGATTTCCGTTTTCGGGCCCGGTGGAGAGCATCAGACCGAGCTTTTTCCCCGCGTATTGCATTGCGGGCTCAGCCTAGCATCGTGAAAGGGGACCGTCAATGAACCGTCGCGTGTATCTCGATCACAACGCCTCCACCCCCGTGCACCCCGAGGTGCTGGAGGCGATGCTGCCGTATTTTGCCGATCGCTTCGGGAATCCCTCCAGCATCCACGGCTTCGGCCGCGAGGCGCGCGACGGGGTCGAGGCCGCGCGCCAGAGCGTGGCGCACTTCCTCCGGGTGGGCAAGGACGAGATCCTGTTCACCTCCGGCGGCACCGAGTCCGACAAC
>Ga0070691_10000883_pt1 | contig 12164 bp, 11 predicted proteins | sample KBSK1101metaG_FD_64673 | JGI IMG/M metagenome (GOLD analysis project Ga0070691, IMG submission 64673) | Corn, switchgrass and miscanthus rhizosphere microbial communities from Kellogg Biological Station, Michigan, USA - KBS K1-10-1 metaG | ecosystem: Host-associated > Plants > Roots >... | reverse complement strand
CAGGCAATAACGGCGCTGACAGCGCTAAGGGCTATATCGTCGCCGCGAAGGGTGCGCCAGAGGCCATTGCACATCTTTGCCGCCTCGACGCGGCTGAGCATGCAAAGTTCATGGAACATGTGGCCGTCATGGTGGAAGATGGCCTGCGCGTGCTCGGCGTCGCACGGGCACGGCAGCTCTCACCAGTACTACCTGAGTCGCCGGAAGGGTTTGCGCTCGAGGTGGTGGGACTGCTTGGATTTGCCGATCCTATTCGCCCTGAGGTCCCAACTGCGCTACAGGAGTGTTATAGCGCGGGCATTCGTGTCATCATGATTACCGGCGATTACCCTGGTACAGCACAGTCAATCGCCCGGCAGATCGGCCTACAGAGCCCCGAGCAGGTCATTACCGGGTCCGAGCTTGAGGCGATGGACGTGGCGACGCTGCGCTCTCGGCTCGAGACTGTGAACATCTTCGCGCGCGTCGTTCCGGCGCAGAAACTCCGCTTGGTGGAGGCGCTTAAAGCACGAGGCGAGGTCGTGGCAATGACTGGAGATGGCGTGAACGACGCCCCGGCGCTCAAGGCAGCACATATTGGTATCGCGATGGGCGGTCGCGGGACTGACGTGGCACGTGAGGCTGCAGCGTTGGTGCTGCTCGATGACGATTTCTCCTCCATTGTGGGTGCCGTGCGAATGGGCCGCCGTATCTTCGACAACCTGCGCAAGGCGATGTCTTACGTGCTGGCCATCCACGTCCCCATCGCGGGGATGGCCCTGTTGCCAGTGCTCTTCGGCTGGCCACTGGTGTTGTTGCCTGTCCAGATCGTGTTTCTGGAGCTGATCATCGACCCGGCGAGCTCGATCGTCTTCGAGGCCGAGCCGGAAGAGGCGGATGTCATGCAGCGGCCTCCTCGAGATCCGCGCATCCCGCTCTTTACCCGCGCCATCGTGGGACTCAGCCTCGCTCAGGGAGCCAGTATCTTCGCGATTGTCTTTGCGGTCTTCCGCGTGTCCCTCACCCTTGGCGCAGCCGACACGGAGGCCCGAGCGCTTGCGTTCAGTACGCTGGTCGTGGCCAACCTGGCGCTGGTGCTTGCCGAGCGGTCGCGTACGCGTACCATCCTTGCGTCCTGGCACATCCCGAATGCCGCCGTGTGGTGGGTGGTGGGAGGAGCCCTCAGCCTGCTTGCCGCGGCGCTCTACATTCCAGGAGTACGTGACCTGTTCGGTTTTGCGGTTCTGCATCCAAGCGACCTCCTCATCTGCCTGGCTGCGGGAATGGCGAGCATCCTCTGGTTTGAAGTCATCAAGACGCTGGGCAAGCGCAGGAGGCGTGATCGCCCCGGAGCGTGAACTAGCTGCGACGATCTGATCATGCGGAGTGACCGTGACGTAAAGATGCACCGGGTGTCACCGGAGCAGGTGGTCGAGCGCTAGAGGGAGTGAGCGAAGCATGAAGCATATAGAACACTTAGGAGTGTGACTGCTATCGGCTGTCCAGCATTCCCACATAGCTCGCCTACAATTGAGCTCCTCATGAGGAAAGGGAGGGGTGAAAATGGACGCTCGCAAGATTGCCGTCGGCCTGCAGATCGGGACGCAACCCCCACTCCGAACCACTGAGTTGTTCGCCTTGGTTGCCCGGCTGATGCGCCTTGATTCGATTATGGCTATCGACCACTTCCAGAATGTCATCCCCACTGGTGTGTGGGATCAGGAGTTCAGTTGGATCGCGGCTCAGCGACCCACGCCGCACGAACATTTCGATTACCAGGTATTCCTGGGCCGACTTGCCTCTCGCGCGGGCCGGATGCATCTTGGTGTAGGCGTGACTGACCCGATCCGCCGCCATCCTGTCGTGATCGCCAGGCCATGCTGACCCTGGCTCACATGACCAAACGGGCGCCTATTCTCGGCGTCGGAGCTGGAGAGCGCATGAACCTTGACCCCTACGGCTTCGATGCTTCTCATCCCGCAGACCGCCTTGAGGAGGCGCTCCAGATCATCCGTATGTGTCTTGCCTCGTCGGGGCCCCTCAATTTCGCAGGGGCATACTACTGTTTGGATGGGGCGCGGCTGGACCTCAAGGCACCACCAGGTAAAACCCCTCAGATCTGGAGCGCGGCCCGCGGCCCACGGATGCTACGGCTGACAGGAATGTACGGTGATGGCTGGTATCCAACGATGATCACCTCTCCGGCTGAGTATGCGAGCAAACTCGCGATGATCCAGACTGCTGCCCGCGCGGCCGGGCGCGGCCTGACACTGCCCGCCGTCCACCGCCTGGTGTTGGTCTGGCTCTTTCAGGATCTGATCCAGTGGCTGCTCCAGAACGACCAGATCAGTTCCTTTCGTCCCTGGAGAAACTAACAAAGTAGTATTAGCTAGGCGCTCCGCAGGTGCGACGCCACACGCATGAGCAAGCATATTCTGCCACTGGTCAGGTGGGTTATGCGGGTTGGCGCGCAAATCCACAGCGTGAGGCAGACGCCAGCCGCCGCTGCAGCAAGGGCAGTCACACCGAGTGGGAGAGCCTTTGCCTGCTTATGTCGAGATTCCGGGGGTAACATGTCGGCAAAATTATCAGACGAATTCGCGCGGCGGTTTGTCCAGAACTCTCGTCCACCTATCTGCAGTCGGTCCTGGCTCGGTATGCGGGCTGCCGCTGTGGATGCCATCACATGGAGCACCACCTCGTTAGCCTCAAAGCCTCCGGGACATCGCCTGAGGATGGAAGGCACACCACTTGTTGGTTCAGGATGTCATCCGTTCATCACACGTTTATCTCGACTGGCGCTACACACATCACAAAGTGCTCGCGACATCGCCACCTATGGTCGCTGCTAGGTCGCCTACCAGCTGTCATGGCGACATCAATAGCCGTCGTCATGCACCGAATCGCAGATGAGTGATCTCTCCGCTGATATCGTCTATCAGGAGCGTGAGCAAACGTTCCGGTTACGCCGTGGTGGCTTATTCACTGAAACGGCCTACCAGTGATCGGTTTGCCAGACATATATTCTAGAGCTATTTCGAAGCTGCATTCGTCCCTCACTAAACTCACCTCATGCGGCACGGATCGTTAACGATCACGTCTGCCACATGGCGGAATCCTGATTCCACATGTACCGAAATAGCTTGTTTCACCCATGTGGAGCGCGGCGCGGATCTCCCGTAGAGGTTGGTCTGATTACCAGTAAGCTATGTGCTGGCGGGTGCCATGGAGGCCGTCAGGCACTTCCGCCATCATCTCCTGCAACTTCCAGTTACGAGCAGCGATCTAGAGCCTATTGAGCGCCGCCGTGAACGCATCGCGGTGATGCGTTTCATCTTGTCGCACCTCGGTGAAGCGTGCCGCTGCCGCGTTATCGCCGGCTGCCTGTGCCTGCTCCGCGAACGTACGATACATGGTGTCTACTTCGTACGCTTCACCGCCGATCGCCTCGCGCAGATTGGCCGCATCGTCGCCCACGAGTCCCGCTAACTCGGCCTCCTCGGCGAAATGCTCAAACAGCTCCGTCCGCGCCGTTGCTTCGAATAAGTCGGCAAGCTCCTTGCGTCCCTGTTGCCGGGCGTGCTCGGCATAGAGCATGTATTTCGCATACGCGAATGCCTCTCCATGCAGGGCGGTCAGCAGATTGGCTTGCGTCTGTGCGTTCATCGGTGCGTCCATCTTGTTGCCTCTCCTCCCAATACTCGCCAGTGCATGTGCCCCTGGCGCGAGAACTCGGACATTTCGCGGTTCGCGATGGGACCGTAGATCGCCGACCACTGCCACTATGGCAATGACACTGGCATACGTGCATAACACGGACCACTGCCACTATGGCACACGTACGTAACAAGGACCTCACACTTCAAATCATCTGGCCTTGTTGACATCCAGGAATGCTCATTTGCGCGGCAGAGCTCGAAGGAGATGTCAGGACGGGCGAAATCTACGGTATCGCGCCGTCGATAGTCGTCCTTGTGCGCGAGCATGGGCCGTCCGCGGTTGGCTCGCCAGCTTGCCAGCCATCGCTTGGGCGGAATACACATCCGGATTCTACGCCGACGCGACGCGCGTCGAAACATGCGACTAGCATATCCCCGCTCCGCGACGCTTTCTCGCCGACGCCGCCTGGGACGCCCGTGTGGCCGCCGCACACAGATCGTGTCCGACGTCTACTCCGCCAGCCGCTCCTCGAACTATGCGCTGAGACACACTGGGCGCAGGGCTTGCTAACTGCGCTACTCCCCACACCGTGTGGATGTGCCACACCCAGCAGACCTTCTTCTTTATGAGTGGAGCGCACTTTGTGACTGGCGGGTGAGGATAGATGCGCGGAATGTGTGCGCCTTGTGAGCGAGTGGGTATAGCGTGAATGTGGCCTGGCAGCGACTGCGGTGCGCACCATCCACAGGCCAGCAAAGCAACGCGTTATGACGTTGCTAGTGTAGGAAGGAGCAGAGAAATATGCCGGTTGTAGTTGGGATGTTTGAGAATACCCGCGATGTTGATCAGGCAGTGGCGGCACTGCACAAAGCCGGATTCACGAAGCCGCAGATTGGCGTCATTGCGCGCCGAGGTGTAGTGAAGGAGAAAACGAGTCTCACTACGACAACAGAGGTCGGAGCGATTGCAGGAGGCGCCCTGGGCGGCGTCGGTGGCTTGCTGGTCGGCCTCAATGTGGTGACACTCGCTGTCCCCGGTATCGGGGAAGTCGTTGCAGCCGTGGATCTCCTGACGGTCCTTGGGGCAACACTGCTCGGTGCTGGGATTGGAGCGATTGGCGGGGGGCTCGTCGGGGCGCTGGTGGGTCTTGGCCTGCCAGAGCATGAGGCGCACGTCTATGCGGAGGGTGTCAAGCGCGGCAACATCCTTGTGACCGTGCAGGCGCCTGCAGAGCAAATGGCTGCAGTCACCAACATCTTCACGCAAGCCAATGCCGTCGATGTGAGCACACGTCGGCAGGAATGGACGGTGGAGGGATGGACCCAGTTTGAGGAGATCCCCATGTCAAGCACGCCGCCACCGAGTCCAGAGAGCCCGCAGTCCCCGACGGCATAGCGCCTTGGGCAAGCCTTCGGGGAAAGGGATAGAAACACTTTGCTTGTCGCCAATGAGGTCAGCCGCCACTCGGTCCGCAGGCGGGGTGGTGGCCTCTCCAGCCCTGGGAGCCTTTGATGGCTCCCAGGGTCAGTCATGGCGAGACAGGGTTCACGGGCGTAACTGGCAAATGCTATCATACCTTGTCTGCTGAGCGTGAAAGGGTGGACAAGTCGCAGAAGTGACGAGCAGACGGAAGCGCCGCCGTGGACGACTAGCTCGGTGTGGCAGCAATCAGCTTGGCGTGAGGAGGCGATAGATGTCTTGGAGCGCCTGGCTCGCTGGGAGATAGTCGGGCCAGCGATCACGTGATGGCGGATGAAGAGCTGTAGCCCAGATCGCAATCGAGTATTCCTCGCGCTGCTAAGCCAATGTCCTCATGCTGCACGCTTGAACTGCCCATTGCGCAATGACCGGTCGCCAGGCTCTCATAAGGCGTGTCTCCAGAAAGTCCTCTTTCTCGGTTCCACTCCGTTCTTGCTCTGTCCGCATCTCCTGCGTCCTCATGTCCGCGTGACGATGCGAACTGCTTTGATGCGCACGGTGCATCTAGCATTGGCTGATTACCCAGACGAAGGCGGAACAACAATCGTTCGATTGGCGTGTCAGGTGATCAGCATGTGAGATCGCTGTCGTCATCTGTGATGCAGTGGTGACAGGACTGGCTTATTACTCTAGAAGCGGCCGAGAAGTGTTCCTGCGTCTAGGTTTAGGACAACTCTGGCCAAGATCACGTATATGGCAGTTGAATAACGCGCTTACCGCCGCCCCGCCGAAACGGCTCGCGACCGAACCGAACGACATGCGTCGAAAATGCAACCAATGCGTCGGCGCTATGAGCTTGATTGGCTACGCGTGATGATCATCCTCGGCGCCATGGTATTCCATGCCGTCTACGAGCTGGAGCTCTACTACCCCGCAGCTCTACTACCCCTAAGTACGATCCGAGATGCTGACGCAGGCGGGCGTGACTTTATCCATCCAATGGGGATTGCCCGTGCTCCTTCTCATCGCCGGAGCAAGCGCCTGGTTGTCGTTAACCCATCGAAGCGGGCGACAATTCTTCGCGGAACGCGTCTTCCACTTGCTTGTCCCATTTATTGTATGCGTTCTCACCGTCATCCCGATCACCCTGTATCTTGCCGCACTCACCGGCTCGGATAGCCATGTCCCATTTCTCCAATTCTATGCAGACTATTTCCGTGCTACAGCAAGTTATTCCGTGGGAATCCTCTTGATCAACTCATACCCCTCTGGGACAATCTCTGGTTCATCTTTGTGATCATCCAGCTGTCTCTCGTCATGTTGCCGCTGCTCCTCCTGCTCAAGGGATCGCGAGGGATTCGGGTGATAGCCAGACTTGTGACACTGTGCCGGATACCCGGTGGGACACTGATGGTCGGGCTCGTATTCGCCATGTGTGCGTGGGTTCTGGGTTTGGTGCTTCCCGTAACGTCGGTGAAGACGCTCTGGCGTGCCGCGTTGTACGTGCTGAGTTTCATCGCAGGCGTGCTGTTATATTCTGATCCTGCGATCGAACACGCTATCGCGCGCGATGGTCTGGCCGCCCTCTTGCTGGCAACGCTGTGCTTTGTGATTGAGCAGGTGCTGGTCGCCAGGAGCGCCTTGCCTCTGCCACACTCTGGGGGCTATGTCTTCAGCGCCATCCTTGCAGGCGGCGTCCCCTGGTTTGGGGCGATTGGATTCCTGGCCCCGGCACAACGCTTCTTCAGTTTTGCCAATCCGACTCTCGAGTACCTCAGAGAGGCGGCATTCCCATATTTCCTCCTCCACATGCTCATGCTCTCGCTCTTTGGCTATATCTTTCTCGTGCACACAAATCTGCCCGGTGTTCTGCAAGGCGTGGCCATCATCTCCTGCTCTGCGCTCTCTCTGGTGCTGCTGTATGACTGTCTCATCAAAAGATATGTCGTCTTGCGCTTCATCTTCGGGTTGAAGTCGCGCCCTCATCTGTGACGAGTCAGCGACCCTCATAACTAGCAAGCGCTGTCGGTGAAGGAATGCCCTCACGCAGCTCCTGAGACTCGAACGGCAGACATACGGTGACTATGTTGTGACACTCAGGTGCGAATCTTGACCGGAGAGTGACATCAACACACTATGCTTGGATCGACATACACGTCCAAGGCGTTGGCAGGTTCATCGACTGGTAGGGCATAGCCGATTGCCCCAAGTGCCTAGCAGGTTGATACCCACGCATTGCGCATTTCACCCTGCGCGAAGATGGGGCGATGCTGGAGGTGTGCACCATGAAGGCCATTAGGCGCCTCACCCCAGTAATGCCGGCGGCTGTGCATCCATCGAAGCCGCCTTTCTCCTGTTTCGTTTCGGTATCCGAGCGCTGCGTTAAGCAAACGGTAGCGAAGCCCTGGCTGACAATATTGTTGCTCGCGGGACTTCTGATTCTCGCTGGATGCACTTCCTCCACAGCAACTCCCACGCCTGGCGCTTCGAATGGGACAGGTCCAGCACCGACCATCGCAGTGCCTGACGCAGCTACTGACCTGGAGCGGACTGTCCAGACCGTCATCCAGCGGGTGCAACCCTCCGTCGTGGAGGTGCAGAGCAGCGGAAGTCAAGGTCAGAGCATTGGCTCAGGCGAGGTGATTGCCGCTGACGGGTACATCGTCACCAATGACCACGTAGTGCGCGGATTCCAGCATTTCGACGTTGTGCTCGCCACCGGGCAGACCCTGCCAGCGACGCTCGTGGGCGAGGCGCCAGGCGATGATCTGGCAGTGTTAAAAGTGAGTGCGACGGGCCTGCGCCCAATCAATTTTGGCGACTCGAACGCCGTCCGGGTTGGTACCTTCGTGCTGGCGATTGGCTCGCCGTTAGGTCTGGATCAGTCGGCAACCTTCGGAATCGTGAGCGCGGTCAATCGTAGCGCCAGCGAGGCTCCAGCGGGGCCAGCGGGAATGCTGACTGGCTTGATTCAGACGAGTGCGCCGATCAATCCAGGCAATAGTGGTGGCGCGTTGGTCAACTTGCGTGCCGAATTGATCGGAATTCCCACACTGGGCGCTAGTAGCTCAGAAGGTGCTGGAGCGGCGAGCGGCATCGGATTCGCTATCTCCTCCAACCGGGTGAAATTTGTCACGGAACAACTTATTGAGAGAGGGCAGGTGACAAGTACTGGTCAGGGATTTTTCGGCATCACTGGGACAGATGTAACACCTGATATGGCGACTACCTACGGTTTGCCGGTGGATCATGGCGTATTGATCTCAGATTTCGTGCCTGACGCACAAGGCAAGAGTCCGGCGGAGCAAGCTGGACTGCGGCGTGGCGACATCATCCTCGCAGTCAACCAAACGCAAGTAGCTGGCAACGGTGCCCTGGCTGGCATTCTACTGTCGCTAGCGCCTGGCACGCTTGTGGACGTGACTGTGCGGCGCGGCTCTTCGCACCAGCGCACCAGCGTGACCCTCGGCGAGCGCCCGATCCAGTGATGACAGCAAGATCGCCTGATGGTAGCTCGGTGCTGTTGCGCGTCATGAGATGTTACTGAGGTGAGCCATGAACGACGTAGTGTGATGGTCACGCTCGCCGTAGCCGGAGCGAATCGCGGGCCAGTGTCGCTACATCTGGAGAAGGCTATCAACCAGGGAATCAGCCCAGACGTCAGCAGTCGTTGCGTCGGGTTGTCTTCAGCCGTGCTCGCCATGATACGCGGCTGTTCATTGTACTGCAGCCTACCTGCTTCAGCTGGCAGCTTGTACTGAGATCAAGGGGCTGGCGCAGGTACTGGTCGTTCGCGCGTCACACAAGATGAGCCACCATCCTCGACATCACGGAGTGCTGCGAACGCAGAGTGTAGATAGCCGGCTCCTGCTGCCATCTTTTAGCGCCGCCTACTGGTCACTGCAGGGTGTCATGCCGCGACTGCCTCTTTGCTTATATGCTTTGGCAGCGGTTGCTTGGCGCTCTTGTTCCACATGCCCTGCATTCGGGTTTCGGACGTTAACAAAGCTAGAAACTGTACGAGAAGGCTCGCCTTCAGCGCTCGGGCTGATCCCGGAAACGGGGAATTATCAGGGACATATGGTGACTTCTCGTACAGTTTCATTTACGTCGAGCTTCAGGACTGGCGGATCACCTTCCTGTCACCTTCGGAGCACATAGAAGAAATCGCGGGAATACCCCTGGCTTTGGAAGTATTCGTCGCCTGTGCCCTGCATTCCTGGGTCCAGCTTGGCGACTTGCAAGAGGCCAGTCGTTGATCGTTGGTACGTGAACGCTCGCACCCACTTGGGATTTATGTCGGTCTGCATCGCCATGACTGCCCCGGCGGCTTGCAGTGCTTTCCCTAATGTCGCGGCCGAGAGCGAGTCGCCTGCTGCATACAGTAGGGTTCCATGATCGGTCAGGCCAATGGCTGAACGCCAGGTGTAGGCACGGTTGAGGTAGACAGCCCCCCACGCAGCGCCATCATTTGTCAAGGGGTTGAGCTGCCCATGATCAATGAGCAGCGCACCATTTTGACGCCAAGCGACAAGGTCGGGATTGGCGAGGCTAAGCCGTGGGTCTTGCCCCCACACGCCAAGAAAAACCTGCCCTTGCCGAGTGATGGCTAAGGTGGCGACGCCTGGTTCTGGTGGCACATAGACAACGCCATTGGTCATGAGGCCATACTGTCCGTCAGCATACTTATAGCCCCCATTGAAGACCGCAACCAGCATGTTGCCTTGCCGGTCGCTCACAGGCGTCACCCCCGGCCCATAGTGTCCAAGTGGTCCCCCGGGCTCGGTGGTGCCACTGACCAGGTGCAGGGCCACTGCGCGGAGATCAAACTGCAGCAAGGTCACCACTGCATAGGGTCGCGCCGCGTCGGGCTGCAGGAAGGTCTTCGCTATAAAGGGCGGTTGCCCAGTGGCCGGAGGCGGGAGGCCAACGGTCGTCCAGATTCCTGCGCCCGGCAACGCGGAGTGCGTCAAGGGCGCTATCACAGGCAAGGGCATCATCTGGAGCGCATGCGACTTCTGCGGCGACACAACACCGGGTGTAACGACGGACGGCGTCCATGGCGCAGTTCCTTTCTGCCCCAATAGGTGGTATTGCGCCTGATGGATTCCATCCTCGACCGTGAGAAACCATGACTCGATTTGGGCTGTCCGCTGTGGTCCCAGCACCGCTCGGGAGACATCTGCCAGCCAGGCTCCAAAGTCACCATTGAGTTGCGAGGCAAGCACGGCAGCGACGAGCAGAGAGCTGACACCTGCGATCCACCAGCTGCGCCTCAGAAATCGTCGTTGTGTACATGTACCATGTGGTCTCTTGCCCCTCAGCGACGCCAGCGAGAGTCGGTATCCTCGTGTCCGTTGTCCCAAGGAGCGCAAGGATGGCATCGGTTTAGGCCACGTAAGCCAGGTGGGCCGATTCAGCGTATGTTGCTGCCTACCTGGCGCCTGTGATGGCGGTGCATCGGCCAGCAGCTCCTGCGGTTCGTCCTGTGTCTCCAGCGACTCCTGTGGCTCGTCAAGTGGTGTCATCGTGACCCCCGTACAAAGGCAGGGCAGCAGCTGTGGCGAAGAGCGCGGACCAGACGCTTCGGCGCGCCCTGCGCGCATTCCCTGTGTGGCGCTGCCTCGCACTTACAACTTTGCTCGCGTTGCGCTTACGCGCTGGTGACGACTGAAACTGCCAACGTCCGGCAAAGTCCGACAGGGCTCAGCAGCTACTGGCATTGAGAGGTACAGTAATGGGAGAGCATGAGAATTTGATGAAAAAGCAGGCGGAGCCTTACGGAGTCTTACAGAGTCTCACAGAGCCTTGCGGGCTGGAGGCTGCTCGTCGCGAAGCCGAAACAGTCCGCTGTGGACTTATAGCGACTTATATGGAACAGAGCGGCACAGTCAAGTTGAAAGCGATCGGGGTGCTGGCACATGGGACAGAAACAGCTGTAGCGAGCTACCCTCTCTCACGCATCACCTATATGACGGCGCAGCCAGACCATACCCCGACCACACGCAGAGCAACCACCCCTCGCGCGGGATGTGAGCGGAGTGTGAGTCCAGCGGGGTAATTCTTGCGCTTGCTGTGATAGCCATGCTGTAGACTCTAGGCGGGGCAAGTAGAGCACTACGTAGGAGGATCACCACTTGCCCACTTATTTAGGGATAAGGAAGGTAGCACGATGTTGAGCTACTGGTTCCCCACACCATTGGCGGCATGGGTGCCGCTCGTGTTGGCGATTGGCTTCGCGCTCCTGGCCGTGATTGCGGTCGTGGCAACGGTGGCACGGCAGACCGAGGAGCGGGATGCGAATGCCATCGCGACGTTGTATGGGTTTGGCTTCGGCCTGGCAGCCCTCTCTGAGCTGCTGGTGTACCTGGATGTCGCGTTCGGGTGGTCGCTGGCGACCTTCTTCGCGATCTCGGCAACTGTGGCGCCCTACATCGCAATTGCGGCGGCAGTCGTCGCTGTTCTCGCGATTCTGGCTGCGGTGATCATGCAATTCCGAGAGGAAGGCGCGTATCGTGCAACGCATGGCTATGCCCACTGATGGCAATAGGCACTCCATGCGTTGAACCACGGGGGGACGGCTCATACGAGCCGTCCCTCTTGCGCCTATGTCCTACGAAGGGGGCCAAGATGTTCCATAATCGGATGGATTCGGATAGAGAGCGAGGCGGATATGTACCGCGTCAGGGTTCTATCCGCCTCGCTATGATAGATCGAAGTCGAAGATAAACCGCAACAGCTCTAGCTCTCCTTCCCCCATGACAGTGACGTCTCAATTGGTGAAGTTCCCCTCGCTACACCAGCAATTCAATTCATCGGCCCAGATGCGCTTGACGCCAATACCCGATACGGCCGCGATACGACCGAGCACCGCTTGGAGCTTCCTGCTCGGATTCTGGATGGCCTTCTTTGTACGGTCTCAGGCGCATCTCTGCCTCGCATCGATGGAGTCAGGGGCCGCCAGGAATCGCAGTCAACCCGCCAGGAATCGCAGTCAAATGATCCAGATACACAACGCAGGGGGGCGGCGTAATGGGCCGAGGCGAGAAAATTTCCGGACTTACAAGGGAGCCAGCGGTGGGATTTGAACCCACGGCCTGCTGTTT
>Ga0070691_10000882_pt1 | contig 12176 bp, 10 predicted proteins | sample KBSK1101metaG_FD_64673 | JGI IMG/M metagenome (GOLD analysis project Ga0070691, IMG submission 64673) | Corn, switchgrass and miscanthus rhizosphere microbial communities from Kellogg Biological Station, Michigan, USA - KBS K1-10-1 metaG | ecosystem: Host-associated > Plants > Roots >... | reverse complement strand
TGGTGTAAATGATGTCCGACGTGTTCTCGAAGAACTCCCTCAGCTCGCGCTCGCTGTCGCGTGCCGCGTCGTCCGCCGTCCGGAACGCATGGAAGTCGCGGAGCATCCTGCGGGCAAAGAGACCGACGATCAGCACGCCGACAATCGTGCCGATCTCGATCGCCAGCACCAGCCGCTGCGACAGCGTGTCCGTACGACCCGACCGCTCGCCGAGGAGCCGGACTTCCTCGCCACGCATCCCGGCCGCACGCCGATAAACCTCAGCCATCAGGCGCTGCTGTTCGGCGCCGTCGAGCATCGCCCGCGCGGCGTCCGCACCGCCCTTCCCGACGCGTGCCTTCATCATGTTACGCGTGAGCATGAACCAGGACGTCAGGTCGCGCTGGAGCGAGTCCGTCCGCGCCACCTGGGCCGGGTTGTCGGCGACGAGGGTCCGCAGTTCCGCTGCGGTCGCGCTCGCCGCGATCGCCAGCGAATCCGCCTGGGCCGCGCGCGCGGCCGTTGGTGCGACCACATCGGCCGCTGCCGCGCCCCGAACGCCGCCGATCTGCGTCACGATGGCGTCGAGATGCTGCATTACGGCGAACGTGTGCAGCACCCAGCCGGCCTGATCATGCTCCGTGTACGCCACGTATCCCGCCGCAACGCCGGCCGTTAGCACGGCGGTCAGGGCAATCGCAAAACCGGTGTAGATGCGCCGTACCGGATCGCGGCCGGGCTCGGTCCGCGCCATGGCACTATCTGTTACGGTCATGCGAGCCCTATTCGCGCGAGCGCATAGAACGCGACGCCTCCGAAGAACGCGGCGTTGTGCAGCCAGCCCGCCTTCCCCTGAAACTCCGGAATCAGGTTGGACGCACCGACGTACAGCGTCACGCCGCCGGACAGCGCCAGGCCGTAGTGCGCAAGCGGCCCGGTGATGTTCGTGAGGAGGACGCCGGCGACCGTTGCGGCGCCGAGCAGGGCGGCAGCACCGAGTGCGGCAGCACGAGTGCCTCCTGCGGCAAGGACGAGGGAGGAAATCGCGAGGCCTTCCGGGAGCTTGTGCAGGACAATCGCCCCAAACACCAGCAGGCCAAGTTCAGGGCTTACGAGAAATCCGCTCGCGATCGCGACGCCATCACAAAACGTGTGCAACAGGAGCCCGGCAAGCGCCGATGCGCTCACGCGCCCCGAGACGGCATGCGTCTCCTCGCCGAAGTGAAAGTGCCCGGTCATGGCATGCTGCGTGAGGTGCACGAGCAGGAATCCCCCGAGCACGAACATCGCCCCGCGCTGTCCATCGCGCGCGATGGCGTCCGGGATGAGGTCTGCGAGCGCCACGCTCAGCATGAACCCCGCGGCCAGCGCGATCAGAAGCTCCAGCGTCCGCGTGCTCCAGGCACGGCGCGACGTGACGGCCGCCGCGCCGGCGACGTTCGCGGCGGCCGCGATCAGCGAGTAGACAAGTGCGCTCATCGGCGGCGTCAGAGTGATTTCGCGATCGCGAGCAGCGCGGGCACCGTGTTCAGCGCCGGATCGTCGATCACCCGGTCGAGCAGCGCGTGCAGCGCCTTCCCCATCCGCGGGCCGTTCGGAATTCCCGCCTTCAGGAGATCTTCGCCATCCACGGCCAGGTCGGCAATCTCGATCGGGTCACGGAACGCGATTTCGACGGCGCTCCTCGTAATCGGGTCGAGGCGTGACTCCACGGCGGGATCGTCCTCGACCGCTATCCGCGCGCGCCACAGCGCAGCGTTGAGCGAAAAGAACGTCTCGGTGCGCATCCGTCCGATTCGTGCGACCCAGCGACGCAGGTTGCCCGCCGGGGGCATTCCCGCCTTCACCGCCGCATCAATCGCGTGGCCGAGCTCGGCGCGCGCCCCGGCCAGGCTCGCAATCCAGGCCCCGTCCGCGTTCGAAAAGCGCAGTGCCTTGGTGGCGCCCGCGGCAACCGACTCCTTTTCGCCGAAGAACAGCATGGCCAGCCGATTGAGCGTTGAACCCTTCCCCGTCTCGCCCGCCCCGCGGGGCAGGTAGTCCAGCGCCGCAAATCGCTCGGCTGGCGCATGGGCAACGGCCGGAACGAGTGCGAGCAGGAACCCCGCCTCGCGCCACCACTCGAGCGCGATGGACGGCCGCTCGACTTGTTCCATGGTCTTTTCGAGCTCCTGCTTCACGCGCTCCGGCGAGAGTCGCCCCATGTGCGGAGCCGATTGCCGGATTGCCGCCCACGTCTCTGGCTCGATGTGAAACCCGAACCGCGACGCGAAGCGGATTCCGCGCAGCGCGCGCAGACGATCCTCCCGCATCCGCTCAGTGGCCGTTCCCACCGCGCGAATCAGCCCGCGCTCGAGATCCAGCCGGCCGCCGAACGGGTCTCGCAGTTCCTCGGTCTTCGGATGGTACGCCATCGCGTTGACGGTGAAATCCCGCCGGGCGAGGTCGTCGTCGAGTGACGCGCCGAACTCTACCACCGCGTGGCGGCCATCGGTGTTCACGTCGCGCCGAAACGTCGTGACCTCGTGGAGCGTGTTGGCCGAGTCGAACACGCCGACCGTGCCGAAGTCCACACCGACCGGCACCGTGCGCTTGAACACGCCCATGACCTGCGCCGGCGTCGCCGCCGTCGCGAAGTCCCAGTCGAGGTGCGGGTGGCCCAGGAACGCATCGCGCACCGCCCCGCCGACGCACCACGTTTCGAAGCCCGCGCGCTCGAGGCGCGCGACGATTTCCTTCACGCTGTCGGGTGGGTCGAGATGTCCTCGGCCGCGCTCACCCACAGAGCACGCTGCCCCCGTTGACGTTCACGATCTCCCCCGTCACGTGCCGCGCGCCGTCGAAGCACAGCGAGACGATCGGAAATGCGACGTCGTCCGCGCTCGCCACGCGCCCGACCGGAATCCCCTTCGCAATGCGCTCCTTGCCGCCGTTCGCAAACGGCAGCGCGCACATTTCGGTCTCCACCCAGCCGGGCGCGATCGCGTTCACCGTGATGCCAGCAGGCGCCAGCTCCACCGCCATCGACTTCACAAACGCAATCATCGCCCCTTTCGACGCCGCGTAGTCCGCATGCATGGACTCGCCCCGCTGCCCCGCGGTGCTCGCGACGAGCACGATCCGCCCACCCGTACCTTCGCCGTGCGGATTCGACGCCATCGCCCGCGCGGCCTCGCGCGCCACGTAGAACATCGCGTCCACGTTCTGGCGCATGGTGTGCATCCAGCGGTCGTCGCCGAGCGCCGACACCGGCACCTCTTCCACCGGCCAGATCCCCGCGGAGTGCACGCAGATGTCGAGTCCGCCGAATGTGCTCACGGCGTGCGACACCAGGCTCTTCGCGCCGGCCGGCGTGCTGATGTCCGACGCGTGGTGCGTTGCGCGGACGCCGCGTGCGGCGCATTCGGCTGCGAGCGCGGCGGCGTCCTTCACGCGAGAGTGGCAGCCGATGCATACGTCGGCGCCGGCGGCCGCGAGGAGGCGCGTGACCGCCGCGCCAATGCCGCGCGATCCGCCGGTGACCAGCGCGCGGCGGCCGTTCAGCGTGAACGGTCTGCCGGGTGCCGCTCCGTTGTGCGCCATGTCAGCTCCCCGCGATTTCGTCGTCGATCATCTCGCAGATCGAATGCTGGATGTTCAGCTGGATTTCCTGCGCACGATCCGTGCGATCGGTCGGCACGATGATGCAGTGATCGACCAACGTCGCGAGCGCCCCCCCGCCCTTCGCGCTGAGAGCCAGCGTGGCCACGCCTTTCTTTCGCGCGGCATCGGCCGCCTGGATCAGGTTGGCCGAGTTTCCGCTCGTGGTGTGAAGAATCAGGAGATCGCCGGGGCGACACAGGGCTTCGACCTGCCGCGAGAACAGCTGTTCGAACGAGAAGTCGTTGCCGATCGCGGTCAGGGCCGACGTGTCGGTCGTCAGCGCGACGGCGGCGATCGCCCGGCGCGCCTTGCGATACCGCACGACGTATTCGGTGGCCATGTGCTGCGCGTCGGCCGCGCTTCCGCCGTTGCCGCAGAAAAACAACGTGCCGCCGCGGTGGACGGTGTCGCGCACCATGCCCGCCGCGATGGCGATCGCCGGGCCGAGGGTGTCGGCGGCGGCAGTCGCCGATTTCGCCAACTCGCGCAAGTGCGCGACGCTGCCACTGCCGTGAGCGTGCTTGGTCGATTTGTCGGTCATGCGAACTCCGCGGCGATCGCCGCAATCCCCTTCGTGGCCCGCTCAGCGAAACCCGGCACGCTCCGCGGATCATCCGCCGCGGCTTCGAACGCCCACGTCACGCACGCGTCGGCCGCAAGCAGGTCGAGCGCACTCACCCGCGCCACCGCACCGCCCTCGAGCACCCGGCGCAGCAGCTGCTCCGACGCGAGGATGAATGCGTCCGGGCGCGCCAGCCGCTCCCAATCCGGGCGCGACCGGAACAGCGCCGCAACGCAGTCCGTCAGTTCGCCCGGTACATCGGCATCCCGCGACGCGAGCCACTCGACGTGCGAGCTCACAACACCGCCTCCAGGGCCGACCGGACGATTCCCGCCGCGATGTCGACCGACGGCTTGACCTGCGCTGCGTCGATGCCGGCCTGCGCCATGTGCGGTTTCCCGCCGCCGCGCGCGCCGGTCTTCGCACCGAACGCCTTCACCAGATCGCTCGCGGATACACCGCGGTCGCGCAGGTCGTCGGTCACCACGATCAGCAGCGTGGCCTTGCCGTCCTCGAACGCCGCGCTCAGCACGCCCGCACCGCTCCCGAGCCCGGCGCGCACCGCGTCGCCGAGCGCCTGGAGCTCCTTCACATCGGCAGCCTGCACGGCCGCGCGCGACACGACCTTGTACCCACCAACCTGCTCGGCGCCCGTGGTGACGTCCACGCCCGCGCCGCCGCTCTTGTGCGCTTCGTCGAGCTTCTTCTCGAGCGTTCGTTTCTCCGCAATGAGCTGCTCGAGTTTTTTCTCGATCACGTCGGGCGTCACTGCGTGGACGTTGACCTTGAGACGTTCGCCGATCGCCTCCAGCGACCGCTCGCGCTCGCGCAGCAGCTGGTACGCCTTGGGGCCCGTCACGGCGACGATCCGTCGCACGCCAGCGGAAACGCCGCTCTCCGACACCACGCGGAACAGCAGGATGTGCCCCGTGTTTCGCACGTGCGTGCCGCCGCACAACTCGGTTGAACGCATCGGGATTTCGACCACGCGCACGACGTCGCCGTACTTCTCGCCGAACAGCGCCATCGCGCCCTGCGCGACGGCATCGGCGTACTTCTTCTCCTTCGTGGTCACGTCGTTGTGCTGCCAGATCCCCTCGTTCACCCAGCGCTCGACCTGCTCGATCTGCGCGGGCGTCATGGGCCCGTGGTGCGTGAAGTCGAAGCGCAGGCGATCCGGCTCGACGACGGACCCGGCCTGGTGGACGTGCTCGCCGAGCACGCGGCGCAGTGCCGCGTGCAGGAGGTGCGTCGCGGTGTGGTTGCGCGTGATGTCGCGGCGGCGCGCGGGCGGAACGTGCGCGACGGCGGGACCGAGGGCGATGTCGCCCGTCACGGTGCCGATGGCGGCGATGCGGCCGTCGACTTTCTTCACTTCGTCCACGTCCACGCGCCATGGGTTCGATCCGACGCCTACTATCTCGCCGACGTCGGACACCTGCCCGCCCGACTCCGCGTAGAACGGCGTCTCGCGGAGAATCACGGCAACGCGCGAATCGCCGAGGCGCCGGATGGCGAGAACTTCCGTCTCGGCGTCAACCGTGTCGTAGCCGACAAAGCGCTGCGCGCCCATGGCACCCGCCGACGGATGGTGTTCCCACTTGTCCGCGTCGGCGAGATCGTCCGCGACAACCGAGATGCGGCGAGATTTCCGTTCGTCCTGCGATTGCTTGCGCTGGCCTGCGAGCGCGGCCTCGAATCCCGCGATGTCCACCGTGTATCCCCGCTCGCGCGCCATCAGCTCCGTGAGGTCGATCGGAAAGCCGAAGGTGTCGTACAGGCGGAACGTATCGTCACCCGAGATGGTGCCGCGGATGCCGCTGCCGCGCGTCGCGCCCGAGAGCGGCGCGAGTTCCTCGAATCGCGCCATGCCGCCGTCGATCGTCGAGAGGAAGCGCTCCTCTTCCGCGCGCGTGGTGTCGAGGATGTGCTTCTTCCGTACGTGCAGCTCCGGAAACACCTCGCGCAGCTGCTCGATGACCTTCTCGACGACGAACACGAGCGTGGGTTCGCGCCGGCCGAGCAGCCACGCGTGGCGCACGGCGCGGCGGAGAATGCGGCGGAGGACGTATCCCCTGCCATCGTTGCTGGGAAACACTCCGTCGGCGAGGAGGAACGCCACCGCGCGCGCGTGATCCGCGATCACGCGGAAGCCTGCGGACCGCTCCTCGGCATACACGTACTTCACGCCCACGACTTTCTCGACCGCCGCGATGTACGGCATGAAGAGATCCGTGTGGTAGTTGTTCGACACGCCCTGCAAGACCGCCGCGATGCGCTCGAGGCCGGCCCCCGTGTCGACGCTCGGCTTTGGCAGCGGAATCATCTCCCCGGTGCCCTGCCGGTCGAACTGCATGAACACGAGGTTCCAGATCTCGAGAAAGCGGCCAGCCTCGGCGCCCTCGACGAACGCCTCGGTCGAGAACTCCGTGCGCGCCGTGTCGGTCCATTCGCCCTTCGCGCCAGCGGGAAACGCAAAATCTTTCGCGAGGTGCGCGAGATCGACGTAGATCTCGGAGCACGGCCCGCACGGCCCGGTGTCGGCCATCTGCCAGAAGTTGTCGGCCGCGCCGAGCCCGTAGATGCGAGAGTCGGGCAGTTTGGCGAGCTCGCGCCAGAGCGCGCGGGCCTCGTCGTCCTCGTGAAACACGCTCACGCGGAGGTGCTCCCTGGGGATCTTCAGCTCCTTGGTGACGAACTCCCACGCGAACCGGATGGCGTCGCGCTTGAAGTAGTCGCCGAAGGAGAAGTTGCCGAGCATCTCGAAGAACGTGTGATGCCGGGCGGTGTGGCCGACCTGCTCGAGGTCGTTGTGCTTGCCGCCGGCGCGCACACATTTCTGCGAAGTCGTCGCGCGCCGGTTGCCGTCCGGCGGCGGCTCGTGGCCGAGGAAGACTTTCTTGAACTGGACCATCCCGGCGTTGGTGAACAGCAGGGTCGGATCGTCGCCGGGGACAAGCGACGAGCTGGGCCGGATGGCGTGATTCTGGCGGGCGAAGTAGTCGAGGAAACGGCGGCGGATCTCGGCGGCTTGCATTCGGTCAAATCTAGCTGGCGCAGAGCTTTAACAGAACAGCGGAGAGCGGGCGGCGGGGAGTCGTGCGCGGACGGTCGGGCGCGGCCGTGTCGCCCCGTTGACCCTCTCGCACGCGGAAACTTTCATGCGTGCTGCGGCCGGGCGCGCCGGAGCGACACGGCCGCTCCCTCCCTCCAATCATCCTTCTCACTCCTCACCGATCTCCTCACTCCTCACCGCGCTCCTCGCGTCATGAGCGCCGCGACGACGCTCCGCACGAGGTCCGCAGGGTAGCCCTTTCGCGCGAGGAAGCCGTACAGCCGGCGGCGCTGCACATCAGCCCCGAGCTGCGCGAGCGACCGCAATTTTTTCGCCGCAGCGGCGCTGACCATCGCGCGCTCGTCGATCGCCTCGTCCTCCATCACCTCAGCGATAGCCGCATCCGCGACGGCGCGGTCCACACCGCGTTTCGCGAGCTCGGCCGCAATCCGCCTGCGCGACATGTGATGGGTCGTCAGCCTGCTCCGCGCGAACATCGTGGCGTATGCGGCATCGTTGAGCAGACCGCGCTCCGTGAGGCGCTCGAGCGCCGCGCTGATGTCGTCCGGCGAATGCTCGCGCTGCGCCAGCCATCTCCCGAGGTCTTTTGTCGCACGCGGCCCGCGTGCGAGCACCTCGAGCGCCTTGTTGTACGTATCCGCGAAGGCAGTTCCCTGAGTCACATCAACTCCCCGAGAGGGAGGGCGCGGCCATGTCGCCGGAGGAGCTGCCCGGCCGCAGGGCGCATGAAAGTTTCTGCGCCCGAGAGGGTCGACGAGGCGACATGGCCGCGACCGACCGCGCGAGATAAGACAGAACGTAGGGCGCGGCCCGGTCGCCGGAGGAGCCGCCCGGCCGCAGGGCGCATGAAAGTTTCTGCGCCCGAGAGGGTCGACGAGGCGACGTGGCCGCGACCGACCGCGCGAGATAAGACAGAACGTAGGGCGCGGCCGTGTCGCCGAAGGAGCTGCCCGGCCGCAGGGCGCATGGAAGTTTCTGCGCCCGAGAGGGTCGACGAGGCGACATGGCCGCGCCCGACCGTGGGAGCGATTGTCCGATCGCCCGCACCGTTAAACAGAACCGGGTGGAGAACCAGGACGATTTGGAGGATTCCGGGCCTCCGCCACGATCCAAGCTCATCCACCCGGCCCCTCTATCCCGAAGCCGATCCACCCTGAGCAATTCCTCACCCCTCACCCTACTCGTCCGACACCTCGCCATCCGCGGGCGCCACCGCAGCCCTGTTGATGCCGAGGACCCCTTTCACCTTCTCTTCGATCTCCGCCATCACCGCCGGGTTGTCCTTCAGGAACAGCTTGGCGTTCTCGCGCCCCTGCCCGATCCGCTGGGCGTTGTAGCTGTACCAGGCACCCGACTTCTCGATGATCCCGCTCTCCGCGCCGATGTCCACGAGCAGCGAGGCGTGCGAGATCCCCTCGGCGTACATGATGTCGAACTCCGCCTGCTTGAACGGCGGTGCCACCTTGTTCTTCACCACCTTCACCCGGACGTGCGAACCGATCACGTCCTCCTTTTCCTTCACCGGGCCGATGCGACGGATGTCGAGTCGCAGCGAAGCGTAGAACTTCAGCGCCTTTCCACCCGTCGTCGTCTCTGGATTGCCGAACATCACGCCGATCTTCTCGCGCAGCTGATTGATGAAGATCACCGAGGTATTGGACCTCGCGATTGCACCCGTCAGTTTCCTCAGCGCCTGACTCATGAGCCGCGCCTGCAACCCCATGTGCGACTCACCCATCTCTCCCTCGATTTCCGCCTTTGGCACCAGCGCGGCCACCGAGTCGATCACGATCACGTCCACCGCACCGGAGCGAACCAGGACCTCGCAAATCTCCATCGCCTGCTCGCCCGTGTCGGGCTGCGAAACCAGGAGCTTCTCGATGTCCACGCCCAGTCGAGCGGCGTATTCCGTATCCAGCGCGTGCTCGGCGTCGATGAAAGCCGCCGTTCCACCAGCCCTCTGGGCGTTCGCCACGACGTGCAGGCACAGCGTGGTCTTGCCCGAACTCTCCGGTCCGTAGATCTCGGTGACCCGGCCCCGGGGAATACCTCCTACCCCGATCGCCGCATCCAGGTTGATGGCGCCCGTGGGAATGCAGTCCACACGCACCTTCGGCCCATCCGAGTCCATCTTCATGATCGCGCCCTTGCCGTACGACTTTTCGATCTGCGCGATCGCGAGGTTCAACGCCTTCTGCTTCTCATTTTGCTGCGCGGCTGAGACGGCCATCTGTGCCTCGAACAGTACGGGCGGACCGAGCGCCCGTGATGGGAAATCTAGCTCCGGGGAGAAGTGGAGGTATCCCCGAAGAAAGAGCGGACACGAGGGTACAACGGACACCGAACAAAATGCGAAGCGCGACGAGAAAGCGCAAGGCGACGTAATCACCAACGAGAAGCTACCACAAGCGACGAACTATTTGTCACAAAACAAGTTGCGATGAGTTATCCACAAGCCAAGCGCAAATGCACACCGGGCCATGCCGTTACGCGAACTCACGAGGCCATCGCGAACGCCCCCGGGACATGCCGCACAAACACCCTCTGCTCCTTCACCAGGATCCCCATGACGTCGAACCGGTAGGCCTCGCCGGTGCGCCCGTGCCGATCGATCCATGTCTGCGCCGACTTGGTCAGCTCGCGCTGCTTGCGATGGTTCACCGCCTCGACTGGATCTCCGAAGTCGTCGCCCGAACGCGCCTTCACCTCGACGAACGCGATGAGATCGCCGCGCTGCGCGATGAGATCGATGTCGCGGCGCCCTGAGCGAAACCGGCGCGCGACGATCAGCCATCCCGAGCGCTCGAGATAGCGCGCCGCGATCCGCTCACCAAGCTCGCCGAACTGGTTCGTAGCCTGCGTCATGCGCACGAAGGTAGGTGCGTCCCCGCACGGATGCATCACCAAAATCACGGCGACCGCAAGCGATTCATCGCGCGCCGCCCGTCTCTCAGGCCTTACTCCCGGCGCCTGCCAATTCACGACTGCCGTTCATGCCTGAAGTCATCCTCCCACTTACCTCACGGCGTGTTCTGCAAGACGCCGTCTTACATCGGCGCGCAAAATCGAATTTCTCCTCTGAAAAAGCGCGATTTCCGCGAACTCGCGCGTGCACCGCGTGTTATAACGCGCATGCACCCGATCAGCAGTGAAGAATCTTTTTTGAGAGGAGGATCAATGACGTACGCCATCCCCTGCCGCTCCCTGGCGCGCATCGCCGCGTTCTCGGCGGTCGCCGCCATGCTCGCCGCGTGCAGCAAGAGCGACTCTGCAACTTCGCCGACGCCCGGACTGATGATCACGGCCGACCAGTCCACCAACGCGCAGGTCGCGCCGGTAGGCACCGCACCGGCGAGAGCGATCGAAGTCCACGTCAGCGACCAGAACGGCGCGGCCATTCCCGGAGCAGTGGTGACCTGGACGGTCGTAAGCCACGCAGGCACAACGAGCGTGCCGACCAGCATGACGGACGCCACCGGCACGGCGTCCGTCACGTGGACGCTCGACACACTCGCGCGCCTCGACTCGATGACCGCATCGATCTCGTCTGGCGTGAAGACGACGATCACCGCCACGGGCACGCCCGGGGCGGCAACAACCGCGTCGAAGTTCAGCGGCGACGCACAAACCGTGGCATCGGGTGCCGTTTCCGCGCCGCTCATCGTGATGGTGAAGGACCGCTATGGCAACGGCGTCTCGGGCATTCCCGTTGCCTGGGCCGTGACCGGCGGGGGGACGCTGAGCAGCTCATCCACGCTCACCGATGCCTCGGGGATGGCCCAGGTCACGCTCCATCTCTCGACCACCGCGGGCCCTTACACGATCCAGGCCACGGCGGCGGCGCTGGCCGCGGTGAGCTTCCACCTCACGGGGACCTGATCGCAGGGGACCGGACCGCGATACAACACATAATGGTTCGTGGTTTCTGGTTAACGGTTCTTGGTCGCTTTGACCACCAAGAACTGTTAACCAGAAACCACGAACCATTTTGCTTTTGCTCTTGCTCTTGCCCCTTGCTGTTGCTGTTGCTGTTGCTGTTGTCGTCGCTCTTACGCCGCCGTCTTGTCCCCCGCAATCCGCGCCACATCCTCCAGCCCGACGAGCACGTCGCGCGGTTTCGACCCGTCCGGCGGCCCAAGAATTCCCGCCAGGTGCAGCTGGTCGATGATCCGCGCCGCGCGGCCGTAGCCGATCTTCAGGCGGCGCTGGAGCAGTGACGTCGACCCGCCCTGGTGCTGCACACACACCTCGGCGGCTTCGCGGAACAGCTTGTCGCGATCGCCTTCCTCTTCCTCGTTCCCCTGGCCCGCGCCGGCTTCGAGCGCCTCCTGCGCGCGCACCTTCTCGAGGATGTCCTGTTCGTTCGCGGTCTCCTCGACGTGCATGAGTCCCTGCGCTTCCATTACGGCCTTCCGGGCCTCGCGGCGCCCCTCATACCACTTCATCAGGCGCTCGGTGTCTTCGTTCGACAGGTACGCGCCCTGAATGCGGCTCGGCTCGCTCCTGCCCGGCGGAATGAACAGCATGTCGCCGTTGCCGAGCAGTGCTTCGGCGCCGTTGGAGTCGAGAATCGTGCGCGAGTCGATCTGCGAGGCCACGCGGAACGCGATCCGGCTCGGGAAGTTCGCCTTGATCAAGCCCGTGATGACGTTCACGCTCGGCCGTTGCGTCGCCAGGATCAGATGTACTCCAATGGCGCGGGCCTTCTGCGCCAGCATTGCCAGCGGTGTCTCCACCTCGGCGGCGCACGTCATCATGAGGTCCGCGAGCTCGTCGATCACGACGACGATGTACGGCAGCACGCCGGCCTTGTAGACGCGATCCTCGAACGCGACGTCCGGCTGCTTTGGCTTCACGAGCGCCGCGCCGTCGCGAACCTTCTGGTTGAAATCCTGGATGTTGCGCGCGCCGTTCGCC
>Ga0070691_10000881_pt1 | contig 12176 bp, 15 predicted proteins | sample KBSK1101metaG_FD_64673 | JGI IMG/M metagenome (GOLD analysis project Ga0070691, IMG submission 64673) | Corn, switchgrass and miscanthus rhizosphere microbial communities from Kellogg Biological Station, Michigan, USA - KBS K1-10-1 metaG | ecosystem: Host-associated > Plants > Roots >... | reverse complement strand
CGGTCTTCCACCAGAACACGCCATCGGGGGCGCGGCCGACCGCCTCGGCGATCTTGTCGTCCCAGCCCGGTGTGACGATCAGCATGTCGTCGCACATCGAGCAGTAGACATCGCCCGGCACGTCGCGGCACATTTGGTTGACCATGGCGCCTAGCGAGCCGGTGCGCTCGAAGCAGTGCGCCGTGACCTGGCCTCCAGCGGCGGAGCCCGCTTTCATGAGCTGGCACATGCCGATGGTCTCGGGATCGTCGGAGTCGCAGCCCACAATGTAGGTCACTTCGTGCTTGCCGCTTTCGAGCTTCTGGGCCGTTCGGATCGTGGCAAGAAGCTGGAAGCTGCGGCCCCGCGAGGGGATTATCGCCGTGATCTTCAAGCGGCACCCATGGCAGAGAGGAAAGAGCGGACGGGGCCGAAACCCCGCCCGGTATCGATCAGGTGGACCAGTTGCCCGCCGTCACGCCCATGGCGCGGAGGCCATTGGCGAGCGTGATCAGCGCGGTGGCCTGCGCCGACGTGAAGCCGAAGCAGGTTGCCGAGGTGGACGAGCTGATGGCGGCCGTGGTCGCCACCGCCGGGAAGGCGGAAGCGGCCGGCTGGACGACCGGAGTGACGCCCCAGAAGCCGACTTTGGCGGCCGACGTCTGGCCGAGGATCGCGCCGTCGGTGCGGGCGTCATCGAGGTACTGTGGATTGGACATGGTTTTTCTCCTTCCTTGTCCGGTTACGCGGTGCCGGAGAGGCGGGTGGCGAGGTCGGCGTAGATGGCTTTCACGCCGTAGAGGACATCCAGCCGGATCTTCTCTTCGTCGTTCTCGCCGTCGTACCACTTGATGACGCGCAGGCTGTAGCCGTCCTGCGCCTCTCGTGCCTTGAAGGCCACGCCGTCCGGCATCTGCAGATCGGCGGTGACCAGGGCGAAGGCGTTCTTGTGGAACACCAGGTTCTGCGCGTAGGCGGTGGCGCCCGTGCCTAGCGGCGTGATGGTGGCCGAATCGGCCGGCGCCGCCGTCACGTTCTGGTAGGGGCCGGAGGTGATCATCGCCGGAGCGAGGACCAGGGTTGCCGCACCGCCGCCGCTGGCAGGCCCGCCGGAGATCACGACGAACTGCTGCAGGACGCCCGTGGTGGCCTTGCTCTTCGGATTGACCGAGTAGCAACCGTCGAGGGTCAGCACGTCGCCCGGCAAGATCGTGGTGTTGCCGGTCCAGCCCTTGGTGATCAGCGAGAACGTGTTGCTGTCCTTCGACGTGGCGTAGGTCACGTTCTGGTTGGCGCCGTCCACCTGCGGGGAACCCGCGAGGGCGCCCGTCGTGTGCTGGCGGATGTTCTGGTCCATGGCGGTCGAGACGCCACCGATGTCGCCCAGATCGCCCCGGCGATAGGCATCGTTGGCCGCGCCCTGGATGTAGAGAGCGGTCTGGCTACCCAGCATGCCCCACTTGTCGTCGGGCGAGAGGACCGACTGGCGCATGTCCTGTGGCACGGCCATCTTGTCGAGACGCTTCGGCCCGAGGGCGAAATCGGCGTACGAGTTGACGACCTGGCCGGGCGTGCCGACCCAGTTCCAGACCTTGTTGTAGAGGCCGCACAGGTCGTAATCGATCTGGTTGGCCAGCGCGATCGCCGCGGGGCGGATATAGCGCTCGTTGTAGTCCTCGACCGACAGGGTGAGGTCCTGGGTGTTGAACGACCAGGAGACGTGCTTGCGGCTCGCCATCTGGACGCTGAACTTGCCCTCGGTCACGTCCTGGTTGACGGCGGTGGCGCCGTCCTGGGCCGAGAACTGGACCGGACGACGCACGCTGATCGTGTCGCCGACCTTCACGAACTCCTTGGAGTACTGACGATAGACCTTGTTGCCCATCACGAGGTTGTTCTGGAGCTGCGCCAGACCGACCTTCGCGATGATCGACGGGGTGATAATGGTGTTCGACATTGCCTTGACCCTTGGTCAGGCCCCTAGTGCTTCGCCCATCCGGCAACGAGCTTGCGAACGTCTGCGTAGTTCATGCGCTCGATGCTTTGCGGGGCGACTCCTCCACCTCCCAGCGTGGGCGGCGGCGGCGGGGCCGATGAACGTTTCGGCGCCGGCTTGGTGCTCAACCGCACTTCGGCCTTTGCCAGCTCACGAACCGCGGCAAGGGGAGGCAGATCGGAAAGGCGAGCCAGTTCATCGGGATCGTTCGCGAGGAAGTCGGCAAGCAACGCTTTGTGTTCGGCGTCGTAGAGGTAGGCGGCAACTGCCGGCGAGACCTTGGGGGCTTCCTTCAGTGTGTCCCAGGCTTCGTCGAAGTCGATTCCCGCGGCCTTGGCCTGCTTGGCGCCTTCGCGAAGGAAGGACTGCTTCTGCCGCTCTTCAGCCTCGCCGGCCTGGCGTTGCGATTGCTCGCGTTGCGTGGCCGACATTTCCTCTCTCACCGCCGCCTTGGCCTCTTCTCTGGCCTGCGCACGGATGAACTCGTCGTAGGTCGCGAAGTCCGACTGCTTAAGCTCGGCGCTCTTGGGCGGGACCGGCGTCGGCGTTGAAGCCCTGACGGCTTCGAGCGCTTCGGCTCTGGCTTCCGCCCGCATGGCGCGGCGTTCTGCTTCTCCCGCTCGGCGGGTTAGTCGGTTGATTGCTTTCTGGATCGACGCAGGAGGCTCGCCCTTGTCGGGCTTGTCTTGCGCGTCCGCCGGAGGATTGTCCTCCGTGGGGGCCGGTGCTGAATCGGCGTCGGTCGTGGCAGCGACCGCAGCGATGTCCGCTACGGTTTTTGTAGCATCCTCCGCCGGGGCGGACGTGTCAAGCGTGTTGTCGCTCAAGGCTATGCTCCTGGCTGTTGCATGGGTTCAAGTTCGCCCATCGGCGGCGCGGCCTGCGGATGGGAAGGCGCGTGTGCAGCTGGCGCCGCGGCGGGGCCTGTCAGCACGGGCGGCACGATGGGCGGGATCGGCGCCCCAGGCGCTTGTGCGGCCGGCGCCGCCAGTATGGGCTGGCCGGTGGTCAGCGCCTGCATAAGCGACGCCATCGTGGCGTGCATCTGCTGAAGTTCGACCAGCAGCGTGGCGCCGGCCTCGGCATTGGCGATGTGCTGGCCGTCGGTCTTGGCCTGCAGCAAATCGACCTCGGCCTTCGTCTTTTCGAGCTTGGCGACCAGGTCTGGTGGCGGGGGAGGCGGCTGGGGCGGCCCCTCCTCCGTGATGCCCGGCGGCAGCATCTTCTTGAGTCGGGCCGCGATCTCATCGGCACCCGGCCAGTCCATGTTCTTGGCCACCAGATCGGCGATCACCGAGCCCGACTGCGGGACCGTGCGCATGAACTCCGTCAGGCTCTCGGCCGCCTCCTGGCGCTTGGTGGCGTAGCTCGGGCCGGTGCTGACGACCACGTCGTATTCGCCGACGCTGAGGTCGTTCAGGACGATGTGTTCGCCCTGTTCGTCGACCGCGCTCGGATGCGGGACGTTGATCGGCACCATCTCCTCGGAGCCATCCTCCTCGAGCGTGCGCACGATGCGGGTCGAGTCGTATATCTTGGGAATGAGGTCCACGAGGATGCGGCCACAGTGCTCGATCGCCACGCCGAGATTGTCGATGAAGTGGAACGTGCCGGTATCGCCTTCCTTCTGGCGGGCGAGAATGGCGCGGCCCGAGGTCTCGTTGCTCTTCTGGCCCAGCGAAGCGTCGTAGATGCCGGTCACGCCCTTCATGTCGTCGTTGGCGAGCTGGCTCTGGATATCGAGGCCGGTGGAGGTAATGGCCGGCTGGACACGCTGCGGCGGCCCCGGCACCTTGGGGTCGGAGTTGTAGATCAACACCGAGAGATTCTTTGACCCCGCTTCGTCCCACTGCCGCTCGTAGCCCTTGACCTGTTCCTTGGTGGCCGTGAAGGGCGACTTGGGCTGCATGGCCACGGCCTCGACCGCAGCCGTGCGCGTGTAATTATAGACGCGCTGGGGGTCCTTGGCGTCGCGCACCATGCCGCGACGCACGACCCGGCCGTCGAAATAAATCTCCTCGCCGGTCACGACGCAGATCGGGATATAGCGGCCCGCCCAATCGTAGGGGCCGCCCAGGACTTCCTTGCCGTTCATGATCAGCGACTTGATCTGCACGGCGTCCACGTCGCGCTCCTGGGCGACGGTGGCCTCCGCCTCGGGCGGCTCGCCGGGCTCGGGCGCTTCCGATGGCTTGGCCTCATCGGCATAGCGGACCGCGCCGTCGCTCATCAGTTGCAGCTTGCGGCGCCGGGTCTCACGATACCAATACTCGGCCACCTTCACGGTGTCGGCCGTGGTCCACGCCACGCTCATCGCGCCCGCCACGCTGGTCGGCATGCTGTCGATCGGCTGGTCGGGGTAGCGTTCGGCGAACTCCTCCTTCGACAGGTCCTCGAAGACGAACCCGTAGCGGGCGTCCGACTTGTCGGCTTCGCGCGCCATGGGGTCCATCAGGATCGAGAACGGATCGGTAATACGCTTGATGCGAATATCCTGGTCGAAGCCGTCGTCCGAGCTGTATTGCGTGGTGATCCGCCAGCCGCCGATGCCGCAGATGGCCGCGTTCTCGACGCCCTTGACGTAAGCCTGTTTGGCGTTGCTCTCGGTCTCGATGTTGCGGATCAGGCCGTTGAAGATCTTGGCGACTTCCCTCGATGCCTCGCCGTGCGCCGGCAGGACCTTGACGCTGGGCGTGTTCTGGCGCACGTCGCCGGTCAGTTGGCGCACGAAGCCCGGCAGGCGGTTGATCGTGATGACCGGGCGGTTCTCGTCCCTGCGCTGCTGGAGCGCATCCATCGGCCACTGCTCGCCGGCATAGAAGCGCTGATCGTCGCGCCCCTTGTCGATGTTCTCGAACTCCTGCAGCCAAGCCTCGTTGGCGTGGCGCATGGCGCGCTCGTGCAGGTCTTCGCCCTCCTTGGTGACGGCGACCTTGGATGTCTCGAGCGGGCGATCCTTCGATGCTTTGGCGCTCTTGGTCATTGCGCGCGCGCGATCGACCAGGGCGTTCTTGGGATTGCGCAGTGCAGCGCGCTTGGGTTTAGCGGCCATACATCAGCATCCCGATCTTGAGGGCGAGGGGAGAAGCGCCGGCCAGCAGGGCGTCGCGGAACAGCAGCCAGTTCATGCGGCCATCCAGTTTCCGTTGCCGCGGGGCGCGCGGGCCTTGGCGGCCTTCACCTCAGGCTCCTCGTAGACGATGCAGCCCATGCCGAAGCCGTCGGCACCGTGCGAAGACCAATCATGATCGGGGCCGAGGCCGATGCTGCGCTTCTCATCGCGCTTCTCGTGATACCAGCCCAGCGCGTCCAGGCCGGGCTCAGTCGTGGCCTCGTTGAACCACATGGCTGGGAACAGGCGGCGTCCGGACTCGATGCGCTTGGAAGCGGCGCCCTTGCCTTGATTGGGAACGACCGTGACCTCATAGCCTGCGTCACGCAGCGCCGAGGCGTAGCTGACGTCATAGACGCGGTCGTTGCTGTCGCCGTCGTGAGGGAGCCAGAATTGAGCCCGCGCCGGGGTGTAGCCTTGTCTCCTACACCAATCGAGATGCGTGGCGATCGGCTGACCTTGTGTCTCGTAGTAGTTCAGCCAGCGAATCTCGCGGCCGATGAACTGTGCCGCCCAGATCGTGAAGGCGTCCGCCCGCGCACCCGTGCCGCCGATGTCGCAGAACAAGCGGATGGTCATCAGCGGATCGGCGGCCACACGGCCAATGCGGCCCTGCGCGCGCGCCAGCGTGAGGGACGCGGCGTAATAGGCGCCCTCGATCACCGAGACGTAGTCGCCTTCCCAGATATGGGCGTACTGGTCGGGGCGCTCGGCCTGGTCGCGCAGGCGGGCGCGCTCGAGCATGGCGGGAAACTTGGGGTTGTCCCTATAGTTCATCTCGACGATGCGGATCAGCGGGTCCTTGCTGTTGCGGAACCGGCTCTCGACGGCGGCGCTCTTGCGCTTTGGGTTCCACGTCACCCAAAGCTCGGCGTTCCAGTCGGTGCCTTCCTCGCGCAGGGTCGGGATCAGGATCGACCACGCGGCGGCCGTCACAGGCTCGGCCTCGTCCACCCAGCAGATCAGGATGCGACCCTTGGACTTCACGCTCTCGATGCTGCGGTCGAGCCCGGAGAAGGCGAATTCAATGCGACCGTCTCGGCTCTTGATGAACTTCTCGCCCACCTCGTAGTAGGCCGCGAGGAACGGCTCCTCCTCGATCGCGCGCTTGACCTCCTCCAGCGAGGAATCGGCCAAGCTGTTCATGAACTGGCGGGCGCACAGGAGGATGCCGCTCTCGCCGGACTTGCCGAACATGTAGCCGCGGACGGCTACCATCTTGGCGAAAGTGCGGGTCTTGGCCGAGCCGCGACCGCCAAAGGCTCCGCGCACGTCGGCCGGGCCGATGAATAGGCTCTTCAGCTTCGGGGGGAGCGCGATCTGTGCGGTGGTGCCGTCGAGGGGCATTACTTGCCGCCCTCCAGATCCACGAGCTCGACGCGGTGAACGTGCTGGACGGGGCCGCCATCCTCGCCTGTGATCGCCTGAGACGGCCTGCCATAGCCGCGGTCGAGTAGATCAGACGCCGCCGACGCGCGAGCCTTCTCGCTGCTAGCCGTCCGCATTAGCTTCGCAAGCGCCTTGATGGCCTCTGGGCCATAGACGCGGGCAAGGGCCTTCACGTCTGCCGTGATCTTGTTGGGCGTGCCCTTCTGTCGGCCGCCGCGACGCTCGCCGGGCTTGGCTCCGCGTTTGCTATTCGCTGCTGAAGTAGTAATGGGCCGATGCTCTCTGTTGTGAGCTACGGCCACCCATAGGCGTCAAAGTGATATTTGAAAGTCAAGCCCCGCAGCGTCAGCCATCAGCCAATCCCGGCGCGTCCAGTGGGCGCGATGCTGGCATGGGCGCAGGCCCAATGCGCGGCGGCGCTCCCGGATCGTCGGCACGCTATGGCCCGTTGTCTCGGCGATCTGGGCATCGGGGCGTCCAGCCATCCTCTCCAGCGTTACCGTATCGGCTGCAGTCCAGGGCTTGCCGTTCATTATTGCTCTCTCGCTTCGCTCGACGTGCGCGCTGCAGGACTGTGCAATTGGGGATCGCAGTGGGCTTTGATCTCGGCTTCGATTCTCGCGCGCATGGCCTCGGCACCGGGAACCGTCGACCAGAAGCGCAGGCGGGCTTCCAGTGATCCGAGGTGCCAGTCGATGGCGGGCTGGGTGGCGTTCATTCGAGGGTGTTGGCCAAGTGCATGGCCTCCTTGAGGTCCTGTTCAAGGTCGTCCAAATGCGCGCCGAGCGTTTCCAGATCGCCGGTGAAGTCGATGGCTTGAAGGGCCGTGGCCGCGATGGACCGCAGACGCGCTTCAAGGTGTTCCTTGGTGGCCTTCACGGCGTCTGCTCCAGCATCCAGTTCAACCCCTTCTCGAGCGCCAGACGGCCGCGCATGCGCTGGTCACACAGAGCTTTCAGGTCGGCCCATGCCGGGAACCATTTGCCGTCAGGCGTGTCGATCCACGCCTCGCAGGCGTAGCGGACGACATCGAGGGGATAGCCGCACAGGTCCGTGACCAGCACGTTGGCGTTGAACCGGGCCTCGCCCTCGCCTTCCGTGCGGCCCCTGGTGCGAGCCTTCAGGGTCGCCACGATGGGCGCCACGTCGGCATCCCGAGCCCGGGCGAGCGAGGCCACCACGGCCCGAAGATTCTGCACGATCTCAGCGCGGGGCATGCCAGGCTTCATCTGGAAGCGTGGGCTCGCGGGCATCATCTGCCCGTCCTTCGAGAACCTGGTCACTGGCGCGTGAACGATCGCTGATAGCAGCGAGTTCGTGATAGAACGCGTCGTTGCCTCGGGCAGGTGCAGCGGCGCGAGCTGGGCGCGTTCCCACCGTCCCGGTTCTGTCGGCGTCAGTGCGGACCCAGATTTCCCAGCGCTTGCGCCATCCGTCAGCGTCACGCCGTTCGGATTTGCCCTTCCGGTTGGTGAAGTGGTCGACGAAAACGTCGGCCGTGGCGTCGGGATCGAGCCCGCGATCTTGCGCATAGGCCCGGCAATCGAGGTCAGGCCTCCAGTCGGCGGGGAGCTTGAATTTTCCATCGGCCTTCTCCGGCTTGGGGGTGCGTGGCGGCTTGCCGCCCTCTTCCTCTTTGAGTTGGTTCCCGGTTAACGGTTCCCGGTTTACGGTTAGCTTTTCGCTGGGTTCGGTTTTGATAACCGTGGAATAACCGTCTTGGTTATTTGTGGGTTTTGTCTTGCGCGGTCGGCCGCCGCCCTTGCCGTTCCTCCGCGCCTTGTCGGCCTTGGCCTGATAGGCGGTGACTTCCTCATCGACGCGCGCCTGCCGCCAGCCGTCCTCACAGAGCGTGAAGAACTCGCGCAGGATCGTCTCGACGGCGGCGCGCTCGGCCTTGTCATGGGCACCCGCGAGGCGTTGCACGGCGGACAGGTCGGCAGGCAGCGGACGCTCGCTCATGTACGACAGGTCGAGCAAGCGCCGGTATGCGCCGTCCTCGGTCATCGACAGATGCGCCGTGTGTGCCCGGTAATCGCCGATGTGATGCGGGTAGTGGTGCATCTACTGCGCCTCTGTCTTGTGCAGGAAGCGAACTTGCGCCGGGCCGCGCCAGCCCTGTTCCCAGACGAACCAGGCGAAGGCCTTCTTGCCGCCCTCGGGCTTGACTTTGCCGGCCGTCAGCAGTTCGCCGGGCGGCATCGAGACGCGATAGGCGAAGACATGCACGCGCGCGAGCGGCGTCGTTTCCAGCCAGACGCAGCGCTCCTGGCCTTCAAGGAATGTGAGGGGTAGGAGGAACGCCACCTTGTGCGTCGCGATCGACAGGGCTTTGTCGGCGAACTGGCGTGACAGATTGAAGGGCGGATTCGAGACGATGTTGGCGATCGGATCGGCGCCCGCGAATTCGTCTTTCAGGAAGTCGTGCAGCGGCCAGAGTAGATCGGCGCGATCGACCAGATCCGATCCAATGACGTCGAGCCCGGCGGCTTCCAGAACACCGGGAATCGTGCCGACACCACAGGCCGGGTCCCACGACAGGCCGGAGAACCGCTCGGCGCGCAGGAGTGCCTCAACCGCGTCGGGCTGCTCCATGTACCAATCGTTCGCGGCGCGCTTCATGGTGCCCATGATGTCGCCGTACCGGGGGGGGGCTTCGATGTTGCTCATGCTGCCGCCGCCTTGTTGTAGGGAGCCACGGGGATCTTCACGAACTCGATCGCGCGCTGGACTTCCTCGACCGATCGGCACAGCGCGTACCATGCCTTGCAGCCGTGAAACGCCGTCTCGACCGCCTTCTGTTCGGGTGATTGCGAGCCGCCCTTGCCGGGGCGCTTCAATTCGATGCCCAGCACGTTGGGGCCCGGAGCGATGATCAGGATGTCGGGCCAGCCGGGCTTGAGGCCCATGGCCTTGAGCTGGGCGCCCCGCACGCGGCCGCCGCCGCCATGGCCTAACGTCGTCCAGATGATCGGAGGGTGCAGTGTCCAACCCAGGAACTCGGCGACGGCACGGTGGAGCGCGGCCTCGCTCGAGCCATCCAGCGGCGTCGGGATCATGCGATGGCGGGTCATCGGACGACGATTCCGTTCCGGCGCCGCATGGTGGCCGTAGCGCGGTTGTGCCGGAATACCCTGAACTCGACCTTATGACCGCTGCCGTACTTCACGACGCGGAAATCCAGGCGATGCACAAGACAGCAGTCGCAGCAGGCGAGCTTGTAACCGCGTCGTACAGGACGCACCCACTCGCCCGGCTGCGGCTTATCGTACTTGCTACTCACAGCGCACCACCCTTCGATGTGGGGGAGATGTAGTTCGCTCCGCTCGCCTGCGGCTTGCTCTCGCCGATGCTTTTGGGAGAACGGGTTTCCGCAACATCGGTGAGAGCGGCGACAGGATCGAAATCGACCATCTCGCAGACGGCAGAGCAGGAAATGTCTGGCTCGTCTTGGTAGCGCCCGGCCTTCGGATCGAGGTCGCGGAGCGATACGCGGGGGTCGCCCTTCTTTTTCCCTTGGAATAGATAGCTCCCGGGACCGAGCAATTGCTCGACGGCAGACATGCGGGCAAAATACTCGGGGAAATCGACCCTGATCTTGTTCCAATATCCCATGCCGCCTTTGACGCAGCCGCGACAGTTATTGTTTTGATAGCCCAACCGATACATCGCGGGCAGTTCGATCCCTGCGCGCCGGATCATCGCCAGGCAGTCTGCTTTCTTCAGCCCGCGCTCTATCAGAGGTGCGCGCGCTTGATGTGTCGGATTGGCGTCGATGTATTTGTCGAGGCGGTCGGTTTCTTCCGCAGTAAAGCCCAAAACGATCTGATCGCCTGGACGATACGTCCGGGCCGTCATGCTCCGCTTCAGGAGCTTAGTGCAAGGGGCGCCGCCGTTGCCCTTCAGAAACCGCTCGCGACGAAACACCTCGTAGATGGATGCGTTATATTTCTCGTTGCGAAGCGTGATTATCTGATGGCCGAACCATCGCTCGCAGTCGGCAAGGAAGCGTTTATTATCAGGATGCTCCTCAATCACCTCGTTATTGTGAATGACCAGTTCGGCATATTGGCCCGCGTCGGCGAGCGCGAGTTTGGTCGCGACAGCACTCGCCGCGCCGCAACTAAAGAGGCACACGATGCGGCGGACTTGCGGGCCAAGCGACGGAAACAGGTCGTCACTCATCGCGCAGGCCCCCGAACGATTTGCGGAGGCGCGCTTTGCGCCGAGCGAGATGATGTGTTCATACTCCCGCCTGCATTGGGCAGAGGTGCAGAACCGACGGTGTCCGTCATGGCGTGCATGGCGGCTTGGATGAACGCGGCGGCCGGGCGCGGATCGATCGCGTTACCGAAGCCCCGCAGGAGACCCACTCGGTTGGGTACCCCATGAGCCAGCAGACGAATTCCGGGTTTAACGCGCCGCTGTCGGCCGTCGGGACAGGATAGGAGGGAATAGTCGCCGCTCCGGCCGCCCCAGGAACCGACGCCCACCACGTCTCGCCCTTCTTGTGATATCCGCGGTTCTTGTAGTCGCTCGTCGTCGGTGTCGGCCACATCGAGACGTTGCCGTGACTGTCCGGAACGCCCCACTTGTTCGCCCGCGCCGTGGGCCACAAACCAAAATCGGTCCCGGCGATGGTCCGCATCCGTGCTCGCGGCTTCGATAGGCATGCACCCCACGGCGTAGGCCATTCTTTCCAGATCACTTCGCACAAGGGCGAGCCAGTCAGCAGCGCTCGCAACTTGCTCTCCAAAGATGCTTGGAGGACGGCGCTTTCTGATAAGCTTGAGCCAGATGGGCCAAAGGTGGCGATCGTCGGAAAACCCCCTGCGCTCTCCGACCGAGGAGAACGGCTGACACGGACAGGAGCCGCTCCATGTGGGGCGAGCGTCCGGCCATCCGGCAAGTCGAAGAGCGTACGGCCAGCCGCCGATGCCGGCGAAGAAATGGCAGCTTGTGTAGCCTTCAAGGTCGCTTGGCCTGACATCGACTATGCTCCGTTCATCCACTTCACCGGGCGGGATGAGGCCTGCGGCGATAACCTCGCGCAGCCATGCCGCCGTGAACGGGTCGTTTTCATTGTGGTAGTTCACGCGCTCGCGCCGTTGCTTTGCGAAGGCCGCTTGGCCGAGCGAGCTATAGGACCCTTCGCCAAAGCCTCGGTACGGGCCTGTCTGGCAAGGAACGCCAGTTCCCATTTCCGGCCCTTGGGGGCACGGTCGGCCGCCTTCGCGATCTCATCGGCCCGGCGGTCGAGCTCACGTTGCTCGGGGGTGCGGCGGGTCATGCCGTCACCTGTTCACGATGGGACTGGAAGACGATACGGGCTTCTTCCATTCGTTCCATGGCTTGTTCGTCGGAGATCGGAGGCGGTGATTTAAGATCAAACTTTTGATCTTGTGGGGCTACGCGCTCCGCCTTCGGCTCCGCTACCGCACCTAGCTCCTGTGATGGCGGCGCTTCGATGCCGCTATCAGCCGCACGCAGAATCGAGTCCTTAAACTCGGCGTATTGCGTCTCCGAAGGAGCGCCAGCCCTTGAAACCCCGCATTCGGCGTCTGGCAGTGGCGGCGATTGAACGGCACGAGCGTCCTCGCCGGGGACCACATCTGAAACTTCTTCCACAATCGCGCCCGTGCTATGATCTTCGGGCGGCGGCAGGGTGATTCCCTCTACCCTCGTCGACGTGGCCTGAGT
>Ga0070691_10000880_pt1 | contig 12189 bp, 12 predicted proteins | sample KBSK1101metaG_FD_64673 | JGI IMG/M metagenome (GOLD analysis project Ga0070691, IMG submission 64673) | Corn, switchgrass and miscanthus rhizosphere microbial communities from Kellogg Biological Station, Michigan, USA - KBS K1-10-1 metaG | ecosystem: Host-associated > Plants > Roots >... | reverse complement strand
GTAGCCAAGTGGTAAGGCAGGGCTCTGCAAAAGCCCCATTCGGCAGTTCAAATCTGCCCGTCGCCTCCAACGTTCTCCTCATCTAACATCGGGCACTCATGCGCATCGTCGTCCTCGGAGCCGGTGGAATCGGCGGATTCGTGGCCGCGACCCTCGCGCGAGCGGGCAACGACGTCGCCGTCGTCGCGCGCGGTCCGCACCTCGATGCCATCCGCGATCGCGGGCTGCACGTCCGCAGCACCCTCGGCGAGTTCGTCGTGCGCGTGCCCGCGAGCGACCGGCTCGCCGATCTCGGCACGTTCGACCTGGCCCTGGCGTCCTTCAAGGCGCACCAGTGGGCGCCGTGGCTCGATCAGCTCGCTCCCGCCGCCCGGTCCGGCCTCGCGATCGCGACCCTCCAGAACGGCGTCCCGTTCTGGTTCGCGCGAACGCCGCCGCTGCAGAGCGTCGATCCGGGCGGGCGCGTCGGCGCGCTCTTCACCGACGTGCAGACGATCGGCGCGGTCGTCCACACCTCGGGCCGCATCGCCGAACCCGGGACGATCGAGCAGAGCGGCACCGCCCGTTATCTCTTCGGCGACCCCGCCGGCGGCGCCGGGCAACGGGTGCGCGCGCTCTGCGCGATCTTCGGCGGCTCGGGCCTAGAAGCCGAAGCCGACCCCGATATCCGCGCGACCGTCTGGCTCAAGCTCGCGAACAACACCGGCCTCAATCCGGTCAGCGCGCTGCGCCGGATGACCGTGCGCGCGATGCTCGAAAACCCGGAGTCGCGCGCCGAGATCCGCGCGCTCATGCTCGAAGCGATCGCGGTCGGTCGCGCGATCGGCGCGATCGGCGAGGTCGACGTGGACGCGCGCATGGCGAAGATGCGCGGCGTCGCCGATGTGAAGACCTCGATGTTGCAAGACCGCGAAGCCGGCCGCGAACTCGAGAGCGGCCCGATCTTGGGCGCGTTGATCGAGCTGGCCGATCGCGCCGGCGTTCCCGTCCCGCTCGCGCGCGCCGCGCACGCCGCTCTGGGTGGATCGTGCTGACGCGCCGGATCGTGCCGTGTTTGGATATCAAAGCCGGACGGGTGGTCAAGGGCATCAACTTCGTCGCGTTGCGCGACGCCGGCGATCCGGTCGAACTCGCCAAGACGTACGAAGCCTCGGGCGCGGACGAACTGGTCTTCCTCGATATCACGGCGACCGTCGAAGGCCGCCAAGCGACCCGCGAGGTCGTGCGCGCGGTCGCCGCCGAGCTGACGATCCCGTTCGCGGTCGGCGGCGGCGTCAATGCGGTCGAGGACGTGCGCGATCTGCTACGCGCCGGCTGCGATAAGGTCGCGCTCAACTCGAGCGCCGTCCGCCGCCCCGAACTGCTGCGCGAAGCCGCTGCGGAGTTCGGTAGCCAATGCATCGTGCTCGCGGTCGACGCGCGGGCTCGCGCCGAGGGCTGGGAAGTCGTCGTCGACGGCGGCCGGACCGCGACCGGGCTCGACGTGCTGGCGTGGATCGAGGAGGCGACCCGCGACGGCGGCGCCGGCGAGGTGCTGGTGACCAGCATGGATCGCGACGGCACCAAGAGCGGCTACGACATCGCGTTGACCGCCGCAGCGCGACGGGCGACCGGCGTCCCGGTGATCGCGTCGGGCGGTGCCGGCAGCATCGACGACTTCGCCGAGGTCTTCGAACGCGCGGATGCGGACGCGGCGTTGGCCGCTTCGCTCTTCCACTTCGGCGAAGTCGCGATCCCGGCGCTCAAGGCGGCGCTGGCCGAACGCGGAATCCCGATGCGTCCGTGGAAAGCACACCTGCGATGAATCTCGACGGATTGAAATGGGGCGCGGACGGCTTGCTGCCGGTCGTGATCGCCGACGCGCGGAGCGGCGCGGTGCTGACCTTGGCGTGGGCCGATCGCGATGCGGTCCAACGCACCATCGCGACGCGCGAGACGCATCTCTACAGCCGCAGTCGCAAGGCCCCGTGGCGTAAGGGCGAGACCTCGGGCAACACCCAGCGCGTGGTCGAAGTCCTCGCCGACTGCGATGGCGATGCCCTGCTCTACAAGGTCGAGCCGGCCGGGCCGGCGTGCCACACCGGTGCGCCGTCCTGCTTCGGCGACGTCCTGCTGGCTTCGGACGCACCGGCGCGCGACGATCGCTTCGCGCAGGCGATGAACGCGCTCGAAGCCGTGCTCGCGCAGCGGAAGATCGACCCGCCCGAAGGTTCGTACGTCGCCAAGCTCTATGCGGGCGGCGTCGACCGCATCGGCAAGAAGATCGGCGAAGAGGCGACCGAAGTGGTGATCGCCGCGAAGAACGACGATGCCGACGAGCTCGTCTGGGAGACGTCCGACCTGCTCTTCCACCTCATGGTGATGCTGGCCGAGCGCAACGTCTCGCTGGGCCGCGTCGGCGAACACCTGCTGCAGCGTGCGCGACCAGACGCCGATTAGCGATCTCGCGGACGTCGGGCCGAAGACGGCCGCGTACTTCCGCGAGCTCGGTCTGACGACGGCGCACGATCTGCTCGACTATCTGCCGTTCCGCTACGAAGACCAGCGCTATCCCACGCCGGCGGCCCGGCTCGGCGCGAGCGAAGGCGAGGAGAACGCGGTCGGGCGGATCCTCTCAGTCAAAGAGCGGCGCGTCCGCGATCTGGAGATCGTCGAAGCGCGCGTGCAGGACGAGAGCGGCACGTTCCTCGCCAAATGGATCGGCCGGCGGCGGTTCGTGATCGGCCGGTTCTCGGCGGGCATGCGCATCTCGGTGCGCGGGCGGGTCGAGAAGACGCTGGCCGAGCCGGTCGTCAACGTCTCGACCTACGGCATCCTGAGCGACGGCGAGGAGTACCGCGGAGAGGTGGTGCCGATCTATCACGCGAGCAAGGACCTCGCGACGCGCAAGATCGCGCAGGTCGTCCGCAAGAATCTGCCGCGCCTGCTCGAGTTGGCGGGCGACGACCCGGTCCCGGCGACGCTCGCGAAGCGTCAGCACTTCCCGCCGCTGGTCGAGGCGTATCGTAGCGCCCACATGCCGTCGACGCCCGAAGAGGCGGATCGCGCGCGCGCGCGCTTCATCTATGCGGAGTTCTTGACGCTGGCGGCGTCGGCGCGGCGGAAGCGCGAGGTCCGCGTGCGCGAACGCGGCGCGCTCGCGCTGACGATCCCGCCCGGGCTGCTCGACGAGTTCGCCGCCGCGATGCCGTTCGCGATGACCGGCGCGCAACGCCGCTCGATCGTCGAGATCTGGGACGACATGGCGAGCGACGTGCCGATGAACCGGTTGCTGCAGGGCGACGTCGGCAGCGGCAAGACGCTGGTCGCGGCGGCGGCGATCGTGTTGGCCGCGCGCAACGGCGTGCAGTCGGCGCTGATGGCGCCGACCGAGATCTTGGCCGCGCAGCACGCCGCGAAGCTCGCGCCGCTCTTGCTCCCGCTCGGCGTCACGCTCGAAGCGGTGTTCGGGAGCCAGGGGACGCGCGCGCGCAAGAGCGCGGTCGATCGCATCGGCAGCGGCGAGGCGTCGCTCGCGGTCGGAACGCACGCGCTCCTGACGGAAGGCATCGACTTCGCCAGGCTCGGGCTCGTCATCATCGACGAGCAGCATCGTTTCGGCGTCGCGCAGCGCGCGCGCTTGCGCGCGAAGGGCGGCACGCCGCACACGCTCCACATGACGGCCACGCCGATCCCGCGTACGCTCGCGCAGTCGGTCTACGCCGATCTGGATGCATCGACCATCGACGAGCTTCCGCCCGGGCGCACGCCGATCGAGACGTACAACCTCCGAGCGAGCCGGATGCCGAGCGTCGAGGAGTTCGTCCGTCGTAACGTCGCGCTCGGGCACCAGGTCTACATCGTCGCGCCCGCGATCGACGAGAACGACGGCGACCTGACGAGCGCGCTCGAAGAGGCCGAGCGGCTCAAACGCGATGCGTTTCCGGATCTGCGCCTGGGCGTTCTCCACGGCAAGATGGCGCCCCGCGAGAAGGACGACGTGATGGGCCGGTTCGTCGCGGGCGAGATCGACGTGCTGGTCGCGACCACGGTCGTCGAGGTCGGCGTCGACGTGCCCAACGCGAGCGTGATGATCGTACTCGACGCGCATCGCTACGGACTCGCGCAGCTGCACCAGCTCAGGGGACGCGTCGGACGTGGTGCGGCCAAGTCGTACTGCCTCCTGGTCGCGCCCGACGACACCGGCGAACGCGAGCGCTTGGAGATCCTGACCGACGTGAGCGACGGCTTCGTCATCGCAGAAGAAGACCTGCGTCTGCGCGGACCCGGCCAGTTTTCCGGCACCGCACAATCCGGCATCGACGAGTTCCGGTTCGCCGATCTGATCCGCGATATCGAGGTCTACCGCACCGCCAAGGCCGACGCCGACGCGCTGATCACGGCCGATCCGAACCTGGATCGCCCCGAGCACGCCGGTCTGCGCGCCGCGCTCGACGCCGCTCCGTCCGCCAGAGCGATGCTCGCGAGCTCGTAGTCGAGAGGTAGCCCGGTGCGGCGGTGGAAGAGCGCCGCATGAAGCATCGAAGCCCGTACTCCGTCCTCGCCGGCGCCTTTCTCGCCGCGCTCGTCGCGGCCGTCGCGCCGGCGCCGTCCGCAGCCGCGAATCTGCCCGTCACGCGCGCGACGCTGGCCAACGGCCTGCAAGTCGTCGTCGTGCACGATCCGCTCGCGCCGGTCGTCACGACCATCCTCAATTATAAGGTCGGATCCAACGATCAGTGGATCGACGGCCTCGCGCACGCGACCGAACACATGATGTTCCGCGGCAGCAGGTCGCTCTCGTCGGGCGAACTGATGGACGCGATCGGCGTGACCGGCGGCGACTTCGATGCCGATACCCAAGACGCGGTCACGCAATACTTCTTCACGGTGCCCTCGCAGTATCTCGACATCGCCCTGCGTCTGGAACGCTCGCGCGCGACCGGACTGTTGATGTCGCAGAGCCTGTGGCAGCAGGAGAGCGGCGCGATCACCCAAGAGGTGACGCAAGACAACTCGAACGCTCTCTACCGCATCTTCCAAAAACTGAACGCCCGGCTGTTGGCCGGCACGCCCTATGCGAAGAACGGCCTCGGCACCGTCTATGGCTTCGCCCATCAGGTCGACTCGAAGGCGTTGCTCAAGTTCTACGGCGACTGGTACCACCCGAACAACGCGCTATACGTGATCGTCGGCGACGTCGACGGCCCGACGGTCGTGGATCAGGTCCGCCGGATCTTCGGAGACATCCCGGCCGCCAAGCTTCCGGCCCGCGCGACCGGTGCGCCGCAGCCGTTCACCGGCCACGTCTATCGCGATACCAGCGATCAGCCGTTCACTGCCGTGTTGCTCGGCTACCGTCTTCCCGGCTACCACAGCAAGGACTATGCGGCCGGCGTGATCGCGGGCGACGTCCTCAACAGCCAGCGCGGCGACCTGTATGGGCTGCAGGCGTCGGGCAAGGCCTACCAGACCGGCTTCCTCGCGCAATCGTTCGCGACCACCTCGGTCGGTCTGACCTACGCGATCGTGCCGATCTCCACGAAGCCGGAAGACGCCGACGGTTGGCTGCGCGGCGTGATCAACGGCTACGCGAAATGGGGCGTGCCGGCGGATCTGGTCGCGGCCGCGAAGCTCCGCGAGGTCTCGCAACTCGAGTTCGCGGGCAACTCCATCGAAGGCCTGGCCTTCCAGTGGAGCAGCGCGCTCGCCGTGCAGGGGCTGAACTCTCCCGACGACATGATCGCCGCGTTCAACAACGTGACGGTCGCCGACGTCGACCGCGTCCTTCGATCGTCCTTCGACAACAGTCGCGTGATCGCGGCCTATGCGGTGCCGAAGAACATCGGCAAGCTCAGCATCTCGGGCGGCATGCATAAGGAAGACAACTCGATCCCGCCGAGCAAGCACCTCCCGCTCGTCTCGTGGGCGCAGCGCGTGCTCGACCATCTGCAGGTACCCAAGCAGACGCTCGCGCCGGTCTCGATGATGCTGCCGAACGGCATCCGGCTGATCGTCCAGCCCGAGCACATCACGCACACGGTCGTGGTCACCGGCAGTATCGCCACCAACAGCCAGGTCCAGGAGCCGGCCGGTAAGGACGGCGTCGCCGATATCACGGCCGGGCTGTTCGCATACGGTACGACCAAGTACGACCGGCTCGCGCTCCAGCGCGAGTTCGACAAGATCGGGGCCAGCGCCAACGCCGGTACCGACTTCGGCATCTCGACGTTGACCTCGAACTTCGACCGCGGCGTCGCGCTGCTCGCTGACGAAGAACTGCATCCGGCCTTGCGCGCGAGCGACTTCGCGATCGTCGCCGGTCAAGAGGTCAAGAGCGTCGCCGACGCGGCCGATTCGCCCGACCACCTGACCGAGGTCGCGCTCGCGAACGCGCTCTATCCGATCGGCGATCCGCAACGGCGGTTCGCGACCGCGGCGACGGTGCAAGCAGTCGGCCTCGACGACGTCAAGGCGTGGTACGCAAGCGTCTATCGCCCGGACATGACGACCATCGTCGTGATCGGCGACACGACGCCCGCGCAGGCGCGCGCCGTCATCGCGAAATACTTCGGCGGATGGAAGGCGACCGGTCCGAAGCCGAACGTCCTGCCGCCGTCGATCGGCGCGAACGCGCCGGGCGCGGTCAGCGTGCCGGCGTCGGGTCGCGTGCAGTCGAGCGTGCAGCTGGTCGAGACGATCGGCTTGATGCGCGACAACGCCGATTGGCCGAGTCTGCAGGTCGCCAATACGGCGCTCACCGGCGGGTTCTACTCGTCGCTGCTCTACCACGATCTGCGCGAAGTGCACGGCTACGTGTACAACATCTCGAGCAGCGTGAACGCCGGGCGGAAGCGCTCGACCTTCGAACTGAGCTACGGCTCGGATCCGAAGAACGTGCTACCGGCCGCGGATCAGATCGTCGCGAATCTCGTGCGTCTGCAGACGGCTCCGCTCGATCCGAACCGGCTGGTGCGCGCCAAGGCCTTGCTGATGGGCGAAGTGCCGATCCGCCAGGCGAGCTACGACGGCGTGGCCTCGCTCTTCCTCAACTACGCGAGCCGCGATCTTCCGCTCGACCAGAACCTGATCGACGCGCGGCGCGAACTCGCGACGACCCCGGCCTTGCTGCAGAAGGCGATGACGAAGTGGATCCGGCCCAAGGGCTTCGTGCGGATCGTCACCGGCCCGGGACCGAAATAGCCGCGCGCGTCGTCGGAGTCGGGTTCGACTTCGACCACACGCTCGGTATCGACAACAAGCTCGAGCGGATCGCATTTCTGCGACTGCTCGAGCGCGTTCTCGCCGAGGGTGGGCGCGCGCTCGGAACGCTCGACCAGGAGAGCGACCGGATCGACGCGATCCTCAAAGCCCAACGCGCCGGCGCCTCGACCATCGACGAGGCGGTTCGCGCGTTCGTCGCGGATCGCGGCGTCGCACCGGCCGAGGCCCACGTCTCGGCCTACAAGGCGATGTGCCTGGCGATGGTCGACGACGTGGTCGTGCCGCTGCCCGGCGCGCGAGCGACCCTGCGGGCGCTCGAGGCGAGCGGGGTGAAGGTCGCGATGCTCACCAACGGCTGGAATCCGCTCCAGACCGCCAAGGCCCGCCGGGTCGGATTCGGCGGTCCGGTCCTGGCCAGCGCCGATATCGGCGTGCAAAAGCCGGACCCGCGAGCATTCGCCGCCCTGGCAGAGGCGCTCGAACTGCCGCCGGCCGAGATCTGGTACGTCGGCGACGATCCGGGGATCGATATCGCGGGCGCTCTGGCCGCCGGCATGCGAGCGATCTGGCTGGACGCCGAGGGTCGAACCTATCCGGCCGCGTGCCCGAAGCCGACCGCGACCGTCGGAGCGCTCGGGGACTTACTCGCAATCGTAGCTAAGTAAGGAACCCCATGCCCAAGATCACCGGCGGTCAGCTGAATAACCGCAAATTGAAGTCGCCCAAGGGGATGGCCGTCAGGCCCACCCCCGGGCGCGTCAAAGAGTCGCTCTTCTCGATCCTCGCCCCCCGGATCGACGGGGCCGTCTTCCTCGATCTCTTCTCGGGGACCGGCGCGATCGGTTTCGAGGCCGCTTCGCGCGGCGCGGCCCGGGTGGTCTGCGTCGAAGCCCATCGCGAGACCGCTCACGCCATCACCGAGGCCGTCGAGGAGCTAGGCGTCGCGAAGACCATGACCGTGGTGGCCGCTCCGGTGGACCGGGCGCTCTATCGGATCGAGGGCCCGTTCGATATCGTCTACGCCGACCCACCGTATGCCGACGAGTTGCCGCATACCATGTTCCGGTTGCTCCTCGAACGCGGGCTATTGGCACCCGACGCGCTGGTGATCTACGAGCACGCCGCGCGCACGATTCTTCCGGACGTGCCGGGGTATCGCGGCGTTCGCGAAGAAGTCTACGGCGATGTCGCTCTCGCGTTCTTCACGCCCACGTAGGGAAGATGGCTGACGGCCCCGCCTCGACGCGCGCCGTCTACCCGGGATCCTTCGACCCGCCGACCAACGGGCATCTCGACGTCATCGAACGCGCAGCGCGCTGCTTCGGCGAACTCATCGTCGCCGTCGTCGTCAATCCGCAAAAACGCGACCCCATGTTCGACTTAGAGGCGCGCGAGAAGATGCTCGCGCAATGCGTCGCCCATCTGCCGAACGTCCGGGTCGAGAACTTCCGCGGATTGCTTGCCGACTACGTCAAAGCCCAGAAGGCCGACGTGATCGTCAAGGGCTTGCGGGTCGTCTCGGACTTCGAGAACGAGATGTCCACCGCATTGATGAACCGTGCGCTCTCGAGCGTCGATACGATGTTCCTGATGTCGGATCAGAAATATTCGTTCGTGAGCTCGAGCATGGTGAAAGAGGTCTTCTTCCTGGGCGGCGAGGTCGCCGCACTCGTTCCCGAGCCGGTCCTGCGCGTGATGGCCGCGCGCCGTTCCAGCCTGCACGCATCGTAACGGAGGGTTGCCAATGTCGGTCTATCGCGTCCTGGACAAACTCGAAGGCTACGTCCACGAAGGAACGTGGCTCCCGGCCGGCTACCGTATTCTCTCGGAAGAGCGCTTGGTCGAGATGATCGAGAAGATCCGCTCGTCGCTCCCCGAGGAAGTCGGCCGCGCCAAGATCATCGCCGACGGTCACGACCGCATGATTCGCGCCGCCCAAGAGAAGGCCGAATCGATCGTCACCGAGGCCTCGTCGAAGCAGGACGAACTGGTCGATCAGAACGAGATCGTCCAGCGCGCCCGCACGACCGCCGAAGTGGTCCTGCGCGAAGCCGAAGAGCGCGCGCGCAAGATCCGCGAAGGCGCCGACCAGTACGCCGTCCAGGTGTTGGGCGAGATGGAAGCGCGCATGAGCGCGGCCGTCGCGTCGATCCGCAAGGGCCGCGAGTCGCTGGTCAAGACGCCGGCGACACCCGCCGCCCAACCGTTGGCCGACGCCGCGGCCAAGGCGAAACGCGCCGCGTTCGATCTGCAGACGGCCGAGACGGCCGCTGTGGACGAGACCGCGGCCATGCACTCCGTCGAAGCCTAGTCGAGACCACGCACACGTGAAGCGCTTCGGGTTCGACCGTACGCGCCTCATCGTCTACCTGGCGGCCGCCCTCGTGGCGGCCGTCGGCACGTTCTGGCCGACGCCTTACTCGCTGCTGCTTCCGGGCACGGCGCTCGATCTCGACAAGGTCGTCTCGATACCGGGCCACGCGTCGCCGGGCGTCCACCTCTACATGACCGACGTCTCGCTGGTCACCAATGCCGCGCCGTTCACGTTGATCGACGCGTTCTTCCCGGGCGTCCGCGTGCTCAAGATCGACGACGTCATCCCGACGAGCGTGTCGACCGATCGTTACGAATCCCTGATGCGCGACGCGATGCAAGAGAGCCAGAGCGTCTCGGTCTACGTCGCCGAGCGCGCCGCCGGCTACGCGATGCCGCCGGTCCGCACGCAGGTCGTCGTCAGCGGCATCGCGGCCACATCGCATGCTGCCCTGCGCGCCGGCGACGTGCTGCTCGAGATCGACGGCAAACCGCTCCACAGCGTCGCGGCGTTGCGCGACGCGCTCGCGCGCGTCCGGCCCGGGACGATCGCGCGCATCGCCTTCCTGCGCGACGGAAAGCGCGGGGAGACCGCGGTCGCCACCATCGCGCTGGACGGCAAGACGAAGCTCGGCGTCTATATCGGCGAACTGCAGAAGGTGCCGAGACCGCCGGTTCCGGTGACGTTCGCGATCCACAACGTCTCGGGGAGCTCCGGCGGCCTGATGTTCGCGCTCGAGATCTATCGCACGTTGCGTCCATCCAACGCGCATGCGGACGAGCGCATTGCCGGTACCGGGACGCTCGAGAGCGACGGCACCGTCGGCGAGATCGCCGGCACGATGCAGAAGCTGGTCGCCGCGCGTCGTGCCGGGGCGACCGTCTTCCTCGTCCCGCTCAAGAACTACGCAGAGGTGAAGGATCAACACGACATGCGCGTGATCCCGATCGGCACCTTCGACGAAGCCGTGAAAGCGCTCGCTTCCTAAGCGCCGTCGCTCCTGCAAGCGGCGTTTCGCACGAGCGGACCTGCGGTAGAAGGCTTGTATGAAAAGAATAGTAACGACGCTCGGCTTGCTTGCGGCGATGACGCTCCCGGCGATCGCGGCGGATACCGGCGGCGTCGCCGGATACGTCGTCGATCTCGCGAACGGACAGCCGATCGCGAATGCGGCCGTGGCGATCTATCGCCTGCCGCTCGACACGAACGCGCCCGTCATCGAGTCGGCCGTGACGAACCGGCAGGGTTTCTTCACGAACATCCACGTCGCGCCGGGCCGCTACCTGGTGACCGCCAACATCGCGGACCGTACCTCGTCGTGCACGATCGACGACGTCTTCCCGGGCCAGACGGTCCGCATGAAGATCTCGATCGGCGCGGACGGTCAGCGTTGCAGCGGACCCAAGGTCCACAGCGCGGTCGTCAATCCGTCCGAGACGGCGGACGTCTACCGCATCCACTAATCCCAGTCGCGGTTCCGAAAAAGAAGAGGACGGTCGTCGACCGTCCTCTTCGCGTTGTCCGGTGCGGGTCGCTTAGACCGGCGGCGCTTGGACGTTGTGGGCGAAGGCCTCGAGCCGCGAACGGTCGATCGCCTTGACGCGTCCGCGATCGAGTTCGACCGCGTTGGCGTTCTTGAGACGGAGCAGCGCGCGGGCCGCCATGTCGCGGACGGTTCCGGCCGCCGCGGCGATCTGGGCTTGCGAGAGGTTCTCGACGCCCGGAAGCCCCTTGGTCATGCCGACCGACGTGCGGGCGTAGCCGAGCAAGAACTTGGCGACGCGCTGCAACACGTGGGCGAACGCGAGATCCGCGATCGTGTCGATCGAGCGGCGACGCGCTTGCGAGGACGCGATCAAGAACCCGAGCGCCAGTTCGGCGTCGTTCTTGCAGGCGTGCATGAAGGCTTCGCTCGGAAGCGTGACGATCGAGACGTCGGTCAGCGCTTCGGCGCGCGTGGTCGCGCCGCCGCCGTCGAACGAACCGCTCTCGTTGAGGGTGTCGTGGGTGAGGCGTTCGCCGATGGTGTGGGTCTTGCCGTCGGGCGAGAGCAGCGTGAGGATGGCCTTGCCGGCCTTCACGATGCCGATGTACGGCCACATCTCGCCTTCGTCGAAGATGGTGTCTCCCGCTTTGAAGTGGCGCTCGCTCATCTGACCGGCGAGTTCCTTGGTGGTCGAGGCCTTGGCCGACCCGAACGGCACGACGTGCTGGAGGAAGACCTCGCCGTCGGCGTTCTCGTCGATGCGCTCGAGCCGGACCGTCCAGCGGTTGCCGCCCAGGTTGCGCGCGTCCCACGAGAAGCGACCTGCCCGGAGCTGGTTCATCTCGTTGCGCAGCGCCCGCGGGTCGCTCTCCTCGTTGATCTCGAGGATCGCGTTCATGGTCAACTTGTCGAAGGCTTCGAGGATCTGCTCGGTCTTGGTGGCCTGCTGCAGGGAGCGGGCGTCGAGCGTGATGGCGGCTTGTCGGTTTACTGGCATTGCAGGCCCCTCATTAGAGGAAAAAGGTTGACGAGCCTGCCGCAGAAGTCACGGACATCCATGAGCTCACCAATTCACGACAATGACGTCGTCGTTCTTGCCGGCGCGCGTACGCCGTTCGGCAACTTCGGCGGGACCCTGGCCGCCCTGACCGCGACCGACTTGGCGGTGGCCGCCGCCGAAGGGGCC
>Ga0070691_10000877_pt1 | contig 12203 bp, 9 predicted proteins | sample KBSK1101metaG_FD_64673 | JGI IMG/M metagenome (GOLD analysis project Ga0070691, IMG submission 64673) | Corn, switchgrass and miscanthus rhizosphere microbial communities from Kellogg Biological Station, Michigan, USA - KBS K1-10-1 metaG | ecosystem: Host-associated > Plants > Roots >... | reverse complement strand
GCCAGTTGTTTCTCTTTGTTGTTCCAGCCCAGCACATAGCGCCGCCGATCTCCCAGCGGAGAACGGTCGTCTTTTTCGTGGCGCGCCTGTCCGTGCCGCACCTGACCCTGGAGCGTCAACGCGCGATTGGCCCGCTGAAACTCTTCCAGCGATTCACAGCAGAGATAATTGAAACTATCGATCAGTTCGGCAGTCAGCCAGTTGGTAAAAGGTGTCTCAGGCTTGACTTCAAGCTTGTGATACAGCGCGTTTGGCTCCATGCGCCCGTCGTGACGCGGCGAACGCGCACTGAGGACGCGATGATAAACGATACGCCCATGGAGATTGGTTCCGTCAACATAGCGGCTAACCTGTGGATAGTAGGTTTCGGAAACGAGCAATTGACGGGCAAAACCATGTAAGAGGCGCTCAATTGCTGGCTCCCAACGCTGCTCGCTCTGCCGCACGCGCAACAACTCACCAACGAATGGAATCTCGCTCGCTTCCAGGTCCAGCGCCTCAACCAGGCGTTGGCGCATTCTCACGTCTTCTGCTGGAATCTGGCTGCTGCGCTGTCTGAGTGAGGTCAACTCGCCTTCAATCTCCGCGTAGGTATCGTTGAGCTGTTTCAGTTCCTGCACATGCTTGTCGCGTTGCGCACGCAACTCAATTAACTCTTGCGAAATCTTCTCTTGTAGCGCCTGCGCGCTCTGGCGGGTCAGGGCAAAGGTGGTTTCGTCGGAGTAGGTGGATAGACCAAGCTGGGTCGCCAGCCGATCGTATTTCGCCGCCGCCTGTTCCAGATCGCGCCGACGTGGCCCCAACCCATCGATCTCGCGCCGCAACTGATCAATCTGTCTCCCGGCATCATCGTGATTGATGGCCACGTTCAGATCTAACTCCTGCCCATGCAGACGCTCTAGCTCTTGTTTGAGTACCTCATCGCGAGCTTGACTGGCGCGCAAATTTTGCTCAGCCTGTGTCATCACCTGCTCGGCCAGCGTCTTGCGGCGACTGGCGATATAGACATTGAGCAGGGCGGAACTGCGATTCGCTTCGTCAATTCGCCGCTGCTGTTCTTCATATTTTTGCGCATCCTGCATCAGCGGTTCGAGAATAGCCAGTTGCTGCTCAGCCATCTGAATAGCGTCGTGTGCGCGTGTCAGGTTTTCAAAGTTATCATGCAACTGTTTAATGCGTGCCTGAGCGTCTGTGCGTTCCAGCATGTGCTCGCGCACAAAAGCATTCAAGCCACCGATCTCTTTAATCGAAACGATCTGGTTAAAAAGATCCAGCGCCTTCTCTGATCGGAAACCCATCAGTTGACGGAAACGCCGTCCGTAACCAGCGAAATCCTGGAAAACTTCAGCGCCCAGCTCCTTGAGTTGTTTGCGCAAGTCTACCGGAGCACCGTGCAGCCGAAAATGCTCATCAATATTTAGAGCGCGTGGGGCTATCACGAAGATTTTGCGCACGCTATCTTCGAGCCAGAGAACTTGAGCCAGCGTCACTGTCTGGTTGTTGAGCGTGTTGATAAAGACGGCGAGCAGAATAGAATGGGTGCCGCGTTGGCGTAAGAACTGAGGCTTCGAGCGATTATTTTCCAGGTCTTTCTGTTTGCCCCAGGCTCCCAGGATATACGACCGTTCATCGCGTTCACGGGTCTTCTCTGAACCGGATGCCAGATTATAACTGCGCCGTTGGTAGGGAACGAGCAGCGTGAGAAGAGCATCAACCAGGGTTGATTTGCCTGAGCCGTTCGCGCCGGTCAATAGCGCGGTGCCGCCAGATGGGTTGATGCTCCAGATGCGCTGGTCAAAGGTTCCCCAGTTATAAATTTCCAGACGATCCAGGCGAAAGCCCTCAGCACCTTCGCGCTGCTCCATCCTCAACGACTCATCACTCAGCAGTACCATTTTTCCCCAACCTCTCTTTTAAGCCAACCAGTTGATCCGCGTTGATTTTCGCCTTTAAGATGCGGCGTACCTCGAAATAATCTTGATCCAGGCGCGTGACTTTTTTCAGGAAGCCCAGGTCGATCACCTTCTCAATCAAACTATCAATGCGTTTTTGGAGCAGCAATTCATTATTGCGTTCTGGTAGCGCGGGCAAGAGCAATTCACGGATCTGCTCGCGACTCAACAGACAGGCCGTTCCGCCCACGCTCCCGGTTTCAAAGAGCAGCAATTGCTCGCGCAAGAGAATACAGAGTAGCGACACATCGCGGCTCAATTGTTGACGGCGCGTCAGGCGCGGCAACTCGACCACCCGCCCCTCTTCATCCAGCCATTCCGGCTGACGCAAATAGGCAAAGCCGTCCTCCTCCGAGAGATGCAACTCCAGGCCAATCTGTCCGCAATAGTGACGCACCTGATCGCTATGTTGGAGTAATAAATTCCAGGGTGTGGCATCGTCGCTATAGAGCGGCCCCTGGAGCAGCCTGATGACTGCCGGAGCGTAGGGTACAAGCACATTATTTCGCATGATTGCTCCTTCGATATGCGATACGCGGCAAGATCAAGATGCGTTCCTGGCGTTCGTCTTCATTCTCAGCAGTCAAGAGGGCAATCTTTTCGCTGACTTCCTCATCGATCGAGTGGCGTGGATCGCGCGCGGCCAGCACACAGTAGGTCAACACTTCCGCGAGACCTTTTTCGACCGGGTATTCTGCCAGCACTTCAGTAAGCTGCACCTGTGGCCGTTTTTCTAACAGCGAATCGATGCGTTGACGCAACAGCATCTCATCGACCGCGAACTGGCGGTACAGTCCACCAAAATCGATCTCGCGTAAATCATCTTCACTTACCTGAAGCGGTTGAGCGGTGAATGCTTGCGCCTGCGCCGGTTCCCAGAGTTCGCGTTCCATGACCAGTTGCGTTTGTGGCGCGCTTTCCAATTCCAACCAGAGGCGTAAATCGTCAAGCGTATCAGGGTGCTGATAGACTTCTTGTTTAATCTCTTGAATTAGTTCCTGTACCCGGCGATTTTCGGCCAGGGTCTGTTCATCAAGCAAGCGGCGCAATTGTTCAGCCAGGCGCGCATTCGAGTGGACGATCTTCTCGCCAGCATTGACCAGATAGCCGGGCAAGCGCGGTAAGAGATGATCTTCGCTCAAGGCCTGGCGCAAATCCTCCAGACTGGTTAGTTCTTCCAGCAGGGCTTTAAGATCATCACCCTGGCTCGGCGAAACCAGTACCTCCCAGAAGGAATAGAAACTGCGGCCCTGATCTGAGGCTTTCAATTCAGCGTCGGCATCCAGCACATATTCGACCAGGCTACCCTTGCGCACTCCAGGCTGCAACTGGCCCTCCTGGATCGAACGGGCGATTTCGCGAAATTTCTCTTCGACGAGGCGAAAATCGCGCAAGAGCTGGCGCGCAAGTTGGGATGCCTCAAAAAAACGTTCGCGCACCTGGGTTGGGGTATAGAGATTTTCCACGCGGCCCGTCGCGCGAATCAGTTCAATCTGCGCGTCTAATTCTGCACGCTGCTTCTCCAATTGCTCTAAACGCTCAGCGGGATCTTCGGTACTCTTCTGTACAATTTCGCGCAAAAGTTGCATGATCAGCAGGAAACGCGACTCGGTGCCAACAAATGCCTGGCTATGCATGTCTTCCAGCCAGCCAATCGCGCGTTCGGTATCCGAGGTTAACTCAACTGCTGGAATGTCACCATTGCCATAGACCGAGATACGCACATAACGATGGTCGTCGTCTGCCCACTCCGTGATATAGGCTTGCGCGTTGCGTGGATAACGCCCGGATGCCCGTTCATTGAGATGTTCCAGATAGCCCTCAAGCCCCTCCACCAGCTCTGTCAGAGGTACAGAGACCCGTTGCGCGTGCTTAAATTGTTGATAGAGAAAGCCAATAATCAGCGCGGCGTTATCGGCCTTCAGCAGCTTGATGCTGGGCGCGTGTTGTAGATCCCACGCTAACCGCTCTTCATCCATACGCGCACGTTTCACACCCCTGCTCCTTTCCGTAGAAACTCTACTAGAGAGACGCTCTTATTCATTGCTTCTGTCTATCCAGCCAGAAACCGGTCACGAATTCTTGTTCCCCAATCCTACCAGTGTTCGCATCTCAAGGCAAGCCCCTGTGCTATTTAGCCCTGGCCATGTGCTCTTTGTCCTCGACGTCCGGGGACGCGCTTGTTATAATGGCGGTAGACTACTTTTGATTTTAAAGGGATGAGGATTCTCTCATTGGGAACACACGGTAATCTGATTATTGGGCAATCTGGTGGTGCGACGGCGGTGATTAACGCCAGCCTGGTTGGTGCGGTTGAGGCGGCTCTCCAGGATACGCGCGTCGGGCAGATCTATGGGATGTGGCATGGCATCCAGGGTCTTTTGCAAGACGAGATCACCGATCTGCGTGCTCAACCAGCTCAGCTCTGGAGTGAGATCAAACGCACTCCCTCGGCGGCGCTTGGTTCTTGTCGCTACAAGCTTAAAGAGCACGATTTGGAGCGCATCATAGAGACTTTCCGGCGCTACGAGATTCGGGCGTTGCTCTATATTGGTGGCAACGATTCGGCTGACACGGTCCATCGTATTGCCCAGGCTGCGCGCGCGGCAAACTACGCTTTGCAGGCGATCAGCGTCCCCAAAACTATCGACAATGATCTGCCCCTGACCGATCACTGCCCTGGCTATGGGAGCGCGGCCCGCTTTATTGCAATGGCGACGATGGATTCGACCATGAATACGCTCTCCATGCCCTGGCATTATCCGGTTAAGATCATTGAGACGATGGGGCGCGACGCTGGCTGGCTCACTGCCGCCGCTGCACTGGGAAAACGTGACGAACGCGACGCACCACACGTTCTACTTTTACCAGAAAAGACGTTTCATCCCGACCGCTATCTGGCGCAGGTGGAAGAGGCGTATCGGCGCTATGGTTACGCAGTCGTCGTGGCTGCGGAGACCGTGCGCGACGAACATGGCCAGGCTCTCGGCGCGGTCGGCCAGGTTGGCGTGGATGCCTTTCAACATCCATTGCTGAGCGGCGCAGCCCAGTATCTGGTAGAATTAGTCAAAGAACGTTTAAAGTTGCGCGCGCGTTTCGATAAGCCGGGCGATTTACAGCGTATGGCCTCGTTCTGTGTCTCAGAGGTTGACCGCGAGGAGGCATATCTGGTCGGTCAGGCGGGCGTGCAGGCTGCGCTGGCGGGCGAGACGGATAAAATGGTGACGTTACAGCGCCAGGATGAGCCGCACTATCATTGCACGACCACTCTGGCGGAATTGAGCGAGGTCGCCAATGTCCAGCGTCTGCTGCCAGAAGACTTTCTGGATGAGCAGAACAGCATGGTCACAGATGCCTTTCTGAACTACGCGCGCCCGTTGATCGGCGAGCCGCTGCCCGTCTATCCGCGCCTGGAGCGCACAAAAGTTACCTTGTGAGCAGCGGGCGCTCAGAGAATTTGTAGGATTTTGAGCAAAACAGACAACGAGCGGATAGGGATAAAACTCACAAAAGTGAAAAAATCAGGCAACGCAGGATAGATATGACTGATATACAAAACCGGCCATTCGGTCAAGAACAGCAGCCGGAAGCGGAGTGGTCTCTGCATGGCGAGCGCATCTGGTTGCGCCGCCCGCAGATGCCCGACGCGCACTACGTCTTTCATTGGGAGCGCGACGATGAGGTCTGGCGCTACGATCCTCATCGTCCCTACTCGCAGAGTATGCGCGACTTCCTGCCAATCTTTGATCGCAACTACGTTCACGGCAATGGTCGCCAGTTCTGGTTGATTATCGAGAACGAGCAGCACACGCCGATTGGCACCATCACCTACTTCAATGTTGATCAGCGTGCCAGACAGGCGGAAGTGGGCCTGGGTCTTGGTGATAAAACAAGTTGGGGCAAAGGTTACGGCGCGGAGGCCATTCGGACGCTGGTGCAGTATCTTTTTCAGAAGCCAGCGTTCAATCGCCTCTACGCGGAGACCGCTCTGGCGAATAATCCGGCGCGTAAAGCCTTCGCCAGAGCTGGCTTTGTCGAGGTCGGGCAAATTTTCGATCCACGTAGCTCAGGCGATCCCTGGGTGCTGCTGGAAATATGGAAACCAAAGAGGGAACACGCACAACGATGAGCACATCACAAATGCAGATTGATCCGGGCATCTTCGGATCGTACGATATCCGCGCCATCTATGGCGAAAAGCTGACCGACGAGGTCGCTTATCGCATCGGACGGGCCGCCGCACAGTATCTCCAGGTCCCAGAAATCGCGGTGGGACGCGATATGCGTCTTTCATCACCGCAGATCGCTGCCGCGCTGATGCGCGGCATCACCGATCAGGGCGTCAATGTCATCGACCTGGGTATGACCACCACCGATGAACTCTATTTCGCGGTTGGCAAATTCAACTATCAGGCGGGCGTGATGGTCACGGCCTCGCACAATCCGGGCAAGTATAACGGCATGAAATTCTGCCGCGCTGAGGCCAGGCCGATCAGCAAAGAGACCGGGTTGGCCGAAATCCGCGACCTGGCGATCGCGGGCGATTTCGCCGAACCGGCTCGCAAAGGTGAGGTCACGCAACGCGACGTGCTTGACGATTATATCCAGCACGCGCTCTCGTTTATCGATGTGCAGAAGATCAAGCCTCTCAAGGTTGTGATTGACGCGGGCAACGGCATGGCGGGAATGGTCATGCCCAAAGTCTTCGCTCAGTTGCCCTGCACGCTGATTCCGCTCTACTTCGAGCTGGATGGCAACTTCCCCAACCATCCTGCCAGTCCGATCGAGCCGGAGAACACTGAGGATTTGCGCAAAAAAGTGCGCGAGGTCGGCGCGGATCTGGGCGCGGCCTTCGATGGAGACGCCGACCGCATGTTCCCGGTCGATGAAAAGGGCGAGATCGTCGATGGCTCGATGGTTACGGCCATCGCGGCCAATAGCTTGCTGAAAAAATATCCTGGCTCGACGATCCTCTATAACCTGATCGTCTCCAAAAGCGTACCGGAACTGGTCGAGCAACTTGGCGGCAAATCGTTCAGGACGCGCGTCGGCCATTCGCACATCAAGGCCGATATGCGCACGCATAACGCCATCTTTGGCGGCGAACACTCCGGCCACTTCTACTTCCGTGACAACTGGTACGCTGACTCTGGCCTGATCGCCTTCCTGATGACCCTCGAACTGGTCTCCACCGGCGAAAAACCGCTCTCCGAGATGCTCAAGCCGCTGGACCATTGGGTGCGTAGTGGCGAATATAACAGCACGGTCAACGACAAAGATGGCAAGCTGGCCGCGCTTGAAGCGCATTACGGCAAAGCCGCGCGCTCGGTCGATCACCTGGATGGCGTCACCTTCGATTTCGGCGACTGGTGGTTCAACGTGCGTCCATCCAATACAGAGCCGTACTTACGCCTGAACCTTGAAGCGCGTACGCAGGAACTCATGGAGCAGAAACGCGACGAGGTGCTGGCCTTCATTCGCAGCTAATATCAAATTCGCTGAGATCATGCCTGTTCTGTGACACGAAAAAAAACAGCGGCATCATATTTATGATACCGCTGCCTGATTGGTCAATCTATCCTTGTTGCTTTTTTCCTTGTGGGTCGAAGGCGTCCTGGAAAGCGTCACCCAGGAAGGCGAAGGCCAGTACGATGATGGTTAAAGCGGTGGTAGGGACCATGAGTTCCCAGGGGTGGGTAGCAACATAAGGGGAAGCGTCAGAAATCATCAGGCCGATGCTGGAACCAGGGGGTTGAATACCAATTCCAAGCACGCTGATTCCAGCCTCGCCGGTGATGGTTCCCACCATATCCAGCACCACGGAAAAAATCGCTATACTCAGCAGGTTAGGCATGATATGTCGCCATATAATGCCCTTGTCACTTGTACCTGTTGTGTGAGCCGCTTCGATAAACTGCTGCTGCTTGAGTTGCAGCGCTTGCCCACGCACCAGGCGAGCGGTTGAGGGCCAGACGAAGAGAGCTAGGCACAGAAAAATAATCAGGGCGCGACCGCCGCCGTCCCCGATGATCGGAACGTTATTGAATGCATTATCGAGGACCGGCCCGAAGATGCCAGCCACCATAATCAGAAAGAGCAGACCAGGAAAGGCGAAAATCAGATCCGTAAAACGTGCCAGGAGCTGGTCTATCATCCCTCCGTAATAAGCCGCCAGAAGACCGATGAGCAGACCAAGTCCGAAATCAACAATCGCTACACTGATACAAATGGCGAGAGAGATGAGCATTCCTTGCATGAGCCGGGCCAGAATATCGCGGCCAAGCTGATCAGTTCCAAGCCAGTATTGCGCTGAAGGTAGCTCGTCCTGACGATCCAATTCTTCGTGAGAGTAACTGTGCATAGCCGCTGCATTATAGGTTTGCTCATCGACATCGCTCGTGTAAGAAGTGCCAATATGCTGATAAATTGGCGGACCGGCCAATGCCAACAGTACGAAGAAGCCCAGAACAATGAAACTTGCCTTTGTGCGCCAATCCTGCAAAAAAATCTCCAGGGTTTCGCGCCAGGGCGAGATAGCCGGTGCGGATTGCTGCTTGCGTATCTGTCCTGCTTGCTGTTCACTTTCTTGTAGATACGAGGTGGGATCGCTTAACTCTGCCGCGATTAGCGTGCCTTTTTCCTCAGAGATAAAATCTGTCGGCTTAGAGGATTGTATCTCTGGACTCTTTTCTAATTCGTCCATGCTGTTCTCTCGCTTGCTGACTCCAGAGTCAATAGATAGAATGGGCATCTCTCTGAAACAAGAGCGTTATCTATACTACGCAAACTTTTTGTTTTTTCTCTCACTCCACGCTCAAAAGATCCTGCAACTCGTGGTAGGCGTAGAGCAGAGGAACGTCATCGTAGGCAACTTCGCGCAGCGCGACCTCCATTACCAGCTCATCAAAGGTGATGGTCCATTTGCCAGATGTGCCGCGCCGTACCAGGCCACGCCGCTCAACGTAGGCCAGGTATCCGCGAACTCTCCTGGCCGCTCCGGCCAGGCGCAGCAACTGAGGATCAACGTGTCGGCCCGCGTCAGCGAGTGAGCGAGCATGTTGATGAACCGCGTGAGTCAGTTCATCGAAAGTGAATTCGCGCAAGGGAGAATAGCGACGTTCCATTAAGAAGCCGCTGGCCAGTTGTGTGCAGGTAAAATGTGTGCGGAGTAGCCAGGCGCGCCGTAAACGCGTTTGCAGTTCTTCGTGGGTAAGCCTGGGGGCATGTTCAATCACAGGAGCGAAATCGACGAAGATCCGCGGACGTCTGGTTGTCATAAAGTCGTAGATCGTGGCAATTGGCAGGATACGCAGGTCAGGAGGAGAGACGCGCAGCATCCGCCAGAAACCAGCGTGCAGAGGGCTGAGGTGTCCTTCTGGTGAGAGCTGGCCTTCGGGCGAGCCAAGGATCGAGCCACCCTGCCAGAGATAGGCCGTGATCTCCTCCAACTGTGGACGAATGCGCGCGATTACTTGCCGTTCAATCTCACGGCGTTCTGTTGCCAGCAGGATCTCAGGCCCGGTAAATTTATAAAGTGCCGTGTGGTATTTCCAGGCCAGGAGGCGGGCAAGCGGTTGTTGCCCAACCGTTTCGACGGGAAGATGAGCGGCCTGAGCCAGTGTTTGCAAAAATGTGGAAGTGAGTAAGGTATCGGCCTGGACATGGCCTTTAAGAGCGAGCGCCTCGCGTACCCATTCTTCAGCGGGGCGTATCAGTCCATCGGTGGGATACGCGCCGAGCCAGCGTAGCGCAGGCCCCACCGAGAGCGGGCGCAAAGCCCATGCTACCCAGGGAACATGGCTGGTGACGCGCGCCAGAAAACCGCGCGTAAAACCATCGCCCCGCAGAGCAAAACGCACGCCGCCGGTGAATTCTTTCCAACCATGACGAAATATGATGCTGGGAATCAGAATAAAAGGGTCGATATCACGCTTATGGGTCATGCCTAAATAAGTACGCGGTAGACAGGGATCGTGTTCAATTCCGTGAACCGTTAACGAGGTACTCAAACGAATTGAGAGCCAGAAGGCGCTTGCGAGAATGGTCCGGCATAAGGCCACCAGGAATGCTTTCACTACTTTCATGCCTGTCACCTGTGTGCGAATTTAGGAGACGCCGCGCAACCGGAAAGCGGCCAGCAAAATCTTTTGCTCTTCTTATTATACCTTATGAATAGCGGATTTTTATACGATGGCTCCAGAAAACGGCTCATAGGTTTTATAGTGAGACTATCTATCTCATATGTTGATGGCTATGTGCTCGAAAAAAACGCTTCCACGGGAAGCTTCAGCTCCGTGGAAGCGTTTTTCACAATGCATCGTTATTGTTTCATGGCCTCGATCAACACCTGGGCGACCTCTGGGCGCGAGAACTCGCTTGGTGGCTTCTGGCCGTCGCGCAACATCTGGCGTACTTTGGTGCCGCTCAGCACAATATGCTGGTCGGCGTCGTGCGGGCAGGTCTTCGACGAGGCCATGGAGCCACAGACGCGGCAGAAGAAGGAGTGTTCAAAGAATATGGGAGTAATCCCCAGCTTGGCCGGATCAAAGTTGGAGAAAATCTTCTGCGAATCGTAGGTACCATAGTAGTTGCCCACACCTGCATGGTCACGGCCCACGATGAAATGCGAGCAACCGTAGTTTTTGCGCATCAGCGCGTGGAAGATCGCTTCTCTGGGACCTGCGTAGCGCATGGCGGCAGGCAGGACACCGAGCTGCACGCGCTCGGCTGGATAATAATTTGCCAGGAGCACTTCATAGCAGCGCATACGCACGTCGGCAGGGATATCATCGGCTTTCGTGTCGCCTACCAGTGGATGCAGATACAGGCCGTCGACGGTTTCAAGCGCGCATTTCTGGATATATTCGTGCGCGCGATGCACCGGGTTGCGCGTCTGGAAGCCGACCACACGCTTCCAACCGCGTTCGACAAAGATCGCGCGTGATTGCGTGGGGGTAAAGCGATATTTGGCAAAGACCTGTTCCTGCAACGCGACAGTGCGGACTGACCCACCCAGCAGAAATTCGCCCTGCCCATAGACAACACGCACGCCTGGATGTGCGTCCTCTTCGGTGCGATAGACCTGGCGGGCCTCAAGCTTCTTATCATAGGCATAGATTTCTTCGACCGTCAGAACAGCCTGGAGCTTGCCCTGAGCATCGACCAGCGCGACTTCGTTGCCCTCTTGCAAATTCGCCGCTTGTTCGCTACTGACCGGCAGTGTCACCGGAATCGTCCAGGGCAGGCCATTGCTCAGGTGCATCTCGTTCACGACGCTCAGATAGTCTGCCCGTTTCATAAAACCGGTCAGCGGGCTATACGCGCCGTTGGCCAGCATTTCCAGATCGGCCAGTTGGCGCGAGCCGACGACGATCTGAGGCAGGCCGCTCTGAAACTTTGCCAGCAGCGCCGCGCTCTCCGTCTCGTTCGCGCGATTGATAATCAATGCTCCGCCATGAGGGGCGATTAATTGCTGTTCGGTCATGATTTTATTTCCCTTCCTCGTTTACTTGTGCGCCAGCCGCGACCAGTTGTGCATCCTCTTGCTGCAGATAGCCCAGGCTCCTCACCTTCGCGAGCAGTGTCTCAACGCTCTCTTCGAGGGATTGTTTGGAGGTTTCGATCACGAGATCAGGATTTTCCGGCTCTTCGTAGGGGTCATCAATGCCGGTGAAGTGCTGAATCTTGCCCTCGTCCACCAGCTTATATAGCCCCTTGACGTCGCGTTCGCGGCAAACCTCCAATGGGCATTTGACATATACCTCGATGAAGTCGCCGATTTCCTCTCGTGCCCAGGTACGAGCCTCGCGGTAGGGAGCGATGGCAGCGGAAATGCAGATCACGCCGTTACGCGTCAGCAGGCTACAGACGTAGGCAATGCGTTTGATGTTCGTATCGCGGTCCTCGCGGCTGAAGCCCAGCCCCTTGCTCAAATGGGTGCGGACGGCGTCTCCATCCATAATCTCCACCAGTTCGCCCTGTGCTCGCAACCGTTGGGCTACCGCTTCAGCCAGCGTACTTTTGCCCGCACCTGAAAGGCCGGTGAACCAGATCGTCAAACCTTGCCTGGACATGCTCGTTTTCTCCTTATATTTCTGTTCTTGAATAATTTACAGTACATGCGCTTCGTACAGACGCCACTCTGGATCAAGCTCGAATTGAGCTAGAGGAGTTTCGCCTGTCCGTCCACGGCGCAAAATCACCCGTGAGTTCTTGCCGTCGACCAGCACCCAGCTATTGGATTGGGCATCG
>Ga0070691_10000874_pt1 | contig 12209 bp, 9 predicted proteins | sample KBSK1101metaG_FD_64673 | JGI IMG/M metagenome (GOLD analysis project Ga0070691, IMG submission 64673) | Corn, switchgrass and miscanthus rhizosphere microbial communities from Kellogg Biological Station, Michigan, USA - KBS K1-10-1 metaG | ecosystem: Host-associated > Plants > Roots >... | reverse complement strand
TCCAACCTCCTCGCGCGTTACGCGGCCGCCGACGTGAGCCCCGGCGCTCAGCGGGGGCGCGCCATGGGGCTCATCGTCTGGGGCTCGACGCTGGGGTCCATCGTGGGGCCGAACCTGATGGCGCCCGCCCTGCGCCTGGGGCAGTGGCTCGGCGTCGAGGCCACCGCGAGCGCCTTTCTCGTGAGCGTGGGCTCCTACGCGCTGGCCGCGCTGCTCGTCCATGTCATGCTGCGACCGGATCCGCTGGCGGTGGCGCGCCGGCTGGAGGCCGACGTCTCGCCGGGACGCGTGGCCGGCCGCCGGCGCGATTTCGGGGCCATCCTGGGCGACGTACGCGTGCAGATCGCGCTCGCCGCGCTCTCCGTCAGTCAGTTCGTGATGATCGCCACCACCTCGACGTCGCCGGTATACCTGCACGACCAGGGGCACTCGGTGCGGATCATCGGCATCGGCGTGTCGCTGCACCTGGGCGGAATGTACGTCGCCTCGCCCCTGTCGGGGTGGCTCTGCGATCGCTTCGGCCGGCTCCTCATGATCGCGGTGGGCGCCCTCATCCTCATCGGGGCGGTGATGCTGGCGGGGCTGGCGCCGGGCACGGATCCGGTGCTCGTGATCGGGGCGCTCTTCCTCAACGGCGTGGGCTGGAACCTGGCCTTCGTCTCCGCCAGCGCGCTCCTCACCGATGCCCTCGCGCCCGCCGAGCGCGCCTCCGTCCAGGGCTTCGCCGATCTCATCATGGGCCTCATGGGCGCGGTGGGCTCCGCGGTGGGCGGAATGGTGCTGGGCATCTGGGGCTTCGCCGTTCTCAATGCGGTGGGCGCCGCGCTCGTGCTGGGCCCGCTCACGCTGACGCTGCTTCGCCGTCCCGCGCTGTCCGCGCTCTCCGCCAAGGGCTGACGCGCATTCTCGGCCTCTCTCTTCTGCGTCTCGGCGAGTTTCGCCGCCTGTCGGCGGCCATGCTCCTGAGCTCGGTGGGGATGATGGGCGAGGTGGTGGTGCTGGGCTGGCTCGCGCTGGAGCTCACCAACTCGCCCTTTCTCGTCGGACTCGCCATGAGCGCGCGCGCCCTGCCGCTCTTCTTCGTGGGCGCGCCCGCCGGAGTGCTGGCCGACCGTGTGCCCCGGCACCAGCTCCTGGTCGCCACCGGGGTGGGGCAGGCCCTCTCCACGGCTGCGCTGGGCAGCATCACGCTGGCCGGGCGCGTGAGCTTCACCCACCTCTTCGTGTTCACGCTGGCGTCCGGCGTGCTCCGTGGCGTCGAGCACGCGGCGCGCCAGAGCTATACCCACGACGTGGCGGGTGCGGAGGGCCTCGTGCGCGGCCTCGCCATCCAGGGGCTGGCCATGCGCTGCGGATGGCTCGCGGGCTCGCTGGGCACCGGCGCCGTCATCGCGGGCCTGGGGCCGGGACCCGCCTATATCGGCGTGGGGATCGCCTATCTGGCGGGGACGCTGCCCCTGATCGGCGCCTCGCCTCCCATGCGGACCGCGCCACCGGAACGCGAATCCCTGTGGCGGGCGGTCGCGGGGTTCGTGGACGGCGTGCGGAAGGATCGGACTCTGTTCGTGATCATGGTTCTCACCGCGGGCGCGGAAGTGCTGGGCTTCTCGCACCAGGCGGTGCTGCCCAGCCTGGCCCGTGACGTGCTCCACACCGGGCCCGAAGGCCTCGGCGTGCTCAACGGCGCGCGCTCGGTGGGCGGGTTCATCGGGCTGGTGGCTTCGATGAGCGGCTCGACGCATCGCGTGGGCCGAAGCGGCGGCGCGCTCTTCCTCGCCATCCTCGTGATCTTCGGCGCCAGTGTCATCGCGCTGGGCGTGTCCCCGTACGTCGTCGGGTTCGCGGGCGTGGTAGTGGTGCTGCTGGTGACCAATGCCGCGGGGGCCATCGCCGATCTCCTGGCCCAGAGCCTGCTGCAGCGCAGCGTCCCCGCGCATCTCCGCGGCCGCGCGGGAGGCGCCTGGGTGGTGGCCATCGGGCTGGCGCCGCTGGGACAGCTCCAGATCGGCGGGCTGGCCTCACTGTTCAGCGTGAGCGCGGCGCTGGGCGTGAGCGGGCTCGCCCTGGTCGGGCTCGTGACCGCCACCGCGTTCGCCTATCCGCGCCTGCGCCGGCTCTGACCGCCTCAGCCCATCGCACGCTCGAGCCGCTGGTGCGAAGCCGTGCTCGCGGGCCACCGCAAGCTGAGCGTCGGCAAGCTTCGCGTCGGAGTTGGCGCGCCGGAGCGCGGAGAGCCGGTCCTTGGCGAGCTTCTTCAGGTACTCGAGATTGGGACGGTCGGGCAGCGACATGACAGGTGGGTTCAACCCTTCACGCGGACCGTCAGCCGCCTGGACGGCTACGGCCAAGTCTACTTCATCATGCGGGGGAGCCACAACGAGATGATGGGAAAGGCGACCAGGATGGCCAGGCGGATGACGTCGGCCCACATGAATGGCATCACGCCCCGGAACACGGTGCCGGTGGAGACCTGGGGGAGCAAGGTCTTGAGGACGAACATGTTCATGCCCACCGGGGGGCTGATGAGGCCGATCTCCACCACGCAGACGATGATGATGCCGAACCAGACCGGATCCAGCCCCAGGTGCACGATGAGCGGGAAGAACACCGGCATGGTGAGGAGCACCATGGACAGCTCCTCCATCGCCGTCCCGAGCACCACGTAGATGGCGCAGATGGCCGCCACCACCATCAGGGGGCTGAGCCCGAGCCTGGTCACCAGGTTCTTGAGGTCGGCGGGCATGGATGTGATGTTCACGAACTCCGCGAACATGAGCGCCCCGATGAGGATCAGGAACAGCATGGAGGTGGTGCGCGCGCTCTCGAGGAGCGCGGCGTAGAGCGTCTTCCAGGTGAGCGCGCGGCGCGCGAGCGCGAAGGCCAGCGCGCCCATCGCCCCCATGCCCGCGCCCTCGGTGGCGGTGAAGAGCCCGCCGTAGATGCCGCCCATCACGAAGAGGAAGAGCGCCGCCACGCCCCAGACGTCCTTGAGCGCGAGCCAGCGCTCGCCCCAGGACGACCGGGGCCCGGGCGGGCCCCAGCTGGGGTGGCGCCAGGTCGTCCAGACGATGGCCAGGCAGAGCAGCACGGCGCCCAGGATGCCGGGCAGCACGCCCGCCGCGAAGAGCTTGCCGATATTGGTCTCGGTGAAGACGCCGTAGATGATCATGATGGTCGAGGGCGGGATCATGATGCCGAGCGTGCCCGCGGCCGCCACCGTCCCCGCGGCGAGCTGATCCGAGTAGCCGAAGCGTTTCATGGACGGGTACGCCACCTTGGCCATGGTGGCCGCGGTGGCGATGGAGGAGCCGCAGATGCCGCCGAAGCCCGCCGAGGCCCAGACGGTGGCCATGGCCAGCCCGCCCCGCAGGTGCCCGATGAAGGCGTAGGCGGCGCGGAACAGCTCCTGGGACATGCCGGCGCGGGTGACGAGATTGCCCATGAGGATGAACAGCGGCACCACGGACAGTGTGTAGTTCCGGCCCGTCTCGTAGATCTTGGTCTGGACCATGGCGCCGGCCACCGTCCAGTTCCAGTCGCGCATGTACGCGTACCCGATGATGCCGACCAGCCCCATGGCGAACGAGATGGGGATCCGCACGAAGGCCAGCACCATCATCAGGAGGAGGCCCAGCAGCCCTTCGATCATCGGCGGGACGTCTTCACCGGCGCGGCACCAGCGCGCGCCAGAGGTGGATGAGGCCGGCCAGCCCGATCATCGCCGCCATGAAGTACACGAAGGGGCCGTAGACGATCCGGAGCACGTCGGTGGCGTCGCGATAGCCCCAGATCTTGTCCGCCTTGAGCCAGGTCAGCCAGGCCAGCGCCCCCATCATGGCCGCGGACCCGAGGTTCACCGCGCGCTCGAGCTCGCCCTGCCGGCGCGGCCCGAGCAGGCGGTCGATGAAGTCCATCAGGGCATGCTCGTTGGTGAAGGACACCAGCGGAAGGCCGGCGAAGATCAGCACCAGCAGGAGCAGCTCGGTGACCTCGAAGGCGCCTCGCACCGGACGGTTCAGGACATAGCGCGCCACCACGTCCACGAAGGTGAGGAGCATCATGGCGAGGAGGATGAGGGAGGCGGCGACGCCGAGGAGGCCCTCGACGCGCCGCTCCCAGGCGGGCGCGGAGTCGCTCACCGTCCGCGCCCGGCGCGGCTCACTGCCCGGCGGCGACCTTCTTCAGCTCCGCGCGGAACTCGGCCAGGATCCTGGCCGCGTCCACGCCCTTGGCATTCGCCTTGGCGATCCAGTCCTCCACGATGGGGGCCGACCGCTTCTGCACCTCGGCCGTGAAGGCGGCGTCGGCGTTCACGATCTTGACGCCGGACTTCTGCAGCGCCTCCAGCCCCTTCTTGTCCGCCTCGTCCCAGGAGCGGCCGGCCAGCCGCGCGATGTGCTCGCCGGAGATCCTGGCGATGGCCTCCTGGTCCTGCTTGGCGAGCTTGTTCCACTTGTCCTCGTTCATGAAGAAGCCGAAGGCGGAGCTGTACATGCCGCCGGGGAAGAGGGTGGCCTGCTCGAGCACGGTATCCAGCTTGAAGGAGACGATGGATTCGAGCGGGAAGAAGACGCCGTCCGCCACGCCGCCCTTGAGGAGCTCGTAGGACTCCGGCGCCGGCTTCACGAAGGCCGAGGCCCCCAGCGCCTTGGCCACCGCCTCCGCCACGCCGCCGCCGGTGCGGATCTTGAGGCCCTGCACGTCGTTGATGCCGTTGACCGGCCGCTTGGTGAACATCTGCCCGGGGCCATGGGTGAACACGCCCAGGAGCTTGACGCCCTTGTACTCGCCCACCTTGTCGAAGTGCTTCCAGTGGATGCGCGAGAAGGCTACCGAGTTGACGAGCGCGGTATCGCCCGCGCCGGGGAGCTCGGCCAGGAGCGGCAGGATGTGGCGCGCCGGCGTATAGCTCGCGGTGACATAGGAGAGGTCCACCAGCCCGTCCCGGACGGCGTCGAAGGTGCCCGGCGGCGCCGAGGGGTGCTTGGGCAGCATAGTGAACTTCACCCGGCCGCTGGTGACCTTCTCGACCTCGTTCGCCCAGCCCTGCAGCACCACGCTGGTCAGGTGATGCTGGGGAGACACCCACGAGGACATGGTGAGCGTGGTCTGGGCCAGGGCGGGCGGGGCGGCGGCGAGGAGCCAGCCGGCCATCAAGGCGAGCACGGTTCGTGTCATGGGGCCTCCGGGGCGGGCGCGACGGCCCGCCGTCGGCGGGTAGTGTACCATCCCGGAGACGGCGAGCCGGGACCAGGAGGGAGCACAGGGATGCCCACGCAGGCAGAGAAGGCGGCGACGTTCCGAGCGCTGCACGCACGGTCGGGCGCGTTCATCATCCCGAATCCCTGGGACACCGGCACCGCGCGGCTCCTGGCCTCCCTCGGCTTCGAGGCGCTGGCGACGACCAGCCTGGGCGTGGCCAATAGCCTGGGTCGGCCGGACGGCACCGGCGCCGTGAGCCGCGCCGAAGTGCTCGCGAACTGCCGTACCATCGCGGATGCCACCGACCTGCCCGTGAACGCCGACCTGGAGAACGGGTACGCCGACGAGCCGCGCGCCGCGGCCGAGATCATCCGGCTGGCCTCGGAGGCGGGCATGGTCGGGGGATCCATCGAGGACGCCACCGGCGATTCCGCGCGGCCGATCTACGACTTCGCCCTGGCGGTGGAGCGGGTGCAGGCCGCGGTGGAGGTGGCGCGGGCGCTGCCGGTTCCCTTCCTGCTGACGGCCCGGGCCGAGAACCTCATCCACGGGCGGCTCGACCTGGACGACACGATCAGGCGACTCCAGGCCTTCGAGAAGGCCGGCGCGGACGTCCTCTACGCGCCGGGGCTTCGCGACCTCCCGACCATTCGCGCCGTCGTCTCCGCGGTGAAGAAGCCGGTGAACGTCGTCATGAGCCACATGGATCCCGCCATCACCGCCGCCGAGCTGGCCGCGGCCGGCGTGAAGCGCATCAGCGTGGGGGGCTCCCTCTCGCGGCTGGCGCTGGCCGCCTTTCTGCGCGGCGCGCGCGAGATGAAGGACACGGGCGGGTTCACCTGGGCCCGGGAGACGGTGACGGGCAAGGAGCTGAAGGGAATCTTCGCCCGATGGCAGTGACCCCCTCACCATGCGCCTGAGCACCTTCATGATGCGGGAGACCGCCCAGCTCCAGATCGAAACCGATACGATCCCTCCCAGAAGTTCCAACCAGTTAGACTGGATCGGCTGAGACCGCCCCTCAGGACGTCGGCGGCCGCGGACCGGCCTCAGCGCGCGCCCGTCGCCAGCCGCGCCCCCGCCACCATCGCCGACAGCTTGGCCTGCGCCAGCGCGCGGGGCAGGTGCTTCATGCCGCAATCGGGCGCCACCACCAGCCGCGAGGCGGGGAGGTGCTTCAGCGCGGCGTCAATCCGTCTCGCCACCGTGTCCGAGGACTCGGCGACGGGCGAGCCCAGATCGAGCACGCCCAGGACCATGGTCTTGGACGGCAGCGCGGCGAGGACGGCGGGGTCGAGGCCGGGCTGGGCGGCCTCGATGGAGATCTGGTCGGCCGCGCAGCGGTCGAGCTCGGGCAGGAAGGAGTAGCCGCTGGGCTTGTCCTTCACCGAGAAGGCGTACCCGAAGCAGAGATGCACCACCGTGGTCTTGCGGAGCCCGCGCAGCGCCCGATCGATGGCCGGCACCGCATACGCCCGCGCCCGGTCCGGCTGGGCCTGCATGTAGGGCTCGTCGAGCTGGAGCACGTCCACGATCGGCTCCAGCTCGGCGAGCTCGGCGTTGACGGCCTCCGCATAGGCCATGGCCAGCCGCTCCGGATCGCGGTAGTGCTCGTCCTGGGCGAGCTGGGTCAGGGTGAAGGGCCCGGGGATGGTCACCTTGATCCGGCGGCGGGTGATGCCGCGGAGGAAGCGGGCGTCCTCCACGAGCACGGCGCGCGCGCGGGCGATGGGGCCCACGATGCGGGGCACCGCCTGGGGCTTGCCGACGCGGTTGATGGCGGTGCCGGGGGTGACGGGATCCACGCCGTCCAGCGCGGTGGCGAACTGGTTGAAGTAGCTCTCGCGCCGCTGCTCGCCATCGGTGACGATGTCGACGTCGGCGGCCTCCATGTCGGCCACCGCGAGGCGGACGGCGTCGTCCTGGGCCGCCTCCAGGAACGGCTCGGCGATCCGCCACATCTCGCGCATGCGCACTCGCGGCACCGCGTTGGCTCGCAGCCGCTCGTGATCCACCAGCCAGCGCGGCTGGGGATAGCTCCCCACCACCGTGGTGGTGAGCATCTAGGCGCGCGAGACGAAGGCCGGCATGACCTCCTTGGCGAACCAGGCGAGCTGCTCCACCATGACCGACTGGGGCGTGCCCATGCTATTGCTGACGTGGACGTACTCGAGGCCGGGAAACTGCTGCTCGAGCGACTTGAGGTAGGCCGCCAGCTCCTCCGGCGGCCCCGCGAACCAGGCGCCGACCTTGGTGTAGTCCTCGAGCCTCGGCACGCCCGCCGCGTCCCAGCCGCCGCGGCGCATGGCGGCCACGTTCTGCGCCGGCGTCATGCCGGGCACGAAGCCCAGGGGCCCGAACATCTTCACGTGCTCCTCGTACCAGGGCGTGATCTCCCGGACGGCGCGCTCGCGCGATTCGGCCAGGTGATAGAAGATGCCGAGGCTCAAGCCCTCGCCGAGACGGTAATCGAGCCCCGCGCGCTGCGCGGCCTCCTGATAGGCATAGATGGACCGCGAGGCCATGGTGGCGGCGCCGCCCCCGATCATGCCGCGGATGCGGTGCTTGAGCATGAAGTCCAGCCCGCGGGCGCCCGCGCTCACGATGGGCTGCCAGCATTCCACCGGCTGGTGCATCGGCCGCGGCACCAAGGTGAGCTCCTTGAGCTCGTAGCCGCGATAGGGCACCGCCGGGGGCAGGGTGTAGTGCCGGCCCTGGTGGGAGAAGGACTCCGACCGGAAGGCCTTCATGACGATGTCCACCTGCTCCTCGAAGAGCGCTCGATTGGCGTCGGCGTCCAGCATGGGGCTGCCGAAGGACTCCACCTCGCGGGTGTGATAGCCCCGCCCCACCCCAAAGATGCAGCGTCCGCCGGTGAGGATGTCCGCGGTGGCGAAGTCCTCCGCGAGCCGGAGGGGATGCCACATGGGCGCGATGTTGAACCCGCAGCCGATGCGGAGACGCTGGGTGAGGTGCGCCAGGTGCACCGCCGCCATCATGATATTGGGAATGCACTCGTAACCCTCGTGCTGGAAGTGATGCTCGGCCAGCCAGAGGGCGTGATAGCCGTGCTCGTCCATGCAGCGCGCGATCGCCTCGGCCTTGGTGAACACCGAGGCCAGGTGCTCGTTGGCGTAGCGGCGCTCGTTGGCGGGGGTGGCCTGCTGGCCCATGTCGCCCAGATCCACGTGCCCGGCATACACCGTCGAGAACTTGGTGATCATGTCGTCTCCGATTCAGGCGTGGCGATGGTGGCCGCGCTCGTAATGGGCGCGCAGGAGATCCTGGCCGAAGTCATTGCGGGGATCATGCCATACCGAGTGGACGTGGTTGGCGTCGTTCTGGGTATTGTCGTACTCGATGAGGAGGGTGGGGCCGTGGAGCCGGTAGTAGTGGGCCTTGCCTGATTCGAACGAGCCCGCCCAGGCGAAGTGCAGCGACTCGACGCCGGCCTCGCGCAGGCGGCGGAGCTCGGCCTCGGCCAGCTCGGCGCGCATGTTGCGCGCGTACTCTTCCACCAGCCGCAGGGCCAGGGCCCGCTGATCGCCCGTCATGTCGGCGAGCGGCAGGCCCGCGGCGGCGGCCAGGCTCGGCGCGCGGCCGGGCCCGCTCACGATGTCGCCGAGGGACTGCGCCCCGATGAGGAGGCGCGGGCGGAGTCCCGGCTCCACGCTCCGCGCCAGCGTGCGGGCGAGGTCCTGCTCGGCGGCCAGCGCGCGCAAGCCCTTGTGGGGCCCGGCGGGCACCTCGGCGGGATTGGCCCCCAGGAAGGCCGGGGTCATGGCGATGGGCTTGCCGGGGACGAGGGTGAAGTTGAGGGAGAGGTGATGGCCCTCGAGGCGCCAGCCCCAGGGCGCGGCGGCGCCCGGCGCGCCGAACACCGTGACGGCATAGTTCTCGGGATCGCGGAGCAGGGCTCCGAAGGTCTCGAGGCGGCGCAGCACCTCCTCGAGCCGGATGACGCTCACCGCCTTGCCGTAGCCCACCCCGCTGAGGCTCGCCTTCATCAGCTCATGCGCGGCGGCCCGAGCCGGCGCCGGCATGTCCTTGAAGGGCAGGCCCTCGCGGCCGCGCGGGACATAGTGCCAGTTGAGACGCTCCTTCTCGGCGAAGCCGATCAGCGCGCGCCGCTGCGCGTCGGGGGGGAGCGTGGCGAGGAAGGCGGCGGCCGCGGTGGCCATGGCGGCGCGCGCGGCGTCGGACGGCTGGGCCAGGAGCGGTCGCGGCCGGGCGGCCATCGCCGCGCCGGCCGCGAATCCCCCCGCCAGCCCGTGCAGCAGCCGGCGGCGCGTGAGAGGCCCCGCCATGGCGCCTACGAGTACTTCACCGTGCAGCCGTACGCTCGCGTCACCGGCGTCTTCACCGGCTGGCCCGCGGCCACCGACTGGAGCGCCGCGCGCACGTAGTTGTTCGCGCCCTGGACATCGCCGCGTCGGCTGGTGGGCCGGTCGTCGATGGCGCCCGCGTACACGAGGACGCCGGCCTTGTCCACGAGGTACATGTGGGGGGTATTGGTAGCCCCGTACATCTTGCCCACCTCGCCCTTGGGATCCAGCAGCACCGCGGTGGGCGCCGCCTTGCGGCTGGCGGTCAGCTCGTCGGCCTGCGCCGGCTTCACATAGCCCTGCTCGCCCGGCGCCGAGGAGATGATGGTGAGCCAGACGACGCCGGCGCCGGTGGTCTCGCGCTGCAGCGCCTGCATGTTGCCGGTGTCGTAGTGCTTCCGCACATAGGGGCAATCGTGGTTGGTCCACTCGAGGATCACCAGCTTGCCCCTGTGCTCGGCCAGGCTCACCGCGGCGCCGCCGGTGGACGTCGAGGTGAAGGCGGGCGCGGCCTCGCCGACCTTGGCCGCGGCGGCCTCCGCGGGCAGCGCGCGCGCGAGACCGTCGATGGCGCCGATGAGCGCGGCGGCGGAGCCGGTACGGACGAGGAAATCGCGACGGGAGAGCGGCTCGGGAGTCATGGGGTCTCCTTGTGGATTGGGTTCACGGTCACAGGCCCTCGATGGCCTCGAGGATGGTGCCCTCGCTGAGGATTTGCGGGAGGACGGTGGGGGCGCCGGTCGCGCCGGCGGGATAGACCACGTAGAGGGGAACGCCATTGCGTCCGAAGGTGCCGAGGGCGGTGGCGATCTCCGCGCTCCGGCTGGTCCAGTCCGCCTTGAGATAGGTGACACCCTTTCGCGCGAAGGCGTCCGCCACCTCCGGCGAATGCAGCGCGACGCGCTCGTTGACAAGACAAGTGATGCACCAGGCGGCGGTGAAGTTCACGAAGACGGGCTTGCCCTGGGCGCGCAGCTCCGTCACGCGGCTGGGGCTCCAGCGCTCCGCCGCGGGGCCGGTGGTTGCCGCCGCGGCGGGCGGCGCCGATGTCGGCGCGGCGAGCGCGAGCGGCCCCAGCGCCAGCGCCGCCGCCACCGCGGTCACCGCGGCCGCGGAGCCGGCGCGCCGCCAGCGCGGCCGCGCGTCGCGCGTGCGGCCGGAGAGCCACGCCGCGAAGGCGATGAGGACGAGACCGCCGAGCGCGGCCGCCAGCGCTTCCGGTCCCGCCTGATGGCTCAGCACCCACACCAGCCAGCCCGCCGTCGCATAGAGGGGAAAGGCCAGCGCCTGCTTGAGCCACTCCATCCATGCGCCGGGTCTCGGGAGCCAGCGGCGCCAGGCCGGCACCAGGGACAGCACGAGGAACGGCAGCGCCAGTCCGAGGCCGAGGGCCTCGAAGACGAGGAGCGCGGCGGCGGCCGGCTGGGTGACGGCATAGCCGACGGCGACGCCCATGAAGGGCGCGGTACACGGTGTCGCCGCCACCGCGGCGAGCGCGCCGGTGAAGAAGGTCCCCGTCAGTCCCGGTCGCGCCGCGAGCCCCTGGCCCAGCCCGGTCAGCCGCCCGCCCACCAGCCAGACGCCGGAGAGCGCGAGCGCCAGCGCGAAGAAGAGATAGGCGAGGAGCGTGACGACGAGGGGCGACTGGAGCTGGAAGCCCCAGCCGATCTGGGCGCCACCCGCGCGCAAGATCAGGAGGCCGCCGGCGAGCGCGCCGAACGAGGCGAGCACGCCCGCGGCATAGGCGAGCCCATGACGCCGGGCCGCGGCCGGCCCCGCATCCGCGTGAGCGACGAGAGCCAGCGCCTTGATCGACAGCACCGGCAGCACGCAGGGCATCAGGTTGAGGACGAGGCCGCCGAGCAGCGCCAGGCCCACCGCCTCGAGCAGGGAGACGACGGGCGCGCCCGCGTGCGCCGGCGCTCCTGACGAGACGGCCTGGATCGCGAAGGCCTGGCTCACCATGCCGCCGTCGAGCCGCTCGCGGATCACCAGAACACCATCGACAGGTCCCTCGGCGGCCTGAGCGAGAGCGCCACGCGCGAGCCGCAAGGTGATACCGCTCCCGTCCACCGTCGCGTCCTGGGGCGCGGCGTGGTCGATGACGCCCCAGCGCGCGGGGAAGAACCAGACGTCTCCCACCCGCTCGGCGCGCAGCTCGGGCGCCGCCACGGTGAGCGTCACCGAGTGCGGTGTCGTCGCGTAGCGGCCGGGCCAGGGACTGGGCACGGGAACCGCGCGGCGCGCCGCCGCGATGGCCGGCGCCGAGCGCGGGTCCGGCGCGGACCGGGCGGCGACGGCCAGGGTGAGCGCGTAGTCGGCTTCCTCGGGAATGCAGATCTTCGCGCAGACCAGCCAGCTCGCGCGTCCGCGCAGTGCCAGCCGATCGCCGGGGGAGAGACCGGCCGGTGCGGTGATCCGGGTGAGCACCACCACCTCGTTGGAATAGCCGTAGCTCATGGCCGGGCCCACCGGGATGCGCTCCGGATGCGGCCACACGAGGGGCCCGGCGGTGACCCCGCTCGGGAGATCCCAGGCCACCGTCATGGCCTCGCCGGAGTCGCCGGGATTGATCCAGTACGTGTGCCACCCGGGAGCGATGCGCTGACGGATGCCCACCCAGAAGGCGCCGCCGGGCTCGACGGCGGCCGTCTCGCTGATCAGATCGACCCGAACCTGGGG
>Ga0070691_10000864_pt1 | contig 12267 bp, 9 predicted proteins | sample KBSK1101metaG_FD_64673 | JGI IMG/M metagenome (GOLD analysis project Ga0070691, IMG submission 64673) | Corn, switchgrass and miscanthus rhizosphere microbial communities from Kellogg Biological Station, Michigan, USA - KBS K1-10-1 metaG | ecosystem: Host-associated > Plants > Roots >... | reverse complement strand
GCTCGTCCCGATCCATCACAGCGCAGAATTCTCACGCGCTTCACCGAGCTGGGAAGCGATCCAGGTGCCCGACGTCAAATTAAAAAGCAGACGTTCGTTGCTTCGAGTGCTGTCGTACGCGCAAGCGCGCGCATTTCTAACTGCACTGTCCAGTAACCCGACACATCAATTGATGGCCAAGCTGCAACTGGCAACGGGTATTCGCGTGGAAGAATTGGTGACGTTCCCCGCCTCATTTGTATGCGACCCGCGAGCTCATCCGGATGTCATCCATTGGTTCACGGTCATGCTAGATGCCACCAAGATGTCGACCAAAAGTGGGGTCACGAGAACAATTCACGTTCCCCGAAAGATCATGGAAGATCTGTGGAGATTCATGGCAATCGAACGTCCTAGCAGGATCGATCGGTCGAAGCCGGCGCCGGTTCCGTTGTTTCTGACAATGAACGGACGCCCATTCCGTACGCGTTCTGTTTGGAAGCTATACGGAGACGCCGAGCAAAAGTGCGGGATCCACGTTAATCCACACTTACTACGGCATACCTATGCTACGCACGCCTTGGCGGCGTTATCTCATTCCAAAAATGTGGGCAATGCACTCTTATATGTGCGAGATCGGCTTGGGCATGCCTCGGTCAAGACCACTGAAATCTACCTACACCATGTCCATGACGCGGGACTTTCGATCAGTGGTCAATATCAGGCTGACCTAAACACCTTGTTTATCGATGGTCAGGGCCTGGCGCATGGAGACTAACCTTGTCGTGCACATCCCCACGTCGTCATCGAAACGTGCGACGTCGATCGACCTGTCGGACCATATGGGGCATGGTTACGACGCAATCGTCCAGGATGCTGCGCGTGCATTTCAGTACGGTGTTCAATCGGGGAAGCTGAGACCCAGCACAATTTTTGTGCGAGTGGTGCTCGTTCGCCGCAAGCTCTTCCCTTGGCTTGCGGCACTCCACGTCGAAGTAGGGCGGCCGCTAGATCTCAGTGATCTTGATCAACGAGCGCTTGAGCGGTTTGCATCAGATATGCGTCGACAGAACCGACACATGGAGACAGCGAGAAAATCTTTCGCGGCAGCTGTCGGACTATTGCGGTTAACGGGTCAGCTCGGGCTTTCTGCGCCCATCGAGCAGATCTTTCCAAAGGGGCTTTTCCCACCCCATCAACACGTCCACGCCAAGCCGTATAGTCGGCCAGAGCAGCTCAAGATTCTCAGAGCCCTCACTACGCACCTCGCCGAAATTCGCGCGCGCGATTTCTCCCGCCTCTCGCCTGCAACAGCGATGACAGTGTACTTCCTGTTGTTGTCGTTCCGCACGGGGTTCAATGCGACCGCAGTATTGCAATTATCGCGTGACGCATTGCGCGAACACCCCGTGCGACCGGATTTTCGTGTCTTGGTCAGCTTCAAGTGGCGCGCCCATAGACAAGTGTCATCGACATTGCCTTGGGCAGACCCTTCCCAAGAATCAAAGACCGTTTTTGCGGATGGCATTTCCCTTTATCAGGAAGTCTTGGAGTTCACGAAAGATCTTGTACCGCTTGCTCCCGAGGAGTATCGCGACTTAGCGTTCCTCCGGCCTCCGGTGAAGGGGTATGGTCCTACGGAATCGGCAGTCACCGGCGTTCCCGTACCTTTGACCGAACACGATCTCTCGCACACTCTTAAGCGGTTATCCAGAATCCACAACCTTCGCGGCGATGACGGAAGTCTACTCAATCTCAGCAATCGACGCATTCGCGCAACGCTCGCCCAGCGGATCGATGAGCTTTCCGGTGGTGATCCCTTCGTTAAAGCACATATCCTCGGAAATTCTCCTAAAACGGCGAGTGTGAGTTATGCAGAGCCGCCCCCTGACGGGGCGAATGAGTTCTCCAAAGCGCTTGAGCGTCTGCAGACTCGACTATGTGAATCTGCTCCCGACCACTCAACGGAGACACCAGTGGGGCGCTGCACGGATTCGTTGCACGGACAGTACGCTCCGAAGGACGGTGTAACCCATTGCGAACGATGGCTGCATTGCTTCAAGTGTCCCAATCAATGCATCACAGGGGAGCAAGACGACCTATGGCGACTGTATTCATTCTATTGGGCGCTCCAGGTCAACGCTCAAGTACTAGGCCGAATGCCGATCTCTGGCTTGGTTCGTTTCGCCGTCCGCGTCATGGATACGGTAATTGTCGAGCGATATGGAAAGCGGGCGCGCGAGGCGCGTCAGCGCGCTCGTGATACACCGCACCCATTCTGGGCATGGATTAAGGCTAAGGACCTCTTTTTCGAGGAAACTTTTGATGCAGACACACGAATATCTTGAAAAGATATTTAAAGCCGAACCAATCGATCGTTCGAAGTTGCCAGTGACTTGGTTTTGTGCGCCAGACGGTTCGCTCAGGGTGCTAAGTCGTTACGGCGACGACGTATATGACTTCCGCCCGTACTTGCAAAATCCGGCACAGCAGTCGTACCAACTCGATATAATGGCTGTTCCCGAGGTGTGGAGAGCGTCATTTCGAGAAACGATTGTTGCGTATTGGCACTTTGGTCGTTCGAAGCATGGTGCGCCAAAGGCGTCAACGGTCGTAAACGCGGGCATAGCTCTGATTCCATTTCTACGCTGGTTGACGACTATTGGAGTTCATCGGTTTTCTGACTTGCAACCTATTCATGCTGCTACCTATGCGCTCCATGTAAAAACCACTCCGATCAAAGTGAAGGGAAAACGCCAAGGCGAACAGCGCTCAGAACGTGGCCTTGAGAACCTTCTCGGCGTTGTTTCGTTGGCATGGGATTTACGCGAACATTTGCGAGATGCCCCTACGAAATCACCATGGGGTGATCGAGGCGGCCAAACACTTCATTCGCAGTCACGCGGCTCGAGAATATACGCAAAAACACCCTGTCTTGAGGAACACGAGGTAAAAGCATTATTCGACGTATGTGAAGGCGTTCTGAAGCAAGCAGAGCACTACCTCGGTCTATGGGAAATCTTGCACAACCGTAGAAATACACACCTGAAAGGCGGGTGTCGCACGGCCATCTATAGCTATCACGAATCGCGTTGGCTGCAGCGATCGCATGGAATGACTCCGCGAGCCCTAACAGGAAAAGTGCACGAGGTACGCGGAGCCATCGCTTTTTTACTCGGTTTGTTGGTAGGCCAGCGTGTCTCTGAGCTTCTGTCACTCGAAACAGGGTGCTATTTTGAGCGGGAAGAAAACGGCCAAATCCACTCCTATGTTAAAGGAAAAACTTACAAAACGCGGAACGAGGGATGCGAGCAAACTGAGTGGTTAGCGCCACCCTATGTTGGTCGGCTTATTTCATTTTTGGAACGTATACGTGCGCCTCTTGTTCCGAGAATGCAGGCAGGCATAGTGGAGCTTGAGAAAGAGTGGGAGCAGACCAGCGACACTTCGCGAAAGGCGAAACTCTCCCATCACATTGACCAAGTCAAGCGAGGTTCCCGTGCTCTGTTCTTTTCGTATCTAGGGAGACGTCGAGCAACTGTAATCATGCGTCGTGCAGAATTCGGGCGGTTGCTGGGCCTTGTTCGTAAAGCGTCAGGCATCAATTGTGTACTAGCGCCCCACGTCCTGCGGCGAACCTTTGCTGTGATGGTCGTGCACAATTGCAACGGTGATCTTAGGTATCTTCGAAAACACTTCCAGCATTGGTCGCTGGAGACCACCGCTCTTTATGCCGCAAACGAAACACGTGACCAAGGTGTGACAGATGCTATCGCCGAGGAAATGCTGCGATCCAAAGCGGAATTGATCCTTCAATGGCTCGATCCAGGCTATCCCCTAGCAGGCCCAGCTGGTGAACACTTCGTCCGAACTCGCGCGAAACCGGAGTTTCGCGCCTCAACGCTTGCGGATCGTGAGAAGCTTGCCTGTTCACTTGCAGACGGCTTTGACGTGCGCGATACGGGGCATTCCTACTGCATCTACCAAGGAGTTCCGTCGTGCGGTGGTAGGGGGTTATATGACGCCCGCGCTTGCGCTGAGTGCGACGGGGCAGTCATTACTCGAAGAGAGGTGCCTATTTGGCGTGAGATGGCTAAACAAGCGCTCAAGATCGAATCGAAAGCCGATTGCGGTCCGTCTGCGCAGCAGGTGGCTAAGAGAAGCTTGGATGCCATCGGCGAGATTTTGAGACCTTTTGGCATACACATCGATGATTTACGTAGTGCATCAAATGAATGATAACCGAGCTAGACGCAACAAAACGGAGGCGCAGTTACGGCTGGCGCTTAAACGCGTCGAGCTTGGCCGCGGTAAGATTGTTTCGTCAACGCGCCCGATTTCTATTGTTTCTGTAGCCCAGGAGGCCGGGATTAATCCATCCACAGTTCATACTAGATATCCGCAGATCGCAGATTTGATTAGGAAGAAGAGCAAAGAACGCAATCGTTCAAATGGACAGAGGGATAATAATGCATCGTTGCGAAACGAGCTTCGTACGACAAAAGCGCGGGTCCAGGAGCTGCGGTTACTTTTGGCGAATGTAACCTCCAATTACCAATCTTGCTTGCTTGAATTGGAGCGTTTACGCACCATTGCCGCGAGTGCCGGTAAGGCGACAACACTATCTCGGACCGACCAACATGACTAGCCGTAAACTGGGCGGAATATTTTCCTTCGGGATTAGTTTGTCGTTTTGGCGGACGCTATCCACGCACGCCCCGCATGAATGCCCACTGCGAACGCTTCAACCGCACCATTCTGGACGAGTTCGTCGACTTTCACGAAGAACTGCTGTTCGCTGACATCGAGGTCTTCAACGATCGCCTCCTCGATGGGCCGCACTGGTACAACGCCGGGCGCCCTCACCACGCCCTCGCTTTGCGAATCCAGCTCGATATATTCGCCGATCATCTTGGCAACGACCGCAGGATGTGTTGGCCCAATACGCCCAGCAATTATCAACGGGATGGTCAACGATTGCCCAAACACTGATCAACCGATACCAGCGTACGCATTAGGGACTCTTGGTTCGTCCTTCGTGAACTTCGAGAAACGCGGCAATCTTATTTTGAATTTCCGGGGCCGCACTTTCGACCCTAGTCCCCAGTGATGTACTGAGGCCAGCGCTGTCTGGTCCGTCACTTTGGATCGGAGTACCCCTCCCAGTTAGCAGCCAGTCGATCGAGATACGACCCCCGCCCATGGCTACATCCAACGTCGCCAAGACGGCAAGTTTCTCTGCGCTGAGAGATGTCTCTCCGTCGCGGCTTCGCAGCAAGACGCTGGAATTGCTATAACCGAGCAAATCCCCCAGCCTCTTCCAAGAGACCTTCAGGTACCTCTTGACCAGCGTGTCGAGCCGCTGACCCACGGCTTTCTGAAAGCTGGTGTTTCTGGGAGTTTGCGTCATACTATGAAGCTAGCATGATTTTATGATATTGTCCCTTTCATGAAACCCGAGTACTTCAGTCGTTGCCAGGTTGAGACGCCACCCGACGTCGTGCAGCTACTCTGGTCATTAGCGCTGGAAGCCCGCGGAAATCAGATATTTAAGACGGTCTTGGACTTGGGCGCAGGGGACGGGCGCTTTGCCCAGTCACCGAACGCCAGGTACGAGAAATACATCGGCGTCGAGTGTGATAAAAAGAAGGTTCGCGTGGCCAAGTTGCCGTCGAAGGCGAGCATCGTCTACGGGGATGCGATGCGCTGGCGCGGACTTCCGTGCGGGTTGGCCATTGGCAATCCACCGTTCATACGGCACGGTTTCTTGACCCCCCGATGGAGAGAAGAGACGATCCAGTTGCTCCGAGAGGAAACCGGCTACGCGCTACAGAGAAATGCCAATGCCTATGTGATGTTCCTGTTGAAGGCGTTGTTGCGAACTGAATCCGACGGCTTGGTTGTCCAGTTGGTCCCGTTCGAGTGGGTAACACGACCCAGCGCAAGGAACCTACGTGCCTTCATCGAGGCTAACAAGTGGGGCGTCAAGGTCTACCGGTTCGACACGGATATATTCCCTAGTGTGTTGACAACTGCCTCGATTGCGATCATCGACAAGCGTGTTCAAACTGGAGCGTGGGAATTCGGGGAGATCAGGCGCAACGGGGCCATCCGGCGGATAGATTCGCCGTCGGGCACTTCGAAGGGCGTATTGCCGTATGCTCGTCGCAACGAAGCCGCATACGCGTTGCGCGGGCTCAGCCCGGGCGGTCAGGAGATTTTTGTCCTAACGGAGGAGCAGCGACTTCGCTTCTCGCTGCGTAAGCGCCGGGATGTCGTGCCATGCGTGACCAGCCTCAGGCCTGTGAATGGGGCTGATGTTGTCTTGGATTTGGAGTTGTTCAAACGTGCTTTCGTAGATGCGGGTGCGCGTTGCTGGCTGATCCGGACAGACCGCGAGAAGCGCTCGCCGGAGCTCTGGCGTTACCTCGAGAGCGTTGATGAGACATGGAAAAACTACACGACATGCACCAGGCGCGGAGATTGGGCCAAGTACGTTCCTCACCCGCCCCCTGGATTGCTGGTCTCGTCCGGATTTGTTGGCAGGGCTCCAAAGGTGCTGGTTAACGAAATCCAGGCCGTCGCTGTGGGGTCTGTTTATGGCGTGTTCGCGGCAGCATCCGGACGGAAGCTGCTCCGAGCCGCCGAGCGATTGCGCCGATATGATTTTCGGCCGCGGTTGGTGCATCATTCGAATAACCTCAAGAAGCTGGAAGTGCGTCAGCTTAATGCGGTGCTAAACCGTCTCATCAGGTAGGGGATCCACATGGCGGATGCGGCGGCTTCGACCAACGCGAGAACAAAGACCGCGCACTTCACAGTCAATGCTGCGCTGCTGGAAGAATTGGGCGAACGTCTGGTCAGCAAGCCGGAGATAGCTCTCGCCGAACTCATCAAGAATTCCTACGACGCTGACTCGCCGACGTGCACGCTTAACTTGTCTGATGACGAGATCGTCGTTGATGACCGTGGCCACGGGATGACCGAACAGGAGTTCTTAAACAGCTGGATGGTGGTCAGTTCACCCAATAAGGGCCAGCAACGCTACTCGAGGCGTTACGGCCGTCCGATGGCGGGATCCAAGGGCGTCGGAAGATTTTCTGCACGGTTCCTCGGCAGCGTCGTCGCACTTACTAGTGTGGCGGAAGATAAAAAGCGGCGGACTCGCTTAACCGCGACCTTTGACTGGGACCAGATTGCGCAGCAAGACAGAATTCACGACGTCGACATCGAGTACGTGATTGAGCCCGTTGCGTCGCAAACTCCCGTCGGTACAACGCTTCGCATCATGCGGCTCAGGGAGGCAGCGGAGTCCATTTCGCTGTCAACCATAAAGACAGATATTTTGCGCTTGACCGACGCAGCAGGTGGGCTTGAGCAACCCGGCTTTCCAGTCAAGGGCAGGGCGGGTCAGGTCATCGAAAAAGATCCGGGATTCGAGGTCATTGTTGAAGGCACCGGATTTTCGGGTGCTCAGGGTGTATCGGGCAGCGTCGCAACCCAGATACTAGACGCGTTCGTAGGAAGAGTGCGCCTTTCGATCACAGAAAATGGCCGTCTCGCTTGCAAGGTCTTTTGGCATCGAGGTAAGGAGCCAGTGGCAGAGCACAGTTTCTCGCTGAGCGAAATTGCGGCGAGGTATACAGCCGCCAAGCTGAGGCAGGATGAGGGACAGCCGACTGATCAACGCGGCCTCCCCAAGGCGCTCGAAAGCGTCGAACATTTGCCACTGGCCAGTGCCTTGCATTCGCCTGTATTCATTGACGTGCGATTTTTCCCTCGCAGAAGAGGGACGTTTACCGATTTAGGCATTAACGGCACGATTGCTCAGGGATGGGTCAGCGATAATGCAAGCCTCGCCATTGTTGACAATGGTTTTGCTATGCCTGCGTACGCAGACCGGGATAGCGACTGGCTGGGTATAGATGCAAGCAAGGCTCGTAACGAGCGATCGTGGCAGTCGGTGTTTACGTCGGAACTTTTTCCGATGACACCCGAAGCTAAGCGAGATCCCGCCCTTAACCCAATGCTGGCGCTTCCGCGTGGCGCGCAACTGATAGGACGGGTCCATATCTCCACACGCAAACGACCGCCCGAGTGCAGCGACAGTGATGCATGGCTACAGCCGAACATGGATCGTGAGTCCTTGCATGCCAACGGTGCATTCCACCTCTTGTGGCATATATCGCGTTTCGCCGTTGAGCTCATCGCGCACTACGACCGCGCTTTCCGACTAAAGGAAGCCGAGAAGGAGAATCGCGCCAAACGTAGGGCAACCCTAACAGCACTCTCGGGTGCAATTGCTGAAATAAGCAAATCCAAGGACATCGAAGCAAGCTATCGCCGCAGTTTGGTGAGTCGTCTCCAAGAGGCTGAGGAACGGTTTCGAGAAGCGGAAGCTTACGCTGAAGATGTCAAGATCTCACTTGAACTCATGTCAATGATGGGCGTCATGGCAGGTTTCATGACGCACGAGTTTGAAAAATCCATCGGTAGTCTGCGTCAGCTCATCAATATTCTGAAGCGCCTACCTGCATCGACACCTGGACTGAGTGAGGCAATCGAAGAGGTACATAAGAACGAGACGAGACTTGTCAACTACTTCGAATACATGCGTGTATTTACCGCCCGTGCTCGAGAAGCACAGCCCACAGATTTCAAGGCCAAGGCACAGGTAAATTTTGCACTCAGACCGCTGAAAGCCCTAATGGAGGTGCACCAGATCGAGTTGGTCGTGGACATCGATTCAAAGTTACCTGGCCCGCTTGTCCCAATAGCGGCGTACAGTGGCATCGTTGTGAATCTGATCTCCAACGCGATGAAGGCGTTAATTCCTCGGCTCTCCAAGGAGCCAAGGAGAATCCGCATCTATGCCGTGAATGATGGTACGAACCACACATTGGTCTGCGCAGACAATGGTATAGGAATTCCTGAGTATCTACGTACGCGCATCTGGGATCCTCTCTTCACAACGACCGCGGATGAGGAAAACCCGCTCGGCTCGGGGCTTGGTCTTGGGTTGAGCGTCGTCAAGAGCGTGGTTAGTAAACTGAGAGGGAAAATCGAGCTGCTCCGAGATGCGCCCCCGGGGTTTGTGACGGCGTTTTGCGTAGTGCTTCCATTGAGTAGAGACGAATGAACATAAATTTTCTATTGATCGAGGATGAGGCCGACTTCATAAGGCGGATCCGCGATGCATGTGCTGCAACGAAGGACATTAAGCTCCTCACGCCGGAGGATGTCGGCATTTGTAAAGTACAATTCGATACCAGTTCTCCGATAGAGGAACAGGTCGAACGTCATCTAATGCAGATGCAGGATCAGTACAAAATTGATCTTGTAATTTTGGATACTGACTTGTCGCATGCTGCTGGCGAGCTACGCACTCAGACCGAATACCGTAAGGGTTTCCAGGCCATCGGCGTCCCGCTTTGTCGCTACAGGAAGGGCCAAGCCGCTAACGTCATTCAGACCCTCGAGCGGATCAAACGCATAGGCGAAGACGGTTCCAGCGCTATCTGGGTACCAAACAACTTATTGCAGGGTGCATCTGGCGCTCTCGTTGGGTGGATGAAGAAGGTCTGCAATGGCTTTGTTGCATTGTCCGACAGCCTATCTAAGGACGGGAGAATCCTCCAGAGCAAGACTCCCGTGGGACCGCCGGGCATCCTCGCCGAAATCTTGGGGCATCCTTCTCTACGCACCGATTTATTGGGATATACCGCACAGAATTTCGTTTACTTCGGCGGTGTTGAGCGAGACAAGCAGCGGAAAAGAGAGCGGTATGTATGTCAACTCGGGTACTGGCTCTATAACCACATTTTGACGTTTCCGGGGCCAATTCTCAACGAGGTTGCTTCCGCTGCTTATTTGAACCTAACAACGGAGTCGTTTAATAATTTACAAGTACAAAATTTAATTAAAAATTGCCGATACGCAGGGCCATTTCACGAATTGGATAATTATTACTGGAAAGATAAGCTTTCGGATGTGCTCGATGGGTTGAATGGAGATATCGCAACGGCACCATCCATCAAGGGTTTGGAGTTGGAGAGGATTGATAAAGATACATTTGCCTCTGCTTACTATTGTGTTCTCAATCGCGAGGCAATCACGGCAGACGATGCGGCGCCCAATCCAGACTGGATACCTGCAGGGGCGACATTGGCGAGAATTAAAAACTCGGACTTGGATGAGCTCGGGCCTATGCTGAAGATCTAGGGGGGATACATGATTTTTGGAAGTTTTCATCGTTATTGGTCCGAGTGGGAAGGTAAGCTCGATTTACCCATTACAAAGTGCGGTGCCAAACTCTGTTTTCCGAAAGCGTTGAGCCAAGTAGCGGTCGGAAATGGACTAATCAAGTTCACACCCGTAACGCCTATTTGCATCTATAAAGCGCCACAGAAGTCTGCCAGTCGCAAAAGGAATGGTTCGCATATGCAGACCATTTTCATCACGGGGGACTTTACCCTAAGGGATGTTGAAGAGCCGCCTTATCTTGTGAGCGCCAATTGCAGCATCTCGTTTTTCGATACGAAGATTGAACAGGATGGCTGCCACGTACTCCAGGAAAGGGACGCCATGCACTTTGATATCGAAAGCTGCGATCAGCCGCGTGCTTTTCATCCTGTCTTCCACGTGCAACACGATCGTAGCAATGCCCTCATCGATGACGACATAAAAACACTGATTGCGCAAGTATCCCGCTCGGAAAAGAATATGATTCAAGTTGTCCGAGATGGAGTCATTGGAGTCCAGCACCTTCGCGTGCCAACACCTCAGATGGATATATTTTCGGTCCTAACGATGGTCGTCGCAGACTTTTTTTGCAAGGACGGAGAAAAAGATGAACGAGTGAAGCAAAGCTTCATCAGCGTTCTCGAACAACTTGGTCACCAGAATAATTTTGCTCGTCATGGTGTGGTTGCGGAAGAGCTTAGGGAACGCGCTGAAGCAACGTATTTCTCTCCTCAATTTTGGTACCCGGAATCCAAGCAGCAAACTCGCCATGACTTGCATTCTGCAGGTGTTGGCTGCTTCGCGCACGGGCAGTGTTAACGCCTATCAATCGTCCTTTGCAGTTTGGTGTGCGTGATAAGCGCAGAGGTGAGTGAATTCCTCAAACTCTTCCAAACTCAATGGCTGATTGCAAACTAAGCAGCGGGCGTCCTCCGGAAGCTCGAATCCACAGTAGGCACACCTACCGTCGTCATGCACATAGGTGTCGCCTCCGCAATTCGGGCAGCGTTCAACCGCAGCCTCGTCGCCATCAATCCTCGCGAAATGTGCTTCGGCGAAGTAGATGTTATTGAGAAGCATGTTTAACGATTGCTGGTAATTGAACTTCGCGCCACACGCGACACACGATAGATTCAGACTGGTCGCGTCGGTAGTTGCAGGCCCATTGTGTCGAACTAACTTCGATTCGCACACTGGGCAACACAGATACTCGGAGATCTCTTCAGCCCGCTCGGTCGGCCACTCCACGCCCTCCAGTGTCTTGCGGCACATCTGTGCCTCTGCTTCATAAATAGCGCTCTCCTCGAGTAGTACGCCCCAGCACGGCTTTCCCAACAGTACTATCGGATTCTCGCCCAAGACGGTGCTGACCAAGTCGTGCACGAGCAGGTGTGCGTCGTGCATCGCCTCCCGAAGTTGATCTACGGTTCCTTTGAAGTAGTAGTGCTCAATGTTGTTGCGTATTTCTTGGATCTTCTCGAGAGGCTTCCAGTTGAAAGAGATGCCTAAATCCGAGAACCGCTTCTGAATTTGTCGGGCACCGACGGTCTTCTTGCCAACACCAATGGCTGAAAGCGTACCGTCCGAGCGGCGAACCAGCTTGACTCGTTCCTTGATTAGAACTTCATTGCTTCCGAGCGGCGACTGACGTGACAGGTAAGTCTTGGCGAGTAGCAGGATGCCTGCGTAGAGATTGCGCAACGCCGATAGCATCCGGCGAGGGTCCCTTGAGCGATAATCCTCCACACCTACCTGGATGGAAGCAACTGCGTTGTTAAGGATGCTCATCGTGACCTGCCCCCCACCAGCCGTACCAGCCGATAGTAGGTAAAGTCCGTTCACCGAGAGAGGACGGACATGCGCAAGAGCCGATTCACCACCGAGCAGATCATCGGGTTTCTCAAGCAGGCCGAGGCGGGGATGGTAGTCACCGAGCTGTGCCGCCAGCACGGCTTCAGTGACGCGACCTTCTACAAGTGGCGGGCGAAGTACGGCGGCATGGAGGCCGCCGATGCGCAGCGCCTGAAGGCGCTGGAGGCCGAGAAC
>Ga0070691_10000863_pt1 | contig 12279 bp, 10 predicted proteins | sample KBSK1101metaG_FD_64673 | JGI IMG/M metagenome (GOLD analysis project Ga0070691, IMG submission 64673) | Corn, switchgrass and miscanthus rhizosphere microbial communities from Kellogg Biological Station, Michigan, USA - KBS K1-10-1 metaG | ecosystem: Host-associated > Plants > Roots >... | reverse complement strand
ACCGCGACAATTTGCCGAGCGCCACCTATGAAGTTCACGGGAACGGCTCGCAAGAGCGCCGTCGGCGCTGTCGTGCGTTCTGGCCGATCGCCCCCACGCCTCAATGCCCGTCCGTTATGTGTGCATGATCAATGGCGGCACTGCGGTGCGCATATAGATCCTCGGTCGCTGAGTTCATTGGGCGTCTTCACAAATTCGGCATCGGCTCGGTCGTAATCAGGCTCTCGCAATCCAATCGATGAGCCTTCGCCATTGCCGGCCGCGGCACACCCGTGCCACGTCGTCGCATGATCGCAGACCGGATGAACACGTGCGGCTCTGTGAGGGTGGCTCAGCCAAACTTGATAGACGCTAGTAGATATGTCGCAGGACGCGCCCTTGCAGCGTGGAGTGGGTACGACCAGCTCACAAATAGAGAAGCTGCTCGAGGGTCGCCTGACCCTTCTCATGGACACTGACCCCATAGCTGTGCCGCCAGGCATTCAGTGAGCAAGCTTTGATGCCCACATAACCACATGACCTACGAATGGAACGCAATCATGAAACGCAATCTTGTCACGACCGGTCTTGTTGGCGCTTTTGCGCTGGCTCTTACCACCGCCACTACATTGCCCGCTCTGGCGGGTAATCCCGGCAACTCCCAACAGTTGAGTGGAGGTGCGGCGAGCAGTCCGCTGATCCTGGTGCGTGGCGGCGGCGGTGGTGGTGGTGGCCACGGCGGTGGCGGCATGGGCGGTGGCGGCCACGGTGGTGGCGGCATGGGCGGGGGTGGTCACGGGGGCGGCTTTGGCGGCGGTGGTCACGGCTTTGGTGGCGGCCACGGCGGCGGCGGTCATGGTTTCCATGGCGGTCGTTTCCTTGGCGGCTTCGGCGGGTTCGACGATGGTAATTGTTGGTGGAGCCCGCGCTATCACCAATGGCTCTGCGATTGACGAACCTCGGCCGCGCCCCTTTCGGGGGCGCGGCCAACCGTGAAACGCACCGCTCAATGCGGTCCTATCCTCGCTGGAGAAGCTCAATGCCCAACGCGTCGACTTTGTCGCTCATTGCGTCAGTTGCTACGCTCTTGATGAGTGTGGTGCCAGGAACCGCGCAAGCAGGTCCACAAAGCATTTTCAAGACAGCCACGGAACCATCCGGCATCGAGATGGCAGCTCAGCGCTGCTTCTGGCGCGGTGGCCAACGGCAGTGTGCTTCGGATTCGTTCCGCAGACACCGCGAGTATGGTTTTCCACAAGACTATCGCACCGGCTCAAGCCGCTGGTGGGAGGAGATGGATCGGGAAGGCATGGGCGGTCGGCGCTGATCGGTGCTTGTCAAGAACGACCTATCGCTTGCGTGTCTGATTAATCGCGACTCCCATCTCGTCCGCCTCGACCATTTAACCACCATGACATGCACGGCGTCGGTCCGTGCGCAGGCGCTTAGTTTACCCCGACAAGCCATCACGGCTGGAGCACGGTGGAGGTGGCTACCTAAAAGCGAAGGGCGCCCGTGCCCGAGCGCCCCTCCTTACTGCTCCGCCCGCTCTTCTGCCGGACCTTCTCGGCGGGTCAAATTGAGTGCGCAGTTGATTAGACCAACATGGCTGTAGGCCTGGGGAAAATTGCCCAGCATGCGGCTTGACACCGGATCGAATTCTTCGGCAAGCAGGCCAACATCATTGCATCGTGACAACAATCGCTCGAATAGCCTGCGGGCTTCAGGACGTCGGCCCTGCAAGATGTAGTTGTCGACGAGCCAAAAGCTGCACGCAAGGAAGGCTCCCTCGCCCGCAGGCAGCCCATCACGAGGATTTTCGAGCTCGTACCGCAAAACGAATTCGCCGTCGATGAGGAGTCGCTCCTCGACAGCTCGAAGTGTTCCTCGTATGCGCGGATCGTTTGCGGGAAGAAAGCCCACGAGCGGCATCAGCATAAGACTTGCGTCGAGCCGCTTGGAACCGTAGGCCTGCACGAAGCTGTTGAGTTCGCGATCGAAACCACGTTCGCAGACCTCGGCATGGACTTCATCGGCGACCGCGCGCCAGCGGCGCGCCTCGTCGCCTGATCCCTCAACGGCGAAGCCTGCCGCCGAGCGATCGAAGGCAACCCAGGCCATCACTTTCGAATGAACAAAGTGCTGACGCCCGCCGCGGACTTCCCAAATGCCTTCGTCCGGCTCTCGCCAGGCCTTGGCCAGATATTCCAAGATGAGCGGCCGCATGGCTCGGCCGCGTTCGCTTATTTCCATGCCTGTCTTCCACGCCAAAGCCATTGCGTCAATTACCTCACCGGTAACGTCGATTTGCAGCTGCTGGTGGGCCGAGTTTCCAATTCGAACTGGCGAGGAATTCTCGTATCCGGGCAGCCACGGGACGACCAATTCCGGCAACCACCGCTCGCCCGCGACGCCGTACATGATCTGGATCTGGTCGGGGCTGCCGGCGATGGCCCGAATGAGCCAGTCTCGCCAGGCGCGCGCTTCGTCGTAGTACCCCAGCTGCATGAAGGCCTGCAGGGTGAAGCTGGCGTCACGCAGCCAACAGTAGCGGTAGTCCCAATTCCTCACGCCACCCGGGTGTTCGGGCAAGGAGGTCGTGGCAGCGGCCACGATTCCGCCCGTTGGGGCAAACGTCAAAGCCTTCAACGTGATCAGCGACCGTTTGACAGCCGCGGTCCAGGGACCAACGTCCGGGCAACGATCGCTCCATTCGCGCCAGAATGCCTCCGTTCGTTCGAGCGCTTGGCAAGCGTCGATGGCCATCGGCGGACTTTGAAACGAAGCTCCATAAGAGAGTACGAAAGGAACAGCTTGCCCCACCTTGACCGTGAACTCGGCAACCGTTCTCAAATCCTCGCCGCGGAGTGTTATCGGCGTCCGAAGCACCAGGCGCTCCGGGCCCGCGATGGCGTTGAGCACGTCGTCTTCGAGTCGGTTCACCCAAGGTACAGTGGCACCGTAGTTGAAGCGCATCACAAGTTCGGTCTGGAAGTCCATTTGCCCCGACTTCCCGAGCACGATCCGCACGAGATGGCCGCCGTTTCCGGGAGGCATGAAATCAATGACCGTGGCTCCGCCGGTAGCGGTTTCGAATTCAGTTTCAAGCACAAGCGTGCCGGGACGATAGCGACGGGACACGCTGAAGCCGGAGGTGTTCGGTGCTATGATCCAGCGTCCATGGTCCACATTTCCCAGCAGATTGGCGAAGACTGCCGGGGAATCGAAGCGAGGCCAGCATAGCCAGTCGATGGAGCCGTCGCGTCCGACCAAGGCGGCCGTGTTACAGTTCCCGATCAGCGCATATTCTTCGATTGGGAGCGACATTTGACAATACTCGCGTCGGGAGCACGACCTTTCAGCTTCGCATTGTATGCCTAACCACCAACGATGCTGGAGGAGGTCCGCGCCCTTCTTGACCCCACAACAAGCTGGACAAGGCAAGGCTGGAACAGACTATCATTGCCTGGGGCGCATTCGGAGCTGTTTGTGCGGTGCGCTGTTGTGAGGCTGTAGTCGGCCAATTGCTGTCCTCCGTGCTGGTGACCCCCTTGTCGATGACGAGGATCGCTACTTGCCCTACGCCGACCTTCGCGGATGGTATGAGTGGCGACCAGCGGACCCAGATCCAGAATGCGAATGGCGTCAGACACTTCGTGCTTCTACTATTCGACGTGCGATGAGGAGCGCTGTAGTAGCGTCCCGATGCACACGAGGCCGTCGTGGCAGATCGTGTCACTTCAACGCCAGGGGATGCCGACAGTCAAACGTGTAGATTACTGGCCCTATGCGGAGGCGCCGGGGAGATCCACGCAATCATTGGACCCGATGCCGTCCAGCTTACGTCGATCGACGCGCTACCGCAGCGGACGCTAGCCAATAAGTAGTTTGAAAGGGTAGCCGGTGACTTGGAAGGAGAGCTGAGGCAACCGTCTTGATCCGCTTGGCAGAAGAAACTCATTTTCGCCCGGCTGCCCACGCTGGCCGGCCTTGGCTGGTTGGGGACGACGTGCGGGCCGCGAGCACGCCGATGGGTTCCTGCCGCCCAACCCCTGGATCTGACTGAAAACAGATGGGATCAGATCTGCCACAACGATGACGCGCCGGCGAATTGTCGTAACGGCCACGCGGGGGTACAACTAGAGCGCGGGGGTAGTTATCAAGAACGAGGGAATTGCTTGCTGTTCGTCGAGAGATTGCAAGCTCACCGGCACGCCGTCGAGGAGCGGCTGACCAGTCTTCTCGCTGAGACGAGGAGTGGCCCGCCTGCGGCTGCCCGCCTCGCCGAGGCGATGCGCTATGCCGCACTGGGGGCCGGCAAACGCTTTCGGCCGTTTCTGGTCATCGAAGCAGCCGCGCTCTTCGGCGTGCCACAAACGCAGGCTCTGGACACAGCGGCAGCCGTCGAATGCGTGCATTGCTATTCGCTGGTGCACGATGATCTACCCGGCATGGATAATGATGATTTGCGCCGCGGGCGTCCAACTGTCCACAAGGCCTTCGATGAGGCAACGGCCATTCTTGCTGGGGACGCGCTGCTCACTTTCGCCTTCGAGATTTTGGGCCGGCCGACGACCCATGCCGACCCCGCGGTCCGTGCAGAACTTGTGCTCGGGCTGGCACGAGCCTCTGGCTGGCAGGGCATGGCAGGTGGACAAATGCTCGACCTCGAAGCAGAGGGCGAGCCCCAAGACGAGGACGGCGTTATTAATATTCAGGCCCTGAAGACTGGGACCCTGATCGAGTTTTCGGTCGACGCGGGCGCTCTTCTTGGCCGGGCCTCGATCGCTGAGCGCCAGTCGTTGCGAGCCTATGCGCAGGCCGTCGGCCTTGCGTTTCAGGTCGCAGATGATCTCCTAGATGCGGAAGGTACGTCCGCGGAGGTCGGCAAGGCCACCGGCAAGGACGCCGGCGCGGGCAAGGCGACCCTCGTCTCTCTGCTCGGCATTTCCCGCGCCCGCGAGAAGTTGCGGTCGCTCGGGGCCGATGCCATCAACGCACTGAAGCCTTTCGGTGACCGAGCCGCGGCTCTCGAGCAAGCCGTTGATTTCGTGAGCAACCGACGCAGCTAAGTTACATCCTCGCAAATGCGATAGCAGTCGTGTCGACCAAGGTTCGCACATTCGTGACCGGAGCGTCAGGCTTCATCGGCTCGGCAGTCGTGCGCGCACTGCTGGGAACTGGCTTTGCGGTGCGTGCGCTGGTGCGGCCAAGCAGCCCGCGGACCAACCTCGATGGTCTCGACATCGAGATCGAGGAGGGGGACATGCGTGATCCGGAGGTGGTCGCGCGTGCTGCGAGAGGCGCACGCTACGTCCTACATGTCGCCGCCGACTACCGCCTTTGGGCGCGGAACCCACAACAAATCATGCACAACAATATCGAGGGAACACGGGTGGTCATGGAGGCCGCCAAGGCCGCAGGCGCGGAGCGAATCGTCTACACTTCAAGCGTGGCGACGTTAAAGGCCGCCGAGGTTGGCAGGCCGGCCAATGAAACAAGGTCGCTTGCCGAGATGGAGGCCATCGGCACCTACAAGCGCAGCAAGGTTGCGGCCGAGCGGATCGTCGAATCCATGATCGTCAAGCACCGCCTGCCAGCGGTTATCGTCAACCCGACGGCCCCTGTCGGGCCTCGCGATGTGAAACCCACACCTACCGGCCGTATCATTATCGAGGCCGCCTCAGGTCGCATGCCTGCGTTCATCGATACCGGATTGAACCTCGTGCATGTCGATGACGTAGCCGCTGGGCATATCGCGGCCATGCAGCACGGACGCATCGGCGAGCGCTACATCCTGGGGGGGGAGAACATGACGCTCGCCGAAATGCTTGCGAGGATCGCGCGCCTCGTCGGCCGTGCTCCTCCGCGCATACGCCTGCCGCGGCACTTAATCTACCCGCTGGCATACGCTGCCGAGGTTGCGGCCCATATCACTGATCGGGAGCCGTTCGTTACGCTCGACGGCCTGAGAATGGCGAAGGTGCGAATGTTTTTCACCTCGGACAAGGCGGCGCGGGAGCTTGGCTACAAGGCCAGGCCCGTCGATGCAGCCATCAGCGACGCCCTTCAGTGGTTTCGCCAAGCCGGCTACATCCAATGACGGTTGAGCTCGTCGTGGCTTTGCTTGCGCTGGTGGTCTGGATCACCTGCATCCTGGGTAGAGGAGGCTTCTGGCTCGGGCGCGAGCATGACAGCCGTCATTTGCTCCCAATTCGAGGCGGCAACGTAGCCGCTGAAGACTGGCCGAGTATTGTTGCAGTCGTGCCCGCCCGCAATGAGGCCGACCTGCTGCCGCACAGCCTAGCCTCGCTGTTGGCCCAGGACTACCGGGGCGCCTTTGGCATCGTTGTCGTCGATGATCAGAGCGACGACGGGACCGCCGATGCGGCCCGGCGCCTTGCCGAAGGCAGCCGGCGCAAGGTCATCGTGGTGCCGGGCAGGCCGTTGCCGCAAGGATGGACCGGCAAAGTCTGGGCCCTTGAGCAGGGCATCGCGCATGCCAGCACTCGTGCCCGTCCGCCACGCTTTCTGATGCTGACGGACGCCGACATCAGCCATGCGCCCGACAGCCTCACCCGCCTGATCGAGCGCGCTCACGCCAACGCGCTCGTGATGACGTCGCTGATGGCAAAGCTGAACTGTGAAAGTCTCGCGGAACGGACCCTGATCCCGGCGTTTATCTTCTTCTTTCAGATGCTCTATCCCTTTGCCTGGGTGAATGCCAGGTCAACGACAACCGCGGCCGCAGCCGGTGGCTGCATGCTGGTCGATCGACAGGCTCTGGAGCGCGCAGGCGGCATCGCGGCCATACGTGGTGCGCTGATCGACGACTGCGCACTGGCACAGCTGATGAAGGCACAGGGACCGATTTGGCTCGGACTGACCGACCGGGTCATCGGTCTGAGAGCGTACTCGCGCTTTGGTGACATCAGGCGCATGGTTGCCCGGTCCGCCTATGCACAGTTGCGATACTCGCCGCTGCTCCTTACAGGTACGGTGGCGGGCATGACCGTAACCTACCTCGCCGCTCCCCTCATAACTATGGTTGGAGACTTTCCCGCGAATGTGCTGGCCGGGGTTACCTGGGCGCTCATGGCCGGCGTCTTTCAACCGACGCTGCGTCAATATCGGCTGTCGCCCCTTTGGGGAGGGGCGCTGCCACTAGTCGCCGCGGTCTACGTCGGGTTCACCCTCGATTCCGCCTACCAGCACTACCGTGGTCGAGGTGGATTCTGGAAGGGTCGCGTCCAGGCGATCTCAGCCAAACGATGATGGGCCTAGGCGATCTCAGGTCCGGAAAGACTGAGCGGGATGAGAACTTCCCCGTCGCCTCTGTTCTCATCGCCCGCCGCTTTCGCCAGCCTATCCTCGGGTTCTACCGATTTGCCCGCGCCGCTGACGATGTGGCCGACCATCCACGGCTCGGGGAGCGCGAAAAGCTGGCGGCGCTGGACCAGCTCGAGGCGACGCTGCTCGGCAGGACCGATGCAGCTCATGATGCCGTACCGCTGCGTCGCGCACTCGCCGACACGGGGCTCCCACCCGGCCATGCGCTTGACCTGCTGATGGCCTTTCGCCTCGATGTTAGCAAGCGGCGCTACCGCGACTGGGACGAGCTGATGCACTATTGCCGCTACTCCGCCATGCCCGTCGGGCGCTTCGTGCTCGACGTGCACGGCGAGGCCCGATCGACTTGGCCGGCGTCGGATGCCCTGTGCGCGGCACTGCAGGTCATCAACCACTTGCAGGACTCCGCCGACGATTATAGGGCGCTCGACCGCGTCTACATCCCGCTCGATGATCTTGCCGCCCACGGCATCGGAGTCGAGGCGCTGGCACGGGGCAAGGCTTCGCCCCAGCTGCGCGCGTGCCTCAAGTCGCTTGCCGCTAAGACCGGGGAACTTCTCGCCGATGCCACAAAGCTGCCATACCAGGTGACCAGCTTGCGACTCGCCGCCGAGACGGCTGTCATCGTTGGTCTCGCGCGGAAGCTTATGCAGTTTCTGGTCACTCGAGATCCCCTGAGTGAGCGTGTGCACCTGACCAAAGCTGGTGCCGTTGCTGTCGCTGCACGCGAGGCAAGCCCGATCGTTGCACGCCGCGTTCTGCAGCAGATCTGGCCACACGAGGCTGAAAAGGGTGATGATCGATGAACGCGCTTGCACACGTCACCCCGCCCGCCGGTTCGGTCGTCGCAGCCAGTTCATTCTACGCGGCACTACGCATCCTGCCAGCAGACCAGCGTCATGCCATGTACGAAGTTTATGCGTTTTGCCGCGCCGTCGACGATATCGCCGACGATCCAGGCCCACGACCGGATCGGATGGCTGCATTGGATCGCTGGCGGGAAGATCTGGCCTTGCTCTACTCCGGACGCCGGGTCACCGACCTGACGCGCGGACTGGCAAAGCCGGTCAGCCGCTTCGATCTGCAATTGGGGGACTTCCTGGCTGTCATCAGTGGGATGACAATGGATGTCGCGAAGGATATTCGGGCTCCGGACTGGGAGACGCTGGATCTGTATTGCGACCGGGTCGCCTCAGCTGTCGGCCGACTATCTGTGCGGATTTTCGGGATCGACGAGGCGAATGGGTTGGAGCTTGCGCACCACCTCGGCCGCGCACTGCAGATCACGAATATCCTGCGGGACCTCGACGAGGATGCGGCGATGGGACGCCTCTACCTTCCGATGGAGGCGTTGTCGGCCGCCGGCATAGCCAGCCGCGACATTGCAGAAGTGCTAAACAACCCTGCGCTTGGACAGGCGTGCACGTTGGTGGCGGAACGCGCCCGTCGACATTTCGCTGAAGCCAATGCCGTCACTCACCGCTGCCCGCGCGCCGCCGTGCGCTCGCCCCGCCTGATGGCATCTGTTTACAAAGCGATCCTCGACAACCTCGTTGAGCGAGGCTGGGCCGCGCCGCGAGTTTGCGTGCGGCCATCGCGGTCGCAGATCCTTTGGCCAATTCTGCGTCACGGCTTCTTCTGAGTACGAACCGAACCATTCATGTCATCGGCGCCGGGCTCGCCGGCTTGTCGGCTGCGGTCCGTCTTGCGTCGGCCGGTCAGCATGTCGTCGTGCACGAACTGGCTCGCCACGCGGGTGGCCGCTGCCGCTCATACTTCGAGCCGGCTCTGGGGCTGACCATCGACAATGGTAATCATCTACTTCTTTCCGGCAACCATGCCGCCATCGGTTTTCTCAAGACGATCGGCGCCGAAGACAAGCTCGCAGGCCCGAGAGAATCCGTGTTTACCTTTGCCGACCTCGCGACCGGCGAGCGTTGGCAGCTGCGGCTTAACAACGGTCGGCTGCCGTGGTGGATCTTTTCAAAAGCTAGGCGCATTCCCCGCACGCGTGCCCGCGATTATCTGGCCCTCTTGGGACTACTGATTGCCGGCCGCGATCACAGCGTCGGCGAGGTCATCGATTGCACAGGGGCGCTCTACGAGCGGCTGTGTCGGCCTATCCTGCTCGCCGCACTCAACGCGGAGCCGCCAAAGGCATCGGCGCAGCTTGCCGGAGCCGTTGTGCGCGAGTCGCTCGCACGCGGCGGCGCGGCCTGCCGGCCGCTCATTGCAACGGACGGTCTGGGTGCCGCCTTCATCGATCCGGCGCTCGCCTATCTCCGGGGGCGGGGAGCTGTCGTTCGTTTTGATCATCAGCTGCGCCGGCTCGACCTCGCGGAGGACAGAGTAGGTGCCCTCCAGTTTGACGAGGATGTCATCGAGCTTGCCCGTGACGACGTCGTGATCCTGGCAGTGCCGGCCTGGATTGCGCCGACACTCGTGCCGGAGCTGGTCGCACCAAAGCAATTCCAAGCCATCCTCAACGCGCACTTCGCCATCACGCCGCCACCGGGCTTGCCATCGATGCTCGGCGTCATTAATGGAACGACGGAATGGTTGTTTTCGTTTGCCGATAGACTTTCGGTCACCATCAGCGCGGCGGACCGCTTCAACGAAGCAGCACGCGAACCGCTTGCCCACACCATTTGGAGCGAGGTAGCAGCACTCACCGGCCTTGACGGCAAGATACCGCGATGGCACATCATCAAGGAACGCCGAGCGACCTTCGCGGCGCTGCCAGGCGAGAATGCGCGGCGGCCGGGGTCCCGAACGCGATGGCGTAATTTGATCCTCGCGGGCGACTGGACCGCGACGGGCTTGCCGTCCACAATCGAAAGCTCGATTCGTTCCGGCAATCGCGCCGCCGAGATTGTGACCAGGACGCAATTCTGGTGAACCGTTATTCTGGTGAACCGCTGCTGGCCCTTGCAGTCGGGGGATGAAAAAGATGGCAACAGCGCACGTCCGAGCGGCAGTCCGCAACCTGGAACAGCCGGTTTGCAGCGGTAGGCTTGAGGCGTGCATCGACGCGGCGGCGTCTGCATTGCTCGACCTGCAGCACGCGGATGGTCACTTCGTCTTCGAGCTGGAGGCGGACGCCACCATTCCCGCCGAATATGTGCTGATGCGCCACTATCTCGCGGAGCCGGTCGACACGGCGCTCGAGCACAAGATCGGGGTATATCTCCGGCGCATTCAATCCGCAGATGGTGGCTGGCCCTTATTTCACGAGGGCGGCTCCAATATTAGCGCCAGCGTCAAAGGCTATTTTGCGCTCAAGATGATCGGCGATCCGGGCGACGCCCCGCACATGATTCGCGCGCGTCAGTGGATACTATCCAAAGGTGGCGCCGCCACCAGTAACGTGTTCACACGCAACCTGCTTGCGCTTTATGCGGCTCTCCCTTGGCGCGGTGTGCCGGTAGTGCCGGTCGAGATCGTCCTGCTGCCGCGCTGGTTTCCATTCCATATCGACAAGATTTCGTACTGGGCGCGGACGGTGTTGGTTCCGCTCACGGTTCTCAATGCACTCAAGCCAAGGGCGCGCAATCCCAAAGGTGTGAGCATCGACGAGCTGTTCGTCACGCCCCCCGCCGACGTGCGCACTTGGCCCAGGGGACCACACCAGAAATGGCCCTGGGCTCAGCTGTTCGGCTGTATCGACGCTGTGCTGCGCAGCGCCGAGCCATTCTTTCCAACAGCAATGCGCGAGCGTGCGATCCGCAAGGCTGTGCAGTTTGTGACCGAGCGGCTGAACGGCAAGGACGGCCTCGGCGCCATCTTTCCGGCAATGGCCAACTCCGTGCTGATGTTCGACGCCTTGGGATATCCCCCGGATCACCCCGATCGCCGTACCGCGCGGGCAGCGCTCGACGAGCTGCTGATGATCAAGGAAGACGAGGCTTATTGTCAGCCATGTCTGTCGCCAGTGTGGGATACGGCGCTTGCTGCGCAGACGCTGCTCGAGGTCGGCACGCCGACGGCTGAGAAAAGCGCGCGCTGCGGGCTTGAATGGCTGAAGCCGCGGCAGATTCTGGACACCGTCGGGGACTGGGCGGCAAGACGGCCGGACGTACGCCCTGGCGGTTGGGCCTTCCAGTACGCCAATGCCCATTATCCCGATCTCGATGATACGGCCGTCATCCTCATGGCCATGGACCGGGCATCGCAACGGCAGTCGGCCGGAATTTCTTCGGATTACAGGCAAAGTATCGACCGCGGGCGGGAATGGGTTCTGGGCTTGCAAAGCCGCAACGGGGGCTGGGGCGCTTTCGATGCCGACAACAACTACGGTTACTTGAACCACATACCATTCTCCGACCACGGTGCGCTGCTCGACCCGCCGACGGCGGACGTCACGGCACGCTGCGTGTCGATGCTGGCGCAGCTCGGTGACAAACGAGGCGAAAGTAAAGCGCTCGACCGGTCGCTTGCCTATCTGAAGCGCACCCAGCAAAAGGACGGCAGCTGGTACGGTCGCTGGGGCATGAATTACATCTACGGCACCTGGTCGGTGCTGTGCGCCCTAAATGCGGCTGGCATTGATCCGGCGTCCGATGAGGTGCGCAGGGCAGTCGAATGGCTGGTGTCGATCCAGAACCCGGATGGTGGCTGGGGCGAGGATGGCGAAAGCTACCGTCTCGACTACGAGGGCTATGAACCGGCAGCAAGTACCGCGTCGCAGACGGCTTGGGCGATCCTCGGACTGATGGCGGCAAGCGAGGTCGATCACCCCGCTGCAGCGCGCGGCATTGACTATCTAGTGCGCACGCAAGGCAAAGATGGCTTCTGGAATGAAGCGCGCTTTACGGCAACTGGATTCCCACGCGTCTTTTATCTGCGTTACCACGGCTATCCCAAGTTCTTTCCGCTGTGGGCACTGGCGCGCTATCGCAACCTGATGGCAGCCAATGTCAAGTCGGCTTTGGTGGGAATGTGACCACTGCT
>Ga0070691_10000862_pt1 | contig 12281 bp, 9 predicted proteins | sample KBSK1101metaG_FD_64673 | JGI IMG/M metagenome (GOLD analysis project Ga0070691, IMG submission 64673) | Corn, switchgrass and miscanthus rhizosphere microbial communities from Kellogg Biological Station, Michigan, USA - KBS K1-10-1 metaG | ecosystem: Host-associated > Plants > Roots >... | reverse complement strand
GACTTCCTCCTTCACCTGCTCCACGCCGCCGGATTCCATCAGCGCCGCGCGGCGCGCGGCGGCCGGCGACATGCCGGCCTTGATCTTCTCCGCAGTGTGGAGCTCGATGTACGCGCGGAGTTCGTCGTCGAGTTCGCGATCGTCCCGTTCGTGGCCGAACATGGTGACTTCAGCTCCCCCTTAGCGCGAGCGCCATCGCGCCAGCAATGCGCGACCACTCGGCGGCTTCGGTCTTGAGTTGACGACGGCCGGCGGCGGTGAGCGAGTAGTACTTCGCGCGCCGGTTGTTGACGGATTCGCCCCATGACGATTCGAGCCAGCCTTTTCGCTCGAGCCGGTGGAGCGCGGGAAAGAGCGAGCCGGGCTTCACCTGGAAGGTTCCGCGCGTGATCTGCTCGATGCGCTGCGAGACGCCGAGGCCGTGGAGCTTGCCGAGGGCGAGAGTCTTGAGGATGAGCAGGTCGAGGGTGCCCTGCAGGAGATTGGTTTGGGCCATTGGTTTCCTATAGACAGTCGATATGGATGAAAGGTTGACTGACTCGTATAGAATGTCAACAGGTCGCTGCCGGCTGCGGGATTTCGCGGCGCTGCCGGCTGCGGAACTCACAGCCCATCCCGCAGTCCGCAGCGGGTCGAGTCCCGCAGTCCGCAGCGAAGTGAAACCCTCCCCTGTGCCGTCCGTACTGATCCCATCCCTCACGGATCCAGCTCCCCGTGCAGTCCATCCTCCGCGACATCCGCTACGGCTTCCGCTCCCTCGCCAAAAGCCCTGGTATCACGACAGTTGCCATCGTCGCGCTGACCTTCGGCATCGGCCTGACGACGACGATGTTCTCCATCGTCTACGGCGTGATGCTGAAAGGCCTTCCGTTCCCGAACGGCGACCGGATCGTCACGGTGTATCGAAACAACACGCTGAACGGCAGCCAGCGCGATGCTGTAACCGCCGCGGATTACGGCGATTATGTCACGCGGCAGCATTCGCTCTCCGTCGTCTCCGCGTACACCTCGGGCACCATCAACATCAGCGGCGTCGGGCAAGCCGAGCGGTACACGGGATCGTGGGTGACGTCGTCCGTGTTCGAGGTCGCGAAGACGCAGCCGGTGCTCGGACGCGTGTTCAACGCCGCGGACGACACGCCGAACGGCGCCAAGGTCGCGCTGATCAGCTACGGCGTGTGGAAGACGCGCTTCGGCGGCGAGCAGAGCGTGCTCGGCCAGGTGATCCGCGCGAACGGGCAACCATATACGGTTGTCGGCGTGATGCCGGAGAAGTACGCGTTTCCCGACAACTCGAGCATCTGGCTCCCGCTGCAGCTCAATCCGCTCGAAGGCAAGCGCGGCGACGGCCCGTCGCTGAGCGTCGCGGGGATGCTGAAACCCGGCGTGACAATCGATCAGGCCGCGCTGGATTTTGCATCGATCGCGAAGCAGCTGCAGACGGAGTTCAAGGAAACCAATGCGAACTACACGGCCGACGTGAAGGGATTCGTCGACGCGAACATCGGCCCCGAGCCACACCAGCTGCTCTGGTCGATGCTCGGCGCGGTGTTCCTCGTGCTGCTGGTGGCGTGCGCGAACGTCGCGAACCTCCTGCTCGATCGCGCGGCGCACAAGACGAAGGAAGTCGGCATCCGCACCGCGCTCGGTGCGTCGCGCGCGGCCGTCGTGCGCCAGTTCCTCACGGAGGCGCTGGTGCTTTCCGCGGGCGGCGCGATCGGCGGCACGATGCTCGCGTGGGGCGCGATCGGGATTTTCAATCGTGTGCTCGTCGACACCGACGTGCCGTTCTTCATCGACATCCGGCTGTATCCGGCGGTGCTCGGCTTCACGATCGCCCTCGCGATCGTGTCGACGCTGTTCTCCGGCGCGATTCCCGCGATCCAGGCGTCGCGCTCCGATATCAATGAAGTGCTGAAGGACGAAAATCGCGGATCGTCGAGCCTGAAGATGGGCCGGATGAGCCGCGCGCTCGTCGTGTTCGAGATCGCGCTGAGCTGCGGTCTGCTCGTCGCGAGCGGCCTGATGATCAAGAGCGTGACGAAACTGAAGACGATGGACCCCGGCTTCAACACGCACGACGTGTTCACCGCGCGCATCGGATTCCCGGCGACGTACACCGATACCGCGGCGCAGAAACAGTTCATGGTGCAGCTGCGCCAGAACCTTGCGGCGCTTCCCGGCGTGCGCGGGGCGGCGATCGCGTCGAATCTTCCTGGCACCGGCGGGTCGAACGGCGGACCGGCGATGATCGAGGGCGTCTCGTACACGGCGGAGCGCGACGTGCCGAACCCGCGCTGGTACGCCGTGAGCGATGGATATTTCGAGGCGTACGGCGTGAAGATGCTGGAAGGACGTTCGTTCGCCGCGTCGGACCGCGCGGACGCCGCGCCCGTGATGGTGGTCAACAAGGCGTTCGCGAACAAGTATTTCCCGGGCATCGACCCCGTCGGGCATCGCGTGCGCGCGGGCGGGCTGACGAGCAAGGAGCCGTGGATGACGATCGTCGGTGTCGTGCCGACGATGTTCAGCGGCGACGCACAGCATCCGCGCTCGCCGGCGTACTTCGCGCCGCTCTCGCAGCACCATTCGAATTTCGTGAGCCTCATCGTGCAGGCGTCGGGTCCGCCGATGGCGGTGACGCAGCAGGTGCGGCAGGCCGTCGCGCAGCTCAACCCGGACATTCCGCTGTACTGGGTCTATTCAATGGATGAGGCGATCGCGCGGCCGCTGTGGTACATCCGTGTGTTCGGGACGATGTTCATGATCTTCGGCGGGATCGCGCTGTTCCTTGCGGCAATTGGGCTGTACGCGGTGATGTCGTTCTCGGTGAGCCGGCGGACGCGCGAGGTTGGCATTCGCATGGCGCTCGGCGCGCAGGCGGGACAGGTGATTCGCATGATGTTCCGTCAGGGGGTCGTGCAGCTCAGCGCGGGCATCGCGGTGGGGCTGCTGCTGGCCGCGGCGATCGGCCAGGCGACGTCGGTGATCCTGTTCGAGGTGCAGCCGAGGGATCCGCAGGTGTTCGGCGGGGTGGTGGTGGTGCTGGCGATTGCGGGGATGCTCGCGTGTTTGCTGCCGGCACGGCGGGCGACACGGGTGGATCCGTTGACTGCGCTGCGGACCCAGTAGCCTTTGTGAGGTAGCTCGAGCTCCAGGCTCAAGCTTACGGATCAATGCTCGGCAGGTTCAAAGCTCGCCTTTCAATGCTTAGGGCTTTGAAAACGAGTTATGACACCACCGAGCAATGACCCGTAAGCTTGACCTCTGAGATCGGAGCGAAATACCGCTTGCCCCTTGGGTCTGCAGCACTGACATTCCGTAGCATGCCGACCAGATTCCGCTTCGTTCTCGCGGCGATGATCGCCCTCGCCGTTCCGGCCGCTGCGCGCGCCGACGATCCGCACCTCATTCCGAAGCCTCGCGAAGTCACGGCGGGCGAGCTCGCTCCCCTGCCCAAGACCATCGCCGTCTCAACTGGCGCGAGCGACGAAGACAAGTTCGCCGCGAAGGATTTTGTCGACGCGATGAAAGAGCGCGGCCTTCGCGTCGTGACCGGCGCGGACGGCGGCTATCGGATCTCGCTGCTCCGCACTGATTCTCCGGCCGCCCACCGGCTGCTCGAGGCGAACAAGCTCGAGTTCGACGACGCCATGAAAGCCGAGGGCTACATTCTCGTCACGACGAAAGAAGCCGCGACGGTCGTCGCCGCCACGAACGCGGGACTTTTCTACGGCGTGCAGACGCTCAAGCAGCTCATTCGCACCGACGGCGCCGCACCGCAGATCCAGCTCGCCTCGATCCGCGACTGGCCGGCGATGCGCTATCGCGGATTTCAGGACGATCTCTCGCGCGGGCCGGTGCCGACGCTCGACTTCCAGAAGAAAGAATTGCGCACGCTCGCGGCGTACAAGATCAACGTGTACTCGCCGTATTTCGAGCACACGCTCGCGTACGATTCGAACCCGCTGATCTCGCCGCCGGGCGGCGGCATGAGCCACGCCGACGTGCGCGCGCTGGTGGCGTACGCGAGGCGCTATCACATCGACGTCGTGCCCGAGCAGGAAGCGTTCGGTCACCTGCATCACGTGCTCAAGTACGATCTCTACTCGCCGCTCGGCGAGACCGACCACGGCAACGTGCTCGCACCCGGCGATCCGGCCGCGCTGCCGCTCATCAAGTCGTGGTTCGCTGAAATAGATTCGTTGTTTCCCTCGAAGTTCGTCCACCTGGGTGCCGACGAAACGTTCGAGCTGGGCCTCGGACGTACGAAAGACCGCGTCACACAGAGCGGGCTCGGCCCGGTGTACATCGATTTCCTGAAGCAGATCGAAAGCACGCTGCGCTACTCCGGAAAACGCTTTCTCTTCTGGGGCGACATCGCGCAGGGCAGCCCGGATCTCGTGAAGTCGCTGCCGAAGGATATGGTCGCGGTGGCGTGGGGTTACGGCCCGAATCCCAACGCCGAGCGGCTGCTGCGGCCGTTCCTGAACGCGGGGATGGAGACGTGGGTCGCGCCGGGCGTGAGCGGATGGAGCCGCGTGTACCCGAACAACGACGCCGCGCTCAAGAACATCCAGGCGATGGCGCGCGACGGGCAGAAGCTCGGCGCGGTGGGAATGCTGAACACGAGCTGGGCTGACGACGGCGAGGCGCTGCTGAACCAGCAGTGGTACGGGATTCTTTACGGCGCGGCGGCGAGCTGGCAGGCCGGTGAAACATCCATCGACGATTTCGCGAACAGCTTCGGGTTGCAGTTCCACGGTGATGCAACCGGGAAGATCGACGACGCGCAGCTCAAGCTCACGGCCGCGCATGCGATGCTCGCGAAGGCGGGGCTCGGCGACGCGAACGACTATTTGTACTGGCTCGATCCGTTCTCACCCGAGGGACAGATCAACGCGCAGAAGATCCGGCCGATCGCGCACGATTTCCGCGTGCTCGCGGAGAGCGCGATGGTGCTGGTGTCGCAGGCCCGCCTGGCCGCGCGAAAAAGCGGACTGCGTGAGGACGACGCGCTTCAGGCGATGGAAATGGGCGCCCGGCGCATGGATTTCATCGGCATGAAGTTCGAGCTCGCCGACGAGATTTCGCGGTTCTACACGCACGCATACGACACCGTGCAGGTGGGCGGAAATCCGGGGCACGACCTCGGCGAGATCACGTCGAACATCAACGCGCGATCGCAGGATTTGCGCGATGGCTACGTGCTCGGGCGCGAGTTGTACGAGAAGAGCTGGCTCGCGGAGAACAAACCGTACTGGCTGGGCAATGTGCTCAACCGGTTTGATATAGATGCGCAGATGTGGATTGAGAGGGGAGATAAGGTCGGGCAGGCGAGATCGGCTTATGGGCGGACGAAGAAGTTGCCGAGTCCGGAGGAGATCGGGATTCCGAGGTGGACTCAGCCGTTCACGCCCTAGCTCTGAGCTTTGAGCTGTGAAGTACCCGCTGTGAGCGGATACCCGTGAGCCAATCCTATGAGCGAACGGCGACACTTACCGGTCGTGCGGACATTCGCCACGCACGACCGTCACGTCGCCGTTTGCTCAGAGGTAGCCGCTCACGGGTATCAGCTCACAGCGGGTCGTTGACAGCTCGCTGTTCAAAGCCCGGCTGTCAGAGTGTTCGCTTGAACAACGCGGTGGCCGCGACCATTGAAACCACCGTGAACAACGATAGGAACAACAGGTCATAGCCTATCGCGCCAAATCCCGTATCCTTGAGCGTAAGACATTTCAGCGCGTGCACCGCGTACGTGAACGGATCCACCACCGCAATCGCCCTCATCCACGCCGGGAACGCCTGCTGCGGGTACACCGCGCCGCTCGGGAAATAGAGAATCGTATTCAGCACGCCGAACAGCGCGCGCGGCACGAGCGGGTCGTTCATCCGCACCATGAGCAGGAACATCATGCTCACGAGCGCCATCGACGTGACGATCACCACGACGAACAGCCGCACCAGCCGCATCGGCTCGAACGGATTCGGCACGCCTGAGATCAGCGACCCCAGCGTGATCACGAGCGTCGCCGCGAGCACGGCCTTGATCGCGCCCGAAATCGTGAACCCGAGGACCAGCTCCAGCTTCGTAATCGGCGTGACGAGGTACCCCTCGTGCAGTCCGCGCGATTTGTCGTCGATGAAAATAATTCCGCCGCCGATCATCACCATCATGAAGATCGACATCACGATCGAGCCCGAAAGCAGATATTGGATGTAAGGCACGTACGGATACACCTCGACCACATCCAGTGACGTCGCGGGCGAGATCCGCTGCGCGGAGGCGACCGGCTGGTTGTACGCGTCGACCATGCTGCCTGCCGTGGCCGCCATCGTCGCCGACACGAACCCGTCGGTGTTGTCCTCGATGATCGCGACGTGTGGATCGTTTTTCGAGAGGACGCGCCGCGAAAAATCCGGCGGGATCGTGAGCACGCCGTTGAGCTTGCCGTTGCGCAGTGCGTCAACCGCCTGGCCGACGTCCGGGTACTGCACGGGCAGGAACGTCTTCGCGTTGGCCGCGACCGCGCCGGCGAGCTCGCGCATCTTCACGGCCGGTAGGCCGCGGTCCTGATCCACGATGCCCAGCTTCAGGTTGTGGACCTGCCCGCCGAACGCGTAGCCCAGCACGACGAGCTGCACGATGGGCATGATGAGCGACATCACCATGAGCGTCGGGCTGCGCCGGAACCGGCGCATCTCACGTTCGACGATCGCGAATGTGCGTTCCATGGAATCGCCTTCCTAGCGCCGTTTGCCGCGGGGAGCGTCGGCGGGCGCCTGCGCGTCCGCGCCGTTCTCGCCGTGCAGCTGGCGTCCGGTGAAGTAGACGAACACGTCGTCGAGCGTCGTGCTTTGCACGCCGAGCGTCTTCACCGTGACGCCGGCGCGCGCGGCCGCCTCGAGGAGCGCCATCGTCGTGGTCGGCCCGTCGGTGGACGAGATGTGGTAGGCGTCGCCCGTGGCGGAGACGCCGGCCACGGAGGCGAGCGCGCTCACCTGCGCCTTCCAGTCTGGTGGCGTGCCGCTGAAGAGCACCTCGAGCATGTTTTCGCCGGGCACCGCGGCCTTGAGGTGGATCGGCGTGTCGAGCGCCATCAGCTGGCCGTGATCGACGATCGCGATGCGGTCGCAGAGATGGTCTGCTTCGTCCATCATGTGCGTCGTGATGAGGATCGTGAGGTCGCGCTCGCGCTTGATGCGCTCGAGCATGTCCCACACGGCCTTGCGTGAGACGGGATCGAGTCCGGTCGTGGGCTCGTCGAGGAAGAAAATCTTCGGCTCGTGCACGAGCCCACGGGCGATTTCCAGCCGGCGCCGCATGCCGCCGGAAAGCTGCTTCACTTCCTTGTCGGCCCACTTGGTGAGATCGACGGCCTCGAGCAGTTCGTCGATGAGCCTGTCTCGGCGTTCGCGCGGCACGCTGTACAACTTCGCGAAGATCGTGAGATTTTCGCGGCAGCTCAGGTCCATGTCGCTCGTCATCGCCTGCGGAATCACCCCGATCGCGTGGCGCACGGTGTCGGGGTCGGCCACGATGTCCGCGCCGTTTACGATCGCGGTGCCGGACGTCGGGAGCATCAGCGTGGTCATGATGCGGATCAGCGTCGACTTGCCCGCGCCGTTCGGGCCCAGCAGCGCGAGCGTCTCGCCGCGGTCCACCGTGAACGAAATGCCGTTCACGGCAGTGAAGCTGCCGAATTTCTTCGTGATGTTGCGGACGTCGATGGCGGCGGGCACGGGCGGCCTAGTGCGAGGTGACGCTTTTCGGGAGCAGCACGTACGCAGTCATGCCGGTCGCGAGGCTGCGATCCTTGTTGTTGACGCGAATGCGAATCTCGAACGTCTTGATGTCCCGTTTCGTGCGGCTCACGTCGCGCTGCGTGGCAAAGCCCGCATCCACGCCGCGATAAAACACGGCGCCGCGGCGTGTATCACCGGACGGCAGCCGCACGGTGAGTGAATCGCCGAGCTTGATGCGATCGATGTAGCTCTCCTCGACGTCCGCGCGAATCCAGAGATCGTCGGGATTGATGAGCGTGATGATCGGCTGGCCGGGACTCACGACCTCGCCCGCACGCGCGGCCTCGACGTCCACGATCCCCGCGATCGGCGCGCGAATCTCCGAATAACTCAGGCGCACGTCGGCCTTGGTCGTCTGCGCGCGCGCCGCGGCCTGCTCGCGCTCGGCTGCGGCAAGACTGCCGCGGCGCACCGCCACCTGCTCGGCGGCGGACTGCGCGAGCGAAAGCGCGGCGCGCGCGGACTCGACCTGCTTGCTCGTCGCGTCGACGCGCGCCGCGGCCACGGCCATGTTCGTGCGTGCCTGATCGTGATCCTGCGTGGAGATGGCGCCCGCCTTGAGCATCGCGTCGGCGCGGGTCATCGCGAGCTTCGCGATGCTGAGGTTGGCGGCTGCTTCCTGCTGCTGCGCGACCGCGGCCGCCTCGTTCGCCTCGGCCTGCTTGATCTGGTCGGCGGTCTGCTTCTCCTGGTAGCGCAACGATGCCTCGCTCACCTCGACCTGGTTGCCGAGCCCGCGCTCGCTCTGCGCGGCGAACGCCTGGTCGGCGCGGAGTTCGTCGGGAGAGAGCACGGCGATCAGCTGGTTCGCCTGCACTGTGTCGCCTTCCTTCACGAGCAGCTTGCTGAGCTGCGCGCTGACTTGCGGGCTGACGATGACGTCGTTCGTGGTCACGATCCCGGTGAGCACGAGCTGGCCGGGCCGCGTGAGGATCACGACGGTGATGACGAGGACGGTCAGAATTGCGCCAATCGTAATTGCGCGCGTTCGCGAAGCCATTTGAACTCCGAAAGAAGGCTGCCGGCTGCCGGCTGCGGGATTCGATACGCTGCCGGCTGCGGGACTCGACCCACTGCGGACTGCGGGACTCGACCCACTGCGGACTGCGGGACTCGACCCACTGCGGGCTGCGGAATGCTTTTTGTGCTGGCTACGGGCTTCCCTTAGTGCTATTTACCCAGCCGGAATGATGCGTGCGCGGCAACCTCAACGCGATACCCTTCCCCGACATGATCGCTGTAAGCGCGCTTACAAAACTATACGGATCGTTCAAGGCGGTGGATTCCATCTCGTTCGACGTCCAGCCCGGCGAAGTGCTCGGCCTGGTGGGGCCGAACGGCGCCGGAAAGACCACCACCCTGCGGTGCCTCGCGGGCATCATGCGGCCGACGACCGGCGCGGTCGAGATCGGGCGGCACAACATCCAGACCGACCCCGTGCCGGCCAAGCGCGAGCTCGCGTTCATTCCCGACGAACCGCACCTGTTCGACTATCTCACGGTGCAGGAGCACCTGCGCTTCATGGCGCGCATTTTCGGCGTGGCGGACGCCGAGACGCGGATTCCGGCGCTGCTTGCGGAGCTGGAGCTCACCGACAAGCTGACGACGCTCCCCGGTGAGCTTTCGCGCGGCATGAAGCAGAAACTCGCGATCGCGTGCGGGCTGCTGCACAACCCGTCGGCGCTGATCCTGGATGAGCCGCTGACCGGCCTGGATCCGGCGGGCATCAAGAAGATGCGCGGGACGATCGCGCAGCGCGCGCGCAGCGGCACGGCGGTGATCCTGAGCTCGCACCTGCTGAACCTCGTAGAAGAGCTGTGCACGAAGCTGCTCGTGATTCGCAAAGGGCGGTGCGTGGCGTACGGAACGCTGACCGAGATCATCGCGGTGCGGCCGGAACTTGCGGGCCGCTCGTTGGAGGATGTGTTCCTCGCGCTGACAGCGGACGGCGAACCAGCGGCGGGCGGAACGCTGTGATCGGCACCTTCGCATACCTGATCGCGTGCACGACGCGCAACCGGCTTCGGTCGATCGTACGACGACTGCGGTCACCGCGATACGCGATCGGACTCCTGCTGGGCCTGGCCTACTTCTGGCTCGTCTTCGGACGGCGATTGGGCGGCCTGGGCGGACCAACGCCGACGCAGGGCGTCGCGAACAGCCTCGGCACCCTGATGGCCGTGATGGTTTTTCTCGTGTTCTGCGGCATCTGGATCTTTGGAGGCGACTCGACGGCCCTCGCGTTCACCGAGGCCGAGGTGGCGCTGCTCTTCACGGCGCCGGTGTCGCGGCGCGCGCTGATCATGTACAAGCTCGCGCGCGGACAGCTGCCGATCCTGTTGAATGTGGCGGTGTGGTCGGCGCTGCTCAGGCGCGGCACGGTGCTGCTGCCAATTCCGCTTGCGGCGGCGGGCATCTGGATCGTGTTCAGCACCCTCATGCTGCACCGCATGGGCGGTGCGCTGATGAGGGCCGGCACGATCGAGAACATCGCGGCGAAGCGCACGCGGCGCGTGCTCGGTGTCGTGTTCGTGCTCGTGGCGATGACGGCGGCGATCGTCGGGCTCGTCGTCGCGCCGCTGACGGCGCTCCACGCCGACGTGTCGTCTGATCCGCAGACGTTCATGAAGTCGGTTTATGCGTTCATGCAGTCGTCCGGGGTGCGCACGCTGCTCTTTCCCTTCCGGCTGCTGGTTGCGCCGATATACGCCGCGTCCATTGGCGCGTGGGCAAAGGCCATGATACCCGCGCTCGGCATTCTCGGCTTGCATCTCTGGTGGGTGCTCCGCGCAGACGAACGGTTCGAGGAGGCCGCGGCGGCCGCGTCCACCGCACTTGCCAAGCGCATCGAGGCCGTGCGGTCGCGCCGCAGCGGGACGCTCGCACCCGAAGTCACGCGCAAGGGTCGCCGCACGATCGCGCTCGCACCGACCGGATTTCCCCCGGTGGCAATCGCGTGGAAGAACGTGCTGCAGTTCCGGAACGTGGTGAAGCCGTTCGCGCTGCTCCGGCTGCCCGTGCTGGTGATTGGCGTGGCCGCGTACGTCGGATGGAAGACCGGGCACCTCGCGCAGGCGACGCTCGCGGCGTGCGGTTTGATGGCGTTTTTCATTCCGTTCGGCGTGAACATGACCGTGCGGAGCGACCTTCGCACGGACATGCTGCATCTTCCGCTGCTGAAATCACTGCCGATTGCCGGCGGTGATCTCGTGCTGATGGAAGTGCTCTCGAGTTCGATCCCGATGGCCGCGCTGCAAACCCTGTTCGTGGTGATCGGTGCGACGACGCTGCTGGTCGCTGTGGGTCCGGCGAAGATTCCAGCTGGAGTAATTGCAGCGGGACTCGCCATGGCCCCGATCGTCTCGCTCACGCTCTGCACGGCATACTGCACGATCCTCAACGCGTCGGCAGTGCTCTTCCCTGCGTGGATCCACCTCGGCCAGCCGGGAACCGGAGGAGTCGAGATGATGGGTCAGACAATTCTCACGGTGATTGCGAACCTGCTCGCGCAGGCGCTGATGCTGCTCATTCCGGTGGGCGTAGGCGGCGCGATGTGGTACGCCTTCAAGGCCAGTCCCGCGATTGCGATCGGTGCGGCGCTGTTCGTCGGCTGCGTGGCGCTCGGCTCGGAGTGCTACGGGATCATGCTCGCGCTTGGCGCAGCGTTCGAGCGTGCGGAGCCGCAGCAGGTGACGTGAACGGACGGGGACTGGGGACTGGGGACTGGGGACTGGACTGAAGACCTACGACCGAAAACAAAGCGCCCCGTCTCAGATCGAGAGGGGGCGCTTTGTTTTCGGTCTTCGGTCTTCGGTCTTCGGTCTTCGGTCTTCGGTCTTCGGTCTTCGGTCAACCCTACGGCAGCAGCGCCTGGCCCGGGCCGCCCGGGTTTCCGCGATGGCACGTGATGCAGTTGATCTTCGGCGTGTTGCCGTTGCGTGAGGGCATCTTGGTCAGGAGGTCGTTGTTGATGCCCTGCATCACGCCGATCATGATGCGCGCGGTCTTCTTGCGGCCGAGGCTGTCGCTGTCCCACTGGTTGGCGACGTGGCAATCGGTGCAGTTGCGGCCGAGCCCGCGGCCGACGGTCTGGTCCATGAAGGTCAGGAACTGGCCGGCGGGCATGTCCTTGAGCAGCTGTACGTTCTTGAAGACTGTGCCGGCCGGATCGTTCTCCTTGCCCGCGATGTCTTTCATTAACTGAGCGGTCGTCGCGGCGCGAAGCACGCCGATCGAATCGCGGCGAGCGGCACGCTGTTCGGGCGTCATCGGCGGTCCGCCGCGTCCGCCGCCCGGGCCGCCACGTCCGCCGCCGGGCGCGCCGCCCGCACCAGGCGCGCCGCGACCGGCTTCGGCGACCATGCCCGCGGGAGCGCCGGGAGCCGCACCGCGCGGTGTTGCCGGCGCAGCGGCCGCGCCCGTTCCGGAAGTCGGGGCTGGCGCGGCGGCCGGCTTCTGCTGCGAGCACGACGCGG
>Ga0070691_10000860_pt1 | contig 12285 bp, 8 predicted proteins | sample KBSK1101metaG_FD_64673 | JGI IMG/M metagenome (GOLD analysis project Ga0070691, IMG submission 64673) | Corn, switchgrass and miscanthus rhizosphere microbial communities from Kellogg Biological Station, Michigan, USA - KBS K1-10-1 metaG | ecosystem: Host-associated > Plants > Roots >... | reverse complement strand
GCTGCTTCGCGCGCCTGGAACGTGATCATCATTTCCCCAACGGTGCCTTCGACATTGCCGTCCTTGTCGATCGTCAGATCAAAGGGCGCCCCCGTGATCCGATGGAACCCGCTGAGGTGGGTCGTGCCGCGTTTGTCCACAGTTTGCGAATAGCGGCCAACGATCTTCGAGTAATCGCCAGTGACCGTGCCATCCTGCTTGATTGGCGCCATGCCCAAGGCAACGGCGACGACGGTGCTCATCAACATTCATCTTCTCCCTTTTTACGCGCAACGTGAGTGCTGCATGGGAGATCACTTCAAGATGCGTGCCAGATGAAAGAATGCCGTCGAATCAGCGGTTTGGTAGACCATTGGGAATCAATGGCTGGCGCTTGGTGCTATAGGTTAGCAATACACACCAAACACTGAAACCTAGACTGCGGGCAGTTCCTGCGCGCCCGTGCAGGAGTCGAGCAACGCCTCGATGTCCGGAACTGGGCGACCGCTCATTTCCTTGTTGGCGGTGCAGACGATCCGCCGTTCGACTTCCTTGTGCAGGCATTTCTTGAGGACGCCGAGCGCCTTGGGCGGAGCGACGATCGCAAGCGCTTCGAAGTCGCCCCGCATCACTCGGGCCTTGAGCTCGTCCGCTGCGTCCTTGATCCAGCGGTCCTCTTCCTGCTGCTGGAAATCGGGCTCCTCGTAGGTTGAGCGGCCATAGCCGAAGTTCTGCTTCACCGTTCCCGGAGCGTCGGTTTTGATGTCCCGGTCCTTGCGCTGGTAGCGCCGCGCGTCGTGCGCCTCGGTCCTCAGGTCAATGTGATTCTCATCTCCGCGATTGCGAAAGAAGAGCATCTTGCGGCCATCGGCGACGAGGACGAGCGCGTTGTGGGGAAGGGGCATCGACGTTTCCTCCTGTTGGCTTCGCAAGGAGAACGCGGGCCTATCCTACCAGGTTTCTACGGTTCGTCGCAGACCTGAACCGAGCCGGAGCCTATTTTCCAGGCTCCGGATCGGCCGGCTTGTCGAGCTCGCTTTCGCCGACAGTCGCTCCCTCCTCGGGCGCGAGTTCGTCGCCAGCCTCGAGCTCGATCTCTTCCTCCTCGGCTTCCTCGATCTTGGCGACGCTGACGACGCGCTCGTCGTCGGCAACCCGGAACAGGCGCGAGCCTGCGCTTCCGCGGCCAATGACCGAGATGTCACCGGCGCTCATCCGAATGAGCTTGGCCTGGTCGGTGACGAGCATGATCTGCTCGCCCATCTTCGCGGGGAAGCTCGCAACGACCGATCCATTGCGGGCAGCGAACTCATCCTTCAGGTTGATATTGGTAATGCCCTGGCCGCCGCGGTTGGTACGGCGGTATTCATAGGCCGACGAGCGCTTCCCATATCCGTTCTCAGTGACGGTCAGGATGAACTGCTCCTTCTCGGCCAGTTCGGCGATCCGCTCCTGCGAGAGCGTGCATTCGCCCTCCTTCTCGCCTTTCCAGGGAGCGAAGCGGAGATAACCCTCGCGTTCTTCCTGACTGCGCATCGCGCCGCGGTGCAGGATCGACATCGAGATCACCTGGTCGCCCGGGAGCAGGCGAATTCCGCGCACACCGGTCGAGGTCCGCGACTGGAACTCGCGAACGTCAGTAGCCATGAAGCGGATCGCCTTGCCGTTGCGCGTGGCGAGGAGGACATCGTCGCCCTCCGTCAGCAGCTCGACGCCGATCAGCCGGTCGGTCGGATCATTTTGCTCGTCACTGTCATCGCCGTTCTCCGAATCCTCGGTCGCGGCCGTGCCGAAGCGCATCGCGATCTTGCCGGCCGTCGGGATATTCGTGAACGCAGCCATGCTGTTTCGCCGGACCGTCCCGTTTGCCGTCGCGAACATGATGTGGAGCTTGCCCCATTCGGTCTCGTCCTCGGGCAGCGGAAGAACTGTCGAAATCGTCTCGCCCTCGGCCAGCGGCAGAAGGTTGACCATCGGGCGGCCGCGCGTGTTGGGACCACCCTCCGGCAGCCGCCAAACCTTCATCCGGTAGACTCGACCAAGGTTCGAGAAGAACAGCACGGGGTTGTGGGTGGAGGTGACGAAGAGGGTGGTGACCGCATCCTCTTCCTTGGTTGCCATTCCGGCGCGCCCCTTGCCGCCCCGCTTCTGCTCGCGGAACACGGCGAGGGGGGTGCGCTTGATGTAGCCCTCCATGGTCACCGTCACGACCATGTCCTCGCGTTCGATCAGGTCCTCGTCCTCGATCCCGTCGGCAGCCGGCGCGAGCTCGGTTGCCCGCGGAGTCACGAACTCGGCTTCGACCTCGTCAAACTCCTCGCGCATCACTTCGTAGAGTCGGGCCCGGTTGGCGAGGATCTCGAGCAACTCCCCGATGCTCTTCGCGAGGCCTTCGAGCTCATTGCCGATCTCGTCGCGCCCGAGCGCGGTCAGGCGATGCAGGCGAAGCTCGAGGATCGCCTTCACCTGGGTATCGCTCAGGCGGTAGCTCTTGTCGCGCTTTTGCGGTTCGACCGCCTCGACGAGCGCAATATACGGACGGATCTCCTCCATCGGCCAATCGCGTTCGAGGAGCTTCTCGCGCGCAACCGCCGGCGACGCCGAACCGCGGATCAGCTTGACCACTTCATCGAGGTTGGTGACCGCGACGACGAGGCCGAGCAGGATGTGGGCGCGCTCCCGGGCCTTGAACAGCTCGAACTTCGAGCGGCGGGTGATGACCTCTTCCCGGAAGCGGATGAACGCTTCGATGAAGTCGCGCAGAGTCAGCGTTTCCGGACGGCCGCCGCGGATCGCGAGCATGTTGGCGGGGAAGCTCGACTGCGCCGGCGTGTGCCGCCACAGCTGATTGAGCACGACATCCGGCGTGGCATCGCGCTTCAAGTCGATGACGATGCGGACGCCAGCGCGGTTGGATTCATCGCGAATGTCGGAGACGCCCTCGATTCTTTTGTCCTTGGCGGCTTCGGCGATCTTCTCGACCAGGCCGGCCTTGCCGACCTGGTAGGGAATCTCGGTGAGCACGATCGAACGGCGGTCGCCGCGGCCTTCCTCGACGTGCGCGCGCGAGCGCATCAGGATCGAGCCGCGCCCCGTGGTATAGGCGCTGCGGATTCCGCTCTGGCCGAGGATCAGCGCGCCGGTCGGGAAGTCCGGCCCCTTCACATGCTCCATCAGCCCTTCGGACGTGATTGCCGGGTCGTCCATGTAGGCGCGGCAAGCGGCGAGCACTTCGCCGAGATTGTGCGGCGGGATGTTGGTCGCCATGCCGACCGCGATTCCGCCGGCGCCGTTGACCAGGAGGTTGGGGAAGCGCGCCGGCAAGACCTGCGGCTCGCGCTCCGATGCGTCATAATTGGGCTGGAAGTCGACCGTATCGCGATCGATGTCACCGAGGAGGAAGTTGGCGACCTTCGCCAGCCGCGCCTCGGTATAGCGCATGGCCGCGGGCGGATCGGGGTCCATCGACCCGAAATTGCCCTGGCCGTCAACCAGCGGCACGCGCATCGACCAGCTTTGGGTCATGCGCGCGAGCGCATCGTAGATCGCGGCATCGCCGTGCGGGTGATACTTACCCATGACGTCGCCGACGATGCGGCTCGACTTGCGATACGGCCGACCGGCGACATAGCCCGCCTCCTGGCAGGCGAAGAGAATTCGGCGATGGACCGGCTTCAGACCGTCGCGCACGTCGGGCAGCGCGCGGCTGACGATCACGCTCATCGCGTAATCGAGGTAGCTGGTCTTCATCTCCTCGACGATGGAGATGGGCGCGATGTCGTGGTCGCCGCCGGAGGGCGGGACTTCATCGTTACGGTCGTCGACCGGCGGTACGGTAGCCAAGAAGAATCCTGTCGATTAGAGATGCACGCGAGGGTCGCGCGCACGAGCGCCACCCCCTCACTCCTACCTAGTGCATTTGGCCGGGATTGCCACCCCGCGCGCACGCGCGCGCGAGGGAAAAACCGCCCGAACCTTCACTCCCGGCCAATTCTCCCCTGAATTCAGATGGTTCAAAGCAGGTTCAGAGCGTTTCGGGCAAATATCTTGGCCTTCCACATTTACGGGTCTAAGGCGCCGCCGTCATTTCGCGGCCGAGCGCTCAGCCGCAACAGGAGACGCCGAACAATGAAGCTGATCACCACGACCGCGCTGGCCGTCGTCGTCGCGGCCTTCGCGATGCCCGCCGCCGCGCAGGAATACCAGAACTCCTACTCGCAGCCGCGCCAGCAGCAGCCCTCGACGCAACCGACCAGCGGGCAGTCCACGGCTCAACAGCCAGCAGCTGCGGTCAAGCCGTCGAGCAAGGCCGCAAAGGCGATCATCGACCTCCAGACGGCCGTCAACAACAAGGACTTCGCGAACGTCCCGGCGAAGGTTGCGGCAGCGCAGGCTGTCGCGAGCACCAGCGAGGACCGCTATCTGATTGCCAGGCTGCAACTCAGCGCTGCGCTCGCAAACAAGGACACGGCGGGCATGAGCTCGGCGCTCGATGCGATTGCTGCCTCGGGGATCGTCGATTCGGCCAAGACAGCCGAACTTTATTCGGGGCTGGGTGGGACGCTCCTGAACGGCCAACAATATGCTCAGGCGGCCGCGGCTTACCAGAAAGCGGCCACGCTCAACCCAAGCAATGCCGACACCCAGAGGCTGCTCGGCGTTTCGCTGTTCGAGGCAGGGCAGAAGGCTGCGGCAGTCGCGCCGCTGCAGAAGGCGATCGCGGTGGCGGCTGCCTCCGGCCAGAAGCCAAGCGAGGACCTATACAAGATCGCGGTGCAGGCGGCGTTCGATGCCCGTTCGCCGGCCGCGAACGAACTCGCCCGGCAGTGGCTCACCGCCTATCCGAGCCCCGATAGCTGGCGGAACTCCGTCGCGGTCTATCGTGGACTCAACCAGCCGGACGTCGAGAGCACGCTGGACCTGATGCGGCTTCTCCAGGCCGCCGGCGCGCTCAAGGAGCCGAGCGACTACGAAATCTATATCGCCGACGCCGCTGAGCAGAGCAATTACAACGAGGCGCAGGCGGTCCTGGATGCAGGGATCGCCGCCAAGGTGATCGATCCGGCTGGAGCGCAATTCCGCGCGATCGTTTCGGGAATGAAGGCACGGCCGAAGGCGACGGCGGAGGATCTCGTCTCGGCGACGAAGAGCGCGCAGACGGGAATGGCACTGCTCCACATTGGCGATCGCTATTACGCAATGGGCGACTATGCGAAGGCGATCGAGCTCTACCGCATGGCGCAGGGCAAGTCCGACGTCGATCCGAACATCGCCAAGCTGCACATGGGCATGGCGCTCGCCCGGCAGGGGGACAAGGCCGGTGCAACCGCCGCTTTCAGTGGCGTGACCGGTCCGCGGTCGGACGTTGCCAAGTTCTGGCTGGCCTATGTCAACCAGAAGGCCTGAGCGAAGCTGAAATCGAGGGTGAGTGGGGCGTCGGCAGTTGCCGGCGCCCCTTTCTTTTGGGCAGCCGCGAACCGTTGGGACCTGTCCCGTTACGGGATAGTTATCTTGTCGGCACTTAGCGCATTGTAAATGCTCGCATAGAGCATGAGGAAGGTGCGTTCGAAGGAAACGACAGGCAAGTGCGCTTTGACGATCGTCTGCTGACCGTCCTCAACCAGCCGGCCGAAGACCGTCACGATGCGGCGGTCCGGTGGCGTCAGCTGGTGGACCTGGTTGCGCGCGCCGGCCCGAACAGCGCAAGCCCGGTCGTCGCCGAGGCGCTCGATGCGATCCGAAGCGAAGCGGTCCAGGTCGAGGAGAATCTCCGCGCAGCCGCCGCACGGGCCGTCGCGGCACTCCCATTGCCGCTCGGCCTCCTCGAATATTTCGCGACCGACGCGCTATCCGTCTCCGCCCCGGTCCTCGCCGCGGCGACTCTCGACCAGCGGCAGTGGACTGCGCTCCATGATGCCGCAGACGCGGAGACGCGGGGCTTCATCGAGACGCTCCGCCCGGATCTGAAAGCTGAGGCAAGAGTCGAAGCGCCCTCCCGTGTTGAGGCCGCCGTCGCCGAAGCAGCGCCTCCATCGACGGTCGCGTCCGAGCCGCTCTCGGGCTCCCCGTCACTTCATGACGTGGTCGAGCGGATCGAGCGGCGGCGGAGACTCCGTGCAGGCTCTGGGGTTTCGGCCGAGACCTCAACGCAGGCCACCGGATCGGCAGCCCTCTTCCGCTGGGAGTGCGGGCCGGGCGGCGAGATCGCCTGGGTCGAGGGCGCACCGCGCGGAGCGTTGATCGGAAGGTCGATCGCAAGGACGTTCGATGGTGATGGCGACCAGGTCGATCCGGAAGTCGTTCGCGCGTTTGCGATGCGCGCGCCGTTCCGTGATGCGCTGCTTACGGTCTCCGGTGCCGGCACGGCCGCCGGAGAATGGAAGATCAGCGGTGTGCCCGCATTCGAGCCGGCCGACGGCCGCTTCGCCGGATATCGCGGAGTCGCTCTGCGGGAAGCTCCTCCGGCCGCGGCTCCAACAGCCCGAGCCCAAAGCGTTCCCGACGTTCTAGCCGACCCCGATTCGCTGCGCGAACTGGTTCATGAGATCAAGACACCGCTGAATGCGATCATCGGCTTTGCCGAGATCATCGAGGGGCAATATCTCGGGCCCGCGGATCGCGGCTATCGTGACCGCGCGGCAGAGATCGTGCGCCAGGCACGGCTCCTGCTGACCGCGATCGACGATCTCGACTTCGCAGCCAAGGTGCATAGCGCCGGAGGCGAGACCCGTGAGCGCGTGGACCTGGGCGCGATGGTCGAGCGCGCAGCGGGGGAGCTTCGCGAGATCGCCGCCAAGCGTGGTGCGAGCGCAGAGGTCATGCGTCCGCGCGGGGAAGTCGCGGCGGCGGTGCAGCCCGAGCTTGCCGATCGCCTGCTGTTTCGCTTGTTCTGCGCGCTGGCCGACCGGACCGAGGAGGGCGAGCGGCTGATCTTGTCGGTCGAGCAGGCGGCCGAAGGAGCGCGCGTATCCATCACCCGCCCGGCGGCTCTGCGTGGTTTGTCCGACGCCGAATTGTTCGAGCCGACGATCGGCCGCGACGGGGTCGAAGGGGGCTTTACGCTCAGGCTTGCACGTGGGTTGGCGCGGATTGCCGGTGGCGAGTTGTCGAGCGGCCGCGATGCCTTTTCGCTCGTCTTCCCGCGCTCCTGAGGCTCTTGGCGGGCACGGGCGGCCAGTCTATCTCGACGAGGCCGGGGAGGGCCTGTAGCTCAACGGTAGAGCCGGCCGCTCATAACGGCTAGGTTGCAGGTTCGAATCCTGCCGGGCCCACCATTGCCACGCGCAGCCAATCCGGGGGATTGGCGAGCATGGCAATCCGCCCTACCTGCGGGGTTATCGGGGAGTAGCGCAGTCTGGTAGCGCATCTGCTTTGGGAGCAGAGGGTCGCAGGTTCGAATCCTGTCTCCCCGACCATCCTGCGTCGCTCGGTGGCTCGAGCTATGCAGGATGCCCTTCGAAATTCCGGAGGAGCGAAATAGGGCGGCTACTTCGACTTCCTCTCCGTGGTCGTGGTGTTCGTATGTACGTCCGAGCCGACATTCACGTTGATATCCGTATTCTGGATCTTCTCGCCGGTCTTTTTCACGTCGTTGCCGATATCGTTGCCGATATTCTGAGCCGTATTCCCGATGTCGGCGGCGGTGTTTTCCGCCTTATTCTGGTCGTACTGGATGGTGACGGCGTTGCCCTCCTTGCTGACGTTGCAGGCGCCCAGAATCAGGAGCGCTGGAATCGCGATCAGGATGCGCATTTCGGGTCCTCCCAAGTTTTCGGGAGGGTCAACGCCGCTTTTGCTGTTTCGGTCCCGATTCAATTCCGCCTGCCAAAATGGCGAGCACGGCCGTCCACGCGGCGACGTTCTGCCGCAGTTGAGCAGGGTCGATCTTGTCGAGCGTGTCGTCGGGCGTGTGATGCCAGTCGAAGTAATGCGTCGCGTCCTGGTTCAGCGATATCCAAGGCGCTCCGGCGGCGATGGTTGCCTCGATGTCGGTCCCGTCGGCCTCGCCCTTGTCATTCTTGACGATGCCGAGCGGCGCGAGCGCGGCGGTGATCTGCGCGTAGGCCTTGGGATCGGTGTCCTTGAGCTGCGAGCTGAAGCGCCAGATGCGATCCGCGCCGAGATCACTTTCGCCTGCAATCGCGTAGCGGTCATTCGCGTGGGCCTTCGCCAGCGCGGTGCCGCCGAGGCCGCCCGGTTCCTCCGCGCCGAACCATACGATCCGGATCGTGCGGAGCGGCCGGCCCGCATCCATGATGTGCTTCGCCGCGGCGGTGACGATCGCCACGCCCGAAGCGTCGTCGATGGCACCGGTGCCGAGATCCCAGCTGTCGAGATGACCGCCGACGAGGAGGATCGGCGCTTTGGGGTCGCGCCCGGGAACCTCGGCCACGACATTGCCCGATTGGCCGTCTTCGCGGCGCTCGCTGACCAAAGTCAGGTGCATGACGACGGGCTTGCCGCGATTGAGGATACGGACCAGCTGCTCGGAATCCGGGACCGAAAGCGCTCCAGCCGGGATCGGTTTCGCCCCATCGGTGAAATATTGAACTCCGGTGTGCGGGTTGCGGTGGTGGTCGGTGCCGATCGAGCGGACGACGATCCCGATCGCTCCCTTCAACGAGGCAATCGTCGGCCCCTGCCGCCGGGGAGCGCCGAATTGTCCATAGCCCGAGCCGTCCTGCGTCGGCATCATGTGGTGGTCGATGAACACGATCTTCCCTCTGACCGCGCTGTCGGGGGCGGCGCGGAGCGCATCGATGCCGTCGAAATAAGCGATTTCGCCGGTGATTCCGGCTGCGCCCGTCGACGCGCTGTAGCCGAGTGCCGTCACCGCGAGCTTCTGCGGGAAAGGCGAAACGATCTCCGCGCTCTCCGCGCCGCGCGTCCACACGGGCATGGTGAACGGCTCAATGTGGACGTTCGAGAAGCCCATGCTCGTCAGCTGTCTGACTGCCCACTGCCGCGCCCGAGCCTCGGCCTCCGTAGCAGCCAATCGCTGACCGACCTCCGTTGTCAGGCCCTCCGTGATGTCCCAGGCCCAGTGATCGTGATTGAGCGCATTGTCGCGCAGCGCCGTGGCCTGCAGGTCGGCGAACACCGGCGGCGGGAGCGAAGCAACGGACTGCTGGGCCAAAGCGGGAGTTGCGGAGGCGAGGAAGAGAGCGGCGAGGAGCGTTCGGGTCATGGCTGAACGCGTAGCAGCGATGGGCGCCAAGTCACCCGCCGCAATCGATAAAATCTTACGGCTGATCGATTAAAGCAGCCGCATCTGGTCGCCTTCCGGCGGGCGGAACAAATCGGTGCGCAGCGGGAACTTCGCCTGCCTCAAGCCATATTTCTTCGCCGCGATCTCGAACCGCGTCTTGAGAAGCTCGGCCCAGGGGCCTTGCCCGCGCATCCGGCTGAAGAAATTGGGGTCGTTGTCGCGGCCCCCCCGAAGCGAACGGATGGTCGCCATGACCTTGGCCGCGCGGTCGGGGAAATGCTCCTTGAGCCAGGCACGGAACAGCGGCGCGACTTCGTGAGGCAAGCGTACGGGCAGGTAGAAACCGCCCGGGGCGCCGGCCTCGACCGCCGCCTCGACGATATGCTCGAGCTCATGGTCGGTGATCTGGGGGACGACCGGCGCTATCGCGACGTAGCAAGGCACGCCCGCCTCATTCAGCGACTTCATGGCGGCGAGCCGCTTCCGTGGCTGCGGGGCGCGCGGCTCGAGCGTCCGGGCGATCTTCGGATCGAGCGATGTCACCGATAGCGCGACCGAAGCGATCCGGAGGTCGGCGGCCTGCTTCAAGAGGTCGAGATCGCGAAGCACCCGATCGGACTTGGTTGTAATCGTGAACGGGTGGCGCGTTTCGAGCAGCAGCTCGACAACGGACCGCGTTACGCGCCAACGCTCCTCGATCGGCTGATAAGGATCGGTGTTGGTCCCCATCGCGATAGGGCGGCATTCGTAGCCGGGGCGCGACAGTGCCGCGTGGAGCAACTGCGCGGCATTGGGCTTCACGAACAGGCGCGACTCGAAATCCACGCCAGGCGAAAGGTCGTGGTAGGCGTGCGTCGGCCGGGCGAAGCAGTAGATGCAGCCGTGCTCGCACCCGCGATAGGCATTGATCGAACGGTCGAAGCCGATGTCGGGCGAGCTGTTGCGGGTGAGGATCGATTTCGGCCGCTCGATCGTGACCGTCGTCCGGCGCTTCGGAACGCCATCGAGGGCCTCAACCTGGTCGAGCCACTCGCCCTCGGCGACCCGCTCCTTGAGGGTGAAGCGCGTGGGGGTGGGATTGCGGGTCGCCCCGCGTCCATGGCTCGACTCGACGGGCATTGCGCCAGTCTAGGTCAGGCATCAGAACAAAACAAGAACGAGTCTCTAATGGTCGGCGCTCGCGGTGTTCACCGGGAGGGACGGCCAGTGGTGCTCGGCCATCGTCACGAGGCTGACCGTCGGCTCACCGTCCAGACCCTGATAGACCCACATGTTCCGCATCACCGACGGCACATAATAGCGCGTCTCCCAATAGGGGAGCGATTCGATCCAAAGCAGGGGATCGCCCTTGTCGTTGATCGATGCCCAGCGCGCGACGGGCAGGGGGCCGGCGTTATAGGATGCGATGACCCGCGGAAGCTGCCCAGCGGTCGCGGAATCACCGCGCATGCGCTCGATGAAGCTCTGCCCGAATTCGAGATTGAATTTCGGGTCGGTGAGGCTTGCGCGCGTGTAAGCGAGACCGCGGCTGGTTGCTTCTTGTTGGGCGGTGATCGGCAGAACCTGCATCAGGCCAACGGCGCCTGCAGTGCTGACAGCAGTCCGGCGGAATGCTGATTCCTGCTTGATGTGACCAAAGGCGAGGGCGGGATCGACGCGCCAGCCGCCGACGGGGATCCAGCGCGGGTTGGGGTAGCGGTCGTCCGAGTCGGATCGCGCGCCCCACTGGCCGTGATCGGCGAGCCACAATTGCGCGGCAGGAAGATCGAGCTTCTCCGCGATTCTGATCAACGCATGGTGCTCCGAGGGCGCGCCGATCAGCGCCTGGTGACGGAGCATCTGCTCGGCCAAGGCTGGCTCACCGATCTTCGTGAGCTCGACCGCACGCTGGACGTTGGGGATATTGTCGACTGGAGGATCGAAGCCGACGAATGGATCGGCGGCGAGTTTGGTCGGCATTCCGAGCGTCTCGCGAGCTAGGAGGCCGTAGAAGCTTTCGGTGGACTCGGTCGTGGTCGCCGCCGCTTTCAGGAACCGCTGAACATTCCCCGGCCGGCCGGCAGCCTGCTCGGAGCGGGCGGTCCAATAATTGCCGGCTGCGCGAAGCTCGCGCTGGTCGGCGAGCTGCGCCACCTGCTGGAAGGCGGCGGAGGCGGCGTTGAAATCGCCCATTCGCCATGAGGCGAGGCCCGACACCCAAGCCGCCTGGCTGGCCCATTCGCCGGATGCACCCTGCCGCCAAGTGTCGGCGACGCGCCGCGCATTCGCGTCGTCGCCGATGACGTAATAAGCGAAGGCCACTCGTTGCCCTGCCTCGGCGCGGGCTTCGTACGAGAGCTGCGGAGCGTAGCTGATCAGCTGGGCCTCGGCCCCAGCAGCATCATCGCTCTTGATCAGCGGATCGAGGATCGAGCGCAGCTGGTCCGCATAGGGTTCGCCCTGGACCGGGTGAGCGCGGTAGCGGATCGGCGCAGAGCCGATGACGTAGGTCGGCTTCTCGGCAATCGTCTGCAGCTGGGCGGTCGCGCCGCGCTTTACCGCAAGCGCGGCGAGCTGGTCGGCCTCGGGCAGCTCGGGTGCTTCGGCGATGAGCGCCTGGAGCGACGCGAGGTCGACGACCGGTGAGCCCTTGGCGGTGTAGAGCTCGGCCTTCGCGACGGGCGTGAGAACGCTCGGGGGAAGCGCGGCGATGCCGGCGCGCGCGGATGCCCAGTTTCCGGCGTCGATCGCATCGAACACGCCGCGCCAATCTTTCGGAGCCGCGACAGACGCGGAATGGCTGACGACGATCGGCTGCTGCGATTGCACCGAAGCGGGGGCGCTTGTCTGATCGGCCGAGCTTGATGAGGCGGACGAGGCCGTCGCCGGCGCCTGAGCCTTTGGGCTGACCGGCAATGGAGCCAAGGGGTCCGGCGTCGCCTTCGCAAACACCGGAGCGGCCCAGATCAAGGCGCCAAACGCGAGCAAGCCGGATTTCAAGAATCTTCCTCCGTCAGAAGCAATAAGTCCTTCCATGCCAAGGACTTGTTTGAGGCTTGATTAATCAGGTCGCGGGGATGGAAGGTTGCGACGGTGCGCACGCCCTCCACCTTGTGGAC
>Ga0070691_10000855_pt1 | contig 12307 bp, 11 predicted proteins | sample KBSK1101metaG_FD_64673 | JGI IMG/M metagenome (GOLD analysis project Ga0070691, IMG submission 64673) | Corn, switchgrass and miscanthus rhizosphere microbial communities from Kellogg Biological Station, Michigan, USA - KBS K1-10-1 metaG | ecosystem: Host-associated > Plants > Roots >... | reverse complement strand
GGCGACACGACCAGCTTCTTCCTCGGCCGCCGGCTCGGGCGCGAGTTCGTGATGCGCCACGGCCCGCGCTTCGGGATCAGCCACGAGCGCTTCGAGCGGGTCGAGGACTACTTCTCCCGCCACGGCGGCAAGACGATCTTCATCGGCCGCTTCATCAGCCTCGTCCGCGCCTTCGCCCCCTTCATCGCCGGCAGCTCCGGCATGCGCTACCGCGACTTCGTCCCGTACAGCGTCCTCGGCACCGGGCTCTGGGCCAGCGCCCACATCCTCATCGGCTACTTCTTCTCGCGCAGCATCGAGACCGCCGCCAAGTACGCCGGCAAAGGCGCCTTCCTGCTCGGCACCCTGATCGCCGTCGTCGCCGGCTCGGTCTTCCTCTACCGCCACTTCCGCGAGGAGGAGAACCGCCGCGCGGCGGTGCGCTGGATGGAGGGCCACGGGGTCGCCCGCTGGCTGGTCGTGCTCGCCCGCAAGCGCCAGCTCCGGTTCCTCTGGGACCGGGTCACCCCGGGCGGCACCTTCGGGCTCGAGTTCACCTCGCTGATGGCGACCCTCGCCGTCGCCGGCTTCGTGCTCGTCGCCTACGCCGTGGCGATCGGCGACGACCCGGGCCCGACCCCCGGCGACGAAACCGCGATCGAACTCGTCGGCCACCTCCACAGCGGCTTCCTCGAGGGCCTCTCGAAGCTCTTCGGCTTCCTCGGCAGCGGCCTCTTCACCTGGTCGCTGACGGCGCTCTGCGCCGCCCTGCTCGCCGCCCGCCGGCGCTGGACCGAGTTCGGCGTCCTGCTCGCCGGGATGACCCTGACCTCGATCGGCATCCACGAGTTCAAGGACGCGGTCGACCGGCCGCGACCGCCGCACCCGCTGGTCGAGACCGCCGGCTCCTCCTTCCCCAGCGGCCACGCCGCGCACTCGGTCCTCTACGTCTGGCTGGCGGTGACGATCGTGCTGCGGCTGCGGCCGGGGATGACCCGCGCCGCCCTCGTGGTCGCGGCCGGGATCGCGCTCACCGCCCTGGTCGGGCTCTCCCGCGTCTACCTGAACGTGCACTACCTCAGCGACGTCAGCGGTGGCTGGGCGCTGGGCGCCGCCTGCTTCTCGCTCTGCGCCGCCGCTGGCCTCGTCATCTCCCAGGTGCGGCAGAATCCCCGGGGATGACGCTCTACGCGCTGGCCAAAATCGGCGATCAGTACCTGCTCTTCGGCGCCGCCGGGCTGATCTGCCTGGTCGCCTTCGTGACCCTGATCCTCAGCCCCGCCCTGAGCTCGCACGGGCGGATCTGGGAGAAGGCCGCGGCCGGCTTCCTCTCGCTCTTCGTGCTCGCCGCCCTGGTCGTCTTCGGCGTCCTGGTCGGGCTGGTGATCGTCTACTACTACCCCGACATCTCGAATTTCGTCAACGGCAAGTAGCGCCCGGAGTTGTGGGATCGGCCCTGAGGTCGGGATAATGGGCGCGTGCCAGCCACCTCGAAGGGGTCTGAAATCCCTGCAAAATCTGGAGATCCAGGGCTGCTCGACGCGCTTTCGGAAGCGGTTGAGTCGGGCGCCGGCCTGCCCGCGGTGGCGCGCGCCGCGGCACGGCTGCTCGACGCCAGCGTCGCCCTGATCGACCGCTCCAGCGCCGTGCTCGCGGTCGCCGGCGCCTCGCCCGACCAGGAGCGGAAGCTGCTCTCCGGCGAGGAGGGGGTGACCGCGGTCGAGCTGCGCGTCGCCGACGCCGCCGTCGGCGAGCTGCGCTACCGCGCCAAGGCACCGCCGGACCCGGCCATCGCCCGCATGGTGACGACGCTGCTGGCGCTGGAGCTGGAGCGCTCGCGCTCGCCGGAGTGGGAGAGCGAGGAGGTGGCCGGCGCCTTCGTCGCCGCGGTGCTGGCGCGCCAAGTGACCGATCGCGGCGACATCGTCGCCCGCGCCGCCGAGCTCGGCGCCGACCTCGACCGCGGCGCCGGCGTGCTGGTCCTGCGGGCGGCACCGCGGGCGGCGCAGACGGGCGAGTGGCGCGAACGCGTGCTGACCCTGGCGATGCGGGCCCTGCGCTCGCTCGCCCAGGGATCGCTGGCGACGACCGAGGACGGCGAGGTCGCCGCCGAAATCTCCGTGATCGTCCCCGCCGAGGACGACGAGCGCCTGGCCCGCGCCGCCGCCGGTCTCGCCCGCGAGCTCGACGGCAGCCTCGCCGGCTTCCACCTGACCACCGGCCGCAGCCGCCGCTGCGCCGACCCGGTCGACCTCTACCGCGCCGGCAGCGAGGCGCGGCTGGCGGTCAACGTCGGGGAGGCCGAAGGGCAGGCGCTGATCGCCTTCGAGGACACCGGCGCCTACCGCCTGCTGCTGCCGGCGATGAGCGAGGACCCGGGCGAGCTCGAACGCTTCTACGCGGAGACGGTGGAGCCGCTCTCCAGCTACGACGAGCAGTACGAGACCGAGCTGGTGGCGACCGTCGAGGCCTACCTCGACAACGACGGCAACGTCGCCGCCACCGCCAAACAGCTCTTCACCCACCGCCACACGGTCCGCTACCGCCTGGAGCGGGTGAAGGAGCTCTGCGGCCACGACGTCTCCGCCACCGAGGGCCGCGAGAAGCTCGGGCTGGGACTGAAGGCGATGCGGGTGCTGGGCATCGCCTCGCCGCGCGGGCCGGCTTTAGAGCCCGGTGCCAAGGGCGGCAAAGTGGCCAGGGGCAGCACGGAGGACTGAGCCCAGTTCCGGGAGGAGGGCTCGAACCTCCGCTTCGTGGACCAAAACCACGCGTGCTGCCGATTACACCATCCCGGAACGCGCTCCGAGCCTAGCGCCGCCCGGGTCGAGGAGTGCATCGACCGCCTATAGGACCGCAAATGCACTCCTCGTCCGCCGCTGCGCTTAGGTTTGTCCTATGGAGATCGGAGGAGCGTCGATGGATCCGGAGGTCCGCGAAGGGCTGGCCCGCAGCTGGAAGGCGCTGCTGACCGTCGGCATCCTCGCGATCGTGGTCGGCTGCATCGCCATCCTCGTCCCCGCCGTGGCCGCGGTCGGGACCGCGATCTTCATCGGCTGGATCCTCGTCTTCGCCGGCGGCTTCCTGATCGCCGCGGCCTTCTCGGCCCACTCGGTCGGCAGCCTGGTCGTGCGGCTGATCTGGGCGGCGCTGACGGCGATCGTCGGCATCTGGCTGATCGTCGAACCGCACAACGGCACCCTCACCCTGACCCTGGTGCTGGGCATCTACTTCCTCTTCATGGGGATCACCCGCGTCACCGTCGCCTTCATGGCCCGCGGCCAGCGCAACGCCGGCCTGGTCGGCCTCAGCGGCGTCTGCGGCCTGCTGATCGGCATCCTCGTCCTCGCCAAGTTCCCCAGCTCCGCCGACTGGGCGATCGGCCTCCTGGTCGGCATCGACCTGATCTTCGCGGGCTGGACCCTGACCTCCGTCGCCCTGGTCGGCAAAGAGCTTTCACGCAGCTCCTGAATTCGCGGCCCCGGCTCGTCGCGACTACGATCCAGCGGTGAGTTCGCCTCTGGTCCTGGTCATGGCGGCTGGGAAGGGGACGCGTATGCGTTCCTCTCTGCCGAAGATGCTGCATCCCGTCTGCGGGCGGGCGATGGTCGCCTGGCCGATCCTGGCCGCGCGCGAGGCCGGGGCCGGACGGGTCGCGGCGATCGTCTCGCCGGGGGTGGACCTCTCCGCCGGTCTGCCCGAGGGCGTAGAGACGGTCGAGCAGCCCGAGCCGGACGGCACCGGCGGCGCGATCCGCGCGGCGGCGGCGCTGATCGAGCGGAGCGAGACCGTGCTGGTCCTCTCCGGCGACGTGCCGCTGATCTCGGCGGCGACGATCGCCGGCCTGCTCGAGGCCCACGACGCCTCCGAGGCGGCGGCGACGATGCTGACGATCGAGCTCGAGGATCCGGCCGCCTACGGCCGCGTCGTCCGCACCGCCGCTGGCAACGTCGAGCGCGTGGTCGAGGCCAAAGCCGCCGGCGACGCCGACCCCGAGCAGCTCGCGATCCGCGAGATCAACGCCGGCACCTACGCCTTCGACGCGGCGCCGCTGGCCACCGCGCTGGCCGGGCTCGCCAACGACAACGCCCAGGGCGAGTACTACCTGCCCGACGTCTTCCCGGCCCTGCGCGAGGCCGGCCACACGGTCGCCGCCCACCGCGCCGACGACCCGGCGGTGACGATGGGGGTCAACAACCGCGTCGACCTCGCCGCGGTCGAGGCCGAGGCGCGCCGGCGCCTGCTCGAGGCCCACATGCTGGCCGGGGTGACCGTCGTCGACCCGGGCTCGACCTGGATCGACGCCGGGGTCGAGATCGAGCCCGACGCCCGGATCGAGCCGGCGACCAGCCTGCGCGGCGAGACCACCGTCGCCGCCGGCGCCGTGGTCGGCCCGCAGACGACGCTGGTCGACAGCTCGGTCGGGATCGAGTCGACCGTCGTCCACTCCTACCTGAGCGAGTGCGAGGTCCGCGACGGCTGCGTGGTCGGTCCCTTCGCCTACCTGCGCCCGGGCGCCGTGCTCGACCCCGGGGCCAAGGCCGGCACCTTCGTCGAGATCAAGAACTCGCACATCGGCAAGGGCGCCAAGGTCCCGCACCTGGCCTACGTCGGCGACGCCGACGTCGGCGGCGGCAGCAACCTCGGCGCCGGCACGATCACCGCCAACTACGACGGATTCCGCAAGCACCGCACCGTGATCGGGGTCGATGTCCGCATCGGCGTTGACACGATGCTGATCGCGCCGGTAGAAGTCGGCGACTCCGCCTACACTGGCGCCGGCGCCGTGATCAAGGACGACGTCCCCGAGGGGGCACTGGCCGTGAGCGAGAACGCGCAGCGAAACATCGACGGATACGCCGCCGAGAAAGCGGCCAAGATGCGAGAGGAACAGAGCCCGTGAGCACGATCGAAGAGCATCCGCAGGTGTCCAGCGCGATCCAGCACGACTACTCGAAGCGGATGATGGTCTTCGGCGGCCGCAGCTCGATGGACCTCGCCGCCAAAGTCGCCGGCAAGCTCGGGGTCGATCTCGGCCAGGCGACGCTGACGACCTTCGCCAACGGCGAGGTCTACTGCCGCTACGAGGAGTCGATCCGCGGCGCCGACGTCTTCATCGTCCAGTCGACCTGCGCCAACGAGCAGAGCGGGATGACCCCGAACGACTCGCTGATCGAGCTGCTGACGATGATCGACGCCGCCCAGGGGGCCTCCGCCCACCGGATCATCGCCGTCATGCCCTGGTACGGCTACGCCCGCCAGGACAAGAAGTCGGCCCCGCGCGAGCCGATCTCGGCCCGCATCGTCGCCAAGTGCCTGGAGGGCGTCGGCGTCGACCGGGTGCTGACGATGGACCTCCACGCCGGCCAGGTCCAGGGCTTCTTCCACGTCCCGGTCGACCACATGACGGCGATGCCGATGCTGACCCAGTGGTTCATCGACCAGAAGCTGACAGAGGAGCTGGTGATCGTCTCCCCGGACGCCGGCCGGGTGAAGACGGCGCGCAACTTCGCCCGCCGCATCGGTACCCACTGGGCGGTGATGGAGAAGGAGCGGCCCGCGCAGCAGGTGGCCGAGATCGGCTACGTGGTCGGTGACGTTAAGGGCAAGACCGCGGTCCTGGTCGACGACATGATCGACACCGCCGGCACCCTCTGCGCCGCCGCCCAGACCGTGCTCGACGAGGGCGCCGCCCGGGTCATCGCCTGCGCCACCCACGGCGTCTTCTCCGGCCCCGCCTACGAACGGCTGGCCGACTCGGCGATCGAGCGCATCGTCGTCTCCGACACGCTGCCGCTGCGCCCCGGCGCCCCGGACAAGATCACCGTGCTCTCCACCGCCGGCACCTTCGCCGACTCGATCCGGCGCATCTTCACCGACGACTCGGTCTCCGAGATCTTCGCCGGCGAGAACCAGCTCTTCTAGTCGCGGACGGCTGGCGCCCTTGGCCACCCAGGCACCGAGGAAGCTGCGCCTGGTCGGCCACAAGGGCGCCGACCTGATCGCCCCCGGCAATACGTTGGCGAGCTTCGCCGCGGCGGTCGAGGCCGGCGTCGACACGATCGAGTTCGACGTGCTCTGGCTGCAGGACGCGCACCTGCCGCTGGAGCGGCGGGCGCCGCTGGTCGTCGCCCATGACTGGGCCGACGCCGCCCGCCGCACGCCGCTGAGCCTGACCGAGGCGCTCGACGCCTTCCTCGAGCCGCCACTCGACGAAGTCGAGATCGACCTCGACATCAAGCTGCCCGGCCGCGAGGAGGAGATCGTCGACGCCCTGCGCGAGCGCGGGCTGATGGAGCGGGCGATGGTCTCGACGATGGAGCTCTACTCGCTCGGGCGCATGGTCGAGCTGGCGCCGGAGCTGCGCCGCGGCTGGACCTATCCCAAGGTGACCAGGGACTGGACCTCGAAGCCGTGGGCGAGGCCGGTGCTGCCGGCGGCGCTGGTGGCGATGCGCTACCGCCTGCCCGGCTTCGCGGCCGAGAAGCTGACCAAGCTCGACGTCAGCGCGATCTGGGTCTACCACCCGCTGGTCAGCCCCCGCCTGGCGCGGATCTGCCGCCTGGCCGGGGTCGAGCTGATCGCCTGGACCGTCGACGACGAGGCGCGCATGCGCAAGCTGATCGAGGCCGGCGTCACCGGCCTCTGCTCCAACGACCCGCGCCTCTTCCCCCAGCCCTAGGCCGTCGTTTGCTCCCTTGGGCCGGCTATGACCGGCTCGGGGGAGCAAACGAGCGCTCAGACGGTGCCTGGCGTCGCCGTTGGCGGGGCGTTGCGGCTGCCCTTCTTCGTCCGCACCGCCGACTCCAGGTCCTCCTGGGTGAAGCCGCCGACCGGCTGGCCCTCGAGCGCGTAGCGGTAGAGGGCGACGCCGAAGATGCCGCTGAGCGCGCGCGAGATCAGCATCGCGATCGCCAGCACCAGGGCCCCGACCACGACCAGCACGGCGCCGAGGAAGGAGGCGGAGGACCAGAGCAGGACGCCGCCGCCGATCAGGAGCGCCGCCGGCAGCAGGCCGGCGAGGAAGACGATGCCGCCGATCGCGACGTTGCCGGTGATCTGCTGGCCCCAGCGCTCGCGGAACATCGAGGCCGAGCGCTTCAGGGTCTGGACCGGGCCGGTGCCCTCGATCGCGATCACCGGCACCGCCAGGAAGGTGACCAGCGACCAGGCCATGCCGACCAGGCGGGCGGCGATCTGGCCGCCGATCCCACCCTGGTTCTCGAGCACGCCCATCAGCACGCTGATCGCGGTCGAGAGCGCCGCCCAGCCGCAGATCTGACTGAAGCGGCTGCGGGCGACGGCGAGGCCGTCGGCGACGGTCGCCTCCTGGCCGCGGAAGATCATGTCGGCGGCGGCCGCCAGGGCGACGCTGAAGTAGAAGCCGACGACGCTGAGGACGTAGATGCCGATCGCCAGCAGCGGGATCGCGCCGCCGAGCGAGTCCTGGTCGAGCAGGTAGAGGCCGGGGCCGAGGAAGACGATCGCCAGCAGCGTCGTGGCGACGGCGCCGTAGAGGGGGAAGCGGATCAGCTCGCGGTGTCCGTTCAGCAGCGCCCAGCTTTTCTTGGTCAGCGCCCAACCGCGTTTGATCCTGCTCATCGTCGCTCCTCTCCTCGTTTGGCCCGCCGTTTCAGCCGATCTCGGCCAGGCCCGGCACCCGCTTGGCCCCTCTTCCCTCGAAGTACTCCCATTCCTGCTCTCCGAGCTCGGTCGCGGGTGCGTCGGCGTAGACCCACTCGCGGAAGATCCGGTGCCAGTTGCGCTTGGCGCGCAGCTGGCCGAGCACGGCGACGACGCCGATTTCCATCCGCCGGCCCATCAGCTCCTCGGCCGGGATCGACTCGCGCCGCATCAGGTCGTAGTACTCCGAGCGCGGGTCGTTGGTCGACTCGATGATCTTCATCACCCGCTGCGGGGTGATCTCGATCTCGCGGTCCTCGACGTACCAGCCGCCGACCGCGCCCATGTGGTCCATCAGCCGCTGGGCGTCGAGCTTCGACGGCTTCTTGATGAAGCCGAGGTCGTGCAGGGCCTGGCGGAAGGCCTCGGGGTCGTCGCGCGAGGCGGCGTCGAAGGCGCGCTGCTCGAGCACGATCTGCTCGCGGTCGAGCTTCTTGGTCATGCCGAAGTCGAGGAAGGCGACCCGCCCGTCCTCCATCAGCAGGAAGTTGCCGGGGTGCGGGTCGGCGTTGAAGTGCTGGAGGTTGAACATCGAGCCGAGGCTGCCGCGGAAGACGATCTCGCCGAAGCGGCTGCGCTCCTCGTGCGGCAGCTCCTTGATCTGCTCGAAGCCCATCCCCTCGACGAACTCGGTCACCAGCACCCGGCGCCGCGAGAGCCTGGTGACTACTTCCGGCACGTAGATGAAGGGGTGGTCGCGGTAGGCGCGGGCGAAGCTGCGCTGGTTCTGAGCCTCGTACTCGTAGTCGAGCTCCTCCATCACCCGCTCGCGGATCTCGGCCGCGATCGCCTTCGCGTCGAGGCCCGGGGCGAGGGCGCGGGCGAGGCGCACGATCGTGCCGGCATTGCGGAGGTCGGCGTCGAGCGCCTCGGCGATCCCGGGGTACTGGACCTTGACCGCGACCCGGCGCCCGTCGAGCAGCTCGGCCCGGTGCACCTGGCCGATCGAGGCGGCGGCGAAGGCCTCGGTCTCGAACTCGGCGAAGAGCTCGGAGATGGGCTCGCCGTCGTACTCCTCCTCCAGCACCTTCTCGACCTTCTCCCACGGCATCGCCGGTGCGTCGGTGCGCAGTTTCGCCAGCTGCTCCTGGTAGATCTCGCGGTACTCCTCGGGGATGAACTCGGTGTCGATGAAGGAGGCGAACTGCCCCAGCTTCATCGCCGCGCCCTTCATCTGGCCGAGGGCGCCGACCATCTTCATCGCGGTCTCCAGGTGGCGTTGCTCCAGCCGCTCCTTGCCGGTCTCCTCCGAGCGGCCGACGTTGGCCGCCTTGGTGCCGGCGTAGCGGGCGCCCTGGACGCCGACGATCGAGCCCAGCTTGGCGGAGCGCCGGACCCTGCCCTTGGGGATCTTGGAGTCGTCGGCCACGGCCGAAGGTTGCCACACGTTCCGAAATCCTCCGGTTCTCTATTCTCTCCCGTCCGATGGCCAGCGCACGCTCAACCCTGAAGGTCGCCCCCCGCGCCGAGTTCGGCTCGCGCACCGCCCGCCGCCTGCGCGGCCAGGGCCTGGTGCCGGGGGTCGTCTACTCCGGCGGCTCGGAGGCCAGGGCCTTCCAGGTCTCCGAACGCGAGGTGCGCCATGTGATCGGCGAGGGCGCGGCCCTGTTCGACCTCGAGATCGAGGGCGGCAAAGCGGTCCCGGTCGTCGTCAAGGAGCAGCAGCTGCACCCGGTCCGCGGCAGCCTCCAGCACATCGACCTGCAGGAGGTGAAGCTCGACGAGGCGATCGAAGCCGAGGTCGCGATCGAGCTCGAGGGCGCCGACACGGCCCCCGGCGTCAAAGGCGGCGGCGTGCTCGAGCACGTCACCCGCGAGATCACCGTCGAAGCGCTGCCCACCGACATCCCCGATCGCCTCGTCGCCGACGTCTCGGCGATGGAGATCAACGACACCCTTCAGCTTTCCGCGGTACCGGCGCCCGAGGGCGTCACCTTCGTCGCCGACGACCTCGACGAGGTCACCATCGTCACCCTCTCGCCGCCGCGCGTCGAGGAAGAGCCCGAGCCCGAGGTCGAGGAGGAGACCGAGCTGGTCGGCGAGGCCGAGGGCGAGGAGGCCGAGGGCGAGGTCTCCGAGGGCGACTCGGGCGACTCCGAGGGCGAGTAGCCCCTGTCGCTGTTCCGCCGCCGCGAGCGCGGCGAGCAGGGCGAGCGCATCCTCATCGTCGGCCTTGGCAACCCCGGGGCCGAGTACGCCGGCACCCGCCACAACATCGGCTTCGGTGTCGCCGCCGAGCTGGCCGAGCGCTGGGACCTGGGCCGCCCGCGCGACAAGTTCAACGGCAAGCTGGCCGAAGGCCGGGCTGGAGCGGGCGGCCCCCGGGTGGCGATCCTGCAGCCGCTCACCTTCATGAACGAATCCGGCAGCTCGGCCGGGCCGGCGCGCGGCTCGCTGAAGGTGCCGCTGGAGCGGACGATCGTCCTCCACGACGAGATCGACCTCCCGTTCGGCGAGATCCAGCCCCGTCTCGGCGGCGGCCTCGCCGGCCACAACGGGCTCAAGAGCCTCAAACGCGGCTTCGGCGACGCCGAGTTCTGGCGGCTGCGGATCGGCGTCGGCCGCCCCGACTCGACCGACCCGGAGATCGTCTCCGCCTACGTGCTCGGCCGCTTCCGCGAGCCCAAGGCCGAGGTCGAGGCGCTGATCGCCGACGCCGCCACGGAGGCCGAGCGCCTCGTCGAGCAGCTAAGTTCCGCCCCATGAACCGGCCCCCCAGCCGAACTGCATCAAATTTCCGGGCCAGGAGACCGGAAATCTGATGCAGTTGACGAGTTACTCCGTCGACGAGCGCGGCATCGCCCTGCTGCGGCTCGACCGGCCGAAGTCGCGCAACGCGATCAACACCCAGATGCTGCTGGAGCTGCTCGAGCACCTGGCGGTGGCGCGCGGCGACGAGGCGGTGCGGGTGCTGACGATCAGCTCCGCCGATCACCTCGGCCTCTCGGCCGGCGCCGACGTCCGCGAGGAGATGGACGCCGAGGGGAAGGTGCGCCGGATGCAGCTCTTCGCCGACCTCTACGACGCGATCGTCGCCTTCCCGAAGCCGACCGTCGCCGTCTGCCACGGCGACGTCGTCGGCGGCGGCGCCGAGATCGCGATCGCCTGCGACATGCGGGTCGGCGGCGCCAACCTGCGGATGCGCTTTCCGGGCGCGGCGCTGGGCGTCCCGGTCGGCCCCGCCCGCCTGGTCACCCTCTGCGGCCTCGCCGCCGCCAAGTACCTGCTGCTCTCCTCGCGCACGGTCGGCGCCGACGAGGCGCTGCGCCTGGGCCTCGTCAATCGCGTCGCCCCTGCCGCCGCGACCGAGGAGTCGGCGCTGGAGCTGGCCGCCTCCGTCGCCGCCCACCCTCCCGAGGCGGTCGCCCAGCTGAAGCGGATGCTGCACGAGTGGGACGACGTCGTCGGCCGCTCGGCGACCGAGGGCGTCGGCCAGGTCGAGTGGGCCCGCACCGGCCCCGGCCTACCGAGCCCTGACTGACCGCCGACGGGCCGATATGTCGTCCTATGCCCGACTTTTCGGCCCATCGGCCTAGATTGGGGTTATGAGTTTGAGAGCGTTAGTGGAGATTGCTGTGGAGAGCGAGCGGGTGCGTGGGCTCGCCGGGCGGGTGCGCGAGGCGGCCGGGGGAGGGGAGGCGGTGTCGGTGCGGGCCTCCTCGATGCTGCGGCCGCTGCTACTGGCGGCGCTGCTGGAGGACGACCGCGGCCTCGCCGGCCGGCCGGCGCTGCTGGTCAGCGCCGACGACCGCTCCGCCCGCGACCTCGCCGCCGACCTGCGCGCCTACCTGGCGCCGCGCCGGGTCCGCTTCTATCCCTCGCGCGGCACCGGCTACGCCTCCCACGTGACGCCGCCGCCGCACCTGGTCGGGCTGCGGATCGACGCCCTCGACGCGCTCGGGCGCGAAGCCGACGCGGTCGTCGTCGCCAGCGCCACGGCGCTCGCCGAGGCGGTCCCCGACGCCTCCCTGCGCCCGGCCGGCTTCACCATCGCCAAGGGCGAGGAGATCGAGCTGGGCGCCGTCGCCGCCGACCTCGTCGCCGCCGGCTACGAACGGGTCGAGCAGGTCGAGGAGCGCGGCCAGTTCGCCGTCCGCGGCGGCATCCTCGACGTCTACCCGGCGACCGAGGAGCGGGCGGTGCGGATCGAGCTGTTCGGCGACGAGGTCGAGTCGATGCGCTGGTTCTCGACCTTCACCCAGCGCTCGCTCGGCGATGCCGAGCGAGTCGAGCTGGCGCCGGCGGCTGAGCTCGACGCCGAGCACCGCGAAGTTGCCGAGCTGGCGGCGATGGCCGCCGAGGAGGAGGGCAACGAGTCCCCCAACCTGGCCGAAGCGCTGCCGCTGGAGCATTTCCGCGCGCCGCTGGAGTTCGTCCCCGAGGCCGCCGCCGTGGTCCTCGTCGGCTCCGAGGAGATCGAGCCGGCGCTGCGCGACCACTGGGAGGACGTGACGACGGCGATGCACGCCGACGACGCCCAGCACCTCTACGTCGACGTCGCCGAGCCGCTGCAGGCGCGCGCCGCCCTGTCGCTGACGGCAGCCGGCGAGGACGACGAGGACGCCTTCCGCGCCGCCCGCGCCGAGTCCCCCGCCCGCAGCATCAAGGAGGCCGAGGGCGAGCTGGAGAAACTGGTCCGCTCCGG
>Ga0070691_10000847_pt1 | contig 12358 bp, 18 predicted proteins | sample KBSK1101metaG_FD_64673 | JGI IMG/M metagenome (GOLD analysis project Ga0070691, IMG submission 64673) | Corn, switchgrass and miscanthus rhizosphere microbial communities from Kellogg Biological Station, Michigan, USA - KBS K1-10-1 metaG | ecosystem: Host-associated > Plants > Roots >... | reverse complement strand
GTAGTTCGTCGAGCAGTGTAAGAGCCGACGCGCCAAGCGGGCGCAGACTACGACCTGTCTTGGTGTTGCTGAGTGTGGCGAACTGTCGGTCGAAGTCCACATCAACCCATTTGAGCGAGAGCACTTCGCCCTCGCGCCAGCCGCTCAGCAGAAGAAAGCGAATAACGGCGATGGCCGAAGCATTTGCCGGAATCGGCGTGTCGGCTTTCTTCGGGCGATGCTTTGCCGTCGCAGGACTCTTCGGTTTCATCCGATGCGCCGGAGCGGGTGGGAGGCCCACGGTCTCCGCGGTTTCTAACGCCGTCCGAAGATTCTGGAACTCCGCGTCGGACAAGTACCGCTCTTTCGCGACCTCGTTGTACGGTCGAACATGCGAACAGGGATTGGAATGCCTTGGGCGCACTTCTGTTCGCTCCGCCCAGGTGCAAAAAGTCGACAAGCGCGCCAGGGCTCGGTTAGCAGCGTATTGTCGCTTTCTCATCGATGCGTGAAGTGCGATTACTTGCTTGGTCGTAAGGTCTGCCACACGGCAAGAACCCAGTTTTGGAGTGATGTCGTGCTTGAAAATGCGCTCATATTCGTCCACCGTGGCCGACTTGCAGCGCGCACGACAATAGTCGAGAAATGCCGGGACGAGACTTTCGAGGGTTGGAGCCCCGAGTCGCTCACGATGTGCGTCGTGCCGAGCCTCCAGCTCTGACGCCGGATCTGCCCCGGCCGCGACATCGCCTAGTAGTTTCTTGGCCCGATCGCGGGCATGTTCGACCGTGAACAAACCGTAGTTGCCGATGGTGAGTTGCTTGCTGCGACCGCCCACCCGATACTGGATAACGAAGGCCTTGTGGCCTGCTGGCGTCACTCGGCAGCCGAACCCCGGAAGCGTCGCGTCCCAGACGATCTCGCGAGTCTGGGCCGGACGACTGAGAGCGTCGACGACTCGTTTCGTGAGCTTCGCTCGCATCGAGTTACTCCCTCCGCACAGAGCTGCAGCGCGACGGCGGTGTCAGCGCTGTGTCAGCAGTAGGAGAGAATATCGGGATATGAACGGGAATGTCAATATCATTCTTTACTCTCAGTGTGAGAGTGAGAGGAATGCTGGGGAATCTCTGGTGGTAAGCAATCCACTGCTTCGGGAGCAGGAGGTCGGAGGTTCAAATCCTCTCGCCCCGACTGACAAAAAGCCTCCGCGTTGCGGGGGCTTTTGTTTTGCCGGGCGCTGCGTTGGCAGCACGCGCGATGGCCGGGCGCGCTCGCGTCGTTTCGATGATATCCGCGTGATTTCGCAGGCGCGGAAAGGCCGTTTGCGCCTTACAATCGCAGGGTGCGACGGGAGTCAGGGTGGGATCCCCTCCCGGCACTTGCAGATCTGTATGGAACATACAGATTTATGCAGATGAGAACGACACTCAACCTCGATGACGACCTCATGTATCGCGCCATTCGCCTCTCCGGCATTGCGGAGAAAACGGCCGTGATTCACGCCGGACTCGAAGCCCTCATCGCGCGCGAGTCTGCGCGCCGTCTCGCGCGGCTCGGCGGATCGATGCCGGATCTCGAACTGCCGCCGCGCCGGCGTCCCGCTGCGCCCTCCGCACGAAAGCCACGTGGTTCTCGCTGACACGTCGGTCTGGGTGCACCACTTTCGGCACGGCAGCGACCGGCTCGGCGTACTGCTCGACGCCGGGTCGGTCGCAATCCATCCGTTCGTGCTCGGCGAACTCGCATGCGGGACGCTGGCGCGGCGCAGCGAAACCCTCAGCAGTCTTCGCGCGCTCCCGCACGTCGACGTCGCGGACGACGACGAAGTCATGCGCCTCCTGGAGTCGTCGCGCCTGTGGGGAAGAGGCCTCGGATGGATCGACGTCCACTTGCTCGCGGCTGCGAAGCTCGGCGGTGCGGTGCTCTGGACGCTCGACACGGCCCTCGCCCGGGCCGCAGCGGCCAGTGCTTGACGAAAGTACCGTCCGACCACTGCCCCATCTCTTCGCCGCGCTGGACACGCGGTCCGGCGGCGTCTTGGGTGCGTGCTATCCGCGCCATCGCGCGGTCGAGTTCCGAAAGTTCCTCGACCGGATCGACGCCACGGTGCCGCCGGACCTCGACGTGCATCTCATCCTCGACAACGCGAGCACGCACAAGACGCCGCTCATCAAGCGGTGGATCGCGAAGCGGCCGCGCTATCACCTGCACTTTACGCCCACGAGCAGCTCCTGGCTAAACATGGTCGAACGGTTCTTCAGCGCGCTCACGACTCAGCAACTGCAGCGGGGCGCGGATCGCAGCGTCAAAGCGCTCCACACGCGCATCTACCGCTATCTCGCGCAGCACAACCAGCATCCCAAACCGTTCGTCTGGACCAAGACCGCCGACGAGATCCTCGCCAGCGTCGCCCGCTTCTGTCAGCGGACTTCGAATTCAGGACACTAGAACGGGAGAGACAAGTTTCGGGTAATCTGCCAGTGGCCGCTCGAATCTGCCGCCCATACGGCCAAGTATCTCCCTTTGAACTCCGTGGGCTCGGAATGGCCGCGCACCAGGTGCAGCGCGACGTGGCCCCACTCGTAGATCAGCGATCCCACCGCCATGACTCCATCCTGCTTGATCGTGCCATCGACCGCGTGACCACCCGACACGAATCGGTTGCGCATCATCTGCTCGATCGCAGCACGCCCGCGGACCGATTCACCCGTCGAGGTCACGAACACGGCGTCGTCCTGAAATGGCGCCGCGACCGCGCGCGCATCAGCGCGCTTCATGGCATTCAGCCATTCGGCGTTGGCTTCGTCAATCGCGCGGCGTGCAGGCGCCGGTATTCCACTGACCGGCGCCTGCGCTGCCGCTTTGACCCCAGCGGTTGATAGAACGAGGAAGGCCACTGCGCTCATAATGGATTTTGTCACGGACTCTCCTTGGCGAAACTGCTGTCGCGTGCTCTCGCGTGTACTCATCGGCGTCCCCGAAGCTAGTGAAATAGCGCTCGCTCCAGACGAGCGATGTCTCCATCGAGAACGCCCATATAAACAACTCCTCCAGGCCCAAACCCCGCGATGACCCGGCCCGGTGGAATCTGGACGCGCTCGACGAGCACTCCGGTCTTGTTCATCACGTCACAAAGAGCGCCGCGAATTGCGACGTGCCGCAACGCCGTGGTGATGCCTTGGAAGTCCACGGACGCTATCTTGCCGGTATGGGAACTTTTCGCACGGACCTCGAGGTTCAAAACCCCGCCGCGCCAGCGCGACGACTCACCGTTCGCGACGCGCTCGTCGAGTCCGGCTCGGAGTTGACGTGGATTCCGGCGCGCGAACTCGAGGACCTCGGCGTTGAGCGCGCCAAGCGCCTCCGATTTCGCCTCGCCGACAGTCGGGTATTGGAACGCTGGGTTGGCGTCGCCGTCATTCACGCCGCCGGAACCTGGACCGGCGACGACGTGGTCTTTGCCGAACCGGGCGACTCCGTCCTCCTCGGCGCGCGCACGCTCGAAGGCCTCAACGTTCGAGTCGACCCGCTGCGCAAGGAACTGATCGACGCGGGACCGGCCCCGGCCGCAGCCGCCTGATCGAGTTCGCGTGTGATTCATCGCGGCAATCGGGGGTATGGCTATCACACGATACCTCTAACGCGAGACTCTCGATGAAACGGACATCTGTTCTCATTGTTGTTTTCGCCATCGCCTGTGCCACCAACTCGCAGCGCTCGGTCACGCGAGGCTACGCGGGTGCCGCGGTTGACGGCGTGGCCCGCCTCCGCGCCGCGACGAAATCCTTCACGGTGCTCGACAGCGCGGTCGCCGCAGGCTACAAGCGCGACGTGAAGGATTGCATCGTGCACGAGCACCACGGCGCGATGGGATACCACCATCTCAACGCCAAGTACGCCGACGGCACGCTCGTGCCGGAGCACCCGCAGTTTCTGCTCTACGAGCGTCTCGCGAACGGAACGTATCGGCTGAACGGCGCCGAGTTCTTCGTGCCCTACCGGTTCTGGCCGCGCGACTCGACGCCGCCGGTATTCATGGGCCAGCAGCTGCTGCGCGAGGACGCGTTCAAGTACTGGTACTTGCACGTCTGGGCGTGGACCGCAAATCCCGACGGGCTGTTCGCGGACTTCAATCCGAGCGTCTCGTGCCTGCCGGGCACGGCGAAGGTCTATACGCGCACCGTGCTGCCATGATCGGTCCAGCGCTGGCGCGACGCGCAGACCAGGTACCCCACGCCCTACCTGGGGCACGCGCGCGCCAGCGAGGACGAACCGATCAGTGCTTGGTCGCCATCACCAGCGTCCCATCCGACCACTGGCCCACCGGAACATTGAACTCGATCACCGGCGCCGGATCCCATGACACAAAATCGGGCGTGTCCTGAAACACACCGTTGCGCGGCAGCTCGAACATGATGTGCGCCAGGTTGTGGCTGCCCTGATCGGTCAGGTACGCCTCCCGCGACATCATGTAGACCATGGACCCGGTCTCGGGCACGCCGAGCTCCTTCTTCGCAACGGCGGCCTTGACCGCGTTGAAGATCTGCTCCTTGGTGGCGCCGGCGAGCGCCATCCCGGCCTCCTTCATCGCGTACGGCCACAGTGACCGCGCCGCCGGCGGGTTGAAACACACAGGGCTCCGGTTCTTCGGATTCCAGAACTCCGGATTGTTCAGCGGCCCGGCGAATGCCCTGCCCACTGCGCAGACAAATCCGTTTTTCCCCTTCACCGCAACCTCGAAATTCTTCTGGCCCATCACCATGATCTCGGCGTCGCGCGAAATGGACGCGGGCGCCGCGGTGCGCGCCAGCGCAATCTCCGCGTCGCGGTCCATGCGGTATTCCGCGATCGGAGCCATGGCGGGATACGGCGAGTCCGCGTCCCCGGAATGTGCGTGCTGCGCCTGCATCGGCGCGGCAGCGCCGAGCGTCGCCACCAGTGCGATGGTTAGTCCTGTCGTTCCCGCCATAGCCCCGATCATTGATCGTCTCCAGTTGGTGTGAGCGTCCGGAAGTGGGTGCCGCCGGCGGCAGAAACGGTTGGAATGGCGCATTCCAACCCTTGCCCCCTTGAACGCGACTCATTGGCAACTCCAACGCCAACTGGTGTTTCAATGCGTGCCTGGCTCTTTGCGTCACTGTTGGTCCCGACCGCGGTCGCGGCCCAGCAGGATTCACCGCCGACCGCCCCGGCGAACCTTTCGCGGGCCGACGAGATACGCTACGCGCGGAGCGCCGCGCCGGCGGACATCTCGAAAGACGCGAAGGTGCTCGTGCTGGAGAACGGGCGCTACGTCGTCGGCGAGCAGGGCACGTCGAACGTCGTGTGCGAGGTCGCGCGGAACACGGCGACGTCGTTCGAGCCGCAGTGCGGCGACAGCGAGGCGGACACGACGATTCTCGCGATCTTTCGATTTCGGACAGAAGAGCGGATAGCGGGCAAGACGCCGGACGAGATCAGGTCCGACGTCGCGAACGGGATCGCCACGGGGCGGTTCCGCTCGCCGCAGCGGCCCGCGCTGGTGTATATGGAATCGTCGTCGCAGGTTCTCACTGACGCGGCCGGAAACAATCGCTCGCATTTCATGCCGCACCTCATGATCTTCTATCCCGGAATGAAAAACAGCGCGATGGGAATCGTCGGGTCGAAAAGTGCGGACGTGCCGGGCGTCGTGCTGGAGGGGACGCCGATGTCCGGGCTGATCGTCGTCACGCGCGACTGGGTGGATCCGATCAAGAATCAGTGACGGACGACCTCGCGCTCGTCGAGCGATTTCTTCGCGGGCGCGGCGAAGCCGCCTTTCGCGCGCTGTATCGCGCGCACACGCCGGCGCTGTTCGCGCTGGCGTGGCGCCTCACGGGCGGTGACCGCGGCGAAGCCGAGGACCTCGTGCAGGAGACGTGGGTTCGCGCGCTGACGGCGCTGCGCAACTTTCGCGCGCAGTCGGCGCTGCGCTCCTGGCTGTGCGGGGTCCTGGTGAATGTCCGCCGCGGGCGTATCCGCTCGGAGTGGCGCATCGTGGACGCACCGGACATCGAGCCGCTCACGGAGCCCGCCGGCCACGACGACGCGATCGATCTCGAGCGCGCGATTGCCGCGCTCCCCGACGGCGCGCGCGACGTATACGTGCTCCACGACGTGCACGGGTACACACACCGGGAAATCGCCGACCTGATGGGCATCGTCGAGGGCACGTCGAAGAGCCAGCTCAATCGCGCGCGGTCCCTGCTCCGGAGCTCGCTCCCATGACGAATCTTCCGCTCGAAATGCAGCCGGATTCGGCGCTGGAAGAGCGCGTCACGTCGGTGCTCGTCGCCGCGGGGCTCGTGCGGCGCCGTCGCGTGTGGCCCGTGTGGGCCGCAGCGGCCGCGGCGGTGGTCGTGCTGCTGGTTGGCATAACGAAGTTCCGCCCGAAGCACGCGCTGGTGCCGGGCAACACGTACGCCGTGCTGCTGTATGAGGACCCGGCCTACAAGCCCTCGCCGCCACAGGTCGGCAATGTTCGTGTCCAAGTGCTCTCGCGGTGGGCGGACAGCCTCAACGCGGCCGGAAAGTACATTAGCGCCGGCCGGCTGACCGGGCCGGGCCCGCTCGGCGGACTGTTCATGGTGCGTGCGACCGACGACGCCGACGCGGCGCGGATTGCGGCATCGTGCCCGTTCAGGCAGTGGGGCGGGCATGTGGAGGTCAAGCGGTACGACCGGTGAGGACCGCACAAACCGTTTCGCTGGCTGACTTGTCGGATAGGGTATAGGCTGTCTCTATCCTATCACACCCGCTTGGTGAAGGGTGCGCGTTAGCCGCGTGACTTACGGCGTTTCTCGAGGTCGCCGACCCGCGATCGACAGGACGCCCGTCAGGATGACCCCGGTGATCACGTGCATGACGATCATCGTGATTCCGGTTGCGGTCGAGGCGGCGGGCACCCCGGGCATCGCACCGGCCATTGCCTGGAGCGGACCGCCGAGTGAGAACAGCGTGATCACGGCTGCTGCGCCCTGAAAGAGCGGAATTGCTCGGCGCGTCACATGCAACAACACCGCGAGCCCGGCACCGGCAAGCAGGGCGCCAAGGCTCGCCGCGACGACGATCGAGAAGGCATTGAGCATCGGGAAGCCGTTCGGCACTTGCCACGCGAATGCAGCGATCGCGTAGATCAGCAGATCAGCCAGCACAGCGCACAGGGCCGCCTGTCCGGCCGCGGTGGGAAGGCGATTCGCGATCCATCTGCGTCCCGACGGCAACGGCATGGCGGAAACGTCTCCAAGCACAATGGGATCCTGCGGACGTACGGTACTCATAGCAGATACTCCTGTTGGGAAGACACCAAGGCCGAACACAACCGCGCCAACGTTCGCAAGTCACCGTCCTTCAAAGGCTTTGCAATCGCCTCCATCAACCGATCGATCTGCGGATCGAGTGTCTCGAGAAGCACGAGTCCCTTCTTGGTAATCCTCGCGACCGACTGCCGCGAATCCTCCGGTCCGCGCTCGCGCCGCACGAACCCCACGCGTTCGAGGCGGTCGAGCAGTCGCGTCACGTCAGGCGAGCGTCGGACGAGTCGACGCGCGATCTCGCTTCGCGCATGTCCGCTCGGATGCGCACCACGGAGGATGCGCAGCACGTTGTATTGATCGCCGGTAACACCGTGGTCGGCGCAGATCGCGCCGCTGGCCTGCACGAAATGGTCCGCGGCGACCATCACGCTCACGAGGGCCTCGGCCGCCGCGCTGCGAAACCGGCGTTGCTGGAGACGCGAGTGAAGGTTCATCTTCCAATTACGTGTTGGCAACACGTATTGTCAAGCCCTGCTCCGCGCGCGAGCGCTGTCTTGCCGTGAGCATGACGCGTTTCTCGACCTTCCTCGCATCGGTGTTTGCGGCGATTGCCATCACTCTCGGCATGATCGGCATTTACAGCGTGCTAGCGTACATCGCGGGGCAACGGAGGCGTGAGGTCGCAATCCGAATTGCGCTGGGAGCGCGTCGATCCGTAATAGTCGGTGACGTGATTCGGCATGCTCTCATTCTGGCGGCCGTCGGTGTCGCCCTTGGGTCAGCCGGAGCGTGGTGGATGGCCCGCGCGTTCGCAGGACTCTTTGCCGGCGTCGATCCGCACGACCCCGGAGTGTTCGTAGGCGCATCTGTTGTATTTGCGGTCGTCGCGCTGGTTGCTGCGGCCATGCCGGCGTTTCGTTCGGCGAGCATAAATCCAGTTTCGGTGTTATGATCGAGACCATGCTCTCGCGGTTGGCCGACGCTCGCCTCGCCTCCGTGCTCTGCCTCGCGCTCGCCGCGTGCAGTGGCCCTGCACCCGACCGGCTCGTCGTCGACGCGGATACTCTCACGATCAATGGCCCGCGCGCGGTCGCAGCGCCAATTCACGGCGTGACGACCGACGGCCGTACGGCCTCACGCACGCGCATTCAGTGGAGCGGTGCGTCTCGCGTGGTTCGCGTCTCCCGCACGGGCGACATCACCTGTCAGCACAAGGGCGACGCCGTGATCACCGCTTCGCGAGGTTCGACCTCGGCGCGCGTCGTGGTGCTGTGCCGCCCGATTGCAACCTTCGGATTCGCAAGCGGGTTTCCGATGCGCATGTACGTTGGCGGCCCGCCTCAGGGGTTCGTGATACAAGCGTTCGATAGCGAGAGCGCTCCCGTCCGCCTCACACATGCCAGCGCTCTCATCGAGGATAGTGCCGTCGCACAGGTCGATAGCGGCCTGCTGCGCGGGACCTCGCTCGGCATGACGCGATTGAGCCTCGACTTCGACGGCATTCATTGGAGCCGGTCGGTCGAGGTCGATGAGAAAATCGCATACGACACGCTGCGCTTCGTCGGCGGCCAAATGAAGACTTACCGGGTCGCGCCGGACGGCTGGTACGAAATCCAGCTCTATCGCGCGGATTCGGCGGACCACGGACCGGGACTCGAAGTGGGCTCGTACGACGCGAACTGTGCGCGCGCTCTCACGGGCGGTTTTCACTATTACTGTATCGCTCGCACGGGAACTGCGATCGTCGTACAGAACACGCTCCCACACGGCGCACGTTCGGACCGGGTCGGAATACTCACGATCTTCCGCAAACCGCGCGAACGCCAAACTGGTGTTGCCGGCAGGTGACGCACACGGGCCTGTAGGACCCGAAGCTATTTTGCCGTCGGCCCGCGAAACGCTAGATTCTCCGGCGTATGACCTCAACGACCGCGGTGGAACTGTTCGTCCCTGAAATGCTGCGCCAATACTGCGGCAAGGCACGCACGCTCGATGTCTCCGGGCAGACCGTGCAGGCCGTACTCGACGAGATCGAACGCGACTACCCCGCCCTCTACGTCAACATCTGCGATGAAACCGGCGCGGTTCGGCGCCACATCAATATCTTCGTCAACGACGATCACATGCGTGATCTCCACGGACTGAATACCGCCGTCGCCGCCGGCGATGCGGTCACCATCCTACCTGCCGTCTCAGGAGGCTGACATGCCGGACCGCGTGATCCTCACGATCGGAACCCGCAAAGGATTGTTCGTCGCCGAGTCGGCCAAGGCGCGCGGCAAGTTCACGCTGCGCGGGCCGTTCGCGACCGGGGTGGCTGTGTACGCCAGCCTGATCGACACGCGCGGCACGCCGCGCATTTACGCGTCGAGCTGCAACCCGTTCTTCGGCATGAAGGTGCTCCGCTCCAACGACCTCGGGAAGTCGTTCAAGGAAACCAAGTCCGCGCCAGCGTTCCCGAAGGACGACGGCCGCGCGCTCGCGAACATCTGGTCGCTCGAGCCGGGCGCGGCGAAAAACGAGATCTGGTGCGGCGTCGAGCCCGCGTCGCTCTTCAGGAGCCGCGACGGCGGCGACTCGTGGGAGATGATCGGCGGCATCAGCAATCACGAGCACTCGCGCAAATGGCAGCCGGGAGCCGGCGGCCTCTGCCTGCACACGATTCTCCGCGACGGAAACCGCATGCACCTCGGCATCTCGACTGGCGGGCACTACATGAGCGAGGACGGCGGCGAGACATTCAAGGCATCGAACACCGGCATCGGTGCGGGGTTCTCACCGGACCCCTATCCGGAGTTCGGCCAGTGCGTGCACAAGATCGTCGGACACAAGGACGCGCCCGGCCGGCTGTACATCCAGAACCACGGGGGCTGGGGCGAGTGGGACGGCCCAGGAGGGCGCCGGCCCGACATCGGCGTGCTGCGCAGTGACGACTACGGCAAGACGTGGCGGTCGATCGCGAAGGGACTCCCGTCGGACTTCGGCTTCCCGATGGTGGTGCATCCGCACAATCCCGACACGGTGTACGTGATGCCGCTCAAGCCGCAGACGCGCACCTGCCCCGACGGTGCGCCCGCCGTGTGGCGCAGTGAGAATGGCGGCGGGTCGTGGAAGCGTCTCGCGAAGGGAATGCCAAAGAAAGAGAGCTTCTTCACGATCCAGCGCGACGCGATGGACATCGACGAGCTGAAATCGCCGGCGCTGTACTTCGGCACGACAACCGGGCAGCTGTGGATCGGGCACGACGGCGGAGAAGAGTGGGAGTGCCTGTTCGACGCGCTCCCGCCGATTCACAACGTGAAGGTGGCGGTGGTGTAGTCTCCGGCGGCTACGGCTGCTTTCCGATTGCCTGCAGGCGCCCCTTGGCCTCGAGGTTAGCCGGGTCGCGCCGCACGGCCTCGCGGAACGCCGCCTCCGCCGCGGCCGTGTCCGCTTTCATCAGGTTGATGTTCCCGCGAAAGACGTACATCCCCGAAGAACCCGGGAAGAGCTCTTCGTTCAGCTTCAGCATCGCGAACGCCTCGTCGAACTTCTTCGCGGAGCCCAGGCGGAACGCCGCTGTGTTGAGCGAGCCCTCACCGAAGTCGTAGGCATCGCGGCCGTAGTAGCGCTCCCGCAAAGCACGGTAGGTGCGCACGGCTGAGTCAGCCCCGGCCGCAGTCGCCGTTTCCGCGATGAGGTTCGCGAGAGGAACGGGGCGGCTCGCGCCGCGATGACACGTATTGCATGTCACCTGCAGGCCTGGGTTCGTCCGGCCCGGGAGCGAGTCGAGCCGCCGGTTGACCTCCGCCACCATCAGCATCATTTCGCGCGCGACAACCTTCGTACGTTTGGTATCGCTCACGAAATCGAACTGCGCAAGCGGCTGCCCCTCCTCGCCAACGTGGCAGTACTGGCAGCGCACACCGAGGTAAGAGGTGAAGTTGCGCATCGTGCCGATCACGTTGATCACCGGCGTCGTACGCGCAATCACCCGGGTGTTCACGAGCGAGTCGGGGGGAAACTTGTGCGGAGCTTGCGCGCCACACGGCAAGGAGACGAACAACACGGCCAGCACTGGAACAACGCGACGCATGGTGGAGCCCCCGCTGAAAGTGGACAGCTCTTATCCCGCCGATCCTCCATCGGTCGCGGCCTGCACCGCCCTCCTGAAATCGAATGGCGCCTGAATCCCGGTGAACGGCTCCCTGGTCCCCCCGCTCCCCGTGATCACGATCTCGCCATAGCCGAATACCTTGCCCATGAGCCCCTGCGTCACAGTAATCCCTTCGACCTTGCCCAGCAGGAGCTCCACTGACCGCGACTGCATCACGCCGACTTTCACGATCACGCGCTTGTTCGTGACGGCATACTCGCACGAACGCCGCCTGACGAACGCCGCGCCAACCAACACGGCGATCACGAGCGCCGGCGCGGCCGCCAGCGGCTTGTGTTCGCCCCGAAGCGCGAGCACGAGCAGCGGGACGCACACCAGGGCGCTGATGACCACGGGCCAGACGTACACCTTCCAGTGCAGCGTGGTCTTGTAGATGACCGTCTCGTTCGGAAGAAGGTGATTGTCTACGTAGCTCATGTGGGAGATGCCGAGGGGGAACGGTCCACGCCGCGGTCGGTGCTCGCGCTGACGAACTTCGCGCGCGTCATGCGCGAGAACAACGAAAGCCGGCGGTCAAACACAAAGCGCACCATCAACGCCGTCCACGACCGGTGCGATTGCAACGTGTCGTAGAACTCGGGGGCTTCGCGCCGGATATCGGGCAGATGCTGCCACGGCACCGACGGCAGGTCGTGATGCTCGTTGTGGTGGCCGACGTTCATCGCAATTGCGTTCAGCGGACCGTAATAGCTGTACGTCTCCTGGAGGCCGTCGGTCAGGTAGTGCTCCTGGATCCAGCGCGCGCCGAGCGGATGCAGCCCGATCGAGAAAAACAGCGACGCAGCGAGATACACGAACGCCTTCGGGCCGAGCACGTACCACACGGCGGCGTTGAACGCGATCTGCACGATCCAGTTCGTCACGACCCACGCGTCGAAGAACTTGATCTCGCGCAGATGGAACGTGCGCGCGATCTGAAAGAGCGGGAAGAGGAGCATCCACGCGG
>Ga0070691_10000843_pt1 | contig 12380 bp, 7 predicted proteins | sample KBSK1101metaG_FD_64673 | JGI IMG/M metagenome (GOLD analysis project Ga0070691, IMG submission 64673) | Corn, switchgrass and miscanthus rhizosphere microbial communities from Kellogg Biological Station, Michigan, USA - KBS K1-10-1 metaG | ecosystem: Host-associated > Plants > Roots >... | reverse complement strand
CACTGCTGACCAAGGAGACGATCCGCGAGCGGTTCGAGGCGCTCTGCTCGGCCGACCTGCCCAGCCGCAGCACCTACGAGCAGACCTCCGGCGGCTCGACCGGGGAGCCGGTGCGGCTGATCCAGGATATGGGCTTCCGCGACCACGACAATGCCGTCCAGCTGCTGATGTCCTCCTGGACCGGTTGGCGCCCGGGGGATCCCGAGATCGTGATCACCGGCTCAGAGCGGGACATCCTCGAGAGCAGCATCGGCTTTCGCGCGAACGTCGCCAACCGTCTGATGCGCCGCCGCTTCTTCAACGCCTTCCGGATGGCCTCCGAGACGATGCGCGAATGCCTCGAGCGCATCGACGCGCAGCGTCCGAAGGTAATCCGCGGATATGCCCAGTCCCTCGACGACCTCGCCCACTTCGCGGAGCGCGAATCGATCGAGATCTCGCCCCAGAACGCGATCATCAGCACGGCGGGAACGCTCTACCCGTTCATGCGCGAGCGGATCGAGACCAGGTTCGGCTGCCGGGTGTTCGACCAGTACGGCTCGCGCGAGGTCTCCGGGATCGCCGGCGAGTGCGGGCACGGTGCCGGCCTCCACGTCTTCCCCTGGATGAACTACGTGGAGATCGTCGACGAGGAGGGGAACCCGCTGCCGGCCGGCAGCGAGGGCCGGGTGATCGTCACCTCGCTCTGCAACTTCGCGATGCCGATGATCCGCTACGAGATCGGCGACAGGGCGACGCTGGTGCCCGACGACGCCCCGGATTGCCCCTGCGGCCGGCGGGGACAGCGCATCGCCGAGGTCGCGGGGCGCACCGTCGACACCTTCGAGGCGCTCGACGGCACCCTGGTCAACGGCGAGTACTTCACCCACCTGCTCTACTTCCGCGATTCGGTCAAGCGGTTCCAGGTGGTCCAGCGGGGACCGGCGCTCGTCGTCTACCGGATCGTCGCCTCGGCGCCGCTGGCGGAGGCGGAGCGCAGCGCGATCGAACGGGACACCAGGGCGGCGATGGGCGCCGGCTGCGAGGTGGAGTTCGAGCTCGTCGACGACATCCTCCCGAGCGGATCCGGCAAGCACCGTTACACGATTCGCGAATGCTGACGCCGGCTCCGGGGCCTGGTCTGCTGGTCCTCTGCTACCACGCGATCAGCAGCAGCTGGTCGAGCCCCCTTGCGGTGCATCCGGACGCGCTGCGCGATCAGCTTCGCTTTCTGCTGCGGCGAGGCTGGAACGCGAAGACGCTCGCCGGCGCGGTCGCCGAGCCGACGCGGCGAACCCTCGTCGTCACTTTCGACGACGCCTACCGCTCGGTGCTCGCCGAGGGACTGCCGGTGCTCGAAAAGCTGGGCGTGCCGGCCTCGCTCTTCGTGCCAACCGATCTCGTCGACGACGAAGGCCTGATGACGGACCTGATCCGCATCCCCGACGACTGGATCGGCGAGGAGGAGGACATGCGGGGGATGTCCTGGGACGAGGTGCGGAAGCTGGCGGCCAGAGGCTGGGAGATCGGCTCCCACACCTGCTCGCATCCCGACCTGACCTCGCTGCCCGAGGAGGAGGCCCGGGCCGAGCTGGAGAGGTCTCGCGCCATCTGCGAGGAGAGGCTGCAGGAATCGTGCGCTTCGCTCGCCTACCCGTTCGGCTTCCACGACGAGGCGACGAAGCGTCTCGCGCGCGAGGCCGGCTACGGGCAGGCCGCGACGCTGGAGCTGCGCCTGCTCACGCCGCTGCACGGCCGCGATCTGATGGATGTCCCGCGCGAGGGCATCTATCCGACCACGCACTTCCCGAAATTCCTCGTCAACACCTCCGTCTTCGTCCGCCGCGCCCGCTTCTCGAGGCGGTTCGCGGCAGCGGCGCGATCCCTGCCCTGAAGCCGCCGGGGCTGCAACGGGCCTGGCAACGCGGGTAGAACGTCCGTCCAGGGGGGTACCCCCCTTTCTCTCGCCGTAGGGCCTCCCCGCCGATCAGCGGGGTATGTCGCACCCGAACTGGAAAGCCCGCGCCGCCACCATCCTGATCGCCGCCACCGCGTTTCTCGGCTCGACCGCCGGAACCGGCGAGGCGCTCGCCCAGCCGATCAAGCTCGGCGCCTACACCCCGTACGCGCCGGCCAGCTCGTCCGTCCTCAACGAATACACGAGCATGGTCGGCCGCAAGCCGGACATCGTCGCCTTCTACAAGGCCTTTTTCGCGCCCCTGATGACCGCGGAACAGGCGGCGAACCTGGAGGCGGGGGGCGGGGTTCCGATGATCACCTGGGAGCCCGACCAACCCTCCAGCGGCTTTCCGGCCGCCGAATTCCCCGACATCGCCGCGGGCCGGTACGACTCGCAGATACGCCAGGCCGCGAAGACGGCGAAGGAATTCTCCGGCGAAATCATGATCCGGTTCGCCCATGAGATGAACATCACCGCGATGCCGTGGGGGCCGGGGCAGGAGGGCAATGTCGGCAACGCCTACGTCGAAGCCTGGCGGCACGTCGTCTCGATCTTTCGCCAGGAAGGCGCCGTCAACGTGAAGTGGGTCTGGTGCCCGAACGTCGACTGGGGCGGCGTTCCGTTCAGCCAATATTTCCCGGGCGACGAATGGGTCGACTACGTCGGTCTCGACGGCTACAACTGGGGCACTGTGGGGACGGAGCAGTGGCAGACCGCCTCCAAGCTCTTCGGCGCCTCCTACGCCACCCTCACCCAGCTCAGCTCGAAGCCGGTCGTCCTCGGGGAGGTCTCCTCGGGCGAGACGGGCGGCAGCAAGGCCGCCTGGATACGAGAAGGTTTCCTGCACACGATTCCGGAGCAGTTCCCGCGCGTGTCGGCCGTCGTCTGGTTCAACGCCGTCGCCGAGCAGGACTGGCGCATCAACACCTCGTCCTCGGCGCTCGAAGCCTTCCGGGAAGTCGCCGCAAACTCGCTCTACGGTGGACCCAACCCCGCGCCCCGACCCGAATCGGTGAGCACCGGCAAGAAGGGTGGCACCCGGGGCAAAAAGGGCGTCCGCGCCGTTGTCAAGGCGCTGCGGGTGACTCCGTCGGCTGCCCCGACCAGGCGGGTCGCCCGCTCGCGGGCGAAGGTCGTCTTCGCCGTCTCCCACCGAAGTCCGGTCCGGTTGACCCTCAAGAGCCTCAAGGGCAAGGCCACCTACCGGCTGACCGTCGATCCCCACGCGAATCGCGGCCAGATCAGCCTTGCCCGCGTCGCCCGCGGATCCGTGCTGAGGCCCGGGCGCTACCGGCTCACCGCGGCCCCGCTCGAGGGCGACGGCCATCACCGCCACGCCCGCTTCCGGGTCGTTCGCCGCTAGAGCGGCTCGACCGACTTCGCTTCGGCCACGTGGGCGGCGATCTCCGCCGGGCTCTCCACGATCGTCGGGGCGGTCGCCGGTCGCATCGCGCGCCAGACGTCGGGCCCCATGAACAGGCTCTCGAGGCTGACGGCCGCGACCCAGCCGATCGCCACCCACTCCAGCCCGCCGACAGCTGCGCCCACCCCGGCGGCAACCAGCTCGAGCGCCGTGGCCAGCCAGATCACCGGTAGCGCCGGCCCGAGGCGATTTTCGACGCGGTGCACGGCGATGAAGTGCATACGGACCGTGTCGCCGAAGACGCCGAGCGCGAGGATGTGGAGGGGGGTGGTCGCCGCGGCTGCGTAGCTCGGGCCGAAGATCTCCAGCAGGGGCCCGGCGGCAGGGAACAGCACGAGGTTGGCGACCACGCCGAAGGCCATCGAGAGGCGCACCGTGAACCGGAATCGGTTGGCGAGTCCCACGGGGTCGCCGGAGCCGATCGCGAAAACCATCGTGCTCAGCGACCAGGGAACGGTAAAGACAAACCCGGCGATCATCCAGGCGATGTAGAAGCTGGCGTTCGCGGCGGCTGAGACGAAGCCCACGACCAGCACGGGAATCAACAGGTCGGGCGTCTTGGCGGCGAGGTTGAAGAGGTGGTGGGCAAAGGCGGAGCCGCGGAGATCGCGCAGCAGCGCGAAATCCGGTCGCGAGGGGTCCTCGCCACGTTCGCTGTAGAAGCGAACCAGGACGATCAGGGAGATCGCGATCCCCAGCGTCCACGCCGAGTAGATCCAGGCCGGGCCGGCGTCGGTGAGGAGCAGGGCGATCGGGATCAGGACGACGAGCTTGGTGACGGAGAAGACGACGTTGCGGGTCAGCTGCAGGCCGCCGCGGAGGAGCCCGATCAGCGCCTGGTCCAGGACCAGGACCGCCGCCGTGAGGCCGACCCCGAGCGAGAAGAAGAGCAGCGAGGGAAGGTTCGCGTCCAGGGCCGAGAGGTTGTCCGACGCGATCGGCGCGACTAGCGCGAAGCCGACGCCGAGAACGCAGCCGGTGGCGCCGGTAATCAGGAACGCCGCGTTGATCATCGAGCGGGAGCGTTCCCGCCGCCGCGGCAGCTCGCCCATCAGCAGGGTGCCCAGGCCCAGCGTCGCGAAGAACCCGAGCAGCGTCATCGCCGAGGTCGATGCGCTCGCGACCCCGACGGCATCCTGGCTGAAATAGTGGGCGGCCAGCCACCAGAAGACCACCCCGAAGCCCGAAGTGACCAGCGCCGTCCCCATCATGGAGACGGCATTCACAAGCAGCGAGCGGTGGAAGCCGATCGCGCCTGAAAGCTTCTCCCTAAGGGCCGCCCGGCGCATGCTTTTCGGGCGGCAGGGAGGTGGTGTCGTAGATCACGATCGGTCCGTTCGAGTAGATCCTGTTGAACCCATGGGCGAAGCCGAACTTCTGCAGGTCGGCTTCGCCGATCGGCTTGCGGTGGGCGAAGGCATGGGGCTCGTAGCGCTCGAAGTAGATGCCGACCACGGGCAGGGAGCGGCTCTGGCGACCGTCGACCACGATGTAGCGGATGTGCCCGTCGCCGATGATCGTCCTGTCCTCGGGGGTGAACGTCCTGCCGAAGAAGACTTGCGTCACCGGCACGCCGGCGACGTAGCCGAGCAGAGGGTTGAGATGAGCATAGGACGCCAGGAAGGTGGCGTTGGGGCGGTCGCTGAGGATTTCGCTGTACGGGCGGAGGTTGCGGGCGGCGAAGTGGGAGGCGGCGAGGCCCTCGGAGCTGACCGAACGGCTCTCCGCGCTGACCAGGAAGGGCCCTGGCTGACGGGTGACGGGCGACTCGCCGATCACGAAGCCGCCAAGGAAGATGACGGTCGCGAGGGCGGCCAGGGCGGCATTGCGCCCGACGGTCGCAAGGTGCCGGCGCGGGCGATCGCTCCAGCCCTCGACGAGGATCGCGACGAGAAAGGCGAGGCCGAGGAAGACGAACTCCGAAGCGCGCTGAGAGGTCTCGGTGCCCTCGAGGGTGAGGCGCAGCCCGAGCGTGACGGGGAACAGCGAGCCCGCCAGCGCCAGGACCTTCCAGATCGGCGGGTTCGAGCCCCGGCGCCAGGTCCGCCACAGCCCGAAGGGGATGGCGAGCAGCAGCGGCACCACCGAGGCCAGGGCGAGGACCCGGGCGGCGAAGGAATTCGTCTGGCCACTCGACTGGAACAGGGTTTTGGGGCCGTGCGATCCGAAGATCAGCCCGACGGTCGATTCGACCACGCCCGTCAGGGTGCCGCCGAGCTCGGCGACCGTCACCTTGTGCGCGACCAGGAAGAACCAGGCCGCGACCGTGGCCGCGAGCAGCAGCGCCGGCACGAGCGGACCGACCCGGATCCAGCCCGGCCCGGGCATCTCGACCAGGGGCCACCGCCACGATCTCGAGTTGATCGCGGCGCGCCGGCTGAGCCTGCCTCCGACGAGCCATGCCGTCGCAACCCAGGCGAGCAGGAAGGCGAGCACCGCATATGAGGTCATGTGATGGGTGACGGTCAGCGTGCAGATGAGCACGGCGAGCGCCGCCAGCACCTCCAGCCACGGCCGTCTTCCCTCGGGCCGCCCTTCGCCGGTCCAGAGCAGGGTGACGAGGAGCAGCGCGCCGGCCACCGGTAGCGCCAGCGACTCGTAGCCGAACTGGGAGTCGAAGTAGAGGAAGCTCGGGTTGCAGGCGTAGATCGCGGCGCCGACCCCCGCGCAGCGGGCGGAGCCGGTGACCCGCTCGAGAAAGAGAAAGAGGGCCAGCATCAGGGTTGCCCGGGCGATCCCGATCATGATCAGGCCCGCGTGAAAGATGTTCAGGTGGCAGAGCTGGGCCAGGGCGGCGGTGACCGAGGACAGGGTTGGGTACCCGGCGTAGCCTTCGACCAGCGGGTTGAACGAGAGGTAGTGGCCGTTGGCGATCAGATCGCTGGTCTGCCGCCAGGTGCCCAGCTCGTCATGGAGGTCGAAGCTCACCGGGCTGTGCAGGATCTTCACGCCGTACAGGGCCATCCCCAGGATCAGCACGAGCGCGATCCGCTCGGCCCGGGAGGCCGATCGCGAGAGGAGCCGATAGGCGATCGGTCCGTAGGTGAGGCTGAGACCGCTCCAGAAGAGAAGGGGGGCCGAGCCCAGCGATTCGCGGGCGGCGTTGTTCCCCAGCGCCACCAGCATCAGCCCGGCCGCCGCGACGACGGCGAGCAGCGGGGCCGAGCCCATCGAGAGCCGTGCGGGCATCTCCCGCTTCCGCGCCTCGCGACCCGCGGGCCGCGGGCGCGCCGGCGCCGAGGCGGCCGAAGCGCGCGAGGCGCTCACGCTTCCCCTCCGGGATGGAGGGCCACGCGGCGGTAGACGAGACCTTCGCGGTAGAGAGACGCGATCACCGGGGCTTCGCCGACGATCGCCGAGGCTGCCAGCGAGCCTTCCCATTCCTGCCCGGCGCCAAGCCGCACGCGCCAGCGCCGGATCGGTCGACCGTTCTGTGCGACCCGCAATTCATAGGCTCGCGTAGAGCCTTCTTCATTCTGCAGGCCGACCGTCGCCGAGAAGTCGTTGCCGGTTCCTCGCGGCAGTATCCAGAGGGCGGTGAAGCGTTCGTGCTCGAGCTGACGATGCTGTCCGCTCGTCGCGACGGCGATCGCGGCGCCGGCCAGGACGAGGGCGATCGCAAACCCCGCCACCGGCCCGATCCCGACCCGTGGCAACCGCGAGCGCAGCGCCGGGACCGCTGGCCCCGTCGCCCGCCTCCTCAGCGCGACCGCGACGAAGCCCGCCGTCGACACCAGCAACAGGCCGGCGTAGACGGCGGTGTCGAGCGAGACGACGGTCTGCAGGACAAGGCCGCCGAGGGATATGACGCTCATCGTGCAGACCACCGTGAGGATCACGCGGAGACCGCGGTCGATTGCGGCTGGGGGGAAGATCGCCGCCGTGAGCGCATATCCAGGCAGCAGCAGGGCCAGGGGAGCGACGACGACCGCTCTGACCGGGTCTGGGATCGGCAGGACGAGCGCGAGCAGGGCGGCCAGGGCCAGGATCAGCACCGCCAGCAGGTCGCCGGCGGGGTGCCGCGCCAGCCGTTTCACCTCGGGGCCCGCTCGAAGTGGCGGATGGTGTCGTAGTAGAGCTGCTCCAGCTCGGGCATCACGTTCTCGGGGGTAAACCGGGTGGCGCGCCGGCGGGCGTTGCTCCCGATCCGCTCGCGCAGCTCGGGATCGTCGATCAACCGCGCCATCGCGGCCCGCAGGGCCGCCGGGTCCCCGCTGGGGACGAGCAGGCCGGTCTCGCCATCGTCGATCATGTCTTGGTGGCCACCGGGCCTGGTTCCAATCACGGCCCGCCCCTTGCTCATCGCCTCGTGAACGACATTGCCCAGCGCCTCCGGGGCGATGCTGGGAGAGACCGCGAACAGGGCGCGTTCCCACATCGCCATCACGGTTGGATGGGGGACGTAGGTGAGCACGGTGACGCCGGCCGGAAAGGTCTCGGGAGTGTCCGGTCCGCGCGTGCCGACCAGGACCAGGGGGGGTGCGTCGTCCAGCTGCTCATAGGCGTCCAGGAGGTCATACAGGCCCTTGTAGCGCCGAAGATGACCGACGAACTGAATGTAGGGCTCCTTCGGCAGCTGGTCCATGATGTCCTGCTCGACGGCCCCGCTGCTCTCCTCGTGGAAGTTGGGGACGACCTCGACCAGGGCCCCCGGCGTGGGCAGGTGCTTCCTCATCTCCGCGGTTACGAAACGACTGACTCCGTGGACGGCGGTTACCTTGCGCCGGAGAAGCGGTTTCGCCGCATATACGCTGCTGACCGCGAGAGCCCCCTTCGGGGCGCCGTAGGTGGAGGCCGCGCAGCCGGCGCACTTCAGCGGCGACGGGCCCGAGCACCGTTCCCCGTCGCGCACCAGGGTGAACACCGCGCAGAAGTTGCCGTAGTCCCTGGCGGATAGAAGCAGCGGCGCGTCGATGCCGATCATCGCCGCCGCCGCCGAGTTGGCGAGCCAGCCATAGGCATGGACGACGTCCGGCTTGACGCGGCGGATCAGCCGTCGCAGCCGCCATACCGCCTCCGGATCGGGGAACGGCGGCGCGTGATGCCGATGGGGATCTTCCGAGAGCCCGGGGACGCGGCTCGTCAGATCGCGGATGCGGTGGATCTCGATCTCCCCCTCGTCTTCTCGCTCGGGGGCCTGGGGTTGCCAGGCGGTGGCGATCGTGATCCGATGGCCGCGCCGCGACATGTGCTGCGCCAGCAGCTCGGCGCTGCGGGCGGCGCCCCCGACGACGGGGCGGTACTCGTCGCTGACGAGGAGGACATTGAGCCTGCCGTCGTCGGCCGGATGGGCTCGCTCGGACCGGAGGACGCGCTCGCGCCGTCTCCGGTGCCGCCGGCTGCGCGCGTAGGCGATCGGGCCGTAGGCCATGCCGAGAAGCTCCCGGCGCGCGAGCTTGCGAGGAAAGTCGGACTGGCGCCCGCGGTTTTTAGTCGAATCCGACGAGAGCGCGAAGGCGATGCCCCCGGGAAGCTTCCTGGCGATGTCGAGCAGCAGGCGGGGATGGTCGAGCACGGCTCGCGTCAAGCAGGCGGTGAGGCCGATGCCGTAGCCCCACACCCGCTGTTCCAGCTCCTCGTACTCGCGTGGGTGGGCGTGCCAGACGATCGCCGCCGGGTCGTGGACGATCGCATGGCCGGAGAGGAGCACCCGCAGCAGAGCCTCGATGTCGTCGCCGTCGTGAGCGATGGTCCCAGGGCCGAGCGCGGGGTCGAACCCGCCGACGCGTTGCAGCAGGTCGCGCCGGAAGGCCATGTTGCGGCCGGCTCCGAATTCGCCGACGGTGAAGGGGAAAAGTGGACGGTCGGGAGGTGGATCGTCGAGGTCGAAGACCCGCACGCCGAAATCGCCTTCGCGCCCACCGAAGCTCTCGGTCCAGCGCTGGACCGGGTTCTCGAGCGCGCCGGGCAGGGTCATCCCGGAGGTCGCTCCGACTCTCGGCGCGTCGACGAAGGGAGCGGCCAGGCGGATCAACCAGTCGCGATCCACGATGACGTCGTCGTCCGCGAAGACGACGATTTCCCCGATCGCGCTCTCGACCCCCTTGTTCCGCGCATTGGAGAGCCCCGGCTCCGGTTCGCGCTCGACCCGGAGAGGGACGTCTTCCGAGTCGAGCTGGTCGAGCCTGACCGAAGCGTCTCCCTGCGCTGCGTTGTCGACGACGATCAGCTCGCAGCGCTGCCAGGGGTAGCGGCAGCGGAGGATGGACTGGATCGTCTCCCGGACCGAGTCCGGCCGGTTGCGGGTGCAGATGACCACCGAGATCGACGGGACCTGCTCGAGCCGCTTCTCCCGCCAAGCCGCGCACGCCGGATTTTCAGCGGCCGCGATCCCCTCCGCTCTCGGAAGCTCGAAGGCCAGCCCGTCCTCGGCAAGGTGCCGGCGCAGCTCGCTCGAGAGTCGCTCGCCGATCAGGGCGGCGAGGGCCGTGGGCGCCAGCCCGCCGGCGGGCAGGGGCGCCTCGATCAGCCCGATGGGCTGGCCATGAAGGCGGACGATGCAGATCGAGGAGCCGTACGGCAGGCCCTGCTCCCCCCGCCCGGGTCTCAGCTCGGGCAGCGGCTTCGAGAGCTCGACGTCGTCCATCCGCACCGGGGCGAAATCGGGCGACGGCGGAACGTTCTGATCGGGCTCCTTCATCCTCGAATTGCTCTCGGCCGGCGGTTGAAGGCGGCGCCGACGGAGCCGGTCAAGAATCCGACGGTGGTTGAAAGTATGCCGATCGCGATGGCACTGGCCCGGAGCCCGCCGGACGGTTCGCCGCGAAGGAGGTCGCGCAGGTGGCGGCGGACGGCGCGCGGCAGCACGACGGCCAGCTGCCGCCGCTCGGAGCTGAGTCCCTGGCTTGATCCGACCTGGCGGCTGAGATTTGCCTTGCCGACACCCTCCTCGAAGCTGCGGCGCAGGAAATAGCCCAGCGAGGCGCGTTCGGGCGTGACCGTGTGCAGCACCCTCGCACGAGGCTGGTAGAGCCAGACGGCCTCGGGTCGCTGCTGCTTGACGCGGATTGCCAGATCGGTGTCGTCGGGAACGTTGCCGCCGGCGCGCACGACCCCGCGAGCGCGCAACTCGCGGGGGGTGTCGTCGCTGACACCCTCGCGAAAGCCGCCGACCTCGGCCAAGACTGCCGCTCGCACCGCCATGTTGGCGCCGATCGGGTTCCGTACCGGCGCCAGACGCTCGGGCAGACCGGTGTAGCTGCAGCCGATTATCCAGTAGAACTCGCACGGGAACCAGCCTGGTTCCGGCCCCTGCCAGAGCGGCAGCAGGGCGCCCCCGGCGCCCACCGTCTCGGGGGCCGAAAAGCAGTCCTCGAGCTCCGCCAGCCAGTCCTCCTCGGCTCGGGCGTCGTCGTCGATGAAGGCGACTATCTCGCCCGCGGCGACCTCGGTCCCGCTGTTGCGGGCCCCCGCCAGGCCGCGCGAGCGCGTGTTGGCGATGACCCGCGCCGACGGGAAGGCGGCGGTGGCCCGGGCCAGCAGCTGCGGGTTGTGGTCGACGACGACGATCGTCTCCCGCGGCGGCAGCGTCTGCCGGCCGAGCGAGGCGACGCAGGCGGCGAGGTCCTCCCAGCGCTTCTCGTCGTAGGTGGAGACGACCACCGACGTGGCGGAGCCGGTGGCGGGCATCGACTTAGGCGGCTGCTGCCTGAGATGGCTGCGGCTGGGGTTCGGCTGCGACCTCGGGCGCGTGCCCGATCGCGCGCCGCCGCCGCCCCTCGCGCAGGATCGTCCCCAGCACCCGGAACCCGTCGCGGAAGGTCTTCAGGTTGCTCTGACCGGAGATCCTGTCCTCCTCGTAGCTGGGGACCTCGGTGATCTTCATCCCGGCGCCGGCGATGCGGAGGTTGATCAGGGTCTCCACCTCGAAGCCGGGGACGTCGAGGGCGATGAACGGCAGGCAGCGGGCCCAGAAGGCGTTGTAGCCGTAGCAGAGGTCGGTGAAGTGGGTGCCGTGCAGCATGTTGGCGGTGCCGCTGAGGAACGCGTTGCCGAGCTTGCGGGTCCAGGTGATGTCGGCGCTGCCGCCGCCGTCGAGGAAGCGGGAGCCCTTGGCGAAGTCGGCACCCGCCTCGAGCGCGGCGACGAAGCGGGGGATCTCGGCCGGATCGGCGGAGCCGTCGGCGTCGAGCATGACCACGAGGTTGCCGGTGACGGCGGCGAACCCGGTGCGGAAGGCGTCGCCCTTGCCACGCCCGCTCTGCGTGGTGACGCGGATATCCGGATAGGCACGCTGGGCGGCCTCGACGGTGTCGTCGTAGGAGTTGCCGTCGACGAGGATGACCTCGTGCAGGCCCTCGGGCAGGCGCCCGAGCACTTGGCCGATGTTCTTCCCCTCGTTCATCGCTGGGACGACGACGCTGACCAGGGTCTTGCGGGTGGCCCGCCGGTCGGGGCCCTTGTACGGCACAGCACCCGGCCCGGCCAGCGCCTCGACCTCGATCAGCGGTACGCCGCCGACTCGGCTCGGCGTGGCCGCCGGCGCCTCGAGCAGGTCGAGCGGGCGCGGCAGCAGGCTGACCAGGACGCCGATCGACTTGAAGGCGCGGACCAGCTCCAGCAGCCCTTCGTCGTCGGCGTGCTGGCTGGAGATGACGACGCGATCGGCGCGGTAGCGCTCGACCACCTCGAGCGCGGCGACGCGCCCCGTCGATTTGGTGCCGCCGCCATCGGGCGGCACGGTGCCGACCACCGTCGCGAAAGCCCGCAGCGGCGCGTACGCGCGCAGCCGCTCCGCCGTGTCCTCGTCGCCGACCAAGACCCAGCGCTCCTGGTCCTCGAATCGTCGCAGCTGCGAACTGGTGAGAGCGCGTCCGGCGGCGTCGATCACGACGAACACCGCCCAGAGGCTGAGCTGAGCGCCCGGGTCGAGGGGGATCAGGAGCGAGGCGGCCCAGGCGAACAGGGCGGCGACCAGCAGCCGGATCGCCGGCCACCCAGCCCCGTCCTCGCCCGAGAAGGCGCCGCGGGAGGGATGGGCACCGTAGACGCCGAGAACGCCGTAGACGAGGACCAGCA
>Ga0070691_10000842_pt1 | contig 12383 bp, 3 predicted proteins | sample KBSK1101metaG_FD_64673 | JGI IMG/M metagenome (GOLD analysis project Ga0070691, IMG submission 64673) | Corn, switchgrass and miscanthus rhizosphere microbial communities from Kellogg Biological Station, Michigan, USA - KBS K1-10-1 metaG | ecosystem: Host-associated > Plants > Roots >... | reverse complement strand
TGGTTGCGAATCTTCTCGACGGTCGGGCGTTCGCCGGTGGCGACGATCGCATCGGCGGCCTGGCTGACTTGGTCCTGAGTGATGCCGCGTGACATTTAGACGTCTCCGAGTTTGGCTGCCCTGCCCTTTGCATTTGTACCGACGATAAGGGATGATTATCGCCGGTATAGCTATTTAATCGTTATATATATTACATTATACATATGAATAAAAACACCCTGATCGTGGCCCAAGAGGCCTTGGCACGGCTACGGCCCGAGGATTTGGCTGCGTCGGCGGCCGAAGCCGTGCGCGAAATCCTGGCCGAAGCCGCTTCTGCCAACACCACCCGCAGCTATGCCAGTGCGCTACGCTACTGGGCAGCGTGGTACCAAGGCCGTTACGGCACGCCGATTACCGTGCCGGTGCCTGAGGCCGCCGTGGTCCAGTTCATCGTCGACCACGTGGCCCGTCGTTCGAAGGCTGGTCTGAAATGGGAATTGCCACCGCAGCTGGACGCGCTGCTGGTCGTCACCCAAATCAAACAGAAGCCCGGCCCCTTGAAGCTCAGCACGGTGGTGCACCGAATCGCGGTGTTGTCACAGGCGCATCAGCTCAAAAAGCTGCCCAATCCCTGCGAACAACCCGCGGTCCGGCACTTGTTGGCGCGGGCCCGCCGGGCCGCGGTCAAGCGTGGCGAGCGGCCGGTGAAAAAGACCGCCATCACGAAACCCGAGCTCGAGGCCATGATCGCCACCTGCGATGACTCCCTCAAGGGCCTGCGCGATCGTGCCCTGCTCTACTTCGCGTTTGCGAGCGGTGGCCGGCGGCGTAGCGAAGTGGCGGCGGCCGATCTGCACGATTTGCACGTACTCCCCGAAGGCGGCTACGTCTACCGGCTCGAACACAGCAAGACCCAGCAGGCCGGCGTCACGGTGAGTTCGACCCCCGATAAACCCGTTCTAGGCGTCGCGGCCGAAGCACTCTCGGCGTGGCTCAACGCCAGCGGACTGGCCAATGGCGCGCTGTTTCGGCGGCTGTGGCAAACCCGCGTGGGCCCTGCCCTCTCCCCGGCCGCCGTGGGGGCAATCGTGCAACGGCGGGCGGCGATGGCTGGGCTGGAAGGAGATTTTGGGGGACACAGCTTGCGCTCCGGCTTCGTGACCGAAGGCGGCCGCCAGGGCATTGCCCTGCCCGCTCTGATGGCGATGACCGAGCACCGCTCGGTGGCGAGTGTGGTTGGGTACTTTCAGGCAGGAAGCGTTTCGAAGAATCCAGCGGCACATTTGTTGGACAAAACGTCACAGAAATCCGCGCAAAGATTCGAGGGGAACTAGCGGCTTGCGAATGCCGTGTATGGCTCAGAGCGGCCAAATGCGGACGAAGACGGCCGCGAGGCGAGGGGAAGTGCACTCGAGTCAATCATTCCCTTACCATGAAGCGTCGATAGGATTAGCGAGGAAAGTTTGAGCGGTTCGAGCCCAGCTTCTACTGGACCGGCGGGTCCCCGCTTCGAGGGCCAGGTTGGTGCTCACTACCTCCTCACGGTGCTCGCCAGTGCCGAGCCTAGGGGCCTTCCCGGCACGGCTATAGACCGAATCGAATTTCAGCGGGGTGACGATGGATTCCCGCTCGATGACGTCATCGTCCACGCCCACGAAAATACGACCGGAAGCTCCGCCACTCTTCAAATCCAAGTCAAGCGGAGCATCCAGTTTTCGCCGGGCGACGCGGTCTTCAAGAAGGTCGTCGGACAGATCGCGAAGGCGATTGCAGAGCCGGGTTTTTGGGCTAGACGACATGAGCTTGCGATCGCGACAGCCGGCACCTCGCGAAAGATCGATGGTGCCTATCAGGATGTCTTGCGGTGGGCTCGACAGCTTGGTTCGGCTGAGGTCTTCTTTGAGCGTCTCAATCGCTCGGGGACCGCAAACAACGACATGCGAACCTTTGTCGGGACGCTCCGAGATCATCTGCGTGACCACGGCGCGACGCATGATGACGAGACCGTCTGGAAGGTGCTCGGGCGCTTGCAGATTTTGATCTTCGACTACACAGCGGTCGGATCGGCCGCTGAGGAACTCTCGCGCGAGCGCGCCGTCCGGGTCTTGCCACCTGAAGATGCAGCAAGCGCTTCGTCTCTCTGGAATGTACTGACAGACCTTTGCGAGGAGATTGCGGCGGACGGTGGTGATCGAGACCGCGTGTGTCTCCTTGCCGACCTCGCGAAAAGGTCCATTCGTGTCGCTGGTGACCGCCGACTCACCGATGTTCGTGCAGCAGTTGCTGAAGCCTCCGCGCAAGCGCTAGCGGACATGGTCGAACGGACCGGTGGAACATGCCTTGCCCGAACTGAGCGAGTCGAAGCTATCAATGAGGCCCGTGATCAGGGGCGCTACCTGGAAATCCGCGGCGACGCCGGCGTTGGCAAGTCGGGCTTGCTAAAGCACTTTGCCGAGCTGTTCGCCACCGAGGGCCGGATCGTAGTGCTGAGTCCCGGGCGAACTCAGCCGCACGGGTGGATCACCATGCGCGGTGTCTTGGGCTTCACCGGAACCGCACGCGAGCTTCTCAGCGACTTGGCCTCTGACGGGGGCGCAGCGCTCTTCATCGACAATCTCGACTCTTTCAACGATGACGGCGAGCGAAGAACCGTCAACGACCTGCTGCGCGCGGCGTCCGAAGTTGCGGGGGTTACCGTGTTGACGACGGCGCGCCGCAACTTCGGTATCGGCGAACCGAGCTGGCTGGATGCGAACGCCATTGCGGCGCTAGTGCCCTCATCCCCGGTCGTGATTGAGGAATTGAGCGAGGCCGAAGTAACTGAACTCGGCGAAGCCGAACCCCGTCTTAAAAACCTACTGGCGAAGGGCCACCCGGCCCGAGATGTCGTTCGCAACCTCTATAGGTTGTCGCGCCTTGCGGTCCAACCGACGTCGGCCCCCACGCCGACGACTGAACTAGACATGGCTGAGCAGTGGTGGAGTTCGGCCGACGGCGAGCGCGATGCGGGACACCGCGAACGCGCGCGACTTCTTCGAGCCCTCGCTGAGATGGCCCTTGGGGGCGCCTTCGTGCTAGACGTCAAAGATGAGGCGTCGGGCCCGATCGATGCACTGGTCCGAAGCGAGACGCTTCGTGATCTCGGGGTCGATAAGGTCACGTTCCGTCATGACGTATTGCGGCAGTGGGCCATCGGCAATCTTCTCGCCACGAATGAAACCGCCTTTAATAAGCTTCCTCTTGACAAGCCGGCCTCAGCGATCTTGGCGCGAGGCGTCGAACTCGCGGCTCGCTTCGCCTTGGTGCGCGAGCCGAACGGTGACCGCTGGGCCGTGATGCTGGGCAGGCTGTCCAATGACGGCATTCACGGGTCCTGGCGTCGTGCGGCGCTCCTTGCCATCGTTCATTCTGAGACAGCGGATACGTTGCTGGATCGCGAGTCTGCACGACTCCTCGATAACGGCGCCGCGCTGCTTCGCGAGCTGATCCGTACGGTAATGGCTGTGGATGTTGAACCGGCGTCTCAGCTTCTCGTGAAACTCGGTATAAAGCCCGCGCAATTTCCAAAGGACATGTTCGTGCCGACCGGCGGGTCGTGGGTCCATTTGCTCGTCTGGTTGCTGAAGCTCGGGACGAGTGTTCCTGCCCAAGTGCTTGGCGATGCGGCGGAGTTCTATACCAACTGGATGTTGGGCACTTTCGGCCACGACCTTTTCACACCGAATCTCGTTGCGTGGCTGCATGCGTGGCTTGTCGAGCTCGAAGAAGATCGAGCACTCGACGTTCCGCCACACACCTACAGCGGTCACCTCGGCTACCGCGACGAGCGGGAGCTAGCCGAGAAGCTGCGGACCGGCTTCCTCATGTTTGCCAATAAGCGGCCAGACTTGGCGGCTGACTATGTGAATCGCGTTCGCACTTACAAGCATGATCGGGGTGTCGTCTCTAGCATCATGAAGTTCCGGGGCACGCTTGCTCAGGCCGCGCCGAAGGAACTTGCTGCGCTTACGGCCGAGAGTCTGATCGCTAAGCGGAATGAGGACCTTTCCTTTAGCCGACGGGAGCGGGAGGAACCCTTCCTGTTTCTCGACCATGAATTTATACCGGCCGCGCCTGCTCAGGGACCTTTTCTCGAGCTGCTTACCCACGCGCCGAACGACGGCCTCGAGCTTATCCGAAAGCTTGTCGACCACGCGATCCAGTTCCGGACGCATGGCCGGGATCCCGGTGACGATGGATTTCAGATCCCGTCCGATGGCGGGGAGCGGTTCTTTCCTTGGGCTCGCAGCTATCGGTGGTCACGCGGCGAGAGCAACGACTATGCGGTTGCCTCTGGCCTGATGGCGCTGGAAGCCTGGGCCCATCAACGCGTAGAAAAAGGCGATGATTTCGAAACCGTTCTGAAGGACGTCCTCGGCCCGCCCGGAATGTCGGCCGCGTTGCTGCTTGTCGCTGTCGACTTGATCATTTCGCATTGGCCGAGGTCGCGAGGCGCGGCGGTGCCGTTCCTCGCCTGTCCGGAGCTCGTCAGCTCGGATCGCACACGTCAAGCCTTGGATCAGATGGAGTCTCCGGACCTCTTTGGGTTGAAGTCCTTGGAAAAGGAGCCGGCCGGGTCTGCCACGCGCGACAGCTTGAAGCAACGTCCTTCGCGGCGTGTGTCGCTTGAGCGACTTGTCGGCATCTACGGCAGATCTGGCCCTGAGATGTTGCGCGCGAAGCTTGAACGGCTCTTACAGGCAGCCTCTCAGCGGCTTGGAGACCCTCAACCGACTTCAAACTTTGCCGATCCGAAGTTCATGGCACTTCACGAACTGAATCTGGTCGACCCGGCGAATTGGCCCGAGCGTAAAGTACAGCGCGACGACGGTACGGTCGTGCGCGTATGGGAATACGTACCGCCTCAGCAGGAGGCAGAACATCTCGAACCACTCAGCGCGGGTGCTGCAGCGGAACTTGCTTCGGTAAACATTCGAGCAGCACTACTCCGAGCAATCGACAATCCTTCACAATCATCGTCCGAGATTGCCGCTCGAGGCGTTGCTTGGGCCCAAGAAATACAGGCCCGATTGGAGAAAGACAATATCGACGGCGGAGGTGCTGCTCGGGACGATTTTGTAGAGGGTGAAGGCATCCGAGCTGCGGCGCTGGTTGCAGCGCGTGATGGTGATGATGAACTCCGTCGCACGCAAGTGGCCTGGGCCGAACAGGTTTTGCTTGATGCACTGAATGCCGACGACGACGACGCGCATCGGATGCGCAACGGTCTTAAATTCAATCCCGTTGCGACCGCGTTTGCCGGGATAGCGGAACTCTATCGCCGCGAACCGAACGCTGCACGCCTTCGAACTCTGCTCGAAATCGCGTCGCGCGAGAGCCCGTCCGGCGCACACGGATTCGCGGCCGCGGCCGCGAGCCTCGCAGAGGTCGACGAGCGCATTCCGAAGGCGATCATCCGTTGCGGGTTTGCCGCATGTTTAAAACCGATCCGCCAATGGAACCTGCCCATGGAGGAAGCTACTCGCCGCGCCGCGGTCTACGCCGAGCAAACGGCTAAGGCCGTTGAGAATGAATTTGCTTGGCTCAGCGGATCAGCGGACGAGCCGGCCTGGCCCAACTTTGAGCAGGAAGGTTCGCGACCCAGAAGGCGACGTCGGCATGGCGTTCGGATTGTCGGTTCCCTTTCGACTCTTGAGCCGGATGAGGCAGACCTACCCACGGAAGTCTATGTCGACGAACAGGCAGCCGCCCTTTGGATTGGCGCCCTTAGGTCGATCGCGCATGTCGCCCAACGTCCTTGGTTGCGCGAATTCGCAAAAGCCTACGCGGATTTTTCGGCTCGACTGAATGGTTTGGGATTTGGACCTGACGAGGAGCTATCGCGAACACCTGACGAGTGGAACGGTAACTACTACGTGCTTCTGGCGCGCACGCTCGTCGGATTGACTTCAACCGAGATCGACGAGCTTGCGGTTGTTCGAATCACGAGCTTGCCGGACAAGTCGTTCTTCGATATCACGCCGGAGTTCTTGCGTGCTGTCGATGAGCTCTATTTCCATGACCGCCTTCTCGAGGTAGAAGCACCAGTCATCCGCCGGCGGTTCAATGATCGCTTAGTCGCGTCCGCTGGATGGCGGCGGCTCGTCGGCAGCCGTTCAAGCGCCATCGAGATTCATTTAGGTCCCGCTGTCGGCGCGATCTTCTTCAACGAGTATGGCCTGCGCCATACCGTCCCGTATTTGACGCCCAAGGGCATGGAGCGCGTAGCGCCGTTCCTGCCCGCGCTCGTTGATGTCCTGACCTGCGGACCAAGCTACTTTGTGGCCTTTGTAACGATGAACCTTTTGGAGGTATCGCCTGACGCCTCGCTGCTTCCGATGCTGGTTGCTGGCGGCGAAGCTTGGGTTGCCAGGTACCCCGATGACGCCTCGTTTTGGGTTGGGAATGGAATCGGCCGGCGGCTTTGCGCGTGGGTCAGTCGAGTCCAGGAGACTTCACCCGAAGCACTGGTGGCTGATGGACCCGAGCGACAGGCGATCGACGCTATTTTGGCTGTGCTCATCCGGCTCGGTGTCGCTGAAGCACGAGTGCTCGAAGCCGCGCTCGCGAGTCTCTAATTTGGGGTGGTACCGATATTCGAGATCGAATCAGCGGGACTGTATTCGTAGACTCGGGCAACAATCATGTATTTTCAGGGGTGACGGAGTTGCCGGTGACGTTCGACGAGCAAAGCCAAGCAGTTCAAACGAAGCTGAAGCACGAGCTCCAAGCAAGAGGATTTGAACGCAGGTTTGAACGGCTTGCCGCTGCACTGATCGGCCGATTGCTCGGGGTGCCCGTTACAGTTGCAAAGTCAGGATTTCAGCACGGGGGCGACGCGGGATCTACGGGCGAACAAGGCCGTCGGTTTCGATTGGAGTGCAAGAAGTACGCCGATACAACCTCGCTGAGCGATCGCGAGCTGCTGGGCGAAATCGACCAGGCTCTCGCTACAGATGAAGCGTTGGAGGCATGGGTCTTAGTGGCGACATGCGCCGTACCGGAACAAACGCGCATGACTCTCCTTCGCAAAGGCGAAAAGGAAGGCCTCCCGGTCTTGGTGGTGGACTGGCGCGATGATGAAGTTGCCCCCCTTGCGGCTCTTTGCGCGTTCGACCCCGACACCGTGGCCTCAACGTTCTCGTCAAACGCAGCTGACCTCTCGCGCGCGCTCTGTCCTGTATCAGACCAAGCGATCGAAACGTTACGACGCAGCTTGCAACCTTGGCAGACGGGCCTAGACAGCTTGCGGGCCCGCTCGCATGAAGTATTGCGTAAGGTCTGGAATTCATCTGATGTATCGAACGCCGTCCTCGGCCAAGACGCGGCCGGTGGCGCGCAACTCAAGCGGATTAAGCGGGTTTCCGTCAGCCAGAAGTTGGACGAATGGTGGCGCGGTGAGATGAGCAATGGCGCACCGGCTGCGGTAATTGGCCTGGAAGGTGTTGGCAAGACCTGGGCCGTGCTCGATTGGTTGTCCAGCAACGCGGACGATCTTCCAATTGTCCTGATCGCACCGTCTTCCGCTGTCGCCGCAGTTGCCAACGTTTCCGAAACAGGGGCAAAGCGGCTACTGGCCGCGCTGCTCTACGAGCTGACGCAGGTCCGGGATGAAGCGCATTGGCTACGCCGCATGGATCACATGCTGAAGCGCCCACCGGAAGAAGGTCCGGTAATCGTACTCTGGCTGGATGGCATGAATCAGGAACCTTCTGTGGACTGGTTGCGCTTGCTCAAAGTCCTTCAGGGCAGCACTTTCGCCAGCCGCATTCGCGTGATCGCGACCATACGCCCTCACTACTTCAACGAGCGCCTCTCCCGCCTCAAAAGCCTGACGTTCCGCCCCGATGTCGTTGAGGTGATGGCTTACGACACCGCACCGGGCGGCGAACTCGATCAAATGTTGGCTTTCGAAGGCCTGACCCAGCGTGACCTCAACCCGCAGCTGATTGAACTGGCCAGAGTGCCGAGGCTGTTCAAAATCGTCGTGCAGCTGCGCGAACGGCTTCGAGATGCGGGAACGATCACCGTGCATCGACTGTTGTGGGAGTACGGCCGAGACTCCTTCGGAGAACGCGCCAATCGATCCTTCAGTGAGCAGGATTGGTGGGAATGGCTACAGATGCTCGCACGCAACTATCGTTCGGGATTGCGCAACTTCGATTTGAAATCGCTCAGCGAGACGACCAGCCGCCCCGATCTTTCCCCTCGCGAAGTGTACGCACGGCTGAGCGAAATCATTGACGGGCAGTTCGCGCCCCACTCGTCCGGCGGTGAATTCCAGCTTTCGCCGGTTCTCGTCGCCCATTCGCTCGGATTGGGGCTGTTGTCGATGCTCGACTCCCTCAAGAACCCGTCTCACACCAAGGTTGAAACGGCATTGACGGAGTGGCTCGATCCGATCACAGCGCTGGACGAGCGTTCCGAAGTGCTGCGTGCCGCGGTTTCAATCCAAATAGACCGCTCTGAGCCGGCTAATTCGCCGGTGACCCCGGCTCTGGTCGCTGCCTGGTTGCAAGGGCAGAACGTCAGCGACGAACATAGACGCGAGCTGGCTACGCTCGCGCCACAGCTTGTGCATGCACTGCTTTACACCATCGAGCAGTCCAGCACCCGCTCGCGATCATCTGCACGCGTGTGGTCGATGCACGCGCTGCGCAGTATTTCTCGGACGAATTTGGCCGCCCTCGACGCCATCGTTGCGTCCGCACGTCGCTGGGTAAGTGTCCTGTCAAGGTATCCGATGCCGATCGGGAGCAATCCCCCGGAAGCCGAGGCAAGCCGATCTCGCCGGCTGTTGACTCATATCGGAACGGATACTTCAGGGCGGCTGAGTGTTGCGGGGGTGGAACTGGAAGTTGTTGATTATGCCGATGAAGTATTGCCGGCATCGATTCCGGCACTTATGGAAGGCTATCCGCTCGCTCGTGCGATGCCCGTGGCGGAGGCCGCGGCGATCGTAGCCTCGATTCGGCTGTCTCACGATAGCTGGGACGCTTTGAGATGGCTATACCTTCTCAACTCCACCGACCCGGACGACACCGCGGCTGGTTTTAGAAAGCTCGCAGAGGATGTCCTCAAACGCCCGGTAGAACCTGGGATTCACCCCAATCTCCCTGCGAGAATCTCTTGCTTGTTGCTCAGCTTGGCCGGCGAGGATGACGACGAAGACCGAATCGCCAAGGAGGATCGAGTTGTCGAACCCGGCTGGGACTATCAGGAGATGTACCTCAATGATCCGTCCACGAGTATCTTTGCACCGGAACGTCGCCACGTTGAAACAGTGTTGCGTGATAGGCGGCTGCCGGCGGTTCGGCGCGCGGGTCGTCTTTCTGAGCATTGGTTGGATCCGGACGTCCTAGCTCCGAGCGTTTTCGCGGACGAATTGCGCAAAGACCTGTCCGATTTTCCGGTCGAAAAGCTCAACCTGTACCGAGGCCGGACGTCCGAAGATCATAACTTCGAGGAACTGGCGCCAGCGCTAGCCAGATGCGCGCCTGAGCTGCTCGCTGACCTTCTCCACAGAAAGTATGGGTCTTTTGCGACTTGCCCTCCCCAATCAGCATACTGGAAGGCCTATCACGCCACTCATCACATGCTGTTGGCGGGCGCAGCGGAAGCCGCTGTTGCCAAAGCGCTCCGCACAGGAGGATTTGGCTCAGTCGAACCCTTTGACAAATGCTACGCGTCCAATCGGCTGCTTGTGCTTGAGACGAAGGATTTGGACGTCTCGGATCAGTTCGTGGCCATCATCGAAGCCGACCTTGAACACATACTCGTGCAATTCGACCATACCCTAAGGCTACCGGAGCCTTCGGACATTGACCAGCTTATTGACCGTTATCGGTATGCGCCGCTCAAGCATCGGCGCGATTTGCTGGTGCTGCTTTCGGTTCACGCTGAACAGCATTACTTTAGCGATGAGGCTTGGCGGTGGGTCGATGCATTCACCTGTCCAGCGGAGGAGCACGTCCGCGGGCCGGCATTTCGGACCCTCGCCGCCGCCGACCCCATTCGGTTCGGGCAAGATTTGCTGGTGCGGGAGTGGACTTGGAGCCCCGATGCCGATGCATGGGTTAACCACTACGGTAGCTTGGCACTAATTCATGCCGGCATCGACATTCCGTTCGCCAATTTGGCACCACGTATTGCACCATGGCGATTGCTTGAGGCAGTCCATACCCGGGGCTCGGACCCCAATGAAACAGCAATCGCAGTGGCGATCCTCGATTCCATCCTTGGAGTGCATGCCGACTGCGACTGGGGTGCGACCCTAGAAATCGATCGCACTCGCACAAGCACATTTCCATTCAGTTACTCGATCGAACCACGTACAGGAGATGGCGACCTGCACAGCGTGTTCGACACAGAGGCCAGGCAGAAGAGTTGGCAAGAGACCTTGAACATAGTTGCAAAGCGAGTCGAAGAAGCTAGAAAAGCGGGGGCATCGCTTCACTTGGCCGACATGGCTGCCGAGGACTTCTTTGCGGTCCTAGAGGCTTCGCCCCATGCGTTCGACCATTGGATCAAGGGCGTCGAGGAAATGAGCTCGGAGTTCCGTCGAAAGGTCGTGCTGGCAGAGGGTGCTTATCTCGGGTTGTGCGAAGCCCTCCTGAATCAAAGGCCAGAAGATGGCGTTGCGCTCTGGCGAGCACTGGATTGCACACTCGCGACTCGCTTTATCGGCGCCGCAAACGTCAGTGATCTCTTGCACATGGCGTTTCGGGTGCGAGATTCAGCACCCGTCTTAGAGTTGCGGCAACACCTGCTCGACCTGACACGTTGCAATTCCGACCAAGCGCTGTTCGACCTCGCGCTTGCTGCTTCGTACAACGGGCGCGAGGACTGGCTCGGACGCCAAATTGAAGCGGACCTGTCATCTAGTCTGAATTGGATAAGGATGCGGGGAGAGGTGTTGGCCGGATTTACGACGCAACACGAGCTCCTAGAGGGCAACGCGTGGCCAGACGGCCCGATTACGACAAACTACGAAGCTAGGCGCTGCAAATCCGCTCGATCCCGATGGCGCAATGCATGTGCGAGGCACTGGTGGCGGTGCTTCCTTGCTTCGGAGGATCCGGTCGGGGCCTACGCTGCCTGGACGCTCTTCTTGAAATCGGTAGACAGGCGCGGCTGGGTATGGATGCGCCAGGACATCGCCGAATTCCAGGATGATTCACCATTGTTCGCATCCAAGATCGCCCACGTGCACGTCAATATGGCAGAGATCAAGTCAGTGATGAATGACTCCACAAAGAAAAGCGAAGACACGTTCTTGACAATACGCGTGAACGATCACGCGCCACCATGGTTTTCCGATCAGCAATGAACAGGAGCATGCACGTTTGGGAGGGTCATCAGATCGGGGAGCGCCTGTGGCACGCGGGTTTCGAGTTGCGCAAGTCGCGGCAGCCTGCCCGTGCGAATAATAATTTCGATCTTGGCCGCCAGATCCTTGCCGATACCCAATGGCCAAGAGGAAGCTCCTGCGGGGTCTTACGACACCAGCACGGCGGCGCCAGTGAACTCGCCATTGCGCAGATCCGCCAGCGCTTCGTTTGCCCGCTCCAGCGGATAAGGTTTGGTGGTCGTCGTGACACCCATCGCAATCGCGGTCGAGAAGAAACCACGCGCGTCCTCACGGGTGAGATTTGCGACGGAAACAATCTTGCGCTCCTCCCATAGCAAGCGATATGGAAAGGTGGGAATGTCCGACATGTGAATCCCGCCGCACACCACTCTTCCACCTTTGCGCAGCGCCTTCAACGCCGCTGGAACAAGTGACCCGACCGGAGCGAAGATGATCGCCGCATCCAGTTGTTTCGGAGGCAAGACGTCGGAGTCGCCCGCCCACACGGCGCCGAGCGACAACGCGAACGACTGCGCGGCCGCATCGCCGGGACGGGTGAAAGCAAATACCTCGCGATCCTGCCGGACCGCTATCTGCGCAACGATATGGGCCGCGGCGCCGAATCCATACAGGCCAATCCGCCGCGCATCACCGGCGCGCTTCAGGCACCGCCACCCGATCAAGCCCGCGCAAAGCAGCGGTGCGGTCGCTACTGCATCCGCATCGTCGTGCAAGCGAACACAGTAATCGGCGCGGGCGACCACGTGGCTGGCGAATCCACCTGGCTTGGTATAGCCCGTGAATTCCGGGCGATCGCACAGGTTTTCGTGCCCCGTTGTGCAATAGGCGCAGACGCCACAGGTGCCACCGAGCCACGGCACGCCAACGCGCATCCCCGGCGAGAGATTCTTGACGTCGTAACCCGCGCGCTCGACGACACCGACGATTTCGTGCCCTGGAACGACCGGAGGCTTCACGAGTGGCAGCTCGCCATCGACTACATGCAGATCAG
>Ga0070691_10000839_pt1 | contig 12399 bp, 10 predicted proteins | sample KBSK1101metaG_FD_64673 | JGI IMG/M metagenome (GOLD analysis project Ga0070691, IMG submission 64673) | Corn, switchgrass and miscanthus rhizosphere microbial communities from Kellogg Biological Station, Michigan, USA - KBS K1-10-1 metaG | ecosystem: Host-associated > Plants > Roots >... | reverse complement strand
CCCTCGTTCATCAGCCGCTGCATGCGGGGCGAGTCGAGCAGCTCGCGGTAGGCGCGGTAGGCGCGGCCGCCGACGGCGATCCCGAGCCGGTTGACCAGCTCGTCGGGCACCTGCTCGGCGACGGCGACGTCCCAGCGGCTGATGAAGAGCGAGGCGACCGAGGCGACGTCGGGATCGAGCCCGGCCTCGATCCGGCGCTCGACGCCGCGCATGTAGGCCTCGGCGGCGGCGAGGTACTGGCGGTCGTCGAAGAGCAGGGTGACGTTGATCGGGATCCCGGCGAAGATCGACTCCTCGATCGCCTTGTTGCCGGCCTCGGTGCCCGGGATCTTGACGAAGAGGTTCTCGCGCTCGGCCTTGGCGTACAGCGCCGCCGCCTGCTCGATCGTCTCCCCACCGTTGTCCGCCAGCAGCGGCGAGACCTCGAGCGAGCAGAAGCCGTCGACCCCGGCGGTGCGCTCGTGGACGCCGGCAAAGAGGTCGGTGGCGTCGCGCAGGTCGGCCAGCGCCAGCTCGAAGAAGACGCGCTCGTCGGCGTTGGCGCCGACGCCCTCGCCGGCGTCGGCCGCGGCGCTGACCTCGGCGATCTGCTCGTCGTAGCTGTCGCCGCCGGAGATCGCCTTGTCGAAGATCGTCGGGTTCGAGGTGAGCCCGGTGACCGAGAGCTCCTCGATGTAGCCGCGCAAGGTGCCGTCGCCGAGCATCGTGCGGGTGATGTTGTCGAGCCAGAGGCTCTGCCCCAGCTCGTGCAGTCGTGCGGTTGCCTTCACGGTCGACCTCCTCAGGTCGTTGACTTGACGGCGGCCTGCGCGACCTCGCGCGCCGCCTCGGCCACCTTCTCGGCGGTGAAGCCGAACTCGGCCTCGACGTCCTTGAACGGGGCCGACTGTCCGAAGGTGGTCATCCCCATGATCCTCCCCGCCGGGCCGACGTAGCGCTCCCAGCCCTGCGGCGAGCCCTCCTCGATCGCCAGCCGCGCGGTCACCGCCGGCGGCAGCACCGAGTCGCGGTACTCGGCGTCCTCGCGGTCGAAGGCCTCCCAGCAGGGGAGGCTGACGACGCGCGAGCGGATGCCCTCGGCGACGAGCGCCTCGTGGGCGCCGAGCGCCAGCTGCACCTCGCTGCCGGTCGCGATCATGATCAGCTCCGGCTCGCCATCGCAGTCGGCGAGCACGTAGCCGCCGCGGCGGGCGCCCTCGGCCGAGGCGTACTTGGAGCGGTCGAAGACCGGGACCGTCTGCCGGGTCATCACCAGCGCCACCGGGTTGTGGGTTCGCTCGATCGCCATCCGCCAGGCCTCGGCGACCTCGTTGGCGTCGGCCGGCCGGATCACGTCGAGGTGGGGCATCGCCCGCAGCGAGGCGAGCTGCTCGATCGGCTGGTGGGTCGGGCCGTCCTCTCCGAGCCCGATCGAGTCGTGGGTGAAGAGGTGGATGACCGGGATCTCCATCAGCGCCGAGAGGCGGATCCCGGGGCGGCCGTAATCGGAGAAGGTGAGGTAGGTCGACCAGAGCGGGCGCAGCTTGCAGAGCGACATCCCGTTGCAGGCGGTGACGGCCGCGTGTTCGCGGATCCCGTAGTGGACCTGACGGCCGTTGAAGCTGCCGGGCTCGAAGTTCTCGACCCCGTCGAAGGTGAGCCGGACCGAGGTCGAGTCGGTGAGGTCGGCGGAGCCGGAGATCAGCCACGGCACCCGCTCGGCGATCGCGTTCTCGACCTTGTTCGAGGCCTTGCGGGTCGCCAGCCCCTTCTCTTCGTCGGCCTCGAAGCTGGGGATCGCCGCGTCCCAGTCGTCGGGAAGTTCGCGATGCTGCATCTGCTCGAGCTGCTTGGCCAGCTCCGGGTCGAGGGCGCCGAGCTTCTGCTCCCAGGCCGCGCGCAGCTCGGCCCCGCGCCTGCCGACGCCCGCGGCGAAGTGCTCCATGACCCCGTCGGGGACGAGGAACTTCGCGTCCTCGGGCCAGCCGTAGGCCTTCTTGGTCAGCTTGATCTCGTCCTCGCCCAGCGGTTCGCCGTGGGCGGACTCGGTGTCCTGCTTGTTCGGCGAGCCCCAGCCGATGTGGCTGTCGACGACGATCAGGGTCGGGCGGCCGGTCTCGGCCTTGAAGGCCTCGAAGGCGCGGGAGAGCAGGCCACGGTCGTTGGCGTCGCCGACCCGCAGCACGTTCCAGCCGTAGCCCTCGAAGCGGCTGAGGACGTCGTCGCCGTAGGCGAGCGAGGTGTCGCCGTCGATCGTGATGTGGTTGTTGTCGTAGAGCCAGCAGAGGTTGTCGAGCTCGAGGTGGCCGGCGAGCGAGGCGGACTCGTGCGAGACGCCCTCCATCAGGCAGCCGTCGCCGGCCAGCGCGTAGACGTCGAAGTCGAAGAGCTCGGCGCCGAAGCGCTCGCCCTGCCACTTCGAGGCCAGCGCCATCCCGACCGAGGTCGCGATCCCCTGGCCGAGCGGCCCGGTGGTGGTCTCGATGCCGCTGGTCCAGCGGTACTCGGGGTGGCCCGGGGTGCGCGAGTGCAGCTGGCGGAATTCTTCGATCTCGTGCAGGCTGACCGCCGGCTCGTCGAGCACGTCGTAGTTCTCGTCGACGCGCCTGACCCCGGCCAGGTGCAGGACCGAGTAGATCAGCATCGAGGCGTGGCCGGCCGAGAGCACGAAGCGGTCGCGGTTGGGCCAGACCGGGTCGGCGGGGTCGTAGCGGAGGTGGTTCTGCCAGAGCTCGTAGGCGACCGGCGCCATCGACATCGGGGTCCCCGGATGGCCGGAATTGGCCTTCTGCACCGCGTCCATCGAGAGGGTGCGGATGGTGTCGACGCAGAGGGTGTCGATGTCCTGATTCATGCCTCGGGGGCGATCCTAGTCATTCCGCCCTCAGGGCTCGATGCGGGTGATCGCGCCTTCGCCGTTGTCGGCCACCCAGACGGCGGTTTCGCCGACCGCGACGGCGCCCGGTTCGGCCCCGACCTGGATCGCGGCGCCGCTCCGCTCGCCGCTTTCGAGGTCGATCCGGGTGACCGCGTCCTCGGCGGCGCTGGCGACCCAGACGGTGGCGGTACCGGCGTCGATCCCGCCCGGGCGGCCGCCGACTTCGATCGGGTCGCCGAGCACGGAGTGGATCGAGGGGTCGACCTTGGTCACGGTGCCGCCGCGGCTGTTGGCGACCCAGACGCGGCCGGCGGCGACGGTGACCCCCGCCGGCCCGCGGCCGACCGGGATCGGGGCGTCGACGCCGAGGGTGCCGAGGTCGATGCGGCGCACGTTCCCGGTCGAGGCGCTGCTGACCCAGAGGCCGCCGGCGCCGACCCCGAGCCGCAGCGGCGCGGCGTGCGGGGCGAGCCCGCGCCGGTAGACGCGACCGCCCTTGGCGTTGATCGCGCTGACCCCGGCCCCGTCGTCGTCGGCGACCCAGACGCGGCCGCCGCCGAAGGCGATCGGGCCGGGGCTGCCGCCGACGTCGATGCGTTCGAGGACGCGGCCGCCGGAGGTGGGATCGATGCGGACGACCTCGCCGCGGCCGGGATCGGAGACCCAGACCGAGCCGGCGCCGACGGCGACGCCGGAGATGCCGGGGCCGAGTCGCAGCGGCGCCCCCACCGGTTCGCCGGATTCGGGGTCGAGCCGGGTCAGGGTGCCGTCGGGCTCGCTGGTCACCCAGATCGCCTCGGTGGAGGCGGCGATGCGCAGCGGCGCGGCGCCGACCGCGATCGGGGCGGAGACGTCGATGCCGTCGTCGCCGACCAGGGCCGCCACCAGCAGGACCATGGCGAGGAGGACCGCGACGCCGCCGGCGACCCAGAGCAGGGTGGGGCCGCGGAGGCGCTGGCGCCAGCCGCCGCCGGCGAGCGCCGCGGGGGGCCGCCGGGCCGGCTCGGAGAGGACTCGCGTCGCCGCCATCCCCTCCCCCTCGCGTTCGCGGGCGGCGGCGATCAGGGCGCCGGCGCTGGGGTAGCGCTGGGCCGGGTCCTTGGCGGCGGCGCGCTCGACCACCGCCCCCAGCCCGGCCGGGACCTCGGGGGCGGGGTCCGCCCCTTTGCGGGCGGATGGGACGACCCCGGTCAGCGCCTCGTAGAGGACGCAGCCGAGCGAGTAGACGTCGGCCGGCGGCCCGACGGCGCCGCCGCTCCACTGCTCCGGCGACATGTAGTCGGCGGTGCCGACGACCGAGGCGCCGCTCTGGGCGCCGCTCTCGCCGAGCGCCTTGGCGAGCCCGAAGTCGGTGAGGAAGGCGCGGTCGCCTTCGACCAGGACGTTGTGCGGCTTGACGTCGCGGTGGACGATGCCGGCGGCGTGGGCGGCGTCGAGCGCCTCGGCGACCTGGCCCAGCAGGGCGATCGCCCGGGCCGGCTCCAACGGCCCCTCGCGGTCGAGCGTGCGCCGCAGGTCTCCCCCTGCCACCAGACGCATCGCCACGATCAGCTCGCCGTCGACCTCGCGCGAGTCGTAGACCGGGACCACCGCCGGGTGGTCGAGGCTGGCGGCGAGGCGGGACTCGCGCAGGAAGCGCTCGCGGAAGCCCTCGCGGTCGGCCAGCTCGCGGGCGATCACCTTCAGCGCCACCGGGCGTTCGAGGCCGAGGTGGGTGGCGCGGTAGACGACGCCCATCCCACCGCGGGCGATCAGGGCGTCGAGGCGGTAGCCGGCGACGGTGGAGCCGATGGCGAGGTCTGCCACCGGCCACTTATACCGCCGCCTTCCGGACCCCGGCGGCCGACTGGGGCCACCGGGGTCCGCCTGGCAAGCGCTACCGCGTTGGCTGCCAGGAGATGACCGGGCCGATCGCGGTGCCTTCGGCTGCGGTGAAATCGAACCCCTGCGCCAGCTCGCTCTGACGGCGGCTGGCGACGTCGATCGCGACCAGCGACTGCCGCTCTTCGGCGGCGACGAAGGCGGCCACGCGGCGACCGTCGGAGGAGAAGACGCCGTTGGTCTCCGAGTTGTCGGGGAGCTGGCAGAGCTTGCGGGCCTTGCCGGGCCCGATCCGCTTCGCCCAGAGGCCCTGGTCGCGGCGGAACAGCAGCGTGTGGCCGTCGGGCGAGACGTCTTCGACGTAGGCCGAGCCGACGCCGGCGACCTGCGCCTTCACCTTGGTCCCGTTGGCCCGGGCGGTGTAGATGTCCGCGTAGGCGGCCGGGCCCGGGCTGCTCTCGCCGCGGCTGAAGAGGACGCCGCCGGCGAAGTAGCGGGGAGCGAACTCGTCGACACCGCCGGTCCGGGTCAGCCGCGCGAGGCCGCCGCCGGTCGGACGGATCGAGTAGAGGTCGTCGTTGCCGCCTTCGGGGCCGGCGGTGGTGCGGACGAAGACGATCGACCTGCCGTCGGCGGCGAAGTCGGCTTCGTGGTCGTCGCCCTCCCCCGTGGCGAGGACGCGGAGGCCGCCGCCGGTGGCGCCGACGGTGTAGAGGTCGGCCGGCCCACCCTCGGTGGCGCGCCGCTCGAAGACGACGAAGCGACCGTTGGGGGAGACGACCGGGCGCGAGTCGAGGTCCGCGCCGCTGGTCAGGCGCCGCTGGCCGGAGCCGTCGGGCCGGACCGAGTAGAGGTCGCCGCCGCGGGCGTAGGCAATCGTGCGGCCGTCCGGCGAGAAGGCCGGTTCGGAGTCGGCCGGGTCTTCGGTCAGCTGATTGAGGTGCCCGTCGCGCACGGCGAAGAGGCCGCCTTTGGTCTCTTTGCCGACCGTCGTGGTCTTGGAGAAGACGACGGCACCGGGCTTCTTGGCGGCCGCCGAGGCGGTCGCCGGCACGGCGAGGGCGAGCAGGGCCAGAATCGAGATGAGCAGGTTGCGGTAGCGCATGACTTCCTTTCGGTGGGTTTGGACTTGCCCACCGATCCTGCGCTCCGCGGGCGCACCCGCCAACGCCACCCGCGCCCCCCACCGAGCCACGCTTGGCCCAATCCGGGCCCCAGCCCACCCGGCCGATGGGCCGATATGTCGTCCCAGGGACGACATATCGGCCCATCGGCCGGGTGGTTCAGCGGTCGAGGCCGAGCTCGATCACCCGGGCGGCGATCTGGCGCGGGCGGTCGCGACCGGTGTCGCCGCTCACTTCGAGCTTGGCGGCGAGGGCGTCGAGGCGGCGCTGGGCGGTGCGCTCGCTGACGTGCAGCGCCGCGGCGATCTCCGCCCGCGTGGCGGGGCGGCCGGCGAAGGCCCCCTCGCTGCGGTAGGGCGCGGTCAGCGCCGCCGCGGTCGCCCGCTCCTCCTCGCTCAGCGCCACCGCGGGGGCACCGCTGGGCACGGTCGCTCCGATCGGCGCCGCCGGCCCGACCGAGACTTCGAGCCGGTGGGCGCCGACGATCAGGGTGTCGCCGTCGCGCAGGCGCCGCGGGCGCTCGAGCGGCTCGCCGTTGAGGGCGGTGCCGTTGCTGCTGTCGAGGTCGGTCGCCATCAGCACCTCGCCGCGACGTTCGATCTCCAGGTGGTTCCAGGAGACCGCCTCGTCCTCGAGGCGGACGTCGGCCTCGGGCGATCGCCCGACGATGGTGCGCTCGCCGGCCAGCGCCACCGACCGCGGCGCCGCACCACCACTCGAAACCCAAACCCGCGCATCCATCCCGCGCGACTATAGGTCGATGGGCCGATAAGTCGCCCATGGCTCGACTTATCGGCCCATCGGCGACGTAGAGTGCGCCGCGTGAGCGGGGTGGAGATGGAGAAGCGGGTCGCGGCGGAAGCGGCGGCGGGGCTGGTCGAGGATGGGATGACCGTCGGCCTCGGGACCGGCTCGACCGTGGCCGAGCTGCTGCCGGCCCTGGCCCGTCGCGGGGTGGCCGGGATCCGCTGCGTCGCCACCTCGGTCGCGACCGAGGAACAGGCCCGCGAGCTGGGGATCCCGGTCGAGAAGTTCAACTCGCTGACCCGGCTCGACATCGCGATCGACGGCGCCGACGAGGTGACCCCGGACGGCTGGCTGATCAAGGGCGGCGGCGGCGCCCATCTGCGCGAGAAGATCGTCGCCGCCGCGGCCGCGCGCTTCGTCGTCATCGCCGACTCCAGCAAGCCGGTCGAGGCCCTGCGCGGTCCGGTGCCGCTGGAGCTGTTCGCCTTCGGCGCCGGCTCGACCCTGGCCCGGCTCGGCGCCGAGGTCGAGCTGCGCGACGCCCCCCCCAGCCCCGACGGCGGCACCATCGCCGACTACCGTGGCCCGATCGGCGACCCGGCCGCGCTCGCGGCCCGGCTCGAGGCCGACGCCGGCGTCGCCGCCCACGGCCTCTTCCCGCCGGATATGGTCAGCGAGGTGCTGGTGGGGGCCGGGAGCGCCGTCGAACGTCTGACGCTGAGCTAGCCCAAAGGAGACCGCATGAGTGACTTCACCGAGTTGGCGATCGACGGTCGCCTCGCCACCCCGAGCGATCCCGACTGGGACCAGGCGCGCACCGCCTGGAACCTCGCCGCCGACCAGCGCCCGAGCGCGGTCGCCTTCGTCGAGAGCGCCGAGGACGTCGCCAAGGCGGTTCGCTTCGCCGCCCGGCACGACCTCAGGGTCGCCGGCCAGGGAACCGGGCACGGCGCCGTCGCCCTCGGCTCGCTCCAGGGCACGATCCTGATCAAGACCGAGCGCATGCGCGGGGTCGAGGTCGACCCGGGCGCGCAGACGGCGCGGGTCGAGGCGGGGACGCTGGTGCAGGAGCTGAGCCAGGCGGCGCAGGCGCACGGCCTCAGCTCGCTGCCGGGCTCATCCCCCGACGTCGGCGTCACCGGCTACACGCTCGGCGGCGGCCTCAGCTGGCTCGGCCGGCGCTACGGCTTCGCCTGCAACCGCGTCCGCGCGATCGAGCTGGTCACCGCCGACGGCGAGGCGAGGACGGTCGACCGCGCCAGCGAGCCCGACCTCTTCTGGGCCCTGCGCGGCGGCGGCGGCGACTACGCGATCGTCACCGCCCTGCACCTCGACCTGGTCCCGGTCGCCGAGATCTACGCCGGCGCCCTCCTCTACCCCGCCGCGCTCGGCGCCGAGGGGGTGCGGACCTATCGCGACTGGGCGGCGACGCTGGGCGACGACGTCACCTCGGTCGTCCGCTTCATCCGCCCGCCGGACGTGCCGGACGTGCCGGAGCCGCTGCGGAACACGCCGCTGCTGACGATCGACGGCGCCTGCATCGGCAGCCAGGCCGAGGGCGAAGCGGTCTTCGGGCCGCTGATCGAAGGACTGGGCGAGCCGCTGATGAGCACGCTCGGCCAGATCCCGTCCGCAGGGCTCTGCCGGATCCACATGGACCCCGAGCAGCCGGTCCCCGGCCTTGGCCAACACACCGTCCTCGGCGAGCTGCCCGACGAAGCGATCGACGCCTTCTTCGAGCTCGGCGACCCGGAGCGCTCGCCGCTGCTGCTGACCGAGCTGCGCCAGCTCGGCGGCGCCCTCGGCCGCCCCGACCCGGACGGCGGCGCCCTCACCCACCTCGACGCCGCCTTCGTGATGCTCGGGATCGGGATGCCGATGACGCCGGAGCTGGGCCGGGCGATCGAGGGCCACCTCGACCGCTTCGAGGGGACGATGGCCCCCTGGGCGGCCGCCGGCGGCTACTTCAACTTCGCCGAGCGCCCCTGCGACGCCGACGCGATCCTCCCCGCCTCCGTCTGCGCCCGCCTCGCCGAGGTCAAGCGCCGCTACGACCCCGACGGCCGCATCGTCGCCAACCACGTGGTCGCGCTGGACCCCGCGGTCTGACGCGGTCAGGCGGGGTTGGCGTCGCGGACCGCGGCCAAGCGCCTGTAAGCGGGGGCGTCCTCGCCGACCAGGTCGGCCAGCTTCCTCGCCGCGCACTCGACGTCCTCGGGGGTCGCCAGGGCCACGGCCTCGATGTCGCCCCAGTCTTTGGTGCGGTCGAAGAAGGACTTGAACAGGACCAGGGAGGTGCAGTCGAGCACCGGCGCCTGCCGGCCCTCCATCGGCACCCAGACGACCGTCGTCGCGACCTCGTCGTGGAGCGGCAGGTTGTTGAGGAAAACGTCGATCGGGACCCCGTCCCAGAAGAGTCGGGCCTGGCCGTCGCGCTGGACCTGCCGGACCTCGTCGGCACCCACCCTGACTCCCTCCGGCAGCGCTTTCAGCACCCGTTCCGCATCGGCGGCGTCGCAGAAGATGTTGACGTCGAGGTCGCGCGTGCCGCGCGGCTCCTCGACGCAGTAGGCAAGCGCGATCGCTCCCCCGAACGCGTGCGGCAGCGACTCGGCCTTGAGCGCGTCGTGGATCGCGTAGAGCTTGTCGACGAGCTCGCTCACGCGGCCGTCCCGCCTGCCGCCAGGCGCCGATTCAGCGGCGGGAACTCCATCTCCGCGCGGGGGCGGAAGGGCAGGGCCTCGGCCAGCTCGAGCACCTGAGTGAGGATGCGACTGGCGCGATCGGGATCGACCGGCGGCCTGCGCGCATCGACGTTGAGGGCCATGCCGGCCGCCGCGGCGATGCGCAGCAGCGCGTCGCCGCCGGGCTCCCGGCCGCCGTGCAGGTAGGCGTTGAGGACCGACCGTTGGATCCCGGCCCGCCTTGCCAGCTCGGCCTGGCTGAGGCCGCTGCGACGCAGGATCTCGCCAACGAGCGAGGCGCTGGAGGTCGGCTTCGGGTTGAGAGGATCGGCCATAGGCAAATGTTAGCGAATCCGCTAACAGATGCCAAGGTACCGCGCTACCCAGCCGCGGCCTCGTCGGCGACCACGACCATGTTCTCGTTGCGCACGCGGCCGGCCGGGATCGAGGGGTCGGCCGCGAGCAGCTTGGCCAGTGGCTCGCGCTTCTCCGCACCGGTGACCAGCCAGAGGACCTGGCGGGCGGAGTCGAGCGCCGGGTAGGCGAGGGTCATGCGGCGGTGGCCCTGGTACTCGCCGCCGGTCAGGGCGACGCGGCGGTCGGCGACCTCCAGCACCGGGTCGCCGGGGACCAGCGAGGCGGTGTGGCCGTCGGGGCCGAGGCCGAGGTGGACGAGGTCGAAGCGCTCGGGCAGGGCCGATTCGTAGTCGCGCGCGGCCGCCTCGAGGTCGCGCTGGGTGACCGGCATCGGCCGCAGCGCCGACTGGTGGCCCATCGAGAGGCCGAGCACCATGTGGGTGAGGTTGCGGTCCTCGCTGCCGGGCGCGGCGATCCGCTCGTCGACCTGGAACAGCTCGGTCGCCTCCCAGGGCATCTCCTCGAGTTCGCCGAGGATCGCCAGCATCGCCCAGGGCGAGCGCCCGCCGCTCATCGCCATCCCGAACGGGCCGCGCGCCGCCGCCGCCTCGGCGCCGGCCGCGGCGATCAGCTCGGCCGCGCGCCGGGCCGCCGCCCGCTCGTCGGCGAGGACCTCGAGCCTTGGAGCCATCGCCCTAGCTCGGCTTCTCGTCGTGCCCGCCGAACTGCTTGCGCATGGCGGAGAGCACTTTGTCGGCGAAATCGTCGTTGCCGCGCGAGGCGAAACGCTCGTAGAGGGCGGCGGTCAGGACCGGCGCCGGCACGCCCTCGTCGATTGCCGCGATCGAGGTCCAGCGCCCCTCGCCGGAGTCCGAGACGCGCCCGGCGAAGTCGGCGAGGTCGGGCGATTCCCGCATCGCCGCGGCGGTCAGGTCGAGCAGCCAGGAGCCGATCACGCTGCCGCGGCGCCAGACCTCCGTCACCTCCGGCAGGTCGAGGTCGTACTGGTAGTACTCGGGCTGCTCCAGCGGCGCCGTCTCCGCGTCGGCCTCGCGCTGGACCTTGCCGGCGTTGGCGTGCTTGAGGATGTTGAGGCCCTCGGCGTAGGCGGCCATCACCCCGTACTCGATCCCGTTGTGGACCATCTTCACGAAGTGGCCGGCACCGTTGGGGCCGCAGTGGAGGTAGCCGTTCTCGGAGGCCGATACCTCACCGGAGCGACCCGGCGTGCGCTCGGCCGATTCCACGCCCGGCGCCAGCGAGGCGAAGATCGGGTCGAGCCGCTCGACCGCGCGGTCGGGACCGCCGATCATCAGGCAGTAACCGCGCTCGAGGCCGAAGACGCCGCCGCTGGTCCCGCAATCGACGTAGTCGATCCCCCGCTCGCCGACCTTGGCGGCGCGGCGGATGTCGTCGCGGTAGTAGGAGTTGCCGCCGTCGACGATCGCGTCGCCGGGCTCCAGCACTGCGGCGACGTCCTCGACCGTCCGCTCGGTGATCTCGCCGGCCGGGACCATCACCCAGACCGAGCGCGGCGCGCTCAGCTTCGCGGCCAGGTCCTGCAGCGAGGAGGCGCCCTCCGCTCCCTCCCCCGCCAGGGTCGCCACCGCGTCGGGGTTGACGTCGTAGGCGACGATCTGGTGGCCGTCCCGCATCAGGCGGCGAGCCATGTTCGCCCCCATGCGGCCGAGGCCGACGATTCCGAGTTCCATCAAAACCTCCGCTGGTAGGCGCTGCAGGGCCGGTCGCCGCCATCGTACTTTCACGCGTCTGCATTTACCCCTCCTATAGAGGGGTAGCAGCAGACTCGTGATCGCCGGGAAGCGGAAGGGATAGCCTGCGCAGCCGATGGGTACGGGCGCGGCCAACCACTCCGACACCGCCGCCGGCGTGCTGGCGATCTTCGGGATCAGCGGCGACCTGGCGAAGAAAATGACCTTCCGGGCGCTCTACCGGCTCGAGGCGGCCGGCAAGCTCGAAACCCCGATCGTCGGCGTCGCGATCGACGACTGGGACGACGAGCAGCTGCGCCGGCACGCCCGCGACTCGATCGCCAACTCGGTCGAGGACCCCGACGAGGACGTCTTCTCGCGGCTCGCGGCGCGGCTCACCTACGTGCAGGGCGACTACGGGGACGGCGCCACCTTCGAGCGCGTGAAGGGGGCTCTGGGGGATGCCGAGAACCCGGTCTTCTACCTCGAGACCCCGCCTTCGCTGTTCGCCACCGTGGTCGAGGGCCTGGGCAAGGCGGGCCTGACCGAGGACGCTCACGTGGTCATCGAGAAGCCCTTCGGCCATGACCTGGAGTCGGCGCGGGCGCTCAACGCCGAGCTCTGCGCGGTGCTGGAGGAGAGGCAGATCCTCCGCATCGACCATTACCTCGGCAAGGAGCCGGTGATGGACATCAACTACCTGCGCTTCGCCAACTCGCTGCTGGAGCCGGTCTGGAACCGCGAGCACGTCTCGCACGTGCAGATGACGATCGCCGAGAACTTCGGGGTCGACGACCGCGGCCGCTTCTACGACGCGGTCGGGGCGATGCGCGACGTGATCCAAAACCACGCGCTGCAGGTGCTGGCGCTGATCGGGATGGGCCCGCCGACCCCCAACCACCCCGACTCGATCCGCGACAAGAAGCTGGAATTCTTCAAAGCCATGCGGGCGGCGGACCCGAAGCGCTACGTCCGCGGCCAGTACGAGGGCTTCCTCGACGTCGAGGACGTGGCCCCGGACTCGACCACCGAGACCTTCGCCGCGGTCGAGCTCGAGGTCGACAACTGGCGCTGGAGCGGCGTCCCCTTCTTCGTCC
>Ga0070691_10000834_pt1 | contig 12413 bp, 10 predicted proteins | sample KBSK1101metaG_FD_64673 | JGI IMG/M metagenome (GOLD analysis project Ga0070691, IMG submission 64673) | Corn, switchgrass and miscanthus rhizosphere microbial communities from Kellogg Biological Station, Michigan, USA - KBS K1-10-1 metaG | ecosystem: Host-associated > Plants > Roots >... | reverse complement strand
CGGACGAACTTGACGCGGGGGCGGCCGTGGGGCTCGCCGCGGCCGACCTCGGCCTGGTCGATCGCCTGCCAGTCCTCGAAGGAGACGTAGCGGACGCCGCGCTCGGCGAGCAGCTCCTCGACCGCGGCGGGCTCTGGGCTCGCTGGGTCGAGCAGGGTCTGCGAGCCGACGTCGGCGAGCAGGTGTTGGACGGTCTCCAGCGCGTCTTTCTTGTTGGTGCCGATCACGCCCGAGGGGCCGCGCTTGATCCAGCCCGCCGTGTAGTGGCCGATTTTGTGGCCGGAGTCGTGCGAGTCGAGCACGCGGCCGCCCTCGTTGAGGATCAGGCCGCGCTTTTCGTCGAAGGGGACGCCCTCGATCGGGATGCCGGTGTAGCCGACCGAGCGCAGCACCAGGCCGCACTCGAGCTCCTCGCGCTCACCGGTGTCCTTGGCGCGCAGCGTGCCGCCCTCTTCGACCAACTCGTTGCGCCCGACGACGATCGACTCGACCTTGCCGTCGCCCTTGATCTCGACCGGCGAGGAGAGGAAGCGCAGCACGATCCGCTGCTTCTTACCCTCGGGCTCGCGCTCGGAGAACTCGCGCAGCGTCTCGACGTTGACCCGGGTCGTCTTGTCGGCCTCGTCGGACTCGAGGAAGGCGACGCTCGCCTCGTCCAGCTCGACCTCGCTCGGATCGACGACGACGTCGGCGTCCTCCATCTCGCCGAGCTCCTTGATCTCCGGGTTGGTGAAGGCCGCCTGCACCGGGCCGCGGCGGCCGAGCACGACGATCTCGCGGATCCGCTTGCGGTCGAGTTGCTCGATCGCGTGGTCGGCGGTGTCGGTCTCCCGCAGCTCGCCATCGGTCAGGGCCAGCATCCGTGCCACGTCCATCGCCACGTTGCCGTTGCCGATCACCACCGCGCGCTCGCAGGAGAGGTCGAACTCCTCGTCGCAGTAGTCGGGGTGGGCGTTGTACCAGCCGACGAAGGCGGTGGCGGCGTGGCTGCCCGGCAGCTCCTCGCCGGGGATGCCGAGCCGGCGGTCGGTCTCGCAGCCGACCGTGAAGACGATCGCGTGGTAGAGCCGCTCGAGGTCCTCGACCTCGATGTCGTGGCCGACCTTGACATTGCCGAAGAAGCGGAAGCCCTCCCGCGCCGCGGTTTTCTCGTAGACGCGGATCACCGACTTGATCTTCGGGTGGTCCGGCGCGACCCCGCCGCGGACCAGCCCGAACGGCGTCGGCAGGCGGTCGAAGAGGTCGACCTGGGCGTGGGTCCCCTCGTCTTTGAGGATGTGCTCGGCGGCGTAGAAGCCGGACGGGCCGGCGCCGACGATCGCGACGCGCACGGGGTTCTCTTCGGTTCCGATCTGGGCCATCGGACGCGGAAGGATAGGGAACGCGGGCCGCTTGCCGCCTACGCGGCGAGCAGCTGGCCGCTGCACTCCGGGCAGATGCCGTGGTCGAGCACGGGCATCTCGCGACGGCGGAAGAGCTCGAGGCGCTTTGCCGCCTCCTCGACCTCGACCCACTCTCCCTCGACGAGGAAGCGGTCGCACCAGGCGCACATCTGCAGGAAGTCGCCTTCGTCGCGCGGGGCGTCCGCGTCGAAGAGTGGCTGCGGCTCCTCGCGCTCCTCTTCCTCGCGCAGCCGGGCTGAGAAGAGGACGACGCGTCCCGTGCTGTCGGCGGCGATGCGGATGTCCATCTCGCGGGTCACGTCCGGCCCGTCGCAGCGGAAGGGCAGCTCGACGTCGCGGACGCCTTCGCGCACCCGCCGCAGCAGCAGTCGCTGCAGCTTCTTCACGTCGTGGCCGGCGACGAAGTCCCAGAGCGAGCGGCCGAGGCTGGCGTCCGCCCCGTTCCAGCCGTTCTCGGCGGCGAAGCGGTAGTAGCCGTCGTCGACCTTGATCAGGCGGTCCTGGTCGTCGATCGCGTAGCTGAGGGTCTCAACCGTCACGGCACGACCGATTATCGGTCACATCCGGGTACCGCTCAAATACTCAGCTCGCCGCGGGAGCCGTGGCGGCGACGTTTGCCGTGCCGTCGAGGGCGTCGAGCGCCTTGCGCACGGACATCGCCACGCAGGTGAAGATCGGCGTCTCGCGCTCGGTGAAGGCGCTCGACTCGGTCGGGCGCAGCTCCTGCACGAGGTCGAGGAACATGCCCGGGTCGTCGCCCTCGAAGGCGACGACGAACTCCTGGTCGTCGAGCCCGAACGAGTAGGAGGTGTTGATCGCGATCTCGGGGTAGCGACGGCCGACCTCGATGTGGCTTTTCATGATCCGGCCGCGCTCCTCCGCGGGCAGGCCGTACCAGCGGCGCTGCTTGACCATCGGGTAGAGGAAGAGGTACTTGCGCTCGGAGACGCAGATCTCCGGTCGCGCTCCCTCCTCCGAGTAGGGCGAGCTCTTCGTCATCGAGAGGAACGAGTAGGGCGTCTCGGCCCACTTCGCCAGGCCGCTCTGGCCGAGCACGACGTGGAAGGTGTGCAGATCGTCGAGATTGGGGCTCTGGGTGAGGACGACCAGGTCGACGTCGCCGCGCGTGCCTATGGTTGAGTAGGCGCGTAGCGAGCGGTCGAGGGCGAAGTCCTCGCAGGCCGCCAGGAACTCCTGCTTGTCGGCGGCGCGCAGCTCGGCGTCGCGGCGGCGCCACTCGGGGTCGATCTTGAAGAAAGTGAACTTGGCGAACGTGCGGTCGGCCATCCGGGTCACGATAGCGCCGGCGGCGTTGGTCGCGGGCGCTGTGGCGGTCCTCTTGGCACTGCACGCGGCGGGGGCGGGCTTCCAGGGCGATCCGCTCGCGGTGGTGCGCGACGCGGCCCCGGGCGACCGCCTCTGGGACGTCGCCGGGAGGCGCGGCACGGTGGTCGGCGTGACGCTGCTCGTCTGGCTGGCGGCATTCGCCCTGGCGATGGCGGCGGCTCGCGAGCGCGCCGGGCGGCCCGCGGCCCGCCTGCTGGCGCTCTCGCTCGTCTACCTGCCGCTGCTCTGCCTGGCCGGTGCGGCCCTCGAACCGAGTGTCGACGCCGAACGCCTCCTGGTCATGCTCGGCTCGCCCGCGCTGGCGGCGCTCACCCTGCGGGCGTTCGGCGGCTACAGGGCGCTGGCGGTCGCCTGCGCGGCGACGGCGCTCGCCCATGCGGCGGACCTGATCGCCGGCTCGCCGCTGATCCAGCTCTCGCTCGCCGGGCCGAATCCGGCCGGCGGTCACCGCTTCTACGGGATCGGCAACGAGCTCGAGGCGGCGCTGGTGGTGACGATCCTGGTCGGCACCGGCGCGGCAATGTCGGGTTTCACGGCCTCGCGGCGCATCGAGGCCCGCGGTCCCGCCGCCTTCCTCGTCGTCGCCGCGATCTTCTCCTTCGTCTTCGCTTACGGTCGCTACGGGGCCGATGTCGGGGCGGCGATTACGCTGCCGCTCGGCGCCGCCGTTGCGGCAGCGTTGCTCGCCGGCAGGCCCCGCCTTGCCCTGCTCGCCTTCGCCCTGCCGATACCCGCCCTGGCGATCCTCTCCGCGGCGGACCTGCTGACCGGTGCCAACGCCCACCTGACCCGCACCGTGCTCGACGCCGAAAGCGGCGGCGACGTGCTCGCCGTCTTCGGGCACCGCCTGCGCGAGGCGGGCGAGAGCTTCGGCCGTACGGTGATCCTCGTCTGCCTGCCCTTCGTGTTCGTCGCCGCAGCGCTCGCCTGGCTGCGCCGCGAGCTCCTCGCCGCCTGGCTGCGCGGCATGCCGGCGATGCGCGCGGGCATGCTCGGTGCCTTGGCGGCGACCGTCGTGGGCACCTTCGCCAACGACTCGGGCGCCCTCCTGCTCGAGATCGGCGCCCTCTACCTGCTCACCTTCCTGGGCTTCGTTTGGGCCGAAAGCAAGCGCCCGGATGCGGCCCGGCGCATCGACTACGCTTAGCGCTTCGTGCGAATCGCCCTTGTCTCGCCATATTCCTGGAGCTATCAGGGGGGCGTGAACCGGCACGTCGAGGCGCTCGCCGAGGAGTTCCTCGGGCGTGGCCATCACGTGCGTGTGCTTGCTCCCTACGATCCTCCCGACCGACTCAGCCGGATGCTCCACCGTGCGCCGGCGGAGGCTCGCGAGATCCCCGACTACCTCGTGCCGATGGGTCGCACGGCGGGTTTCGGGGCAAACGGTGCGGTCTCCAACCTCGCTCCATTCCCCGCCGGTGGTGTCGTCGCCCCGCGCCGTGAGCTTCGCCAGGGCCGCTACGACGTGATCCACATCCACGAGCCGGTGGTGCCGCTGGTCGGCTGGAACGCCGCACTCGGGGCTCAGGCGCCCTCCGTCGGCACCTTCCACGCCTACTCGACCAAGTCGGTCCCCAACCACATCGCCTCGGCGCTCGGCGCGCGCCGAGTGTTCAACCGCCTCGCGGCGCGGATCGCCGTCTCCGAGGCGGCGGCCTGGACGGGGCGCCGCTGGTTCGGCGGTCGCTACGAGATAGTCCCCAACGGCGTCGACGTCGGGGCCGCGCCGCAGGGCCCGAAGCCGCCCAGCGACGAGCTGCGGCTCGCTTTCGTCGGCCGGCCGGAGGAGCGCAAGGGGCTGCCGATCCTGCTCACCGCCTTCGAAGCGCTGGTCGAGCACGTGCCCAGCCGGCTCACCGTGATCGGCGCCGAGCGCGAGGACGTGCTGCGCTACCTGGCCGACCCGGAGACGCTGCGCTGGATCGACGTGCGCGGTCGCGTGCCGGAAGCGGAGCTGTGGAGGTCTCTGCACGAGACCGATTTGCTCTGCGCCCCATCGCTCTCGGGGGAGAGCTTCGGCATGGTCCTCACCGAGGCATTCGCCGCCGGCACGCCCGCGATCGCATCCGCGATAGCCGGCTACAGCGACGTCGTCACAAACGGGCTCGACGGCGTGCTCGTTCCGCCCGGCGACCCGCAGCGACTGGCCGAGGAGCTGCAGCGCGCCCACCACGAGCCCGAGCGCCTCGCCGCGATGGCGGCGGCGGCGCGCGAGAGCGCTCAGCGCTACGCCTGGCCCCACATCGCCGATCGCGTCACCGAGGTCTACGAGCGCGCGATCGAGGCTCCGCAGCCGAGTGGGGCGGCCGAGCGCGCCGTCCACTGGGTTGGGCTGCGACCGGCGGACGGCGGCCCGCCCAGCCCGCCGCGCCGCCTGCCGACGCTCGACCCGCCGCTTGCCCAGGACGGTAGCCGCAAGCGTCGCATCGCCCGCCGCGCCGGGCTCGGCATCGCCGGCGCGCTCGGCATCGGCCTGACCGCCCTGGCGGCGCAGAAGATCGGCGTCGACAACGTGATCTCGAGCATCGTCCGCTCCGATGCCACCTGGGTGCTCATCGCCTGCGCGCTGATGGCCCTCTCACTCTTCTTTCGCGCGGCATCCTGGTACGGGATCGTGCGCGCGGCGCTGCCCCACCGGCCGGTGCGCCGCCGCGACGTCACCTCGGCGACGATGATCGGCGTGCTGATGTCGGCGACGTTGCCGGCCCGCCTCGGCGAGCCGGCGCGCGCGATGACTCTGGCGCGGCGGATCGGCCGCATGCGCGAGACCTTCCCGGTGCTGCTCGGCACCCTCGTCTCGCAGACCGTGCTCAACATCGTCGCCCTCGCCCTGCTCGGCGTGATCATCGTCTCGACCACCGACCTCTTCCATTCCAGCACGCAGAAGCTCTTCCTGTTCAGCTTCGTGCCGTTGGCGCTGCTGCTCGTCGTCCTGATCGCGCCGACGCTGATGCGGCGCAACGGCAACGGCCGCTTCGCCCGGATCGGGGCAGCGATGCACCGCGCCCTGCTGCAGGTCCGCGCCGGCCTCGCGGTCTTTCGCCAGCCGCGCTACGGCATCGTCGCCTCCGCCGCCCAGCTCGGCGCCTGGGCGATCCAGCTCGCGGCCTGCTGGGCGCTGCTCGCCGCCCTCGGGCTCAGCGGCCGGGCCGGCATCGGCGCCGCCGCCGCGGTCCTCTTCGCCGTCAACGTCACCGCCGTGGTGCCGGCGACGCCGTCCAACATCGGCGTCTTCCAGCTCGCCGTGATCAGCGTCCTGCACACCGGCTGGGGGATCGGCACCGCCGATGCCCTCGCCTACGGAGTGATCCTGCAGGCGGTCGAGATCGCCACGGCGGTCGCGCTCGGACTGCCTGCCCTCGTCCGCGAGGGGCTCACCTGGGGCGATCTCCGCGTCCAGGCCCTCTCGGCCTCGCCGGTCCGCCTCGAGCCGCACCCGCACTCGAGGCAGCGAGACGCCGGCGAACGCATCGGCGCCTGAGCGCTCAGTCCTCCGCGCCGCGCGGCACCTTGCCGCCTTCGGCGCCGGGTTCCTGAGCCGGGCCGCGGGGGGATGCGATGCCCAGGACGCGCATTGCCTTGAGGCCGAGGCCGAGCTTCTCGCGGCCCTCGGTGGCGGAGACGTCGTGGCCGCAGAGCTCGCGCACGCGCTCCAGCCGGTAGCGGATCGTGTGGCGGTGGGTGAAGAGCTGTTTGGCGGTCGCGGCGACGTTGCCGTCGTTGCCCAGGTAGGCCTCGACGGTCGCGACCAGCTCGGTCTCGTACTGGTCGTCGTAGGCGGCCAGCGGCTCGATCGTCTCGGCGAAGAAGCGCTGCAGCTCGCCCGGGTCCTCGCTCATCGCCGGCAGCAGCAGGCGGTAGGCGCCGGTGTCCTCGAAGGCGAGCAGCGGCAGACCCTCGGCTTCGCCGACGTTGACCGCGAGCCGCGCCTCGTTGCCGGCGCGGTAGAGGTCGACCGGGTCGGCGACGCGGCGGCTGACGCCGATCGTCAGGTGGAAGCCCGCCAGGGCGTCCTCGAGCTCGCGCGATAGACCGGCGCCGGCGCGCTGCAGGCGCTGCTCGTCCTCGGCAGGGACGAGGGCCGCGATCTCGGTCGCGACCTCGCCCTCCTCGACTGTCGCCAGGGCTCCCGGAGCCAGCGAGCGCAGCGCCCGCATCGTCAGGGTCAGCACCCGCGCCCGCCACTCACCGGTCTGGGCGGCGCGCGGCGCGGCGCGCAGAAGGATCGCCCCGGCGCCCTTCTCGAGCTCGGCGCCGAGCTCGGCGGCACGGGCGAGGATGTCGCCGCGGTCGGTGACCTTGCGGCCGAAAACGTCGCCGACGAAGGCACCGGCGACTTCCTCGCTCTGCCAGTCCGGCGCGCGCGAGCGCTCCAGCTCCAGAGCCAGGAGGGTCGTCACCATGCGAGCGATCGCCGGGTCGGGCGGCGCTTTCGCCCGGTAGCGCAGCTCACCAACCGCGGCGTCGGCGACGCGCAACTCGACCGAGGTCACCCGCTCGCCCCCGGCCAGCAGCTTCTCCTCCTGGTCGGGCGAGGCCCCGGCAACCGCCAGCACCGCGCCCGAGCGCTCGATCAGCGCGACGCTGGCGTCCAGCACCCGCGCCGCAGCGCGCGCGACGGCGGGCAGTCCGGCCCCCGACTCGACCGCCTCCGAAAGCGCGTCGAGGGTCTGGGTGTCATCCGATGATTTCCGCAATGTCGTTGTAGTAGTAGACGAAGGCGAGTCCCGCGATCACGCCCATCAGGACCAGGGCGACGAGGACGACGATCGAGAGGAAGCCCGCCGCGGCCTTCTCCCAGATGCGCCCGTAGGAGCCGATCGCCGGGACGAAGATCAGGGCGACGAAGGCGACCAGGCTGATCAGCCCGGCCACGCCGAACAGCAGGTACTCATTTTCGATCTTCTGCAGGGCGAGCGGCAGCACCGACCCCATTCTGGCGTACGGAGATGTCCGAAGGACGCGGCGCCCTCCTCATCGCTCGGATGGTCGAGACGACGAGGGCGACGCCGGCGCAGAGCGAGAAGGCGGCCGCGCCCAGCGCCCAACCCGCGTTGACGTCGCTCATGTAGTGGACGCCGAGGTAGACGCGGGAGAGGCCGACCAGGGCGGTGATCGCGATCCCCGCCGCGACCACCAATGCCGCGCGCGCCATTCCGACCCGCAGGCGCATCACGATCGTCACCGCCAGCCAGACGTAGAAGGTCGAGTAGGCGGCGTGGGCGCTGGGGAAGGAGGAGCCCGACACGGCGACCAGGCCGTCGCCGGGGCGCGGCCGGTCGACGGCGTCCTTGAGCTCGTGCACGCCGGCGACGACGATCGCCATGCCGACGACGAGCACGCCCAGCTCGGCCCAGCGCCGGCGTGCCGCCAGGGCCGCCGCGGCGATCGCCGCCAGCGGCAGGCAGACCGCGGCCGAGCCGAGCGCGGTGACCGCCTTGGCGACGTCGACGAGCCAGCCCGTGCGCAGCTTCTCGACGATTTCGGCTGCGGTGACGTCGCCCGGGGTCGGCCCGGGGTCGCCGCCGACGATCACGGTGTAGGCGACGAGGACGAAGGTCGCCACGGCGAAGGTCGCCATCAGCGAGGTGAATTCGAGCCCGAAAGTGCTGCCCGGCGTGACGCGATCCCAGAGGAAGCGGAGCTGGGGCTGGAAGCGCCGGGTCAGGACGACGAGCCAGCGGGTGGCGGTGCGATCCTCCATCCAGCGCACCGCTGCCCGGCGGTTCGCCTCGACCCGCAGACGGCGCACGGTCCAGACCGTGCCGACGGTGAGGACGACCAGGGTGGCGAGCAGGAAGGCGCCGCGGCCGGCGTACTTGGCTGCGGTGTCGATGCTGCGCGAGAAGAAGTAGCCGATCAGGATGTGGGCGCTCGCCCAGAGCCCGGTGCCGAGGATGCTGTAGGGGACGAAGGCGCGGTAACGCATGCCCGAGCTGCCGGCGATGAACGGAGCGAAGGCGCGCACCAGGCTGATGAAGCGGCCGGCGAAGATCGTCTTGCCGCCGTGGCGGCCGAAGTAGTCCTCGACTTTCTCGAAGCGCTCGTGGCCGATGCCGAAGCGGGGGCCGTGGCGGAGGACGAACTCGCGGCCGAGGCGGCGGCCGAGCAAGAAGCTGGTCGTGTCGCCCGCCCAGGCGGCGAACCAAGCGATCGCGATCAGCAGGTAGACGTCGATCGCGCCCTGGCCCGCGACGGCGCCGCCGAGCAGCATCATCGTCTCGCCGGGGACGACGATGCCGACGAAGGCGCCGGTCTCGGCGAAGGCGAAGACGCCGACCAGCAGGTAGGTCCAGGCGCCGAGGGTGTTGGAGACGTCCTCGAGCAGCTGCTGCAGGTCGTCGTGCGGGATCACCCGGCTGATCAGGTAGTAGGCGGTCGCGACCGCGGCGGCGATCGCGAGGATCGTCAGGCGACGTCGACGGCGGTTCTCGGGTAGCCGGAGTTCCACTGGCGCGCAGTCTTACCGGACGCGGCCCGCCTCGCAGACGATCGCGTCGTCGCGGTCGATCTCGGCCGCGGCCGACTTGGCCTCCGCCAGGTCGGCGAAGAGCCCCACGGCGGTGGGTCCCGAGCCGGACATGAAGGCCAGCGGCGCGCCCGCGTCGCGCAGGGCGTCGAGGGCGTCGCCGATGTCCGGTCGCAGCGAGAGCGCCGCCGCCTCGAGGTCGTTGGCGAGCAGGTCGCGGTGATAGTGCAGCGGCGAGCCGCCGTCCCCGGCCGCCTGGCGCAACCTCCCCGCCAGCTCGGCCAGCTCCTCCTCGCCGCGACCGAGCCCGAGGCGGTCGGCCTCGGCGAAGACCGTGCCGGTATCGAGACCGCCGCCGGCGGGTAGTAGCAGCGCCACATGGGAGGCGGGGGCCGGCAGCCGCTCGACTCGCTCGCCGGCCCCCTGGACCAGAGCGAGCGCGGGGTCGAGCTGCGAGGGCACGTCGGCACCGAGCTCGGCGCCGAGCTCGGCGAGGTCCGGGGTCCCGCCCGAGAAGCCCTCGGCCGAGCCCCGCGCGAGCCGCAGGATCGCCGCCGCGTCGGCGCTGCCGCCGCCGAGGCCGGCGGCGACCGGGACCCGCTTCTCGATCTCGATCCGCAGCGGCGGACCGCGCCAGCCGCGCCCGCGCAGCGCCGCCAGCGCCCGCGCCGCGAGATTCTCGCCCTCGACCCCGGGGCAGAGGACCTCGTCCGCCTCGGCCTCGGCGACCCCGATCGCGTCGGCGAGGGTGAGCGGCTCGAACAGAGAGCAGAGCTCGTGCAGGCCGTCGTCGCGGCGCGGGCCGAGATAGAGGCAGAGGTTGAGCTTGGCGGGGGCGTGGAGCCGCATCGGCAACGGGGTCATCTTCTGCCGCTCGCCTTCCACTCCAGGGCGCGGGTGAGTTCGGCGAATTCCATCGGTGCGAGATCCTCGGCGCGCAGCTCGGCCCGCCCGCCGAGATGCGTAAGGGCCACCCGAACCCTGCCGATCGTCCCGGGCCGGGCGTGGTCCAGCGAGCGCGCGAGGGTCTTGCGGCGGTGGGCGAAGGCGGCACGGACGAGGGAGCGGGTGTCGGGGTCGGCAGCGGCGCCGATGCGCATCAGGGCGATGACCGCGGATCCGACCCGCGGCGGGGGGCGGAAGACGGAGGGGGGGACGGCGCGCAGCATTTTCGTCTCGCAGGCGATCTGCACGAGGACGCTCGGTGCGCCGTACTCGCGGCGCCCCGGTTCGGAGCTCAGCCGTTCGGCGATCTCGCGCTGCACCATCACCGTCCAGCGCCGCACGGAAGGCAGCTCCTCGATCGTGCGGAGGATCAGTGGCGTGGCGATCGAGTAGGGCAGGTTGGAGACGATCGCGGTCGGCGCCGGGTCGAGGCCCGCCAGGTCGAGCCGCATCGCGTCGCCCCAGCGCAGGTCGACGTTCGGCAGCGCCGCGACGCGCCGCAGCGCCGGCTCCAGACCGCGGTCGAGCTCGATCGTGTGGACGTGGGCGGCCGCGCGGGCGAGCCGCTCGGTCAGCGGTCCTTCGCCGGTCCCGACCTCGAGCACGACGTCGTCGGGTGCGAGCTTGGCGTCGCGGACGATCGCGTCGAGCAGGTTCGTGTCGGCGAGGAAGTTCTGCCCGAGCCTGACCACCGGACAGCCCCGACTACCAGCCGAAGAGGGCGCGGGCGTTCGCCTCGACGGTCTCCTCCAGCTCCTCGTAGGAGACGCCTCGGACCGAGGCGACGAGGCGTGCAGTGTCGACGACGTAGGCGGGTTCGTTGGGCTTGCCGCGCACGGTCTGCGGGGCGAGGTAGGGGGCGTCGGTCTCGACCAGGAGCAGATCGGCGGGCACATGTCGGGCCGCCTCGCGCAGCTCGTCGGAGCCCGGATAGGTGGTGTGCCCGGCGAAGGAGCAATACCAGCCCCGCTCGGCGGCGTCGCCGGCCCGCCAGGGGGCGGAGAAGCAGTGCAGGATCACGGGGATGTCGCCGGCTTGGGCGTCGAGGACTTCGAAGATCTCGTCGATCGCCCTCGTCTCACCGTCCTTGTCGCGGCCGTGGATGACGATCGGCAGGCCCTGCTCGCGGGCGATCGCGACCTGCGCCTCGAAGGCGCGCCGCTGCTCGGCGGGGCCTGCGGTCTCGCGGTAGTAGTCGATTCCGGTCTCGCCGATCGCCCGCACCTTCTCGTGCGTGGCGAGGCGGGCGATCTCCCCGGCCTGCTCGTCGTCGAACCCACCCGCCTCGGTCGGGTGGCAGCCGACGGCGGCGAAGACCGCCTCATGCCGCTCCGCGCCGCCGACCGCGGCGCCGTTCTCCGCGCCGCCGAGGCCGACGTTGAGCATCCGGTTGACGCCGGCGCCGAGCGCGTCGGCGACCAGCTCGGCCTCGGGCCGCTCGCAGAGGTAGAGGTGAGTGTGGGAATCGATCATTGCCGCGAATTCCAGCCTATCCGCGTCGCGGGGCGAACCATCTAACCTCTTTTGACCGTGGCTGAGCGTGACTACATAAGAGCGACCGGGGAGCGCGTCGTCGTCTTCGACGGCGGCATGGGCGCGACCCTGGAGCAGTTCGACCTGACCCAGGAGGACTACGGCGGCCTGGCCGGCAAGTGCCACGAGGCGCTGGTTCTGAACCGGCCCGACGTGATCGAGGGCGTGCACGCCTCGATGCTCGAGGCTGGCGCCGAGGTGGTCGAGACCGACAGCTTCCAGGGCTCGCGGCTCAAGCTCGAAGAGTGGGGGCTGGGCGAGCACACGCACGAGGTCAATCTGAAGGCGGCGCAGATCGCCCGCAAGGCGGCGGGCGAGGAGCGCTTCGTCGCCGGCTCGATCGGGCCGACCGGCTTCCTCCCAGCCTCCGACGACCCGACCCTGGGGGACATCTCCTTCGGCAAGCTGGTCGAGGTCTTCGCCGAGCAGGCGCGCGGGCTGGTCGAGGGCGGCGCCGACCTGATCATCGTCGAGACGGCGCAGGACATCCTCGAGGTCAAGGCATCGATCTTCGGCGCCCGCGAGGCCTTTGCCGCCACCGGCCGCAGGCTGCCGATCCAGGCCAGCGTCTCGCTCTTGCCGCAGGGAGGCAAGATGCTGCTCGGCACCGACATCGCCGCGGTGCTGACCACGCTCGCCGCGCTCGATGTCGACGTGATCGGGCTCAACTGCTCGACCGGGCCCGAGGACATGCGCGACGCGATCCGCTTCCTCGG
>Ga0070691_10000831_pt1 | contig 12427 bp, 12 predicted proteins | sample KBSK1101metaG_FD_64673 | JGI IMG/M metagenome (GOLD analysis project Ga0070691, IMG submission 64673) | Corn, switchgrass and miscanthus rhizosphere microbial communities from Kellogg Biological Station, Michigan, USA - KBS K1-10-1 metaG | ecosystem: Host-associated > Plants > Roots >... | reverse complement strand
CTGGTTCATGGGTCCGGACGATGCAGTGCTCGACCGTCTGTACGCGACTTGCACCGTCCTGCTGGCCCCATCCGAGGGCGAGGGTTTTGGTCTGCCGCTGGTCGAGGCTGCACGCCACGGGCTGCCGATCCTGTGTCGTGACCTGCCAGTGTTCCGCGAAGTCGCCGGCGAACATGCAACTTACTTCCCGGGACGAGATGCCGAATCGCTCGTTGTCGCCATCCGTGACTGGCTAGCTACACGCGAGCACGGAACGACGCCGCGCTCGGTCGAAATGCCCCGCCTGACATGGGCTCAGTCGGCGCAGCAATTGCTCGGTGCGGTGCTGGCAGACGGCACGGCATAAATCGAACAACCATCAACAAGGAAATCAGGGAAATGAAATCGGCGGTGATCACAGGGGTATCGGGACAGGATGGCGCGTATTTGGTGCAGTTACTGCTGGGCAAGGGGTACAAGGTGCATGGAGCGTACCGGCGCACGAGTTCCGTCAATTTCTGGCGCATGCAGCAGCTCGGCGTGGATACGCATCCGAACTTGGATCTGGTCGAATACGACCTGACCGACCCGGGTTGCAGCCTGCGCCTGATCGAGAAGACCCAGCCCGACGAGGTCTACAACCTCGCGGCGCAAAGCTTCGTCGGGGTGTCGTTCGAGCAACCGATCACGACCGCCGAGATCACCGGCCTCGGGGCGCTGCACCTGCTGGATGCGATCCGCACGGTCAAGCCGGACACGCGTTTCTATCAGGCATCCACATCGGAGATGTTCGGCAAGGTGCAGGCGATGCCGCAGAACGAACACACCATGTTCTGGCCACGCAGCCCATATGGCGTAGCCAAGCTGTTCGCGCACTGGAGCACGGTGAATTATCGCGAATCGTTCGGGATCTTCGGTGCCAGCGGCATCCTGTTCAACCACGAGTCGCCGCTGCGCGGGCGCGAGTTCGTGACGCGCAAGATCACCGATGCGGTGGCGCGCATCAAGCTTGGGCAGCAGGAATGCCTGGAGCTTGGCAACCTCGACGCCAAGCGTGACTGGGGTTTTGCCAAGGAATACGTCGAAGGCATGTGGCGGATGCTGCAGGCAAAAGAGCCCGACACCTTCGTGCTGGCGACGGGGCGGACGGAGACGGTGCGCGATTTCGCCACGTTGGCGTTCAAGGCCGCTGGGATCGGGCTGGAGTGGGAGAGTAAGGACGAAGGTGAAACCGGCATCCGTGCCGACACCGGCAAGGTGGTGGTAAGGGTGAACCCGAAGTTCTATCGTCCGGCCGAGGTGGATCTGTTGATCGGTGACGCCGGCCATGCAAAAGACAAACTGGGCTGGCAGCCGCACACCACGCTGGAAGAGCTGTGCCGGATGATGGTCGAGGCGGATCTCAAGCGGGTTGAGCGTGGCGTCTCGTTCTAACAAACCACACGCACTGCTTGACCGGCTGCCACGGATTCACCGGGCGCTATGTCGCACTTGAACTGCAAGAGTCGGCTGCATGGTGGTCCGCTTGCCGGATTCGCGTCGGCGATTCCGCTCGTGGAAGCGCTGTGCTGGATGTATTTTGTCATACCTTGATGCCATATCATGCACATAGCCAAGCAAGGACTAAGCTTCATCGCAATCGGCTGTTGCCTGATTGGTGCAGACTGGATAGTGTTCGTGGCGCTGACCGCAGCAGGCGCCGGCCCGGTACTTGCCAACGTAGCCGGACGCGTGGTCGGCGCGTTGCTGGGGTTTTGGGCGAATGGCTGGATTACATTCGCTGCCCCCGGCTCTCCCCGGTTCGGGGCGCGACGCTTTGGGAAGTACTTAACAGCATGGGTCTTTATGACGCTAATCAGTACTGCGCTGGTGACAGTTCTGGCGGAGCGCCTCAGCTTGGAGGTGGCGTGGCTTGCCAAGCCGATAGTTGAAGTGGCCTTGGCCATGGTGGCGTTTTTCGTCTCACGTCATTGGGTATATCGTTGATATGGGCGACCAGATTCCTCGTATCGCAGTGGTGATCCCGTGTTATCGCGTGGCTTCGGTTGTCGTGGATCTACTGAAACACATAGGGCCCGAGGTGGGTTGGATCTTCGCGGTCGATGATGCTTGCCCTGAGCACAGTGGTGACGTGATCGAGCGCGATTGCCGCGATGTTCGGGTGCACGTGCTCCGCCACAAAAAAAACATGGGCGTCGGTGGCGCGGTTCTTACGGGTTATCAGGCAGCATTAGCCACAACCGCAGAGGCCGTGGTGAAACTGGACGGCGATGGCCAGATGGATCCGACGCTGATTCCGAAGCTGTGCGAACCGCTGTTGCGAGATCGAGCCGATTATGTGAAGGGTAATCGCTTCTTTCGTGTGCGTCACGCGGCCGGAATGCCGGCTGTCCGGTTGTTCGGCAACGCAGTATTGTCGTTTCTGACAAAGATGTCTTCGGGATACTGGCAACTTTTCGATCCAACGAACGGATTTACCGCAATCCACTCGGCACTCTTGGCCGAGCTTGATTATGAGCGAATCGCAAAACGTTATTTCTTCGAATCCGATCTTCTGTATCATCTCAACCAACTCCGCGCGGTAGTTGTTGAAATGCCGATGCGAGCCAGTTACGAGGGTGAGCCATCCAGCTTGCGGCCCATGCGCATGATCGGTCCATTCCTGAGGGGCAATTTTCGTAATGGCGCAAAACGCGTTTTTTACAGTTATTTCTTGCGTGGGTTCTCCGTCGCGTCGCTTGAATTATTGATCGGGCTTTGCCTGTTTCTGTTTGGCTTGGTGTTTGGGGGCTGGCATTGGTGGCTGTCGAAAGTGCACGGCTTGGCTGCGACGCCTGGCACCGTAATGTTGGCAGCGTTGCCACTCATACTGGGCACGCAGTTTTTGCTTTCCTGGCTTGGCTTTGATATTGCATCCGAGCCTCGTCATCCGGTGCATGCTCTGCTGCGGGGGAAAGGCTAGACATGCTACGAATGGCCCGGAAGTTCATGGTCTGGGGGCGCGGTGGGCGAGCCCTATGGCCCGGCGCCGTGCTTTTTAGCTAATCAAGAGGAGGGGGTGGTATGTTCAACTATACCCCGGTAACGGTAGAAACCGAGTCGCTGAATAAATACGCGGCATTACTCAAAGCCTGCTTTCCTAACGCCCACCACTTGGGGTCTCAGTATCTTCACTGGTTGTACGTCGATAATCCTTGCGGTCACGCCGTTGGGATGGATGCCATGGTTGGGGAAACGCTTGCTGCACATTATGTGTGCATACCAACGCGCGTTGTTGTGCTGGGGAAGGAGGTGAAAGCGCTCTTGTCACTCAACACCGCGACACACCCTGACTACCGCGGGAAGGGTCTGTTTACGAAGCTCGCGGAGTTAACGTATCAAGCAGCAGCTGAAGCGAACTTTTCGTTGGTCTATGGCGTGGCAAACGCCAACAGCACGCCGGGGTTCGTTCGTAAATTAGCATTTCAACTCGCGAGTCAACTGGACGCCAGGATTGGATACGGTCGTCAGTTGAACATCGCTTGGTCCAGGGTAGTGGAAGTGGCCGAGTTCCGTCGCGCGTGGGATATGCCGCAACTAGAATGGCGGGCGAAAAATCCCACGAATCCCGTGTCCATGTTCCGTAACTCCAATGGATATACGGAATTATATGCTAACACTGACAAGAAAAACATACTTGTATGGGGTGAACTGCCAATCGCCTTGTCGGCCTCAAACTCCTCCCGTCCGAATCAGTTAAAACCACGCTTGTTTCTAGGGCTTAACCCGCGGGCTTGTTCATCTCGTAATATCAGTTTTTCGATTCCGAATCGGCTAAGGCCGTCTCCACTTAATTTTATTATCCGTATGCTTGACAACGAATCGTATCCGAATAGTGATCTAGTAAGTTTCTCGTTTGTTGACTTCGATGCTTATTAAACAGCATGCGTAGTTTGTTTCTATTTGCCCACCCTGACGACGAATTTGGTTGTTATGAATCCATTCGCCGAGAAGCCTTATCGGGACAGGAAATTGTTTGCTGCTACCTGACGGATGGTGGATTTGAAGGACAATCGGTTGAACGGCGTGAAACCGAAAGCCTCCACGTTCTGACGCGATTGGGCGTCTGCAGGGAAAACGTCAAGTTTATCGGTCGGCGCGTAGGCATCCCTGATGGTTCGCTTCCTTGTAACATGCTGCGTGCAGCCGAGGCGGTTAAGGCCAGCGTTGGGCCTGGCGATGATGTCGACGTAGTTTTCACTCCAGCGTGGGAAGGTGGGCATCAAGATCACGATGCGGCGAACATTCTTGCTTGTGTCGTCAGTGGCGCACTAAGACCGAAGCGCGGTCTGTGGCAGTTCTCCTTGTACAACGGGGCGGGGCTACGTGGTTATCTTTTCCGCGTGTTAACCCCACTACCTTCTAATGGGCCTGTTGACACCCAGGCCCTGAGCATCTCGCTCAGAATGAAATATCTAAGATTTTGCTTTGCTTATCCATCACAGTGGAAAACGTGGCTAGGCTTATTGCCATTTGTTGCTGTCAGGTTGGTCCTTGGGGGATGTTATTTTTTGCAGCGCGCCGCGTTGCCACCAGTTGTACGACGCCCCCACGGGGGCCCGCTCTTATATGAACGGAGGGGCATGGACAAGTTTGATCGCGTAGAGCGTTATATTACAGAATTCATAAAACAAAGTGCGAATTGTCTTTGATATAAGTACCTTAATCCTGATACAACGTTAGAGATAAGACAAGATTAGTTATATTGAGGATTTGCAAATGTCTCGAAATGAAAGTAAGGGAGAAGGCAATGTATCGATCTGGGCGATGGCTGCAATTCTTGTTTCACTCATATTGATCCTTTGCCGCATACTGCCCATAGGTGGGCCGGCTATTTTCTCAGATGAGTATGCTTACGCCGCGTGGTGTTCGGCACTTTTTCACGGCACGCAGACGCCGCCCCCATTAGCTGCGGCACTCGGGAACTGGCTGTACCTTCGTCTCTATGAAATTGCCTACGTGGGAGTAGGCTCCTTCCTCGTCAAGGCGCGTGTTTTAAACGCGATAACCGCTGCATTTGCGGCAGGTCTCCTTGTGTCTACGTTTCATACAGCTGAGCAAAGCCGGAAGGTGGAGCTTTCAGCCCTGCTAGCAATCGGATTCGTGGTGAGCCTGTTAGGAACTTACGCAGCGTACTTCATACCGGAAGCGCCGTATTTTGCCTCTGTGTGTCTGTGGCTTTACTGCGGCGTGAAATACATAAGGTCTCAGAATCTTTTACTTGCTTTAGCAATAGGGTTTGCTGGCGGTATCGCTACAATGACCAAGGCACATGGAATTTTTATGTTGCCAAGTTCATTTCTGGTTGTTCTAGTGCTCGGGCTTCGAACACAGTTAGGTTGGCGCAAGGTTCTCATCAGTATTGTGTTGCTTGTTGCAGGGTGGTTCGCTTGCACATCTGCTGTAGACCTACTGCTTGGTACCGGCGGTGGCCTGGATCCACTAGGTGGCTTTTATACGAGTGTGGGTTTACAAACGGCCGGGCATTTGGGCAGTTATCGAGGTACATTGATCGCTGAGCTCGCACTGCGTCATGTCGCCACACTGATTTTGATCGTTGGTATGCCGCTGTTGCTGTGTGCGTGGCTCTCATTGCTCGCAGTGTTCAGCGCATTGCGAAGCGACGCTCAAGCGCTGCTTCGTTTTCCCGCGTTGTTGGTATTTTGTACGTTGGCCGGGATGCTGGTTGTGGCTTGCGTGTTTACAATTTCGGTTGCTGATACCGGACCATTTGAGACCCTGACGCGCCTGCATGGCAGGTACTACGAGCATTTCGCTTTGCTGGCTTCGTGCATCGGTATTGTTGGCAGCAAGACCGTGTTGAGCCGATGGACGTGGGGCGTCAGGCTGGCCGTGCTGCTGGCATTTCTGGTCTTGCTTGGCCTATCGTGGAAGTTGTCGAACAGCGTTGGCTGGCAGAACCCGAATGATTTTGCGACGGCATACGCCCTGTACGCGCTTCCAAACGGGCGGCAGTACGCTCTCGTTCTTGGTGCAGTTGGGGCGACTGCGGCCCTTGCGTGGCCGCGGCATGCACCTGCGTTCTTGGCGTGCGCGTTCCTTGTTTGGCTCGGGATAGATTCCGTGACGACGGAAAAACTCAGGTGGCCGATCCATGAGCATGCTGCTGGTCGTGTTGCCGCCATGGTTGCGGAGAGTGCGGCAGGATCAACCCCCGCTTCAGTGGAGATCGTTGGCAGTAGTGACACCGTCCCCTTTTTTAGAGCGGCCTTTCATCTCTTGAACGACCGAATCGGCTTTGCGCTTGGCTCTGCAGCGAAGGTGTGTGGGGTTGCAGGCGGCACGCCTGACTGGGTTGTGACCGTGGAGGGTGCTAAGGATCCTTGCGGATATGTCAGCAGCATTCGCATTGGTGACGCCGCTGCCGCCAGACGTGTTGGTGTTCAGGCCGCTGTCGTGCAGCCTGCAAAGAATGGACAGTATCGTGCCAAGCTGCTGATGATTGACCGGCCGGAGGTGACAGACGACGGACGGGACATATTGGTGACAGTCGACGTCACCAATGAAGGGTCGGAAACGTTTGGATCTGCTACCAGCCCTCACAACGTGAATCTAGGTGCACATAGCATCGACGCGCGGGGTGACGTCATCGACAACGATCTGGCGCGTGGGCACCTTCCACAGATTGCACCTGGAACAACCGGGCGCGCAACGATCCTGCTACCCGCTGACTTGACAGTTGGGCATAGAGTTGAACTCCTCCCCGTGCAGGAAGGCATGGCTTGGTTTGATAAATGGGGCACGGAGTCGTTGATAGTAGGGCCTTTCGTCGCATGTCAGGCCAATGCTACTGACAGGATTTGCGACGCCGCTGGTCAGCCGCTTAAGCGTGCACCAAGAATCGATTCCGCAAAATTGAACAGCCACTTGTCGCACTATCCTTGATCGCCGAACGTCGGGAAGCTCCCATACATGACCACGGATCGCGCACTCGTGTCGCTCGTCGTGCCATGCTTCAACGAGCAGGAAGTCATAGGAGAGACTCATCGCAGGTTAGCTGATCTGGCGGACTCACAGTCCGGATACCGTTTCGAGTTCCTGTTTGTGGATGACGGCAGCCATGACCGGACATTACCGTTGCTGCGCGAAATTGCCGCACGTGATCAACGGGTACGGGTGCTGGTGTTCTCGCGCAACTTCGGCCATCAATTGGCAGCGATGGCTGGCATAGAGGAGGCGCGTGGCGAAGCTGTGGTTCTTCTGGATGCGGACCTGCAGGACCCGCCGGAAGTGATTCCCGAAATGCTGGCCAAATGGCGGGACGGCTGGCAGGTAGTTTACGGTGTGCGCGTCGCACGCGAGGGTGAATCACGCTTTAAGATGTGGACGGCGCATTTGTTCTACAGGTTGTTGAACTACCTTTCCGACACGCCCATCCCCCTCGATGCTGGTGACTTCCGATTGATAGACCGGGTGGTGGTGGAGGCACTGCGCACCATGCCGGAACGCGACCGCTTCATGCGCGGCATGATCAGTTGGGTGGGGTTCCGGCAACTAGCATTGCCGTACCGGCGCGCGCCACGTTATGCCGGCGTCACTAAGTATCCACTGCGCAAGATGATCCGGTTTGCCTCCAATGGCATCATTTCATTCTCGATGCGTCCGTTGAAATTGGCGATGGATGTCGGATTGTTGTGCGCGGGACTGGCGTGCGCGGGGATCGTCTGGGCGTTCGTGATGCGTCTCGCCACCCACAACTGGGTTCCCGGTTGGACTGCCACCATCATTGCCGTGCTGTTCCTGGGTGGCATCCAGCTTGTATGCACAGGAATACTGGGTGAGTACATCGGGCGCACCTACATGCAGTCCAAGGGCAGGCCGCTCTACATCATCAGCGAACGGTTCGGTGACCACGACGTGAATCATGACCGAGATGTGCAGCGATGAGTGGACCGGAAAAGGCCGAATTCGACCGTTACGCGAAGGATTACACCGACCTCCACCGCGCCAGTGTTCGTGCCAGCGGCGAAGAACCTTCGTATTTTTCGCGTTACAAGGCACAGTACATGGCACGTTGCGTCGGTACCGCAAGGGCGCTGCGTGATCTGGACGTGCTCGATTTCGGTTGCGGCGTCGGCAACTCGATACCGCACCTGCGCAACGCTTTTCCGAATGCCATTCTGCACGGAGTCGACCCGTCTGGCGAAAGCATCCGAATCGCCAGGGAAACTCCCATCGGCAACGCGACGTTCCGGGTAAGCGACGGCTCGATGTTGCCATACAGCGATTGCAGTTTCGATCTGGTCCAGGTCGCGTGTGTCTTTCATCACATATTGCCCGAAATGAGGCGTCACTGGATGCAGGAAATCCGTCGCGTGCTCAGGCCGGGAGGCGAAGCATTCGTATTCGAGCACAATGTCCTCAACCCCCTCACCGTCAAGACCGTACGCGATTGTCCGTTCGACGAGGACGCGATATTGCTGCCGAGACGCGAGTTGCTGAATCTGTCCCGCTCGGCCGGGTTGTCCGAAATTCGGGCAAGATACATCGTGTTCTTTCCCGCGGCCCTGGCGCCGCTGCGTCCACTCGAACCGTTTATCAGCTGGATTCCTTTCGGTGCCCAGTATGTCGTTCGTGCAGTTGCCTGACCTCGCCGCACGGGCCGCGGCTTTTTCGCTGGTCGGCGTGGCCAACGGCGTCGTCGGCGTCGCGGTGATCGTGATTGCCGACTTGTTGGGCGCGGATCCCGTGCTTGCCAACGTTTTGGGCTACGGCGCGGGGCTGCTGGTCAGCTTTACGCTCAATTCGCGAGTGACGTTCCGCTCGCGCAAGATCGATCATCACACCGTGCTGCGTTTCCTCTCGGCGTTCGCCGTCGCGTTCGCGATCAATCTTGCGGCAGTGAAAAGTGCGGCGGATTGGTATGGCGCGCACAAGTTGTTGACGAGCGTGGCCGGTACACCCCTGTACGTGGCGATTTTCTACCTACTGTGCGAATACTGGGTGTTTCGCCGTCACCCGGGCGCGGGGTGATCAAATGCGGGAGGGTTCCCGCGAGCGAGGTTCACCGAATGCCTCGATCAGAATGTAGGTGTACGGCGTGCGGTCCAGGCCGGTCAGGATGTAGGTGTCGAAACGCTCGAACACCTGTCCGGCGAGCGCCTTCCATTCGGGCTCGCTGCGGACGTTGCGTCCGCGATCCTGGCTGACGAGCCAGTGTGCGAGACGGGCTTGCTTGACGAGAAAGCAGCCATCCAGGCTGACCATGCGCCCGTGCGGAGACAGGGCTTTTTTCGCAAGCCTCAGCGCAGTCAGCGCCTCGGGATCGCCAAGATGGTGCAGCAACCCGCTCAGGATCACCAAGTCGGCGTTGCACATCGGCTCGGGGAGGTCGAGCAGGAAGTCTTCCGCGGAGCCGACGATGAACGTCTTGTCGGGATCGTCAGCGAAAGCTTCGCGAGCGTGGCGGATGTATCGGTCGCTGACGTCGAAGCCGACGTACTCTACGCCTGCCGGCAGGTGCTGGATGGTGTTGCCGGGGCCACAGCCGATGTCCACCACCCTCTGGCCCGCGTGTACCCGCCAGAAATGCTCGCTCACCCATTTTCTGCCGCGCGTTGCGCCGACCAGATTCTGGTACGCGTTGTAGATCCGCGGATGGGTCAATATCTGCTTGATGCCGCTGTCGTCTTGCATTGGCTTTTCGTTCCTGATGGATATTGTTTTTCCGCCACACCCTGAAATGCTGCCATTCGGGAGTTGCCCGGAAATGACACCGCCGTCCCGAACGAAATGAATAATGGTGCATGCGCCTACGCTGCCAATCGAGCCGTGTCGCATTTTGGTCTAGGGTCGCTCGCACTGCTTCGCAACGGTGATTCCGAGCAGCGAGAAGGACAGCAGTCGGCTGTCCAGGCTGTAGTTTGTGACGGCTCGTGGGATAACGGGAGACGGGCCCGAAAAACGGATCACGATCGGCTGGCCTGTTGGGATCTTCACTTCACCATGCACCTCGAATGGGCCGGCACCGGAGAAGTGCGAGTTACCGCCCAAGGGCGTGCCATCGATGGTCACGAGCATGTTCCAATGCTGCCTTTTCCCAATGTTGCCGACTTGGACCGTGAAGCAGAGAGGCAACGCGACATCGTTCGAAAGGGGGGGCAACACGATGGCCGCCTCGGAGCCGCTGCCCCAGATGCCGCCCCAAGATTCCGGCGGGTTCCATCCATAGGCGAGGCCCTGCGTCCACCGTGACTTCGCGTCGAAAGTGTAGGTGATGGGCAATGCGGGGTGCGCGTCCTCGACAGCTTTGCTCGCCGCCGCGATGCCGTTTTTCTGCACGAAGTTGATGCTGTGTCCGTGGAAGTAGGCGAGCGACAGCAGGTAGCATGCGCCGATGGCGAAAAGCAGCAGGAACAGTGCGATGCCGCGCGGAGTCGCCTTCTCGTTTATCGTTTCCGGATTCATGCTGCGATGTACACGTACAGTGACCATGCACAGAACAGCGCCGCGCCCAGCGTCGCGAATACCCCCAGCAACGCGTATCTCGCCTGCTCCTTTTCACGCAGCAGCCAGGTGAAGCCGACATACACCACCGGCAGCACGGCGGCATAGTGCAATAGGCCTGCCGAGTTGATTTGCGAAAAAATCAGCACGAAATAACACAGCCCGAAAATCGCGTCCGGGTACAGTTTCTTGCGAAACAGCGGGATCAGCGAAATGGCGAGTGTCAGCGCCGACAGCATCCAGAACTTGAGATCGGGGCCCAGTCTGAAATCCGTGTACAGCGCTTGCCAGGTGGGCGCGAAGTACACGTGCCAGCCAGCCATCCGAGTATGCGCCTGCGCGAACGCATCCCCCGAAACGCGATAAGAAACCCACAGCATCAGAAAGTAACCGGCCGGCGCCAGCACCACCGGCACGAACGGACGCGGATCGATCCATGGCCGCAGGAAATTCCGCCAGCCGAGTTGTTGGTACGCGTGCACCACCAGAAAAACCAATACCATCGCGCCCATCGGCCGCGAGCTCGAGGCCAGCACCGCGAACAGTCCGGAGGCCCACCAGCATTGCTTGCGTGCGTAGTACATCGCGCCGACCATGCCCAGTAGGCCGAAGGCGTCGCCATAGAACACCGAGAACAGGAAACTCTCCGGCACGAACGCCAGCAGGAACACCGCGAACGCCGCAGCAGCCTGGGTGAACTCGAGTTGTGTGCAATAGCGGTGCAGCAAATACAATGCCAGCAGGAAAGCAAGGTTCGCGAGGATCACCCCGGTCATCAGGATCGAGATTCCGCTGGCGTCGCTGAGATACCGTGCAAGAAACGGGAATGCGGGCCAGAACGCGAGGTTAACGGCGTGTGGTTGCACCGCCGGCGACACAGTCGAATAACCGTGTTTCGCGATCGACATGTACCACGTGGTGTCCCAGCGGAACGCCAAGTCCTTCAGTTGCTGCAGGGTTGGGCCCGTGCCGTGCGCGGCTTTCCCGCGGGCTGCGATGAAGGTCAGCGAAATCCAGCCAACCAGGAACAACGCGAGGCGGCTGGCAAAAAACGCAACCACGGCCGACGCCCACGCTGCGCGTGTCTCGACGTCGAAGCGCCAACGTGATTTGGCCATGACAGCCGTCGCCATGAAAACTCCTGCCGTGGCCTAACGAGATTGTGCGATGCTTTATGCCAGACGACTTGCAAGGGCGCGAGCCTGCAGATCTCTACCGCCCAGAAGTGCCAGTCTTTTTGCTGCGTCGCGTTTGATCGGGGCGTGCAGCGCTGCGCGCATGATCTCGGATCGTTCTGTGGTGCCAACGGCAACGCAGGCGGCCTTGAACAGCTGGTCATCGAGAGTCACGGTTGTGGGCATGGTATCCGTCCATCGAAAGTCGATCTGGTATACACCAGATCTTTGCATCATTTGCTTTGAGCAACTCTGCTTTTGATCGTCATCCCGAAATCGCGAAGCGATATTCGGACTGCGTTTGCAGGATTGCAAACGCGAACGCCGAGGGCGGCCCGAAGGGCGAGCGCCAGGGAGGACGCGAGTTATCCAGTGCCTTTGCACTTCAACACATGATGGTGAAGACAGTGGGTAACGCACGGCTCCTGCTGTGCGCACTTCGTGCCATTCACTGCGCGAACACTTGTTCGGGGTTGCGCAGGGATGATGAATAGGGAAGGTTGATCAGGTCTTCTTTTACTTCATTTAATGCATAGCTCGAGTCTGTGAGCAGAGTTGCTGCGGCGCTGTTCACGCCCGGCCGTACACATCCTCCAGCCGCACGATATCGTCTTCCCCCAGGTAGCTGCCTGACTGCACCTCGATCAGTTCCAGCGGAACCTTGCCGGGGTTGCGCAGGCGGTGCACCGCGCCCAGTGGCAGGAACGTACTTTCGTTTTCCGCCACCAGAAACACTTCCTCATTGCGGGTGACTTCGGCCGTGCCGG
>Ga0070691_10000829_pt1 | contig 12432 bp, 8 predicted proteins | sample KBSK1101metaG_FD_64673 | JGI IMG/M metagenome (GOLD analysis project Ga0070691, IMG submission 64673) | Corn, switchgrass and miscanthus rhizosphere microbial communities from Kellogg Biological Station, Michigan, USA - KBS K1-10-1 metaG | ecosystem: Host-associated > Plants > Roots >... | reverse complement strand
GGGCGCGACCGCGGGCGACCTGATCGCGTCGATGTCCTCGAACCAGGCGAACGATCAGGACGACGACTTCCTTCCCGACGTCCTGCGCGAGCGGCTCCAGACGGAGCTCTACACCTACCTCGGTTCGTTCGCACCGCCCAGCGCCGAGCAGTTGCGCGAGAGCGCGGCGCTCCACGCGCTGACGAACGACCGGATCGCGCGCTATCGCGCATACGCGCGCGGCGCGCTCGCGCGGGTCGATGCGCTGCTCGCGAAAGCGCACCTCTCATCGCTGACGACCGCGACCGTCAGATGATCGAGGTGTTCTACCGGTATCGCGTCCACCCGGCCCAGGTCCGCGCCTTCGAGCACGCTTACGGCGCGGGCGGTCCGTGGGCCAAACTGTTCGCTCAGCATCCGGGTTTCCGGCGGACGCGGCTCTTCCGGCACGCCGGCGACCCGGCCATCTACGTGACCATCGACGTCTGGGAGACCAAGGCCGACTGGGACGCCTTCCGGGTCGACTTCTCGTCCGAATACGCCTCCCTGGACCGGAAACTCGCTATGCTCAAGATCGAAGAGCACCTGCTGGGCTTCTACGATGGGACCGAGGAGTACCGGCCGCCCCTTGACGCCCGGGCCTAGACGGCCCGATACTACAGGGGTTCATGATACGACCGGTTCGGGCCGACGGGCGGATCGATGCGGGCGGCGTCTTCACGCCGATCTATCGAGCACGTGTCGTCGACCGTATTGCCGCGGCCGCGGAGTCGCGCGTGGTCCTCATCGTCGCGCCGGCCGGCTACGGCAAATCGACGGCGCTACGCCAATATCTCGACGGCGTCTCCGACCACGTCGTCCGCTACGACCTCCATTCCGATAACGGCTCGCTCCTCGGGTTCGTCCGTGGGTTCGCCGAAGCCATCTCCGAGATCGCTCCCGACGCACGCAAGACGCTCGCGACCGCCTACGAGTCGGCGCGCGACTCGGCTACGGCCGGCGTGGAGCTCGCGATGTGGATGCACGCGCACGTCAAGGCGTACAACGGCACGATCGCGATCGACGACTTGCACGTCGCCGAGAACGAGAAACAGGTCTCCGCGTTCATCTCGTCCTTGGTCGAGCGGACGAAAGGACGCGTCCGCTGGATCATCGCGTCGCGCTCGTTCCTCGATCTGCCGGTCGGTTCGTGGCTCGCCTATCAAGAGATGGATCTGGCGATCGACGAGAGCGACCTGGCGTTCACGGCAGAAGAGGCGCGCGGCACGGCGAGAGCCTCGCGCGTCGGCGTCCGCGACGAAGAACTGGAATCGCTGGTAGCGCTGACGTCCGGCTGGCCGACCGCACTGAGCTTCGCGTTGCGGACGTCGACCCGTACGCTCGATCTTCGCAACGTCCAAGCCGTTACGCGCGAGATGGTCTACCGGTATCTCGCAGAGCAGGTCTACGGATCGCTCGACGATGCGGATCGCGGATTGCTCGCGGATTGCGCGCTCCTGCCGGAGATCGAGATCGACGTCCTCGAGGCGGCGGGTTACGACGACGCCCTCGGGATGATCGAAGGTCTGCGGCATCGCGTCGCCTTCATCGCTCCGCACGCAGAGCGCCCGCGCGTCTATCGGATGCACGACCTGTTCCGCGATTTCATCCTCAATCGGCTGGAACTCGCCGGTGCCGGCGCGGCGAACGATAGGCGGCTCGCGATCGCGCGCGCGTTCGAGCGGCACGGCGCCCATGCGGGCGCTCTTTCGGCGTTCGCGAAGAGCGAGGCGTACGAGGACATCGAGCGCATCCTCAACGATCGCGCGCTCAGCCTCTTCGAAGAGGGGCACGGCGATGCGATCCATGCCGCGATCGGGGCGCTTCGCGAGAGCGGCCGGCGCGAGCCGGCGGTATCGGTCGCCCTGCGCGGCCTGCTCGAGGCGTCGAGCGGGCGCTTCGAAGAAGCCGAAACGCTCCTCCGGCGGGCCGTCCAGAGAACCGAAGACCACTCGCTACGCGCGCAGTTCGAGTTGCGCTTGGCGCGCGTCATGATCAATCGCGGAGCCGATGCGACCGAGACGCTCTCCGGCCTGTGGCGCGACGAGCGGGTGGATAGCGATGCTCGCGGCGAGGCCGCGTCCCTGCTGGCCGTCACGTTCGTACGTGCGGATCGTGAAGCGGAGGCTCGCGAGGCGATCGCGGCCGCCGAGCGCGTGGCCGAGTCCACGGAAGTGCTCGGCGTGCGTGCGCGAATTCTGCAACGCTTGGCGGTCAGCACCTCGGAACTCGGCGACGTCGCGACGGCCACGTCGAACCTCGGCATCGCGATCGATATCGCTCTCCGCGAGGGTTTTCTAAGCCTCGCGAGCCGTGCGTACATGGGCCTTGCGTACATCATGAGCGAATACGAAAACGATCGAGCGAAGCACCTGTGGTATTCGCAGCAGGCGTACCTCACCGCGCTGAAGACCGGCGATCGTCTGGACACGCAGACGTCGACGCTGCAGCTGATGAGCGCGGAGGCGAAACGGGGGAATGCCGACCGGGTGATAGCCCTCGAACGGCAATTGGCCGATCTGCGCACGAGCGACGCCTTGCGCTCGAAATATGCCGCCAGCTCTCGCGCCATGCGCCGTGCGTGGGAAGGCGCCTTTGCCGACGCATTCCGTATCCTTGGGGATCTGTGGACGCAGGTCACGCCGGTCTCGAATCAGCTCGTCACGGGCGCTTCGAGCGCGCTCTACGCCGCGGCCGCGGGCCGCGTCGCCGACGCATCGAGGATCGCCGGCGAGGTGGTGGCGCTCGAGGCGGATGCCCGCTCGTCCTCGATCAGCCCGTTCAATCGCGCGTTGCCGGTCCTGCTGTGCGCCCTGGCCGAGGGCTTGGTGGGGCGCCATACGGTCGCGGTGCGGTTGGTGCGACGCGTCGAGGCCAGCAGCGACCCGCAGATCGAGTGTTTTCGAACCGCGATCGCGCGGGCGCTACGGATCCTCAAGACGAAGGCCTCCGATACGAGCGCGCTTGCCGAGGACCTCGAACCGGTTCGCGATTTCGGCTACGGCGGCTATGCGATGCTCATCCAAGGGGCGGTCGAACGGGTTCTCTCGGAGAACGCCGGGGCCGTCAGGGTCTCGCTGACCCGGGCCGAAGTAGCCGTCCTGAAGAGCCTGGCCTCGGGCTTGAGCCCCAAGGAGGTCGCCCAAGAGTCGGGCCGGAGCATTTATACGGTCCAGGCCCACGTTCAAAACGCCATGGAGAAGCTCGGCTGTCACGGACGTCATGAAGCAGTCGTAGCCGCCCAACGTCTCGGAGTCATCGAATCGCGGTAGCCCTGGAAACTTTCTAGTGAATTTTCACTAGAGACGGCGACTGCCTTCGGGCGTATGGTCGTATCAACGAACTTCTCTTTGGAGCTTCTTTGAACTCATGCTGACCGTTGTTGCCGCCCTGATCGTCCTCGTCGCCTGCTCGTTGATGCCGCCCACGCCGGTCGGCTAAAGAAAGTAAGGGCTACAAGGATGTCCGTTCTTACCGTTGCCGGTGTGGGCAGGACCCTCGGATCCACCCCCCGGTCGCTCCTAGCGTCGGCCGTCGAGCACCTCCACGACGCCGCTCTGGTCGCCGACCCGGCGATCGACGTTCCCCTCGAAGTTCTCCTGGATCGCCTGTGCCTTTCGCTCGCGGTCGCGAAGCCTGTCGGCCTCGCCACCTGGGCGGAGCGGGAAGGCAAGCGGTTCGGACCGGCTGCGGCCTCCGAGCTTGCCGGCGCCGCCTGCCATGCCATCGGCGGAGCCTCCCGCCAGTTCGAAGTCGACCACGGCCGCCTGCTCGCGACCCTGGAAATACTCAAGGGCGAGATCGAGCGCGCCCTCGCGCCGATGCGCCAGGTACCGTCCCCGGCCGCTCCCGCTCTCTCCGCCGAAGGCGCCGACGCGCTTTTGGCGATGCTCGCGGAACGCGATCGGGCCACCTGTTCACACTCCCGGGCGACCGGCGAGTGGACCCGCCGCCTGGCCGAAGCGATGGGCTTCGATGCCGAGGCCAGCACGTTCATCGAGCTGTGCGCCGTCCTGCACGATATCGGCAAGATCGGCACGCCCGACGCCGTCCTGTTCAAGCCCGGACCGCTCACCGACGACGAGTGGGCCACGATGCGCGAACACTCCGCCGCCGGCGAACGGATCCTCGAACAGATCCCATCGTTGGCCCGCTGCGCGCCGATCGTGCGCGCCCACCACGAACGCTACGACGGCGCGGGCTACCCCGACCGGCGTGCCGGGAACGATATTCCGATCGAGGCGCGCATCGTCGCGGTTGCGGACGCCTTCCATGCCATGATCAGCGACCGTCCATATCGTCGGGCGATCGCTCCGCGGGCGGCTCTCACGATTCTTGCGGAAGGCCGCGGGACGCAGTGGGATCCCGATGCGGTCGACGCGATGATGGGGCTGTTCAAGCGGACCACCAAGGCGTCCACCCAGTACGTGGACCAAAACGTCTCCACCGCCTAGACGTCCTCGGGCGGTGGGGCAAGCCCCAATATCGGGTTGTGGGCAGGGACGTCGCGATGCGGCGTCCCTAACTTTTTTGTGCCACCCAGGTGGCACTCTCGTGGTGCATACTGCCGGCATGTATCCGTACTTCATCGGCTCCGGCGTCCTTCTCGAAGCGGGGGCGAACGCGGCCGCCGTCCCGGCAACCCTCCATGCGCAGACCGACGCGCTGCTAGCGTCCTCGGTGCGGGCGGCAGCGGTCGACTTCGAAGGGGTCGGTCAGACCGACCTGGCTCGCCTGCTGGTGGTCGCTGCCGGCTGGACCAGTTCGGCCTTCGAGCGCGTCGTGATGGCGCCGCTGCGGGCCCGGGGCGCCGCGACCTTGGCCGATGTCCTGGCAGCCTTGGCGCTGGCCGCCGGCGGCGGGACCGTCCACCTGTTCTCCGGCTGGCTGCCCGACCCGAGCCTGGTCGACGCCCTGGCGGCCCAGGGCGTCACCCTGATCGCCCACCCGCTCGCGTCGATCGAACGCGCCGCCCTGATCACCGGGCAGCGCAGCCGGTCGCCACTAGCCGCCTAACGCTCGCGGGCGTGCTTCAGCCCCCTCACAGGGTAACCCGGCACGATGCACCGTAACAATGGAAATGCTTCAACACGCACGCATCGCCGTCGTCGACGACGAACGCGCCGTTCGCGAAATGCTCGAACTCGGTCTCTCGCGCGAGGGGTACTCGGTCCGCACCGCCTCCGACGGGCAAGCGGCGCTCCAGCTCGTACGCGAGTGGGAGCCGGAGCTGATCGTCCTCGACATCATGATGCCGAAGATCGACGGCATCACGCTCTTGCCGATGCTGCGCGAGATCACCCAAGCGCCGATCCTGATGCTGACCGCCAAGGGCGAGACGGCCGATAAGGTGCAGAGCCTCAGCGCCGGCGCCGACGACTACCTGGTCAAACCGTTCATCTTCGAAGAGCTGATCGCGCGCTTGCAGGCCAAGCTCCGTCGCCCGCAGTTGATCGAGGAGAACCTGTTGCGGTGGCGCGAGATCGCGCTCGGCCCCGAGACCCGCGAGGTCTTCCGCGGCAAGGACCGCATCGACCTGACGCAGCGCGAGTTCGACCTGCTGGCCGTCTTCATGCGCGAACCGCGTCGCGTCTTCAGCAAAGACCATCTGCTCGAGCTGGTCTGGGGACACGACTTCGAGGGCGGTCCGAACATCGTCGAGACCTATATCTCGTATCTGCGCGCCAAGCTCGATCGGGGCGACGACCCGTCGTTCATCCGAACGGTGCGCGGCGTCGGATACGGGCTCTCACAGTAGCTCGCATGCGCCAATCGATCGCATCGCGCCTTTCGGCGCTCTATGCGACCCTGCTCGGAATCACCGTCTTGCTCGTCATCCTGGCGTCGTCGGTCGCGCTGGTCTACGAGCTCGCGGGTTTCTCGCGCGATATCGTCTACGCCAAACACGAAGAAGCGCGCGTGCTGGCCGAGCAGAACGCGGCCCAAGGCATCTCGCTCGCCAAGGCCGCGCCGGACATCGTGAAGGCGATCTCGGGCATCGGACTGAGCGTCGCGGTCTTCGACCGCAAGGGCAAGTTCCTGGCCGGCGACAAGACGTTGCGTCCTAACATCCTCGACCGCGTCTTGGCCGGCAAAGACTCGATCCCGATGACGAGCGCGCGCGACAAGGAGTACAGCATCGCCGTCGAGCTGCCGCCCGGCATGCCGCCCCCGCAACCATTCACCACGCCGTCGCCGGGCACGCGCACCGTCGGCAAGATCGTCTACCACGAATCCTACGGGCTGTTCTCGAGCCGCGGCGGCGTCTTCATCCGCGGCGGCGGCCCGCCCGTTCCCGGCGCGCAACCGCCGGAGCGATTCTCGCTGACGGCCGTCGAGGGCGGCTACGTCGCGTTCGCACCGTCGCTGCCGTTGCTCTTGATCTCGCTGATCCCGTATTGGCGCGTCGTCGTCACCATCGCGATCGCGTCGATCCTGCTCTCGTGGTTCGTCGGACGGCTGTTCGCGCGTCAGGCGCTGCAGCCGATCACCGAGGTGACCGAATCGCTCCAAGCGCTCGCGGGCGGCGATTTCACCCAGCGCCGGTTCGTGATGGGCGGCGGCGACGAGGTCGCCACGCTGACGGCCGCATACAACGACGCGGTCGCCGGCGTCTCCGGCGCGATGGACGAACGCAAGCGCGTCGAGGAACGGATGCGGCAGTTCGTCGCCGACGCCGGCCACGAGTTGCGCACGCCGCTGACCGTGATCGCCGGCTACATCGACGTGCTCCGCCGGGGCGCGCTCGAGGAGCCCACCATCGCGCGGCAGATCCTGGCGACGATGGCGCTCGAGAAGGAGCACATGCGCGTGCTCATCGACCGTCTGATGCGGCTCGCCCGTCTGGACGGCGAAGCGCCGCCGCGCACCGAGGCCATCGACGTCGTCGAGCTGCTCCGCAGTCAGTGCGACGCCGCCCGCCGGCTGGACGAAGGCCGCGACATCGACTACAGCGTGGACGGCGTGACCGAGGTCCGCGGCGATCGCGGCGAGCTCGGCGAAGCGATCTGGAACGTCGTCGAGAACGCGTTGAAGTACGCGCCCGAAGGCTCCATCCATCTGCGCGCGACCGCGATCGGCGGCGTCCCGACCATCAGCATCAGCGACGAAGGTCCCGGGATGACGGAGAGCGCGCGCCTGCACGCGTTCGAACGGTTCTATCGCGGCGACGAACGCGGCGAGATCGTCGGCAGCGGCCTGGGCCTGGCGATCGCCAAGCGGGCGGTCGAGCGCGCCGGCGGCACCATCTCGATCGATAGCGCACCCGGACACGGCACGACCGTCACGATCCGGCTTTCATCCGATTCTAACGGCCCGCGCTGACCATTCACCGACCTCTCAGCCCCCTCTCACCCCAACTCGGATACTGTAGGAACATCGTGATGCACCGCTTATCGGCGCTCGTCTGCGCCGCCGTTATCTCCCTCGCTTCGCTTCCGCTTCCGGCATCGGCCCAGAGCGACGCCGGCGAGATCCGTATCGCCGTCACCGACGCCGTCACCAAGGCGCCGGTCGAACTCGCGCGCATCCTTCTCGACGGCCCGGTCATCACGACGGAGTTCTCGGGCAAGAACGGGCAAGTGCGGTTCATCGACGTACCGGACGGCATCTACCGTGCCCGGGTCGTCAAGCGCGGCTACACGTCGGTGACGTCGGTCGAGTTCGAGGTTCTCGGCGGGAAACTCGTCTCCGTCGCCGTCGCGCTCGCGCCGGATACGGGGAATCTGCACGTCATCGCGACCGTCACCGCGAGGTCGACGGCGACCGTCTCGAGCACGTCGATCTCCGACGACTCGGCCCAGCGCAAGCTCTCCGACGATCTGGCCGGCGCGCTCAACAAGCTCTCGGGTGTGAGCGTCACCACGTCGTCCGACGATGCGGATGCGACCCAGACGATCTCGTTGGAAGGGCACGACGCGAGCCAGACCCAGCTCAGCCTCAACGGCATCCCGCTCAACGCGCCCGGTTCGGCCGGCAATCTGCGCGGCTATTCGACGGATCTCTTCAGCGGTGCGTCCGTCAGTTTCGGTCCGCAAGTCGGCGGCCTGGGCGGCGGCGTGAACTTCCGTACGCTCCAGCCGACCTTGAGCTGGCAGTCGATCAGCCAGCTCTCGACGGGCAGCAACGGCAAGTACAACTATTCGCTCGGCGAGACCGGATCGTTCGGGAAGTTGGGGATCGCGGCGCAATCGACCTATCGCAGCACGCCGAGCCTGGTCGACGGCATGCGCTATCTCGACGCGAGCGGACTCGACTACGTCCACGACGGCGATCAGACGTCGCGCGGCGCGCTCCTTATGCTGCGGTATCGGATCAGCGACGCTCAGACGCTGACCGCACAGTACATGGGATCGCAGAACTCCTCGGATCTGGTCTGCCTGCACGAGAGCGGCGGCCTGCCGTGCGGATACGGCCCAGGGAACACCAACAGCAGCACGTTCGGCCTGTACTCGCTCACCGACACCGCCCTTATCGGCGACACCTCGATCCAGGCCGCGATCTTCGGGACGCGCGGGAACTTCGATACGGACGAACTCGCGCGATACAGCAACGGCGTTCCCGCGCCGATCGGCTACCAGACCGCATTGAAATCGCTCGGCTATTCGGTCTCGGCGCAACTGCCGGCCAAGGAACGCCATACCATCTCGATCGGCGCCAACGGCTCGAGCAGCACCAATACGACGACGCCGACGATCGCATCGGCGATCCCGTTCTACTTCGGTTCGCAACGCTCGAGCTACGGTTCGGTCCAGATCTCCGACTCGATCCGTTCGAACACCAAGCTGACGCTCAACGAGGCGTTCGGGCTGAGCCGCGCGAGCAACGCGCCGGCTTCGATCCTCGCCTCGATCTCCGCGAACTGGAAGCCGACGTCGGTCGATTCGTTCGCGGCCTCGTACTCGATCGGCGGTTCCGGCGGTCGGGCCGGCCGCTCCTCGATCCTCACCGACCCGACCTCGCTCAAGTTCAACTGCGACGGTGACACCGCGACCGGTTCGGCGCCGGGCGATCAACCGGGCTCGTCGTCCTCGACCTCGGCGCGCCTGAGCTACACGCACGCTTGGAAGGGCGCCTCGATCTCGACCTCGTTCTACCGTCAGTCCCAGGTCGATATCGTGCTGCCGACGCTGGTCAATGGGTCGGTCCTGCAGACGCTCGGCGTCCTGCCGCCGGGCTACGTCGGTACCGTCCAGAACATCTTCCAATCGCCGGCCGGCTGCAACGCGCCGCCGAGCGTGCCGTTCGGCGCGCAGAACCTGTACTTCCGCACGCCGATCGGCGGAGCGGTCCGGCTGTACGAAGGCGGCTCGGTCTCGGGCTACTTCACGATGGGCAACCTGGTCGCGCAGCCGTTCTACGATGTGAGCGTCGTCCAGGCGAACTCCGACGACATCCGCATAGACAATCCGTACTCGCTCACGATCTCGGGGACGCAGCTTCCGAACCAGCCCTTGCATCGGGCCGGACTGACGCTCGACTATAAGGCCAAAGGTTCGGCGCTGGAGTGGATCGCGGACGCGCAGTACACCGGCTCGAACAACGGCAACAATCTGCCGCCCTACACCACGTTCGATGCGGGCGTGCAGGCGACGCTCACCCACGGCACGTTGACGTTCGCGATGAGCAACATCACGAACGCCTACTCCGGGATATTCTCGTCGCCGCTCAACGCGGTGCCGCAGCAGACGGCGGGTGGCGCGCTGATCCCGACGCTGGCGACCCCGCTCGCGCCGCGATCGGTCTCGTTCACCTACAACTTCAAGACCGGCCCGAAGCCGAGCGGCGGAAGCGCCGCGCCGGATCTGAGCGGCGGCGACGGCGGTCCCGGCGGACGTGGCGGTCGCGGCGGACGTCAGGGCGGCTTCGGTCGCTTCAATCAGCCGCTTCCGGACTCGGCACCGGCCGACCCGCTCTCGGTGACGCCGTCGGCGGCGTGCACCAGCGATGGGCAGGCGCAGGCGAAGGCCGTCCTCGATCCGATCAAGGCGTACGTCGCGCAGATCGAAGCCGCCAAGACCCCGGCGGGGTATCCGGCCACGATGCCGGCGCCGGTGATCCCCAACCTCACCATCACCTACCACGGCTTGGGCACGACGTACGCGCTCTCGATCGTCGACAAGAGCGCCTCGCGGTTGCGCGCCGTCTTCCCGTGCCTCACGTTGCATATCGCGACGCAGGACGACGTGACGAAGCGGAACCTGTACCAGGCGCCCAACTCGGTGTTCTTCGTCCCGTCGGTCACGTTCATGCCGAGCGTCGGTCTGTACTTCGCGCAACGCCCGCCGCAGAGCGGTCAGGAGTCGTTCCGTTTCTACAAGCTCCCGACGACCGCGCCCAAGGCGCCGTTCGCGGTGATCGCGAGCGATCGTTGCACGGCGGACCTCAAGGGAACGGCGACGCAGCTGCTCGGCGAACTGCAGAAGCACTTCGCGACCGGCGCGCCGACGCCGTCGTGGACGATCACGCCGCACGTCGAGAAGAGCGGCACGTATTACGAGCTCTCGAGCGACGACGTCAGCGCGATCCCGGCGATCCTGCAGTGCGGCCACGTCGCGACCGCGACCCGCGACGATCTGGTCGGCCTCGGCTGGGATACTCCGGCGCCGACGCCCGCTCCGGGAGCGACCCCGCGACCGGCGGGCGCGCGCGGCGGCAACGGTCAGGGCGGGGGCGGTGGTTTCCGCGGACTCAGCTACGCTCCGCCGTTCGGCATCTACCTCGTCCGCAACAATCCCGCGCAGGGCGGTCCGGGTCCGTCGCCGAGCCCCTCGCCCTCGGCGAGCGCTACGCCCTAACTCCGTCCGGCCTGGTCGACCATCTCGCGCATCCGCGGATGGTCGCCCGGGATGGTCGTCACCCACGTATCGAACGCCGGTACCGGCTCGCCGACGCGGAAGAGGAAGTACCAGGCATTCATCTCGCCCATGAAGGCGAACCGTCGCTTGATGTCCTTGGCGAGCGCCGCGTAGGTCGGGAAGCTCCGCAGATACGTCGCGAATCCGCCATCGATCCGGTCGAGCTCGAGCAACGTCCGCGCGTTCTTCACCGTCGCCGCGATCTTGCGCGGACTGCGCAGCACGCCGGGGGTCTCGAGCACGCGCTCGACCTCGAACTCGCCGTATGCGGCGACCCGCTCGCAGTCGAAGCCCTCGAACGCGCGGACGTACGCACCCCAATGCAAGGCGATCTGGCGCCAACTCAACCCCGTCTGGAAGACCGCCCGCGTCATCACCGCGAGATAGTCGCCGAGCCGCTCCGGCGCGACGACCGGCGGGATGGTCGGGACGGCGTCGTCGATCGCCTCGCTCACTACGGTGCGTTGGTCGCGGCGTCGAGCGCGAGCGCGGTCATCATCGCGACGCCGGTCGGCAGCGCGGACTCGTCGATGTCGAACAGGCTCGAATGATGCGGATGTGCGGTCGACTCGCCGCCCGAGACGCCGAGCGTGTAGAAACACGTCGGCATCCGCTCGGCGAAGAAGGAGAAGTCCTCGGCGCCCATCAGGGCCTCCGCGGCAAGCACGCGCTCCGCGCCGACGACGCGCTCCGCCAGCGCGCGCGCGTACGCGGTCTGATCGGGATCGTTGGCGGTGACCGGATAGCGCCACAGATAGCGATAGCGATAATCCGCGCCCGAAGCGTCGCAGCAACCGCGCAGGACGCGCTCGATCCGTCCCGGCATCGCGTCGCGGACCTCGCCCGAGAACGCGCGTACCGTGCCGAGCATCGAACAGGTGCGCGGGATGACGTTGTGGATCGTGCCGCCGTGGATCGAGCCGACGCTCACGACGGCCGGTTCGAGCGGATCGATCTGACGCGAGACGACCTTCTGGACCGACGTGACGAACTCGGCCGCGACCAGGATCGGATCGATCGTGTCGTGCGGTGCCGATCCGTGACCGCCCTTGCCGAGGATGTCGATCTCGATCGAGTCGGAGGATGCGTACATCGGCCCGGCCCGGAAGCCGAGCGTGCCGGTCGGATACTTCGAGGAGAGATGCAGCCCGTAGGCGCGTTCGATTCCGAAGCGCTCGATAACGCCGTCGGCGATCATCGCTTTGGCGCCGCCCAGTCCTTCCTCGGCGGGCTGGAAGAGCAGGCAGAGCGTACCGCGCAGTTCGGCTTTGCGGTCGGCGATCAACGCGGCCGCGCCGAGCAGGATGGCGACGTGGCCGTCGTGTCCGCAGGCGTGCATCTTACCGTCGACGGTCGAGCGATACTCGCTCTCGACCTCTTCGTGGATCGGGAGCGCGTCCATATCGGCGCGCAGCATGACGGTGCGACCGGGCTTCGTCCCGCGCAGCAGGCCGACCACGCCGGTCCCGCCGATACCGGTGACGACCTCGTACCCGAGCGCGCGCAGGCGTTCCGCCACGATCGCGGCGGTCCGGTGCTCGGCGAAGCCCAGCTCGGG
>Ga0070691_10000826_pt1 | contig 12446 bp, 13 predicted proteins | sample KBSK1101metaG_FD_64673 | JGI IMG/M metagenome (GOLD analysis project Ga0070691, IMG submission 64673) | Corn, switchgrass and miscanthus rhizosphere microbial communities from Kellogg Biological Station, Michigan, USA - KBS K1-10-1 metaG | ecosystem: Host-associated > Plants > Roots >... | reverse complement strand
TGCCCCCGAGGCGCCGGCCTCCGACGCGCCGATTCCGCCGGCCGATGCCTCGGAGTTAACCAAGCCACAACCTTAAGGCCGCCAGGTAACCGCACAGCCGGCCTCGCCGCGCCTGGGCTCAGAACGAAGCCGACCTCGCCCGCCTTCGCTCCAGCGTCCAGGATCGTCCATGCCCCATTCCGCGCCCGTCCCCAGCCTGGGCCTGGCCTTCCTCGGCCGCCTGGTGTTCGAAGGCGACCGGCTGGCCGAAGTGTGGGACGGCCTCGTGGCCTGCCTCGCCGCGAACCCCGCCGACGCCGGCGCCATGCTCGACCTCTCGACCCTGCTGCAGATGCGCGGCGAGCGCGACAAGGGCCTGGCGCTGCAGGCCGCCGCGCTCGCCGAACGGCGCGGCTACCGCACGGTGCATGGGACCGGCCGCGCCCTGAAGGTCCTGGCCTTCCAGGCGCCCGGCGACCTGATGACCAACACGCCCCTCGACTTCCTGCTGGAGGGGTCGGACGTGGAACTGACCACCTGGTACGTCGACGCCGCCCTGCCCTCGCCCGACGAGGTCCCCGAGCACGACGTGGCCGTCCTGGCGATCAGCCAGGCCGACGACGGCTCGGCCGCGCTCGCCCGGCTTGGCGACGCCTTCGAGGCCTGGCCGCGGCCGGTGATCAACGGCAGCCCGCAGCGGATCGCCGCGCTCAGCCGCGACGGCGTCGCCGAGGCCTTCGCCGGCCATCCCAGGATCGTCACCCCGGTCACCCGCCGCGTCGGCCGCGAGGCCCTGCAAGCCGTCGCCGCGCGCGCCGCGCCGCTGGCGGCCCTCCACGCGGACCTGCGCTTCCCGGTGATCGTGCGCCCCATCGGCTCGCACGCCGGAAACGGCCTGGAAAAGCTCGACGGGCCGATCGCGCTCGCCGCCTACCTGGCCGCCCACGCCGAGGCGGAGTTCTTCGTCGCCGCCTTCTTCGACTACGCCGGCGCGGACGGCCTCTTCCGCAAGCTTCGGGTGGTGTTCGTCGACGGCCGCCCCTTTGTCGCCCACATGGCGGTCTCGGCCCGCTGGATGGTGCACTACCTCAACGCCGACATGGGCGAGGCCGCCCACCGCCGGGAGGAAGCCGCGATGATGGCCACCTTCGACGAGGGCTTCGCCGCGCGCCACCGCGAGGCCTTCGAGGGGCTGCATCGGACCTTCGGCCTCGACTACTTCGGCATCGACTGCGCCGAGACCCTCGACGGCCGGCTGGTGGTCTTCGAGGCCGACGTGGCGATGATCGTCCACGCCATGGATTCAGCCGAGCTCTATCCCTACAAGAAGCCGGCCATGGCGAGGCTCTTCCAGGGCTTCGTGGCCGCGCTGGACGCGCGCGCCAAGCGCCGCCGCCTCGCGGCCTGACCTTTCGTCCCGCGCCGGGCGGGCCTACATCCCTGTCATGGCCGTCGCCTTCACCCGCGAGGAAGACTACGAGTCCCAGGCCGCCAACCTGCCGGACCGTCCCGTCTCGCCGCATCCGAACCTGGTGACTGCCAGCGGGCTCGCCGCCATCGAGGCCGAACTCGCCGCCGCCCGCGCGGCCTACGGCGCCGCGCAGGCCGAGGGCGGCATCAGCGCCGACCGCACGGCCATGGCCAGGGCCACCCGCGACCTGCGCTATTGGGCAAGCCGCCGCGCCAGCGCCCAGCTCACCGAGCCTGACGGCCCGGCCGACAAGGCGCAGTTCGGCCGCACCGTGGAGTTCGAGCGCGACGACGGCCGCCGCCAGGCCTTCCGCATCGTCGGCGAGGACGAGGCGGATCCCGCTCGCGGCAGCGTCTCCTACGTCTCGCCCCTCGCCCGCGGCCTGCTCGGCAAGTCGGTGGGCGACACCGCGCTGGTCAACGGCGCCGAGGTCGAGGTGGTCGCCGTCCGATGAGGCGCCTGGCCTTGGGCCTCCTCGCCGCCCTGGCCGCGGGCGCCGCGGCCGCCAGGCCGCTGACCGTCGGCTTCTACCTGCCCTGGGACGCCGCCTCCCGCGCCTCGGTCGCCGCCCACGCCGCCGCCCTCGACGTACTCGCGCCCATGTCCGGCGCCCTGGACAGCGCCGCGGGCTCCGTGCGCTGGCAACCGGACCCGGCGCTGGCCGCCCTGTCGGCCAAGGGACACAGCCCCAGGGTCTTCCCCGTCGTCTCCAACGCCCACGACAACGTCTGGGACGCGGCCGCCGCCGACGGCGCCCTGCTCGATCCCAAGGCCGGCGACGCCTTCATCGCGGCCCTGGTCAGCCAGGCCAAGGCGCAGGCCTACGGCGGCTACATCCTCGATTTCGAGACCCTCAGTCCGCAGGCGGCGCCGGCCTACGCGCCGTTCCTGGCCAGGCTGCGCGCCGCGTTGAAGCCCGCCGGCCGCGAGGTCTGGGTCACCGCCCCCGTCGCCGCCGATCCCGCCGCCGTGCGCCCGCTCGCCCAGGCCGCCGACGCCGTGGTGCTGATGGCCTACGACCAGTGCTGGGCGAACTCGACGCCCGGCCCCGTCGCCGGTCTCGACTGGCTGCAGCGCAGCCTCGAGGCCCAGCTCGCCGCCGCCGACCCGGCCCACATCCTGGTGGCGCTGGGCGCCTATGGCTACGACTGGCCGCAGGGCCGACCCGCCGCCGTGCTCTCCGCCCCCGCCGCCCTCGCCCTGGCCAAGGTCACGGGCCAACCGGTCGCCCGCGAACCGCCGGCATCCAACCCGCACTTCGCCTACGCCGCCCCCGACGGCGCCAGCCACGCCGTCTGGTGGCTGGACGCCGCGGCCTTCCGCGCCCAGCGCGCCGCCGCGCAGGCCCGCGGCGTGCGCGGCGTCGCCATCTGGCGCCTGGGCCTGGAGGACCCTGCGATCTGGGCCAAGGTCCCGCCTGCGCCCTCGGCCGGCTCGCCGGGTCCGGCGCCCGCGACAGCGGCCTGTGTGGCGCTTCCGAAGGCGCCCTGAGCCCTCCACTCGCCTCGCAGGCGGCGCCGCATCGACAGGAGAGGAGCAGCCGGGCACTATTCCGGCGAAGGATGGTCGCGCGAGCCATGGCGCGAAGGGGTCTTTTGGGGGAAGGACGATGCAGGTGACCGAAAGTCGCCGGTCCCTGTCCAGCGGCCGGCGGGTGTGGCGGTTCGCCAACTGCGCCTTCGACGAGGCCAGCTGGCGCCTCAGCGTCGACGGTCAGCCCGTCGACCTCGAGATCAAGCCCCTCGAGCTTCTGCTGGAGCTTCTGCGGCACCCGGGCGAAGTGCTCACCAAGGACGAGCTGATGGAGGCCGTCTGGCCCGCCACCACCGTCGTCGAAGGCTCGCTAACCACCGCCATATCGAAACTGCGCAAGGCCCTGGACGACGACGGCCAGGCGTTGATCGCGACGGTTCCGCGGGTCGGCTATCGCCTGACCTGCCCGGTGCGCGCGGCCGAGGCGAGTCCACCAAGGATCGGCCTTTCGCTGGCGGCGGGGCAGGCCGTGCCCGGCCGCCCGCAATGGCGCCTCGCCCGGCGGGTCGGGGCGTCCCAGGCCAACGAGGTCTGGATCGGCGAGCACGCCAAGACCGACGAGCTGCGGGTTTTCAAGTTCGCCTACGAGCCCACCTTCCTGCGTCTCCTCAAGCGTGAGGCGACGCTCTCGCGCCTGCTGGTGGGAAGCCTCGGCAAGCGCGCCGACTTCGCGCCGGTGCTGGAGTGGAACTTCGACACCGCGCCCTTTTTCCTGGAGATCGCCTATCGCGGCGAGGCCCTGCCGTCGTGGGCCAAGGCGCAGGGCGGCCTGGACGCGGCGCCGCTGGCGGCCCGGCTGGATATCGCCGCCCAGATCGCCGCCACCGTGGGCGCGGCGCACGGGCTCGGCGTGCTGCACCGCGACCTGAAGCCCAGCAACGTGGTGATCGCCCCCGCCGGCGACGGCGCCTGGCGCGCCGCGGTCGTGGATTTCGGCAGCGCCGAACTGCTGGAGCCCGAGCGCCTCGCGGCTCTGGACATCAGCGACTTCGGCCTGCGGGACCAGGGCGGCGGCGACAGCGCCGGCGGGGCCTTGCTCTACCTGGCGCCGGAACGGCACGCCGGCGGCCCGGCCAGCGTCGCCACGGACGTCTTCGCCCTGGGCGTCCTGCTCTACCAGCTGGCGGTGGGCGACCTCTCCCGGCCCCTGGCCGCCGGCTGGGAGCGCGACGTCGCCGACCCGCTGTTGCGGGAGGACATCGCCGCGGCCGCCGCCGGGGACGCCGAGCACCGGCTCGCCAGCGCCGCGGACCTGGCCGCGCGCCTCCGAACCCTCGACGCGCGCCGCGAAGAGCGCGCCCGCATCGAGGCCGAGGCCGCGCGCCGCGACGCCGTGGAGCGCGAGCTCGCCGCGGCCCGCGCGCGCCGGCCTTGGGTGGCCCTCGCCGGCGCCGCCTTGGGGCTAGGCGCGGTGATCTCCAGCCTGCTCTATATCCAGGCGCGCAGCGACCGCGACCTCGCCCAGCGGGAGACCAGGGTCGCCCAGCAGGTCAGCGGCTTCCTGGCCAACGACCTCCTCGCCCGCTCCAGCCCGTTCAAGAGCGGCAAGGCCGACGAAAGCCTGGTGGCGGCGGTCAAGGAGGCCGAGCCCGCCATCGACCGGCGCTTCCGCGCCGAGCCGGCGATCGCCGCCCAGCTGCACCAGACGATCGCCCGCGCCCTGGACCGGCGCAGCGACTGGCCGGGCGCCCGGCAGGAATACCGCCGCGCGGCGGACCTGTGGCGCGCCGCCCAGGGGCCGGCCTCCGCGGCCGCCCACATCGTGGGTCTGCAGAACGCGATGATGGAGGCCCGCTCCTACGAGACCGGCAGCCTGCCGCGCGCCAAGGCGCTGCTCGCCGAGGAGGAGGCCGCCGTCGCCCGCCTGACGGCGCCGCCGCCGGCGCTGGCGGTCTGGCTCGCCTCGGCCCGCGGAATGGTGGCCCTGGTGGGCGACAAGGCCGGGGAGGCCGCGCGGCAGTTCGCGCTGGCGTCGGCCGGCGCGGACGCCCACCCCGAGCTCTTCGACCTCGGCGAGCGGCTGACCTTCCTGCAGCGCCTGGCCTTCGCGCACATCCGCCTGGGCGACGGCGCCGAGGCCGCGGCCCTGTTCCGGCGCCTCGCCGACGGCTACGCCCGGCTGGAAGGAAGCGGCGGCCCCGATGTCCTGATGGTGCGGATGAACCTCGCCCAGGCGCTGATGATCCAGGGCCGCCACGCCGAGGCCGTGAAGGAGGCCACCGCGGTCTATCCGAAGATGCTGGCCGTGCTCGGGCCCGACCACGAGATGACCCTGCAGCTGCTTTCCACCCGCGCCCAGTCGGAGGGGGCGCTGGAGCGCTGGGACGACGCCATCGCCGACACCCGCAGGGTCCATGAGATTGCCGTGCGCAAGCAGGGCGAAGGCTCCTTCTTCGCCATCGTCTCCCTCACCGACGGGGCCAGCGCCCAATGCCGGGCGGGCCGGCGCGCCGAGGCCCTGGCCGAGCTGGCCAAGGCGCGCGCCCAGGCCCATCTCGCCTTCCCCGGCGCCGCCCTGCAGGACGGCGTGGACTACGCCTGGGGCGCCTGCCTGCTGGCCGACGGCCAGGTGGACGCCGCGGCCCGGCGGCTGGCCGGCATCCACCGCGCCGCTGTCGCCCAGCTCACCGGCGATCCGGACTGGGGCGCGAACGTCGACCTCGCCAACGCCCAGATCGCCTTCGCCCGGCACGATCTCGCCGGCGCCCGCCGCGCCCTGGACGCCGCGGGGCCCGCCTTCAGCAAGCCCACGGCCGAACCCTACCAGGTCCGCGCCTACCGCCGCCTGCGTGAACAGCTGGCGTCTTGAGCCGACCCGCCCGCCGGCCTCCGTGCGACCTTTAGAACTCCTTGAGGCCGCCTTGAGGACCCGATCCCCGCCCCCGCCCTAGCCTGGCTGTGCTGTTTTGAGCGGCGTTGGGCCGCGGGATCGAACCGACCGGTCTTTGCCTGGCGTCGGGATGTTGGGGAAATTGTCATGCGTAGGAAGCTTTTGATGGCGGCCGCCGCCGCCGTGTCGCTGTGGAGCCTTGGCGCCGCCCGGGCCGCGGTCATCGAGAACAACGCCGGCCAGTTCGACGCCTCGATCCATGCCTTCGATCCGCTGGGCCAGACCTTCACTGCTATCGACAGCAGCCTGATCTCCATCGGGTTCGCCTATTCCGACCTGAACCCCGGCTCGCCCAATGACCCGATCACCCTCAACCTCTACGCCGGCGACGGGACCGGCGGCGCCCTGCTGGCGAGCCGGACCTTCACCCTGCCGGCGGTCCTGCCGTCCGCGACGGCGCCGCCCGTGATCATCGACACCGACTTTTCCGGGGTCAGCCTCACCGTGGGCTCGATCTACACCGCCGCCCTCAGCACCGACAGCTTCAAGGTGGCGGCGGTCTACGGGCCTGACGCCTACGCGGGCGGGCACGGCGTCAACACGCCCGCGGCCTGCGGGGACTGCGACCTGAACTTCCGCGTGGTCGGCCAGAGCGCCACGGTCGGCGGCGTGCCGGAGCCCGCCTCCTGGGCGCTCATGTTGGTGGGTTTCGGCGGGCTCGGCGCCGCGCTCCGCGCCCGTCGTCGGGGGCGAACGGTCGCGGCCTAGGTTGCAGGCGCCGGCGCGGCCGGCGCCTCCCTCTGGCCACGGATGGCGTATAAGGGTCTGACGACCTGGCCTTGCTGGCGGGCCCGAGGAGCCGCGGTCCCATGAGAATTATGCTGATCGGCCTCGCGCCCGTGCTGGCCGCCGCCCTGGCGGCCTCCGGCGCCTGCGCCCAGCCCCTCGACCTCAGCCGACCGGCCGCGGCCAAGGCGCCGGCGCCGGTGCTGGCCGTCACCCTGGCCGGCGTTCCCGCCAAGGCTGTCCCCGACCTCGCCAACCCGCTGGACCCCATCGCACGCCCCGTGCTGCAGCCCGGCGCCATGGAGAGCGCCGTCTTCGCCAAGACCGCGCTGGACCACCGATTCGCCGGCAAGAGCGACCTCTCCGGCTCCGTGGGCTTCCTCTGCGGCCTGCAGCCCGGCCACAACGACCGCGGCGGCGCGGCGGCCTATGGCGTCGACCCGCACGGCCGCTTCCTGGGCGCGAAGTTCTCCATCGGCTTCTGAGAACGCCGATCCCCCCAACCTTTACCGGTCAGGGCCTTTACCCGCCGCCCCGCAGCCTCCAATAGTCGCTCCCGACTGATCTGTTCGGGGATTCCATCTGATGTTCCGCAAGATGTTCGGCGTCGCGGTCGCGCTCGCCTGGGGTCTGGGCCTTGCCCAGTCGGCCGCCGCGCAGGACCTGCGCCCTGACCAGGTCCGCTTCCGCGAGATCTATAAGGAGCTGGTGGAGACCAACACCTCGCTCTCCGTCGGCAGCTGCACCGAGGCCGCCGCCAAGATGGGCGCGCGGCTGAAGTCCGCCGGCTTCACCGACGCCCAGCTCACCTACTTCTCGGTCCCCGAGCATCCCAAGGACGGCGGCCTCGTGGCCGTCTACCCAGGGACCAGCAAGACCGCGAAACCGATCCTGCTGCTGGGCCACCTCGACGTGGTGGAAGCCAAGCGCGCCGACTGGACCCGCGACCCCTTCAGCTTCATCGAGGAGAACGGCGTCTACTACGGCCGCGGCACGTCGGACATGAAGGTCATCGACGCCACCTGGGTCGACATGCTGATGCGCTTCAAGGAGCAGAAGTATCAGCCCAAGCGCACCATCAAGTTGGCGCTGACCTGCGGCGAGGAGACCATCTCGGCCTTCAACGGCGCCGACTGGCTGGCCAAGAACAGGCGCGACCTGATCGACGCCGAGTTCGCCCTCAACGAGGGCGGCGGCGGACGCACCGACAAGGACGGCAAGCTGGTGAGCCAGGGCGTTCAGGTGGGCGAGAAGGTGGTCCAGCAGTTCCGCATGGAGACCACCAACCCCGGCGGCCACTCCTCCGTGCCGATCCGCGACAACGCCATCTACCAGCTGGCCCAGGGGCTCCTGAAGGTGCGCGACTACGACTTCCCGCTGCAGATGAGCGACACCACCCGCGCCTTCTTCGCCAAGGCCGGCGCCGGCCGCACCGACCCCATGGGCCTGGCCATGGTGGCGATCTCGAAGAACCCCGCCGACAAAGCCGCCGAGGCCGAACTCAACAAGGACCGCGGTTTCCACTCCATGCTGCGCACCACCTGCGTGGCCACCCTGCTGGACGGCGGCCATGCGGAGAACGCCCTGCCGCAGCGGGCCGGCGCCAACATCAACTGCCGGATGTTCCCCGGCGACACCATGGAGGACACCAAGGCCAAGCTCGAGGCCGCCATCGGCGACCCCGGGGTCAAGCTGATCCCCCTGCAGCCGATCCGCACCAAGCCCAATCCGCCGCCGCTCAACCCCAAGGTCATCGGCCCCATGGAGAAGGTCGCCGCCAAGCACTTCCCGGGCGTCCCGGTTGTCCCCACCATGTCCACCGGCGCCAGCGACGCCATCTACCTGGCGCCCGTCGGCATCCCGACCTATGGCGTGCCCGGCTTCTGGTCCGGCCCGGAAGGCTCCGGCGCCCACGGCCTCAACGAGCACATGTCGGTGAAGTCGGCGATGGCCGGCCGCGACTACCTGACCGACCTGGTGAAGACCTACGCCGACGAGGGCTGATCCGCGCGCGCTTCAGAGCGTGAACCAGCCGCCGATGACGCAGGTGAGCCGGCCGCGCCGCAGGCTCACCGTGGCGCGCCGTCCGTAGCCCGGCTCGAAGGTCACCGTGCGGCCACCCGTGGTGACGGCGACCAGGCCAGGGGCCGTGAACTGGCAGACCTGATAGGCCCTGCGGGTCAGGAACGGCCCGTCCGGGACCTCGGCGCAGTCCGCGCCGCCGAACAGGTGCTCCAGATGCATCGGCCGGTAGTCGAACCGGCGGGGCTGGCGGAAGGACGCCAGTTCCCGCCAGGCGTGGGTGGCCTGCGCGCAAGGCGGCCCCTGGATATCCCAGGCGGTCCGCAGCGCATGATCGCGGCTCCAGAAGGCGAACGCGCCCCAGGCCGGCGCGCCCACCGCCAGCAGGCCGACGCTGACCAGGCCGAGCGTCGCCGTCGCCCCGCGGCGCGGCTTACGCGCCAGCACATCGGTGACCACCATGGCCGCCCCTTCGTCTCACAGGCGTAGCTTCGCTAAATTACAGGTGTACACGGCGACGTCAATCGCGTGTCCGGACAGGAATTCCCTGTCGTTCCGGCGCGAATTTTGCTTGGTTCAGGCTCCCGGAAGCTGCCCATCGAGTGCGCGCCCATGCCTGTCCAGCCGCGCCTGAAGAAGAGCGAGACGCTCGAGATCAGGCTGCCCTATCCCACCAAGCTCGCGTTCATGGCCCGCTGCCGGGACGACGGGCGCTCGGCCAGCGAGGCCCTGCGGGTCTTCATCGAGGGCCACCTGGAGACGCCGCGGCCACCACGTTTCCGCCCTGCCCGCCTGATGGCCGGCGCCCTGATCGCCGCGGCGGTGGGCGCTATCGCGCTGCCCTCCCTCGCCCGGCCGAGCCTGCAGGCGGGCTTCGAGCGGCTGGACCTCGACGGCGACCACGCGGTCAGCGCCGCCGAATTCACCCGCCTCGACACCGATCACGACGGCAAGGTCAGCTACGCCGAGTTCCGCGCCCGCTTCGATCCCTCGGCGCGGTAAGATCGAACGACCTCGCTTCGGACTCGCCAGATTAAGCACCCCTCTCCCCCTTGCGGGGAGGGGCTAGTAGCCAGGGAGGTCTTCGTCCTAGAACGCCCGCGCGTCCCCCAGCAGCAGGGGCACGGTGCGCAGGATGATCGCCAGGTCGGTCCGCAGCGACCAGCCGTCGACATATTCGCGGTCCGCCGCCACGCGCTTGCGCACGCACTCGTCGCTCCGCACCAGCCCGCGATAGCCGCGCACCTGGGCAAGGCCCGTCAGGCCCGGCCGGGCGCGGAAGCGCTCATTGTAGGCCGGCTCGATCGCCGACCACTGGGCGTCGTGGTCCAGCGCATGCGGCCTGGGCCCCACCACCGACATCTCGCCGCGCAGCACGTTCACCAGCTGCGGCAGTTCGTCGATGCTGAGGAAGCGCAGGAGCCGCCCGACCCGGGTGACCCGCGCATCGTTCGCCTGCGCCTGGCGCAGCGACGGCCCGTCCTCGGCCACCGACATGGTGCGGAACTTGTAGATCACGAACGGCCGGCCGTTGAGGCCCGAGCGCCGTTGACGGAAGATCACCGGCCCGCCGGACTCGACAACGATCGCCGCGGCCACCAGGACCAGCAACGGGAGAAGCACCAGAAGCGCAAGCGTGCTCAGCGCCACGTCGAGCGTGCGCTTGCGCCGGCTGTCCGCCACCCCTCGCGGGGCGCGGTTCGGCGCCGAGACGCTGCGCCGGGTCGGATATCCGACGGCGGCCATAGTTCCTCAATCCTGAAACTCGGGCGTCCGGCCCTCCCGGCTGGGAGGGCCGTCCATACCCGTCACGCCGGCGACCAGGGCCGGCGGACGACCAGAGACTGCCTAGGCGGCGACGCCCTGCGGCCTGCGCCGCTGCAGGCGGACAAGGCCGCCGATGCCGCCGAAGCCCACGATCAGCAGGCCCCAGGTCGCCGGCTCCGGCACCGGCGCGGTCGGAACGCCGACGGCGCCGTTGTTGAAGGCGACGGTCCCAACGGTGCCCAATCCGCTGTTCTTGATCGCCCGCGCGCTGAAGCCGTCACTGGTGACGCCGCTGAAGATCGACTTGGCGCCGAAGCCGGTCAGGGTGATGTCCTGGCCGGGCGCCGTCGTGCGGAAGTCGGGCCCGTGATAGGTGAACACCAGGTTCGGGATGAACGGGTCATCCGTGAACTGCGCATTCACCTGCACGCCGCCGTTCGCCGTGTCGGTGCTGGTGAAGTTCTCCACCGTGGGCGAGATCTCAGAGAAGTTCGGATTGAAGATGCTGCCGGCCACATAGCCGGCGAAATCGTCGATCACGACCTTCGACCCGTCCGTCAGGCCTTGGTCGCCCGACAGCGTCACATGGTAGTTGAAGTCGAAGAACATCCCATCCGCCACGACGGAGTCTAGCACCGGGATGATGGAGGCGTGGGCGGCGGAACTGACGCAGAACGCCGCGCCCGCCAGTAGCAGAAGTCTCTTCACGTTAGGTCTCCCCAGATTCGCCACACACACGCGGCGCCTGAACAAACCCCCGACCGGCCGTTAAAAACACACACGTTTTGGCGGCGCGCAACAGCCAACAGCAGCGTTTCAATTTTATTTTAAGCTTAACGGAAACAACGCAACCCAATGGTCGGGCGGGCGTTTAGGGCGGTTCTTACGTCGGCGTCCCGACATAGGTGCGAATACTCCCCTGAGGGGCGAATCCCGCCGGTTGGGCGCCGCAACCTGTTCAAGCTTTACCGTAGCGCGAGCGGCCCGGTCGGGCGCGATTCTCATCGGCCTCGCCCTCCGCCGCGGCCTTCGGCAGGTCGGTCAGGAAGTCGTTCGGTTCCACCCCGAGCACCCAGGCGATGCGGCATAGCGTGGCCACCGACAGCCGCTGGGTGCCGCACTCGTACTTCTGGATCTGCTGGAAGCTCAACCCGACGCGGCGGCCCAGTTCGGCCTGGGTGAGGTCCACCAGGCGGCGGCGCCGGCGAAGCCGCGCGCCGATATGCCGATCGATGAGGTCCGCCATTTCGTCCCTGCGCCCATCGGCTCCCAAGCCGTTGCAGCGCTAACGGCGGCCATGCCCTATGGTTTCAGGGAACATGGTTTGCGGCGGGCTGAAAAAGGGGTCTCCGGGCCGCCTGTGGCGACGCGTCGCGCCGACGAGATGCGCCTTCACGCCCCCGGCCCGCCGGCCGCGGTTGACGAGGCCCGGGCCGCATTGTCAGTTGACCCTAAGCGCCTGTAACCGATCCGAGAGCTTGCCCATGAACCGCCTGTCGCCTCGCCTGTGGATGGCCGTCGGCCTGATCGTTGGGGCCCTGGGCCTGGGCCTGCGGGCCATCGGCCCCGCCGGCCTGCACTCCGACCTCGGCGACGGCTTCGTCGGCCTGCTGGTGGGGCTCGGCATCGGCATCGAGATCATGGCCTTGCTGAAGATGCGCCGCGCCGGCTGATACCACGCGGCCGAGCCCCGCTACCCAAGCGGGCCGCCCTGTGCCACGCTGGCCGCGGGCGTGAGCAACCATAGGGGGATGCGATGCTGGCCTTGCTCCTGGCCCTGGCCGCCGCCGGGGCGCCCGCCGCCGATCCGGCCAAGCCCAACACCGTCTCGCCGGTGCAGGTGACCGCCCCGCCGAAGGCCGGGCCGCCCCCCGATCTGAAGATCGACATGCAGGGCGGCGACGAGGACGTCGACCAGCAGGTGGTGATCTGGCCGGGGACCGCCTACCAGGCCCGGCTTAACGGCCGCGTCACCCTGCGCTGCGAGGTCGACGCCCATGGCCTGGCGGAGCGCTGCCAGGTGGTCTCGGAGAGCCCGGCGGGCAAGGGCTTCGGCAA
>Ga0070691_10000824_pt1 | contig 12457 bp, 17 predicted proteins | sample KBSK1101metaG_FD_64673 | JGI IMG/M metagenome (GOLD analysis project Ga0070691, IMG submission 64673) | Corn, switchgrass and miscanthus rhizosphere microbial communities from Kellogg Biological Station, Michigan, USA - KBS K1-10-1 metaG | ecosystem: Host-associated > Plants > Roots >... | reverse complement strand
GCGCTCGCCTTCGACTTCACCAACGGCTTCCACGACACCGCCAACGTCGTCGCCACCTCGATCTCGACCGGGGCGGCGCGGCCGCAGGTGGCGATCGGGATGGCGGCCTTGCTCAACTTCGCCGGCGCCTTCATCTCGATCTCGGTCGCGGCGACGGTCGCCAACGACGTCGTCAACGCCGAAGTGATCACGCCGACGATCGTCTTCGCCGGCCTGATCGGGGCGATCGCCTGGAACCTGATCACCTGGTCCTTCGGGCTGCCGTCGAGCTCCTCGCACGCGCTGATCGGCGGTGTCGTCGGCTCCGCCGTGGCCGCGGCCGGCTTCGACGCGGTGCTGGCCGAAGGCCTGGTCGGCAAGGTCCTGGTCCCGGCGATCGTCGCCCCGGTCCTCGCCTTCCTCGTCGCCGGCCTCTCGATCGGGTTCGTCTACCGGGTGGTCGGCAGGCAGCGCCCCGGCATGGTCAACCGCGGCTTCAAATACGGGCAGATCGTCTCCGGCAGCCTCCTGGCGCTCGCCCACGGGACCAACGACGCGCAGAAGACGATGGGGGTGATCACCCTGGCGCTGATCGCCAACGGCAGCCTCGCCGCCAACTCCGACCCGCCGCTCTGGGTGATCACCTCGGCAGCGCTGGCGATCGCCCTCGGCACCTACAGCGGCGGCTGGCGGATCATCAAAACGACCGGCACCCGGATCATCAAGATGGACCCGGCCCAGGGCTTCTCCTCGCAGGGCGCGGGAGCGGCCGTGATCCTCGCCTCGACCCACTTCGGCTTCCCGCTCTCGACCACCCACGTGATCAACGGCGGCATCATGGGCGCCGGCGCCGCCAAACGGGTCTCGGCGGTGCGCTGGGGCGTCGCCGGCAACATCGTCTTCGCCTGGCTGCTGACGCTGCCGGCCGCGGCCGCGATCGGGGCCGCGGCCTACGGCCTGACCCGGGTCTTCGGCACCGGCGCGCTGGGGCCGGTGGTGGTCGCCCTGGCCTCGCTGTCCCTGATCGTGGCCCTGTTCGCCCGGCGCGCCGAGCGCGGGGCCCCGGTCCCGGCGGCGGGCGGATGATCGCGGCGCTGGTCGAAGGCAAGGAGCTGCTGGAGACCGTCGTCGCCTCGACGGTGGCCGGCGTCGGCGTCACCGTCGTCTTCTCGATCGCCATCTGGGGTGTCGCCCGGTTCGTCGAGCACAGTCGCAACGAACGCACGCTGGCCGCCGGCGGCGCCGGTCTCGTCGCCGCCCTGGCGGCGCTCGCCACGGCGGCCGCGGTCGTCGTCGGCATCCTCGTCATGACCAGCAAGTAGCCGGCGTAGACTGGGTCGCGTGCGCAACGCCCGCAACGTCGCGATCGTCATGGTCCTCGCCCTCGGGGTCGCCTTCGCGCCGGCGGGGGGCAACGTCGTCGACGCGGTCTTCACGGCGCTGACGCTGGGCTTCCTCGCCGGCATCGCCTGGATGCTCTATACGCTCAGCCGCCAGAACCAGCTCACCCTGGCGACCCTCACCGACCGCCGCCGGGCGATCTTCTACGGCGCCTTCGGAGTGCTGGCGCTGCTCGTCGCCGGCGCCGACAAGCTCTTCGGCAGCGGCGGCGGCACCGTGCTCTGGATCCTCCTGCTCGGCGCCTCGGTGGCGGCGATCGGGCGGATCTGGATCGACGCGAATACCTACTGACGTAGGGGAGCTCTGACAGAGGCGTGACTCGGTGCGGGCCACGTGTTCGCACTTGACTGGGACGGTGTCCCGGTGCCGTCGGGGATCGTCAACAGCGCAGGCCACAGGGAGGCTGGGACCGCGTCGGTCGAGCTGATCGCCGTGGTCCCGTTCCTGCTGCTGGCGGTCCTCGCGGCCGCCCAGATCGCGCTCGTCGGGCAGGCGCTCTGGTCGGCCGGCCTCGCCGCCCGGGCGGGGGCCCGGGCGGCGCTGGTCGGCGCTGGGGGCGAGGCGGCGGCGCGGCGAGCGCTGCCGGGCGCGCTGCGCGAAGGCGCGGAGGTGGAGGAGGACGGGCAGGTGACGGTGCGGGTCGTGGTGCCGCGCCTGTTCCTGGTGCTGCCGCGGGTGACGGTCGGCGCCGGGGCCGACCTGGAGGGCGGCGATGGCTGAGCGCGGCCAGGCCTCGGTCGAGCTGGTTGCGGCCCTGCCGGCGCTGCTGCTGGCGGCGCTCGTCGCCCTGCAGCTGCTGGTCGCCGGCTACGCGGCGACCCTCGCCGACGGGGCGGCGGAGGCCGGGGCGCTGGCGCTGGCCTCGGGTGCTCCGGTGGCGCAGGCGGCGCGGCAAGCGCTGCCGGGATGGGCCGAGGACGACGTCACCGTGTCCGTGCGCGGCGGCACCGTCAGCGTGCGGCTGTTGCCGCCATCGCCGCTGCCGCCCCTGGCGGAGCGGCTCGCCGTCGTCAGCTCGGCCAGCGCGAGGCCGGCGCCGTGAGCGCCCTCGAGGCGCCCGCCGACGCGGCGACGGTGCTGGTCACGGCCCTCGGCGCCGCCGAGGGCTCGCGCGGGGCGGCGGCGGCTCTGGCCTGTGCCGGCGCCGACCTCGAGCGGGCGGCGCTGCTGGTCGAGGTCGGCGGTCGGGCCCCGCGTCCGACCCTGCTTGCCTCGGCGGCGGCACGGCGGCTGGAGGAGCGCCTGGCCGGGCACCTGCCGCAGGCGCGGATCGCGGCCCGCGGCCAGGTCTGCTGCCTGGCGGTGGCGGACGAGCCCGGGGGATGGGAGGTCGCCGCGGCGGCGGTCACGGTCGCCCGGGGCGCCCTCGCCATCGTTCATCTGCCGCCGGCCTCGCTGCCGTCGCTGCTGGCGGCCAGCCCCGCGCCTGGGCCCTCGGGCGTCCTCCTGCGCGCCGACGTCAGGGCGGACCGGGCGCTCCTGGCGCTGGTGGGGCGGGACCTGATGGCGCGCGGCCTGGCCCTGGCTGTGCTCAAGCGGCGCCTGAGCTGGGTCGCCGAGCGCCGCGCGCTCTTCGGCGCCCTGGCCCCGGATGCGGCCGGCGGGCTGCCGTTGCGGCTGGTCGAAAAGCTGCTGTCGCACGAGTGCTACCTTGGACCTCATGGCACGCCAGATCAGCCAGCGCGAGCTGCGCAACCAGAGTGGAGAGATCATGCGAGAACTGGATCGCGGTGAAGAGTTCGTCGTCACCCGCAACGGCGTCCCGGTCGGGGAACTGCGGCCGATCCGGCCGCGTCAGTTCGTCCCGACCCGCACCCTGCAGGCCGCCCTGCGCGGAGTCGGCCCTCTCGACCCCGACCAGTTCCGAGCCGACGTCGATTCGATCCTCGATCAGGATCCAACGCCGCGTGCCTGGCCCGACGACTGACCGGGGCCTGATCGACACGTCGGTCGCGATCGTCCTGGAGGCGTTCGATCGGTCGCGATTGCCCACCGACATCGCGATCTCGGCCTTGACGCTGTCTGAGTTGACTGCCGGCCCATACGCGGTGCAATCCGAAGCCGCTCGTGCTCTTCGCCAGGAGCGCCTGCAGCGGATCGAGGCGAATCTCGAATGCCTCGATTTCGATGCCGTCTGCGCTCGGGCCTACGGACCGATCTACTCCGCGACCTGGCGGATCGGCAGGAAGGCCCGTGGTGCGCGTGCGGTCGACCTGATGATCGCGGCAACCGCCCGCGCCCATGGTCTTCCTCTGTACACGCTCAACGGGGCGGATTTCCAGGGTTTGGACGGCCTGGTCGAGGTTGTCAGCCTTCGCTGATCGTGCAGGGCCCGCTTTTGTGGCCCTCCGGTGTGACAGTTGCCAGTCTGAGCGCACCACACGTACGCTCCCGCCCGGCAGGGTCACCCCATGGAACGACGAGGGGAGTCTGGGCAGGCGCTGATCCTCGCTCTCGGAGGAGCCTCCGTGCTGCTCGCCGGAGCCCTGGCGCTGGTCGCGATCGCCGGTGCTATGACCGGGAAAGGCAGGGTCCAGCGCGCCGCCGACCTGGCGGCGATCTCCGCCGCCAGGTCGATGCGGGACGACCTGCCGCGCCTGCTGGCGCCGCCGACGCTGCCCGACGGGCTGCCGAACCCGGACCACCTCGACAAGCCCACCTACCTGGCCCGGGCCCGGCTGGCGGCGCTCGAGGCGGGCCGGGCTAACGGGGTCGATCCGGCGCGGCTGCGACTCGACTTCCCCGACCGTGAGTCCTTCGCGCCGCTGCGAGTCAAAGCCACCGTCGTCGCGGCGCTGGAGCTTGGTCGCGAGCGCAGCCGGGTCGAAGCCTCGGCCATCGCCGAAGCAGCGGCGCCCGCCGGCGCCGGCGGCGGGATGCCGGCGACCGCCAGCGGCGGCGGCTATGGCGGCCCGCTCGTATATCGCGGCGGCGAGGGCATGCGCCCCGACGTCGCCGCCGCCTTCGATCGCATGGCCACGGCCGCCGGCGCGGACGGCATCGCCCTGCTCGTCGTCTCCGGCTTCCGCTCCGACGCCGAACAGGCGGCGCTGTTCGCAGCCCACCCGGACCCGACCTGGGTGGCGCCGCCGGGCCGCTCGCTGCACCGCTGCGCCACCGAGCTCGATCTCGGGCCGGATGCCGCCTACGTCTGGCTGGCCGCCAACGCCGGCCGTTTCGGCTTCCTCCAGCGCTACTCGTGGGAGCCCTGGCATTACGGCTTCGACGCCGGTCCGCCGCCCTGCTCGACGCAGGGCGAAGCGGCCGGCGCGAGAGGGGGAGAGGCGCCGCCGTCGGTCACCGCCTTGCCCAGCTTCGTGCCGCCGCGCTTCCGCGAGCCGCTGCTCGCCGCCGCCTCGCGCTGGAGCGTCTCCGCCGTGCTGTTGGGGGCGCAGCTGCTGGCCGAGTCGAACTTCAACCCGTTCGCGGTCTCGCCGGCGGGGGCGCAGGGCATCGCGCAGTTCATGCCGGGCACCGCCGCCTCCTACGGCCTCGACGACCCGTTCGACCCGGTCGCCGCGATCGACGCCCAGGCGCACCTGATGTCGGACCTGATCCGCCGGCTCGGCTCGCCCGAGCTCGCCCTCGCCGCCTACAACGCCGGCCCCGGCGCGGTCGAAGCCTGCCGCTGCGTCCCGCCCTACCCCGAGACCCGGGCCTACGTCACCCGCATCCTCGCCCTGCTCGGCGGCGCCGGGGCGCCGGTCGCGCCCAGCTTCGAGGTTCGGCTCGTCGCGTAGTCTCCGTCCGAAGCGGCTTGCCGTGTACCGACGCGGTAGCCGTCCCGGACAGATCCAAGCCGAGGAGGCACCGATGGCGACTCCCTTCACCCACACGAAGCTGACCGACGTCAAGGACTCGGCGCCGGAATTTGGGATGGACGACGTGCTGGAAGCGCGCTTCGCCAAGGACGCGCTCGAGGCTGAGAGGACCGGGGTCAGCCACGAGAGGCTGAAGCCCGGCGAGCGCACCCCGTTCGGCCACAGGCACGACGAGGCCGAGGAGGTCTACGTCGTCATCTCCGGCTCGGGCCGGCTCAAGCTCGACGACGAGATCGTCGCGGTCGAGCGGCTCGATGCGATCCGGGTCTCGCCCGAGGTCGTTCGCGCCTTCGAGGCCGGGCCGGAGGGGCTCGAGGTGCTCGCGGTCGGCGCCCGTCACGACGGGGACGGCGAAACGATCCCCGGCTGGTGGAGCGACTGAGCGGACACCGGCTCGCTCAGGCGCTGCGCCAGGCGAGCCAGTAACTCTCGATCCGTCGCCGGAAGGCCTTCGGCTTCTCCGCGTAGATCCGCCGCCCGCGGGCGGCGGCCGCCTCGATCGTCTCTTCCTGGCGCTTCGCGATCGCGGCCTCGATCGGCTCCCGCTCGCCGATGCCCCCGCGAGCGCGCAGGTCCTCGCCGAGCAGGGCCAGGTCGTGGTGTTCGCCGAGCAGCTCGGTCAGCTCGTGGGCCTGGGCGATCGTCGCGCCCAGCAGCGGCGGCCAGGCTTCGCGCAGGATCCGCAGCTCATACCAGTGGTCCTTGGCGCGTTTGCGCCAGCGGTGGACGTTCTCGACCGAGGGCTCGGCCAGCGCCCGGCGCATCGCTCGCCGACCCTCGCGGTAGGTCTCGGTCAGGCCCGGCTGCAGCAGCTTCCAGCCGTCGACGCGCAGCTCCCAGCCCGCGATGCGGTCGCGGCCCTGTCCGATCAGGCGCGTTGCCTCGTCGAGCTTGGTGCCGCCGCCCGCGATCTCCTCGCGCTCCCGTTCCAGCACCCGCTCCCAGAGCAGCATGGTCGCGGTCGGCAGCTCGTCGCCGGCTCGATCCCGCAGCGTCCTCAGCGTCGCCAGCTTCACCTCCGCGTCCCGGCTTCGCGAGAGCAGGCGTCCGGCTTCCCGGTAGACGCGGTTCTCCGCCCGGAAGGTGTCCCGCCCCAGCTCCCGGCGCAGCAGCCGCAGCAGCGCCCGCAGCTTCTTCAGGTCTTTGCGGGCGCCGTGGATCGCCGTTGCCAGGCTCTCGCCGTCGGCCGCGGCCAGGCGCTCGATCGCTTCCTCCGCGCGCCCGCTCGCGATCCGGCGCAAACCAGCGGCGGCGTCCTCCTCCGGCTTCAGCCGGTAGGCGCGGGAGGACATCGGCCTTCGCTCTCCTCGACCATGCTCAGAGCGTAGAGAGCCGACCGCGCCGAGCGGCCGGACCGTCGCCGATTCGCCTAGACTCGCGGCCGATGGCTTCCGTGGATGTACAGGGCGTCGAGGGGATGCAGTCGCTGGTCGGGCAGGAGATCGGCCCGAGCGAGTGGCGCCCGGTCACGCAGGCCGACATCGACGCCTTCGCCGAGCTCTCCGGCGACCACCAGTGGATCCACGTCGACGCCGAGCGGGCCAGGACCGAGAGCCCCTTCGGGACGACGATCGCCCACGGCAACCTCACCCTCTCCCTCGTCGACGGCTTCCGCGGCGAGCTGATCTCCTCCACCGGCTTCGCCCTCGGCGTCAACTACGGCTGGAACAAGATCCGCTTTCCCGCTCCGGTCCCGGTCGACAGCCGCGTCCGCGCCAGGGCCGAGGTCGTCTCCGTGGACGAGAAGGGCGGCGGCTGGTGGGAGGTGGCGACCCGCTTCACCCTCGAGGTCGAGGGCAACGAGAAGCCCTGCTTCGTGGGCGACAGCGTCACCCGGGTGCTGGCGCCCAGCGACTGACGGCGCCAGCCTCCCCGGTATTCAGCTCCGCTTCGCGTAGTCGCCGATCTCGCCGAAGTCGACCATCACGCAGGCCTCGGGGCCGGAGACTTCGGCGTCGTGGCCCGGCGGGATGGCGAACACGTCACCGGCGTGGATCTCGGTCTCGGTGCCGTCGTCCATGAAGATGCGCATGTTGCCCGACAGCACGTAGCCGAAATGAGCTACCTGACATGAGTCGGTGCCGGCGATCGGCTTGACGTTCTCCGACCACTTCCAGCCTGGCTCGAAGGTTCCCTCGGCGACCGCGTGGCCGGCGAGCTGAACGATCTTTGCCTGGCCATTACCCTCAAACGGGCGGGTCTCGTCGGGGGCGCCGAAGTTCTTGACTTCAGTTGCCATGAGAGTCCTTCCATTGGATTTGGGTGTACGGCGACGGTACACCCGTCGTCGCGCTGAGGCAACAGATCCGCTTCCGCCCGGTCCCAGTCGACTCCAAGTCCGCGGCCGCGCCGCGCGTCGGACAATTCCATCCCTCTGTTCCTCCTCGTCCACCTCGTGCCCAGAGCGTTGGCCAATGCGGCCGTTGACCGACGGGGGCGGTGACGGTGAGACTCGCGACATCCGCCCAGTCCGGGTCCGATCTGCCAGGGGAGGAAAATGAAAGCCCGCCTGCTCGTACCGATCATGGTGACCTGCGCTGTCGGTGTGCTCGGCGGTTGCGGTGATGGCTCCAGCGAGACGACCCTCGATCTGATCGAGCACGCCGAAACCGACACGGTTCGTCATCTTGGCCCGGCGAACGAGGAAGACTCGGTCGGCGACGTGCTCGCGTTCGCCAACCCGATCTTCGAATCGGCCAACAAGAAGCAGATCGGGACCGACAACGGGCAGTGCGTTCGCACCGCGGCCGGCAAGTCCTGGGAGTGCATCTGGACGGTCTCCCTGGCGGGCGGCCAGATAACCGTCGAGGGCCCCTTCTACGACGGCAAGGACTCGACCCTGGCGATCACCGGTGGAACCGGCGATTACAAGGACGCCAGCGGCCAGATGGTGCTGCATGCCCGCGACCCCGAAGAAACCGAGTACGACTTCACCTACGAAGTCGACAAGTAGCGCCCTACTTGACGGTCAGCGTCCCTTCCATCCCCGCTTCGCGGTGTCCGGGGACGGTGCAGTAGAAGGTGTATTCGCCGGGCTTGAGGTCGACGACGGTGGAGTCGGAGCCTTCGGCGATCAGTTCGGTCTTGCCGATCGTCTTGCCGCTGGAGTCTTCGATCGCGACGTCGTGGGTGAGCGGTTGCGAGTTGGTGAAGTCGACGGTCACCTTGCCGGCCTTGGCGGTCGCGGTGTCGCTGGTGTAGGTGAGGCCTTCGCCGGTTTCGAAGTCGAGGGCGGCGCTCCCGGCCGACCCACCTGCGGCTTCGGGCGCGGTGCTTTCCGCCGTGCTTTCAGCGCTGCTGCTCGAGTCGTTGGAGGAGCCGCCGCAGGCGACGAGCGCAAAGGAGGCGAGGATCAGGGCGAATGCGACTGCGAGCTTCTTCATGGCGGTCCTTTCCCGCGGGGGACTGGTGGGCTGCTCTGACTGTACTCCGATACGGCCCGGTCGCGACCCGGGTTCAGCGTCCGTGGAACTCGGGCTTGCCGCCGCCGAAGAAGGCCTCGACGCCGTTGCGCAGGTCCTCGGTCGCCATGCTGTCGGCGATCCCGTGCCGCTCCAGCTGCAGGTGCTCGGTGAGGCTGTTCTCGATGCTGACCGCGCAGAGCAGCTTCGCCATCCGCACGTAGTGGGGCGCTTTCGCGGCCAGCTTGTCGGCCTTGGCGTGGGCGGCGTCCATCAGCTCCTCGGGCGCCACCACCGCCCCGACCAGGCCCTCCTCCAGCGCCTCGGCGGCGCTCAGGTTCGGGTCCTCCAGCAGCAGCTCCAGCGCCCGGCTCGGCCCGACCACCCGCGGCAGGAAGTAGGTCATGCCGCCGTCCGGCGAGGCGCCGATGCGGCCGTAGGCGCAGGCGAAGAAGGCGCTCTCGGAGGCGATCCGGGTGTCGCAGGCGAGCGCCAGCGAGAAGCCGGCGCCGGCGGCCGGGCCGTTGACCGCGGCGATCACCGGGTAGGGGATCCGCCGCAGGTCGACGATCGCCGCGTGCAGGGTCTCGGCCCCACGCCGCACTTCCGAGGGCAGGTCGATCTCGTCCGACTCGACGCCTTTCTGGAACCAGGTGACGTCGCCGCCGGAGCAGAAGGCCTTGCCGGCGCCGGTCACGATCAGCGCTCGCAGCGGCGCCCGGTCGGCGAGCCAGGCGAAGGCCACGGTCAGCTCGCCGATCATCTCCGGGCTCATCGCGTTGAAGGCGTCGGGCCGGTCGAGGGTGAGGGTGCCGACGTCCCCGTCGATCTCGATCTTCAGCGTGTTCAACTCGGGGGGGCTCAGGGTCTGACTCGTCATCTCACTCTCCGTCTTGGCTTCCGTTTGGCCGGGTGGCCAGCAGCCTACCCTTAGGGGGATGAGCAAAGCGGGGGAAAACGGCGGCCCGTCGCGGGCCGAGCGGATCGCCGAGCAGCGGCGGACGCTGCCCGACGCGCCCGGCGTCTACCTCTTCTACGGCGCCGACGGCTCCCTGCTCTACGTCGGCAAGGCGCGCTCGATCCGCAAACGGGTCGGCGGCCACTTCTCCGGCGGCGGCAACCGCATGACCAGGCAGGTCGATCGCATCGACACCCTCGTCACCGCCACCGAGGCGGAGGCGCTGCTGGCCGAGCAGAGCTTCATCAAGCGCCACCGGCCGCACTTCAACATCCGCCTGCGCGACGACAAGTCCTACCCCTACGTCTGCGTCAGCCTCGACGAGGACTACCCGCGCGTCTACTTCACCCGCGAGAAGCACCGCCCGCACCGCGCCTACTTCGGCCCCTTCTCCAGCGCCAAGCGGGTGCGGGAGACGCTCGACCTGCTCGGCAAGCTGTTCCAGTTCCGCACCTGCGAGGGGGCCGAGCCGGGCCGGCGCTCCGGCAGCCCCTGCCTCGACTACTACATAAAGCGCTGCGGGGCGCCCTGCGTCGGCTACGTCAGCCGGGAGGAGTACCGCCACAACGTCGACGCCATCGTCGACTTCCTCTCCGGCCGCTATCGCCAGGTCGAGGCGGAGGAGGTGGCGAAGATGGAGGGCGCCGCCGGGGCCGAGGAATTCGAGCGCGCCGCCCTGCACCGCGACCGCCTGAAGGCGATCCGCTCGCTGTTCGAGCGCCAGCGCGTGGCCGGCGGCTCGGTCGGCACCGCCGACCTGATCGGGGTCGCGGTCGAGGGCGCCGACGCCAACGCCCAGGTCTTCCAGGTCCGCGACGGCATCCTCGCCGCGCGCCAGAGCTTCTACCTCGAGAACCAGGCCGAGCGCGAGCCGGCCGAGGTCGCCGAGGAGTTCATCGGCCAGTACTACTCGGCCTCGCCGGCGATGCCGAAGACGATCGTCGTCGGCCCCTATCTGCGCGACCGGGTCGCGGTCCTCGCCGAGGCGCTGAGCGAGCGCCGCGGCTCGCCGGTCGAGGTGCGGGCGGCCGAGCGCGGCGACAAGCGCCGCCTGCGCGAGCTGGCCGAGCGCAACGCCCGCCTCGCTCTCGACCAGGACCGGCTGCGGCGCGAGCACCGCCGCGCCCGCCGGGTCGAGTCGCTGGCCTCGCTGCGCGAGGTGCTGGGGATGGAGGAGCTGCCGGTGCGGATCGAGGGCTTCGACATCTCCAACATCGGCGGCGAGCACACGGTCGCCTCGATGGTCGTGTTCGAGGGCGGCGCGACCAAGAAGGCCGACTACCGCCGCTTCAAAGTCAGGGGCGACAAGCGCGAGGCCGGCGGCAACGGCGGCCCCGACGACTTCGCCTCGATCGAGGAGGTGCTGGAGCGGCGCGTCGCCCGCTACCTCGAACAGGTCGACCTCTCGCCCCACGACGGCAAGCGCGACGAGAGCTTCGCCTCGCTGCCCTCGCTGCTGATGATCGACGGCGGCAAGGGGCAGTTGACGGCGGGGATGAAGGCGCTGGCGCCGTTCGTCGAGCGTGGCGTCACCGTCGTCAGCCTCGCCAAGCGCGAGGAGGAGGTCTACGTCCCCGGCCGCTCGGCCCCGCTCGACCTGCCCGCCGACTCGGAGGCCTCGAAGCTGCTGCAGCGGGTCCGCGACGAGGCCCATCGCTTCGCGATCGACCACCACCGCGGCCGCCGCGACCGGGCGATGACCGGCTCGGTGCTGGACGAGCTGAAGGGGATCGGGCCCGCCCGCAAGCGCGCCCTGCTGCAGCATTTCGGCTCCCCGGAGCGGTTCCTCGCCGCCACCCGCGAGGAGCTCGAGGCGGTGCCCGGCCTGCCTGGCAAAGTAGGCCGCGAGATCCACGAGCAGCTGAACAGGACGGGATAGGCGGATGGCCGACGGCGAGATGACCCTGGTCGTGATCACCGGGCACTCCGGCGCGGGCAAGTCGGAGGCGATCGCCGCCTTCGAGGACGGCGGCTACTTCTGCGTCGACAACCTGCCGCCGCGGATGATCGACAGCCTCGGCGAGCTCTTCCGCCACGAGGGCAGCGGGGTCGAGCGCGCCGCCGTCGTCTCCGACGTGCGCGGCGGCGAGTACTTCGACGGCCTGCTGCAGGTGCTGGGGGACCTCGAGTCGACCGGGCTGGCGCCGCTGGTCCTCTTCCTCGAGGCCGACGAGGAGACCCTGCTCGACCGTTACAAGGAGACCCGCCGCCGCCACCCGCTGGCGCCGGAAGGGCGGATCGTCGACGGGATCCGGGCCGAGCGCGAGCTGCTGGCGCCGCTGCGCGAGCGCGCCGACGTCGTCATGGACACCAGCGACCTGACCGGGGCCGAGCTGCGGCGGCGGATCGCCGAGGAGATGCTGGGCGGCGAGGACGGCGGCGAGCTGGCCCTGACCCTGCTCACCTTCGGCTTCAAGAACGGTCCGCCGCGCGACGCCGACCTCACCCTCGACGTCCGCTTCCTGCCCAACCCCCACTACGTCGACGAGCTGCGGCCGCTGACCGGGATGGACGAGCAGGTCCGCGCCCACGTCGAGTCGGGGACCCAGGCGGGCGAGTTCTACGGCCGCCTGCTGCCGCTGCTCGAGTTCCTCGTCCCCGCCTACGTCGCCGAGGGCAAGAGCCACCTGACGATCGCCGTCGGCTGCACCGGCGGCCGCCACCGCTCGGTCACCGTCGCCGACCGCATCCGCCGCGACCTGGCCGAGCGCGACGACGTGATCGTGCGGATGAAGCATCGGGACGTCGAGCTCGACTAGCGCCGGGTGTGGGTCGGGAGAGCCGACACCCTTCCGCGGGAATTTCGTCGCACGGCGCTCCGCGCCTTAGCTCCTATGTCTGAGCGCGGCTACGCCGCGCAATAGACAGATTGCATATCGCGCGCTTCGCGCACATTC
>Ga0070691_10000822_pt1 | contig 12463 bp, 12 predicted proteins | sample KBSK1101metaG_FD_64673 | JGI IMG/M metagenome (GOLD analysis project Ga0070691, IMG submission 64673) | Corn, switchgrass and miscanthus rhizosphere microbial communities from Kellogg Biological Station, Michigan, USA - KBS K1-10-1 metaG | ecosystem: Host-associated > Plants > Roots >... | reverse complement strand
ACGCTGGAGAAGGTCGTCCCCTTCCAGTAGGTGCGGAAGTTGGCGAGCTCGCGGCTCATCACGCCGCCGATCGCCGCCGGTTCGAGCCGCCTCAGGCGTGCGCGGTCCTCGCTCACTCGGCCTCCTCCCCGGTGAGCAAGACGAAGACGTCCTCGAGCGAGGCGGCGCGGCGAACGGCGTCGTCGGGGACGGCACTGTTGCCGGCGCGCTCGGAGCCGACGATCGCGATCGCCGGGCCGGCCGGGCGCACGCGCAGCCCCTCGGCCTCCGCTTCGGCCCGCACCTTGGCGAGCCGGTCGGGCGGGGCGTAGACCTCGGCGGTCTCGCGTCCGGCGTGCTCGGCGATCAGCTCCGCCGGCCGGCCGCGGCTGATCACCTTGCCCTTGGTCATCACCGCGACTTCGTCGGCGAGCCGCTCGGCCTCCTCGATGTAGTGGGTCGACATCAGGATCGTCACCCCGCGCGAGCGCAGGTCGTCGATCAGGGTCCAGAGCTGGGTGCGGATCTGGGGATCGAGGCCGACGGTCGGCTCGTCGAGCAGGATCAGCCGCGGCTCGTGGACGAGGCCGCGGGCGAGCAGCAGGCGCCGGCGCATCCCGCCGGAGAGCTCGTCGACCGCGTCGCGGCGGCGGTCGCGCAGGCGGGCCAGGTCGAGCGCCCGATCGACCGCGGCGCCGACGTCGGGCACCCGGTAGAGGCGGGCGAAGACGGCGAGGTTGTCTTCGACGGTGACGTCGACGTCGAGGTTGTCGAGCTGCGGGACGACGCCCATCTCGGCCCGGGCGGCCTTGGCGTCCTCTGGCAGCTCGTGGCCGAGCGCGCGCAGCTCGCCGGCGTCGGGCAGCGCCTGCCCGGTCAGCAGCCGCATCGTCGTCGACTTGCCGGCGCCGTTGGGGCCGAGCAGACCGAGGCAGATGCCCTCGGGTACGTCGAGATCGAGCCCGTCGACCGCCGTGATCGGCCCGAAGGTCTTGACCACGCCGCGCAGTTCGATCGCCGCCATGGGCTCCATGCTTTCACGGTCGATCGCTCGGCCCCGGCCGGCGGTGAGAGACTGCGCGGCGTGCTCGACGAGCGTTGGATCAAAGCCCTGCACGTGGAGACGATGCGCGAGGAGGAACTGCACGCCGAGCGCGAGCACCACGTCCTCTTCCAGGCCTCGACGATCGGCGCCCTGCTCGACGGCGCCTACGAGGGCGACCTCAGCTTCGCCGAGTTGGCCGACCACGGCGACCTCGGCCTCGGCACTTTGAACGGTCTCGACGGCGAGATGATCGCGCTCGACGGGCGCTTCTACCGGGCCGACGTGGACGGGACGGTCGAGGAGGTGGAGGCGACGGCACAGACGCCGTTCGCTGTGGTCGCGAGATTCGAGCCGGAGATCGACTCGCGTCTCGAAGGGCCGCTCGAGCAGGAGGCGCTGCAGGCGCGGCTCGACGAGCTGATCCCGGCCGGCGCCGCTTCGTGCGCGATCCGCCTCGACGGGCGCTTCGAGTCGGTTCGCGCCCGCTCGGTGCCCCGCCAGAGCCCGCCCTACCGGCCGCTGACCGAGGTCGTCGCCGAGCAGCACGTCTTCCAGCTGCGCGACGTCGAGGGGACGATGCTCGGCTTCCGTTTCCCCGACTACGTCGAAGGCATCGAGGTGAGCGGCTACCACCTCCACTTCATCTCGGCGGATCGGACTCGCGGTGGCCATGTGCTCGGCTCACGCTCGAACGGCCTGCGCGTCCGCCTCGACCCGTCGAGCGAGCTGCACGTCGAGCTTCCCCCGCGGGTCGACCTCGCCGACCCCGACCTCGCCGCGTCGACCCACGCCGCCGTCGAGGCCGTCGAGCGCGGCTAGCAGCGTCGGTAGAGGACCCAGGACTCGTTGCGGGCGACGCGGCGGAAGCCGGGCGGGACGGGGGTCGCGAGGCGGGCCGGGTCGTTGGGATCGAGGACGAAGTTATGGACGACGAAGGGGCTCGCCGGGTCGAGGAAGTAGCCGCGCCGCGGCTGCCGCTGCTCGGATGAGCTGACGATCCGCGAGGGGCGGAGATCGAGGTCGAAGGCGAGGCGGGGAACGGCCCGGTGGTTGGGGACCGAGATCGGCAGGCAGATCGGCTCGAAGGCGTCGGATTCGGCCAGGTCGCCGAGGTCGCCCTCGATCTCGCTCTGGTTGGTCAGGTCGGTGTCGACCCGGGAGAGCAGGTCGTACTGGTTCGGCGCCCAGGCGACGAGCATCAGGGCGACCGCGGCGGCGAACGCCTGCCAGGCGCGTCGCCAGGGGTGCCCCCGGTCCAGGAGGCGCCAGCCGAGCAAGCTGAGGGCGGCGAAGACGGCGAGGATCGCCGCGGCGAGCATCGTGTAGCGGGGGATGATCGCCAGGCCGGCGCAGGCGAGGACAGCGAAGGCGGCCAGAGCGAGAGCTGCCGCCGTCAAGCCGATTGCGATCTTTTCACCGTCATAGTGGGGAAAAAGCGACAACTTGCGGTGGCGGGAGAAAAGGATTCCGGCCGCGATCAACACGCCACCCGCGGCGCCGACCATTCCCGGCCACTGCAGGACCTCGCCGAGGCGGCGGGGGCCGTAGAGCACGAGGTCGACCGGGCCGGTCTGGCGGGCGAGGGTGTCTACGGTTTCGCGGGTGCCGGTGAACGAGTAGGTGGGGCTGCCCGAGGTGATCCAGTCAAAAGCCGCCCAGAGGATCGGTGCGGCCACAGCGAGGCTCAACCAGCTGATCTCAAGCTTCCCAAGCCGGTGTCTTCTTAAAGCTGGAAAGACGAGATAAGCCAGATATGCCAGAGAGAACAGCCAGGCCTCGGGGCGGAGCAGGCCCGCGAGTGCGAGAAGAGCTAATACGCGCCAGCCGGAGCGGGGGCGCTTGGTCTCTACCAGGAGCGCCGCCAGGACGAGGGTTATGTAGGGGAGGTCGACGTAGGCGCGTAGGCCGTTGGAGAGGAAGGGGGCTCGGGTGAGGACGAGCAGGGCGGCTAGGGCGCCGATCGGGCGGTCGAACCAGAGGGAGCCGAGGCGGTAGACGAGGTAGCCGACCAGACCGAGCGAGAGATAGGCGACGACCATCGCCAGGTCGACCGCGCCGCCCCCGAAGGGCGAGGTCAGGAGGCCGAAGAGTTCGGCGAGGGGGTGCGGGGTGGGGGGCAGCGCGGCACCCCGATCGGGGCTGAGTCCTTCGCCAAGTTCCCGTCCCCAAACCAGCGCGTAGATGGTGTCGTAGTTGGGAAAGCCGAGCGGGAAGAGCAGCAGTAGGAGCGCCGACACGGCGGCGACCCAGGCGGCGGGCGTCAACCAGTTGCGGGTCCCCGTCGGCACCGGCGCAACCTACCGCCGCCACCCCCGGACGGGGCGCCGTGGGCCGTGGATACACTGGCCGCAGTGCCCTCTCCCGGCGACTCGACTTCCCTCTACCGGCGTCATCGGCCCGGCTCCTTCGAGGAGGTGGTCGGCCAGCAGCACGTCGTGCGCACGCTGCGCAACGCGGTCGAGCAGGGCAAGGTCCACCATGCCTACCTCTTCGTCGGCTCGCGCGGCACCGGCAAGACCTCGATGGCGAAGATCCTCGCCCGCTCGCTCAACTGCGAGCGTGGTGGGCCGACCGTCACGCCCTGCGGCGAGTGCGAGTACTGCCTGACGATCGCCGCCGGTACCTCGATCGACGTGATCGAGATGGACGCCGCCTCGAACCGCTCGGTCGACGACGTCCGCGACCTGCGCGAGCGCGTCGCCTACGCCCCGGCCGGCGGCCGCTGGAAGGTCTACATCCTCGACGAGGCGCACATGCTGACCAAAGAGGCCTGGAACGCCTTCCTCAAGACCCTCGAGGAGCCGCCCCCGAACACCGTCTTCGTCCTCGCCACCACCGAGTCGCACAAGGTGATGGCGACGATCGCCGATCGCTGCCAGCGCTTCGACTTCCAGCGCCCCTCGCTGGAGCAGATCTCCGAGGTGGTGGAAGGAGTCGCAGAAAAAGAGAACATCAAAGTCGACGACGGCGTGGTTCCGATCATTGCCCGTTCAGCCTCGGGCAGCTTCAGGGATGCTCTTGGGACTCTCGATCAGCTGAGATCTTTTGGCGGGGGCGGGACTTTCGGGGGCGAAGGCACCTCCGGGGTTGACCATGTCACCCTCGAAGCAACGCTTGAAGTACTCGGCGCCGCCGACGCCGAGCTCCTCTTCGGCGCCGTGGACGCGGTGATCGCCCAGGACCCCAAAGCGGTCCTCCTGGGCGTGGAGGACATGGCCCGCTCGGGCCGCGACCCCTCCCAATTCGCCCGCGACCTCCTGGCCCACCTCCGCCACCTCCTCATCACCCAGACCGTAGGCGAGGTCCCCAACACCTTCGTGGTAACCGCAACCGACGAAGGCCGCCTATCAGCCCAAGCTCAAGCAATCGGCGCGGCCACCCTGATCCGAACCATCGACGAGCTCGCTCAAGCTCTAACCGCGGTGCGCGAGGGCGACGATGCCCGTATGGCAGTGGAGATAGCGCTCCTCAAAGCCGCCCGACCCGACCTGGACCCATCTACCGAGGGGCTTTTACGACGCATCGAGCGCCTGGAGCAGGGAACCCAAGCTCCACCCGCGGCGGTGCAGTCGCCCGAACCCTCGGAGTCCAGCTCAAACGCAGCTGCCGCGGGTGGCGACGGTGAGGGGGGGTCCGGACCCGCGGCCCACACCGCCCTCGACCTGGATCAGGTAGTCCGAGTCTGGCCCGCAGTCCTAGATCAGCTGCTGCAGACAGCCCCGGCGTTGGCCGCAACCTTCGAGGGAGCACGCCCGGTTGAGTTCGACGCCGATGAGTCGGCAGTCACCATCGGATTCCCCGCCGACCACACCTTCAACAAGCGCAAGGCCGAAGCCCCCGACAAGCGCGACCAGCTAGCCGAAGCGCTGGAGACGGTCCTGGGAGAGAAGCTGCGCCCGACCTTCGCGGTTCTGGACGGTGACGACGCCACGGGAGAGCCCGACGCGCCACCCGAGGACGACGGCGCCGATCACGCCGCGCTGGTGGAGAAGATCAAGAGCGAGTTCGACGCTGAGGAGGTCGGTTGATGGCACGGGGCGGTCCGGGTGGGTTCGACGTGAACGCGCTGATGAAACAGGCGCAGCAGATGCAGCAGCAGATGCTCGAGGCGCAGGAGGCGCTCAAGGACGAGGTGGTCGAGGCCAGCGCCGGCGGCGGCATGGTCAAGGTGAAGATGGCTGGCGACATGACCCTGCGCGAGATCGTCATCGACCCCGAGGCGATCGACCCCGAGGAGGCCGAGATCCTCGCCGACATGGTCCAGGCCGCGGTCAACGAGGCGCTGCGCGCCGCGCAGGACCTGGCCGGCTCGAAGATGGGCGGCATCACCGGCGGCATGGGAGGCATGCCCGGCCTCCCTGGCATGTGAGCGCCGAGGGCCCGGCGCCGCTCGCCCGCCTCGTCGCCGAGCTCTCGCGGCTGCCGGGGATCGGCCGCCGCACCGCGCAGCGGCTCGCCTTCCACATCCTTCGCGCCCCCGACGAGGAGTCGGCCGCGCTGGCCGCGGCGATCCGCGAGGTGAAGGAGAAGGTCGGCCTCTGCGAGCGCTGCTTCAACCTCTCCGAGGGGCCGCTCTGCCGGATCTGCCAGGACTCCAACCGCGACCAGGCGACGATCTGCGTGGTCGAGGAGCCCGCCGACGTGATCCCGATCGAGCGCACCCACGAGTACCGCGGTCTCTACCACGTGCTTGGCGGAGCGCTCTCGCCGATCGACGGAGTCGACGCGGGCGACCTGAAGATCGCCGAGCTGTTGCGCCGCGTCGCCGAGGGCGAGGTGCGCGAGGTCGTCCTCGCCACCAACCCGACGACCACCGGCGAGGCGACCGCGCTGCACATCGCCGAGCAGCTGCGCGGTCAGGTCACCGTAACCCGCCTGGCCAGCGGCCTGCCGATCGGTGCCGACCTCGAGCACGCCGACGAGGTAACTCTTGGCAACGCCTTCGCCGGCCGCCGCACCCTGGATTGACCGAGCGGCCCGTGTTCCCCGATCGAAGTTCCTAGACATTTCGCCTAGACGGGTGTCAGTCCGCAAATAGCGGAAATTTCACGCCCTGGCGTCCGTTCGCTTCGACAAGGTTGCGGGATGGCGACGGATGCTCCGACACGAGCCGGCGCGGGGCCGGGCAAGCTCGCGCGCGAAGTCTCTTCGCTGCAGGCCTCGCTGCTGGGCAAGCTGCACGAGGAGATGGATGGCGGCGACGCGGCGCTGTTCGCCGCCGCGGCACAGAAGCTCGCCGAGGAGTTCGGCTCGGTCACGGCGACCGCCGTCGGCACCCTCTGGCAGGGCGAGGCCCCGGCCGCCCTCGCCGAGGAGGAGCACCCGAGCCTCTACCGGCCAGGCCAAATGCGGCGGCGTCTCGACCAGCTGCTCGAGTGCGCGCGCCGCTACGAGCAGCCGTTCGCGCTGGTCGTCTTCGACGTCGAGGGCCCGGGGGCGCGCAACGGCGACGACGGCGGCGGCCGGGAGACGGCGCTCGCCGTGGCGGGGGCGGCTCTGGGGGAGAGCGTCCGCCTCGTCGACGAGACCTTCCGCCTCGAGGAGGACGCGCTCTGCGTCCTCGCCCCCGGCCAGGACACGGTCGGCGGCGTGCAGATGGCCGAGCGGCTGCTGCGCCAGCTCGACGACCTCGAGCGGGCGGGGGGGATGCGCATCGGCATCTCGGCCGGCGTGGTCGCCTGCCCGGAGCACGGCAACGACGCCGACCGGCTCCTCCACAAGGCCGACGAGGCGATGTGGCGCGCCCGCTCGGTCGGTCAGCCCGTAGGCGTCGGTGCGCTCGAGCCCGCTTTGCAAGATCGCTGACAGATTCCTGAAATCTGTCCATAACCGGTGTAAACCTGGGTTTTCGTTGGCAGAATGCTGCGCATGCCGGGAATCCGCACCAATGCCGCCGCCGAAGTTCTCGGCGTCAGCCCCAACACCTTGCGCAGCTGGGAGCGCCGTTATGGCTTCCCGGTGCCGAGGCGCACGCCCGGCAACCACCGCAATTACGAGCTGGTCGAGCTGCAGACGCTGCGCGACGCTCTCGCCGAGACGGGCAACATCTCCTCGGCGATCGAGCTGGCGCGCCAGCGCCAGGAAGCGCCGGCCAGCGGCGGCAATCTGCTCGCCGCCTTCGAGAGCTTCGACGAGGAGGCGGCGGACCGCGCGATCGAGCAGAGCCTCGCGGTGCGCCCCCTGGAGCGGACCGTGGAGGAGATGCTGTTGCCGGCGATCGACGAGCTCGCCGCCGGCGAGGATCGCGACGCCGAGCTGGAGTTCGCCTCGCGCTGGGCGATGGGCTGGCTGCACGGCGCTCGCCGCCTCGCCACGACCGCGTCGCGCCCGGCGGGGATCCTGCTGCTCGACTCGAGCCGCGGCTCCGATGCCGAGGCGGTCCACGCCCAGGCGCTCGACCTCGCCCTGCGCCGCGCCGGCTTCCGCGTGCTGATGCTCTCCGACGCGCTCGGCGAGGAGCGGATGGAGCGTGCTCTCGGCGCCCTCGACCCGACTGCGATCGTCCTCTGCGGCCCCGGCGCCGACACGCCCTCGGCCGTGCAGCTCGTCCGCAAGATCCGCGATGCCGGCTTCAACGCCCCGCTCTTCGGCTTCCGCGCCAGCGGTCTGATCGGTGACGCGATCCCCAGCGCCGGCGAGCGTCCCAGCCAGGTGACCGGGATGCTCAACGCCGACCTGCGTCGCCGCGCCTCTCAGGCATTTGCCTAACCGGTAATCTGCTCCGGCCCGTAGCGGTATCCGATCCCGAAGTGCGTGTGGATGTACTGCCATCCGGGTGAGGTTTGGCGAAGCTTCGTGCGCAATCTGTGCACCAGCACATCGACCGATCTATCTCTGTAAGGCATTGCTTTCTGCCACATTCGTTCGTGGAGCTCATTGCGAAGCACTACGTGGTCGGGTCGGTCGGCTAACAGGACGAACAGCTCGAACTCCCTTGCGGTCAGGCCCGCTCTCCGACCCCCGATCAAGACCTGCAGCTCGTCGGTTCGTACCTCGATCTCGATCCCGCTTGCGTGCGCCTGGATTGCGAATCCCCCGCTCATACAACGAGGGTTGCTGAGTGAGCGCCAGATCTGGTGAAGATTCGGTGACGCCCGCTAGGCCTTCTCCGGCTCCACCCGCGTCTCGTTGATCCCCCAGCGCTCGTGCAGCCGCCGCAACGGCGCCGGCGCCCACCAGTTCCACTTGCCGAGCAGCTCCATCAGCGACGGCACGAGCAGGGCGCGGATGATGCTGGCGTCGATCAGCACGGCCAGCGCCGTGCCAACGCCGTTCTGTTTGATGAAGATGATCTTCGAGGTGGCAAAGGCGCCGATCGCGACCGCGAAGAGCAGCGCCGCGGCGGTGACGATCCGCCCGGTCCGCTCGAGCCCGATCGCGACCGACTCCGAGTCCGAGGCGCCGTTGTCGCGCGCCTCCTTGATCCGCGAGAGCAGGAAGACCGCGTAGTCGGTGGAGAGTCCGAAGGCGACGGCGAAGAGCAGGATCGGCATCGTTTGCTCGATCGCCCCGCCGCTGCTGTAGGCGAGCAGCGATTCGAGCCTGCCGTCTTGGAAGATCAGCACCAACAGGCCGAAGACAGCACTGAGGTTGAGCACGTTCATGATCAGCGACTTGATCGGCAGCACGACCGAGCCGGTCATCAGGAAGAGGATCACCAGGGTGGCGATGACGATGATCGCGAAGGCGATCGGCAGATGGCGGGCGAGGCTGCCCTGGAAGTCGATGAAGTCGGCCGTGGCGCCGCCGACCAGTGCGGTTGCGCCGGGAGGAGCGGAGATGTCGCGGATCCGTTCGACCGTCGTCTGGCTCGCCTCCGAGTTGAACGGGTTCTCCGATACCGCCTGGATCGCGGTCACACCGCCGCGCTGCGGCTGCGGTGGGGCGACGGCGGCGACCCCCGGCGTGCGGCGCACCTGGGTGGCGAGGGCGGCGGTCGCCTTGGGTGAGGCGCCCTTCACCGAGAGCCAGATCGGCGTCTCTCGGTAGGGCGGAAACTCGGCGCTGACCGTGTCGTAGGCCTGCCGTGCGCTGGCATCCTTGGGCAGCACGCTCGGGTCGACGGTGTTGAACTTGATGTTGAAGAAGGGCAGGCCGAGGACGATCAGGAAGAGGGCGCTGAGCGTCGCGACCGGCACCGGCCGGCGCATGACGAAACGCGAGAGCCGGTACCAGAAGCCGCTCTCGTCCGGGCGAGCGTCGGCCTCGGCGCGGCGCTGCAGGAAGCGCGGCGCCAGCGAGTTGACCCGCGTGCCGAGCAGGGTCAGCACGGCGGGCAGCACGGTCAGCGAGATCAGCGCCGCCAGCAGGACGACCAGCGAGCCGCCCAGCCCCATCGAGTAGAGGAAGCGCTGCGGGAAGACGAGCAGCGAGGCTAGCGCCGCGGCGACGGTCAGCGAGGAGAAGAAGACCGTCCGCCCGGCGGTGGCGAGAACGCGGCGCATCGCCGCCGGCCCGGGCCCGTCTTTGGCGATCTCCTCGCGGTAGCGGGAGACGATGAAGAGGCTGTAGTCGATCGCCAACCCCAGCCCCAGCCCGGTGGTCAGGTTGAGGGCGAAGATCGAGATCGAGCCGAACTCGCTCGCCACGCGCAGGATCAGGAAGGTGCCGACGATCGCCAGCAGGCCGATCATCACCGGCAGCAGCGCCGCGATCAGGCTGCGGAAGAAGAGGAAGGAGAGCAGGAAGAGCAGCGGGAAGGCGAGCAGCTCGGCTTTGCGCAGGTCTTCCTCGACCTGCTTGTTGACCTGCTCCTGGGCGACGGCGGCGCCACCTACGGTGACCCCTGGGCGCCCGGCGAGCTGGTCGGCAATGTCAGCGCCGGCTTCCTGCCATTCCTTGTCGTCGGTCGGTTTCAGCGCGACGGCCAGGTAGGTGGCGTCGCCGTCGCGGGAGACGAAGTCGCGGGAGTGAGTCGTGTAGTAGCCGCTGACCGACGTCACCTCGCCGTTGCTGCGCAGCTCGCCTTCCAGAGACGCGAGGCGAGCGCGGGTCGAGGCCTTGGCGACGGGGGCGTCGTCGACTAGGACCAGGACGCCGGGTATGCGGTGGCCGGCGTCCTGCAGCTGCTCGCGCGCTTCCACCGCCTCGGTCGCGGGGTCGTCGGCCCCGTAGGGATCGAGCCGGTCGGCGACCGAGCCGCCGAGCGCCCCGGCAAGCAGGAAGAAGGCGATTGCGAGCAGACCGACCCGGCGGGCGCGGCGGTCGGCGAGGCGTGCGAGCGAGTTGAACATCAGCGTCTCCCTTTCTCTCGTGTGGGCGCGAGCAATTGGGCCTCCATCCGCTCGCACCACTCGGCAAACCACTCGTTGAACTCGATTCCGGCCCGCAGGACGATCAGGGGGTAGGGGTCCTTGGGATCGGTCTTCTCCGGCTCCAGCGCGCGCAGCCGCTCGGCGAGGTCGAGCCGCCCGCGACGCATCGTGCGCAGCGTCTCGACCGCCTCGGCGGGCTTGAGCACGCCGGAGAAGAACAGTTTCAGCAGTCCTTCTTCGCGCATCTCGGCGGTCTCCGGGGGTCTGCGCAGCCAGTCCTTCAGCTCCGCTTTCCCGTCGGCGGTGATCGCGTACCGCGTCCGCTTGCGATCCCCGGTCGACGCGTCGACCCCCTCCACCAACCCCGCCTCCGACAGTCGCTTCAGCTCCGGATAGATCTGCCCGTAGCTGGCCGCCCAGAAGAACCGAGTCGTGTTGTCCACCGCCGCCTTGATCTCATACCCCGACCGCGCCTCCCGAGAGACCATCCCGAGGATCACATAGGCCGTGGCGCTCAATTCCATCGCCTCTAGATATATCCACTAGATATATCCCCAAACGTGATCTAGCTCACGCTCATGTCGGTCGACTCAGAGCGCGCAGAGATAGACGGCCTTCGTGTGGAGCTCGTCGTCCACCCCATGCTCGAGGTTGCCGCCCAGCTCGCCGAGGACATCGAGACACCGAAGGTCCGCTGCGTCGATTGCGGCCAGCACTTCCTCTTCGGTGAAGTGGCGCTGGCGGTGGACGTGGGTGAGAACCTCCTCACCGGTGGCCTCGAAGCGCGCTTCGCTGATCGAGCCGGGCGAGACCTCCGCGGCTGACATCTGTCCCTGCCAGACGAGTCGCCTGCCGTTTACCTCGACGACGCACTCGCTGCTGAAGAAGGTCCGATAGGTCGCCAGGGTGTTGAGGTCGAAGAGAACGATCCCCTCGGGAGCCAGGTTCCGGCGCATCCCCGTCAGCGTGGCCTCGAGCTCCTCCTCGGTGAGCAGGTAGTTGACCGCATCGTTGACTGCCCAGGCGAGGTCGAACTGGCCCAGCATCGGCAGGTCCCGCATATCCGCCCTGAGGAGCTCCGCGGCCCCGCCCACCTTGGCCCTCGCCAGGTCGAGCATCTCCGGCGAGATGTCGCAGGCGGTTACCCGCCAACCGCGGTCGAGCATCGAGATGAAGCTGAGCCCGGTGCCGCACCCGACGTCGAGCAGCCGATCGCCTTCCAGACCCGCATCTTCGGCGGCGGCCAGAAGCCGGCCGGTCCACCGCTCGTACATGTATCTGTGGTTGAAATCGTCGTAGGCGGGCGCGTAGGCGTCGTACGTTCGCTTGGCTGAATCGTCTGCCCGAATCGTCCTCTTCATTTGGAACCCCACAGTCGCTAGGTCGTCCAGTGATCTCGAAGGTCTCGATCGTCGAGACAAGGCACGGCCCCTCGGCCTCCAGGCCAGAGGGGCCGCCCCATTGCCCCTAGCCGATCTTGGTCGTGCTCACCATTGGAACCGTCGTTTTCGCAACTACGATCTTCATCCCTCGCCCACCTCCCTTCAATGTTCAGGGGTGGGATCGAGGATCAGCGATAGCGCTCGGGCGTTCCACGGATATCGTCGAAAAAGCAGCTATTTGGGTATAAAAGATATTTCTTGTTTATAATCTCGGGCTGAGAACCCGACGAGGCGCTTGGCTCAGGCTCCACCGGGAGGCGCGTCGGTTGCCCGCTGTCCACTCATTGGCCCGACTATCCTCGGGTTTCCATGGCTGAGCTCAGCTCCGACATCGTCGTGATGAAGTTCGGCGGCACTTCCGTCGCCGGGCCCGAGGAGATCAAGCGGGCGGCGCGGCGGATCGTCGCCGCGCGCGAGGCGGGCAACCGGGTCGTTGCGGTGCTCTCGGCGCGGGGCAAGACGACCGACGAGCTCGTCGCCCAGGCGCTGGAGATCTCCGCGCGGCCGGTCGAGCGGGAGATGGACATGCTGCTCTCCACGGGCGAGCGGATCTCCTGCGCCCTGTGCGCGATGGCGATCCACGACATGGGCCACGACGCGATCTCGCTGACGGGCTCGCAGGCGGGCATCGTCACCGACTCCTTCCATACCAGGGCGAAGATCGTCGATGTCCGCGCCGACCGGATCAGCGAGATCCTCGACGAGGACCGGATCGTCCTCGTCGCCGGCTTCCAGGGCGTCTC
>Ga0070691_10000820_pt1 | contig 12464 bp, 5 predicted proteins | sample KBSK1101metaG_FD_64673 | JGI IMG/M metagenome (GOLD analysis project Ga0070691, IMG submission 64673) | Corn, switchgrass and miscanthus rhizosphere microbial communities from Kellogg Biological Station, Michigan, USA - KBS K1-10-1 metaG | ecosystem: Host-associated > Plants > Roots >... | reverse complement strand
AGGATGATCGGCGACCAGCGCAAGGTGATCGCCGACGTCATCGACGGCAAGCGCGAAGCGAAGCCCGAAACCGTCCTCGACGTGGCCAGTGCGCTGTTGTACGTGGACGCCTCGCTGGACGAACACATCGAGTGTCTCGGCGCCACCGAATCGTCGGGTGACGTGCTGCCCTCCAGCGAAGCGCGCAAGATCATGCGCACGCTGATGCGCGAAGCCGGCGCCAACCTCGGCCATGTCAAGGAACACATCACCGCTTTCATCGAATCGTCCTGGTCGCACGCGCAACTCGCCGAAGTGCCGAAGCTGCTCGCCGAGGTGTCGGGTGCGCTGCGCATCCTCAACCTGGAGCGCCCGGCGGAACTGGTGGACGGCATCGACCGCTACATCGGCAACGAGCTGATCGCCGACGGCAAGGTGCCGACCGTCGATGACATGGACACGCTGGCCGACGCGATGGCCAGCGTCGAGTACTACCTCGAGATCGGGCGCGATTCGAGCGCCAGCGACAACCGCATTCTCGATGCGGCCCAGCACAGTCTGGAGAAACTCCGGTACTGGCCGCTTCCGGCGCGACGCGAGCGGGCCGAGCCGGCCGCCGCTGAAGACGCGGTGGCTGCGACAGAAACCGCAATCATCGCCCCGGCGCCGATCGCGCCGATCGGCAAGGGCGTCCCGATCGCGGTCGACATTCCGGTCGCGGCGGCCAACGATACGGAAACCGTGCCAGCCGGGCACGCGATGCCCGGCGTCGGCCCCGGCCACTGGGTCGACGTCGAAGAGGAAGTGCTGGAACCGGCGGATGCAGACGGTGCCGCGCCGGTCGACACGTCGTTCCAGGATGCCGCGGGCATCGACGAGGAAATCCGCGAAGTCTTCGTCGAGGAAGTGGGCGAGGAAATCGCCAACATCAATGTCAACCTGCCGGCGTGGAAGGCCAATCCGGAAGACCTCGACACGCTCAAGAACGTGCGGCGTTCGTTCCACACGCTGAAGGGTTCCGGCCGGCTGGTCGGCGCCGCGGCACTGGGCGAATTCAGTTGGAAGATCGAGAACATGCTGAACCGCGTGCTCGATCGCACCATCCAGCCCGACCAGAACGTGCAGGACGTGGTGGATGCGGCGGTCGCGACGCTGCCGAAGTTGCACGCCGGTCTGCAGGGCCGCCCGGTCACGCTGGACCCGCCGCTCGACGCGATCATGCAGACCGCGGACAAGCTCGCCGCGGGCGAGCCGGCGCGCATCGCCGACCTGATCCAGGGTTATCGCAAGACCGTGCGCACCGTGCGCCGCTGGGTGCCCGCGAGCGAACCCGCGACGGTGGCCGTGGCCCCCGTCGGCACGCCGGATCACGTCATCACTTCCCCGGAAACCGGGTTGCCTGTGGTGGATCGGATTCTCCTCGACGTGCTGCGCACCGAAGTCGGCCAGCACCTCGACAACCTGCGCGCGTATCTGGCGCGCAACGTCGACCACCACGTCCCGGTGGACGACGAACTGATGCGCTCCGTGCACACGCTGCACGGCGCGGTCGCGATGGTCGGCATCGAGATGCTGGCGAACATGCTTGCGCCGATGGAATCCTGGGTGCGCCGCGTGCGCAGCGCCGAGGCTCCACTCGATCGCGAAGGCTGCGACGCGATGCGCGATGCGGTCGCGATGACCGACCACGTGATGGCGCAGTTCGATGCGCCGGTCCCGGACGTGCCGGACACCACCGCGCTGGCCGAACGGCTGGAAGCGCTGCGCGATCGCTGGCCCGAGGCCGCGCCGCTCGGCGCACCGCGCGTTTCGATGGTGGAATTCGAACTCGATGCCGAGGCCGAATTGGCGCTCGGCGAAGAATCCGACGATGGCGTCACGGCCATCGGTTTGGCGGCTGTCTCCACGCTGCCCACCGAAGATGATGCGGACGCCCTCGCTGCGCGCGAAGAAGCCGATCGGCTGGCGGCGGAAAAGGCGGAGCGGGAGCGCATCGCCGCCGAGCAGGCCGAAGCCGAACGCATGGCGGCGGCACAAGCCGAACAGGAACGCATTGCCGCCGAGCAGGCGGAACAAGAACGGCTCTCGGCAGAGCAGGCCGAGCAGGAACGCACCGCGGCCGAGCAGGCCGAAGCCGAACGCGTCGCGGCCGAACAGGCCGAACAAGATCGCGTCGCGGCCGAACAGGCCGAGCAGGAACGCCTTGCCGCGGAACAGGCCGAACAGGCGCGCGTGGCCGCGGAACAAGCCGAGCAGGCACGTCTGGCTGCCGAAGCCGAACGCGCTGCCGCCGAACACGCCGAGGCCGAACGCATTGCCGCTGAAAAGGCGGAGCAGGAACGTCTTGCCGCCGAGCAAGCCGAACGCGAACGCCTTGCGGCGGAGCAAGCCGAGCAGGAACGTCTTGCGGCCGAACAGGCGGAGCGCGAACGCATCGCAGCCGAACAGGCGGAGCGCGAACGCATCGCGGCCGAGCAGGCCGAAGCCGAGCGCATTGCCGCCGCACGCGCGCAGGCGGAGCGCGACATCGCGGCCGCGGCGTTGCCTGCATTCCCGGACGACGCGCAACCCGATGGCGCGCTCGACATCCCAGGGCTCGATCCAGAACTCGTCAGCCTGTTCACCGAAGAAGGCGGCGAGTTGCTCGACAGCAGCGATAGCTTGATGGCCATGTTGCGCAATGCGCCCGATGACGGCGAATGCATCCGTGGACTGCAGCGCAACCTGCACACTCTCAAGGGGGGTGCGCGCGTGGTCGGCATCGTCGCGGTGGGCGATCTGGCGCACGCGATGGAAACGCTGCTGGAGAAGATCGGCGATCGCAGACGCCCGGTCGAGCCGATCGAAGTCGATTCGCTGGAACGCGCCTTCGACCGCCTGCACGACATGGTCGAGCGCGTGACGCAGAACCGCGCGGTGGCCACGCCGGTCAACGCGGTGGCACGCTTCAACGCGCTGGCCGAAGGCCGCCCGATCACCGGCATGGCCGAGGCCGTTGCCACCCCGCCATCCGAATCCGCGCCCGATCGCGACGAAGCGGCACCAGCCGCGAAAGCGGTTCCAACACCGCCGCCGCGCGTCGCGCCGCAACTGGTCGAAACCGAAGTGCAGGCGCCCGCGGAATTGATTCGCGTACGTTCCGATCTGCTCGATTCGCTGGTGAATGCGGCGGGCGAAGCGTCGATCTACCGCGCGCGCCTCGAGCAGCAGGTCGGCAACTTCCGCTTCAACCTGGTCGAACTCAACCAGACCGTCGCGCGTCTGCGCGAGCAGTTGCGCAAGCTGGAAATCGAAACCGAAACCCAGATCCTGTCGCGCTACCAGCGCGAGAACGAAGCCGGCGAAGGCGCGGCGTTCGATCCGCTGGAGCTCGACCGTTTCTCCAATCTGCAACAGTATTCGCGCGCACTGGCCGAATCGGTCTCCGACCTGGCTTCGATCCAGGACATCCTGGACGACCAGGCGCGCCAATCGGAAACGCTGCTGCTGCAGCAGTCGCGCGTCAACTCCGATTTGCAGGACGGCCTGATGCGCACGCGCATGGTGCCATTCGAATCGATGGTGCCGAACCTGCGCCGCACCTTGCGTGGCGCCGCCGACGAACTCGGCAAGCGCGCGCAGTTGCGCGTGGAGGGCGCGCAGGGGGAAATGGATCGTAACGTGATGGAGCGCATGAAGGCGCCGTTCGAGCACATGCTGCGCAACGCGCTTGCGCACGGCATCGAGGACCCCGCCCAGCGCGTTGCCATCGGCAAGCCGATGGAAGGTACCGTCACGATCCACGTCGGCCGCCAGGGCACTGAAGTATTGGTGCGGGTGACCGACGACGGTGCCGGCTTCGATCGCGACGCGATTCGCGCCAAGGCCATCGAGCGCGGGCTATTGCAGGCCGACATGCCGGTCTCCGATGCCGAGCTTTTCAACTTCGTCCTGCAGACCGGCTTCTCCACCGCCAGCGAAGTCAGCCAGATCGCGGGCCGCGGCGTCGGCATGGACGTGGTCGCCAACGAGATCCGCCAACTCGGCGGTTCGCTGACCATCGAATCCGAGCGTGGCCGCGGCACCACCTTCAACATCCGCCTGCCGTTCACGCTCGCGGTGACCCAGGCGATCACGGTGCGCGCGGCCGAAACCACGTTCGCGGTGCCCATGACCTCGGTGCAGGCCGTCTCGCGCATCCCGCGCGAGGAAATGGTGGCGCGGATGGCCGGCGATGACCGCACCATCGAATATGCTGGCGCGCCCTACCAGTTGTACGAATTGTCGGAGTTACTCGGGCTTGGCGTATCGCACGCCATCGAAGACAGCACCGGCCAGTTGCCGCTGCTGATGGTGCGCGCGGGCGACCTGCGCGCCGCGATCCACATCGACAGCGTGATCGGCTCGCGCGAAATCGTGGTGAAGCCGGTGGGTCCGCAGATCAGCAACGTGCCGGGCATGTTCGGCGCCACCATCATGGGCGATGGTTCGGTGATGCTGATCCTCGATCCCGCGCCGCTGGTGCGCCATTTCGTCGCCAAGCAATCGGCGCTGGTCACGGTGGCGGAAGCCGAAGAAGCTGGCGATGCCGAGCCGCTGCAGCCGGCCGTCGCGCCGCGCACGGACGAGGCCGGCCCGCGCCTCGTGATGGTGGTCGACGACTCCATCACGATGCGCAAGGTCACCACGCGTGTGCTCGAGCGCGAGCAACTGGAAGTGGTCACCGCGAAAGACGGCGTGGACGCACTGGAGCAGTTGCAGGAACGCGTGCCCGACGTGATGCTGCTCGACATCGAGATGCCGCGCATGGACGGTTACGAACTGGCCGCGCACATGAAGAACGATGCGCGTTTCCGGCACGTGCCGATCATCATGATCACCTCGCGCACCGGCGAGAAGCACCGCCAGCGCGCGTTCGAGATCGGCGTGGAGCGCTACATCGGCAAGCCCTACAGCGAAGCCGACCTGTTGCGGCACGTCAACGAGATGCTGGAGGCGCGCCATGCCTGATCATGCGACGGAAACGCTGCCGCGCATCGCGCTGGTGTTCGGCGAGGAGGCGACTGCCGCGCACGTTCGCGAGGCCATGGCCGGGCACGTCGACATCGTGTACGCGTCGGCCGCGGCTGATTTCGACGCCGCGCGCCTTGCTTCCGCGGGCGCCGCATCGGCGCTGGTGAATCTCGACGGTGGCGACTGGCTGGATGGCGTGGAATCGGCGTTGCATGCGGCGGGCATCGCGGTGGTGTACAACGATCCCGAGATTTCCCGGTCGCTGGACGGCTGGGCGCGCGCACGCTGGTTGCGGCATCTCGTCGCGAAACTGCGCGGCAGCCGCGACGTGGATCCGCCGCGTCCGGAGGCGATGTCCCGTGCCACCACGACCGAGCCGCTCGCGGTCGTCGCCGATGCCGCAAGTCCGCAGGTCGCGGTGGCGGCGGACGACTCTGCATTCGCGAATGCGGTGGAGAAGACCGGGGCCGTCGCGCCCGCGGCCGTGGTCGAGCTTCCGCTTTCGCCCGAGGAAATCGAAACCATGACCGTCGATTTCGTGGGCGCACAGGTTTCCGCGCCGGCTGTCGAGCCGCTCGCAGAAGCTGCGCATGACGTGCCGGTTCCCGAGGTTTCGCAGCCCGACGCCGCACGAGTGCCCACGATGGAGAACGCGCTGGCGTTCGAACCGGCGCTGGACGCGCCGACGGAAACATCGGCGGTCGCCGACGAGCCGCTGGATGCGGATGCGTCGCAGCAGGCGCCCGCCGGATTCGATTTCGAGGCCGAAGCCGCGCTGGATGTGGACACCGAGGCCTTGTCGGCGATGATCGACGCGCGGCTCGCGGAACCGGAGTCCGCGCAGAACCAGGATCCCACCCAGGTCTGGCGTGAGGTGTCCGGTGGCGCCGTGCCACCCGCGCAACAGGACCAAGTTTCCGAGGCCGAACCCATGACGCAGGACACCCGTATCCCCGAGCCGATCCCCGCGCCCGCTGCGGCAGCAGCGGTGGACGACGCCGACGTGCTCGCGAGCCTGCCCTCGCTCGATGACTGGGCGCTGGTCGATCCCGACGTCGCGCCGGCGGCCGCCGCGAGCAGCGGTGCGCGCAAGGCACCCGAGCCGGTCTTGTCCGAGGCCTTCGCGGGCCTGGAACTGGTGCCGATGGAAACGATCGTGCCGCTGCGGGTCGACGCCGACCCGATCGAGCGCTGGTTCGGGGGCGATCCCGGCAGCAAGGCGGGCGCCAACGATTCCATCGAACCGAAAATGAAGGAAGTCAGCCATGAGCATGGCTGATGCCTTGCCGCGCGAAATCCGCGGGGTCATGTTGCCCGTCACGGGCGGACGCGTGCTGGTGCCCAACACCACCATGGCCGAGGTGATCACGTTCGCGCACCCGTCGCCGGTCGAAGGGGCGCCGTCGTGGTTGCTGGGGCGCCTGGCGTGGCGTGGCTGGGGCTTGCCGGTGCTGGCGTTCTCGGCGCTCGCGGGCACGGCCGCCGGCGAATCGACCGAAAACGCGCGGGTCGCGATCCTGAAGGCGCTGTCGGGTCACGCGCGCCTGCCGTATTTCGGCGTGCTGACGCAGGGCTTCCCGCGCCTGACCCTGATTGCCGAAGACATGTTGCTGCCCGACGAGCACGCCGGCGCGTTGCCGAACGGCGTGCGCGAACAGGTGCTGGTCCACGACGAGTCCGCGTGGATTCCCGATCTCGCTGCGGTCGAAAACCAGATCGTCGAGGCGTTGGGCGTTGCCGCCTGAGCGCATCGCGATTCGCAGCGCCGAAGTCGGCGACGGCCTGTATGCGCGTCGCGCCCTGCCGCATCGCGAGCGCCGCATGGTCGGCGCGTGGTGCTTCCTCGATCACCTGGGTCCGCTCGATTTCGAGGCCGGGCACGGCTTGCGCGTCGGCCCGCATCCGCACATCGGGCTGCAGACCTTCACCTGGATGATCGACGGCGAAGTCGTGCACCGCGACAGCCTGGGCAACGAACAGACCATCCGGCCGGGCCAGGTGAACCTGATGAGCGCCGGCCGTGGCATTTCGCACGCGGAGGATTCCGTCGATGGCCGCTCCGGAACGTTGCATGCGGTGCAGTTGTGGATTGCGCTGGACGAAGCGCATCGGCATGGCGCGCCGTCGTTCCGCAACTATCCCGAACTGCCGGTGGTCGAGCGCGATGGGTTTCGGATCACGCTGCTGGTGGGCGAGGCGTTCGATCGACGTTCGCCGGTCGAGGTGTTTTCGCCGCTGATCGGCATGGACATCGCCGCGGCGGGCGACGCGCAAATGCGGCTTCCCCTCGATCCATCGTTCGAGTACGCGTTGTTGCCGCTGGTCGGCGTGGTGGACGTGGACGGCGACACCTTCACGCCCGACGCGATGGCGTATCTCGGCGCCGGACGCGACAGCGTGGAACTCCGCAGCAAAGGCGCCGCGCGGTTTGTGCTGATCGGCGGCGCGCCGTTCGGCGAGGACATCCTGTTGTGGTGGAACTTCGTCGCGCGCACGCCAGAGGAAATCCAGGCCGCCACCGACGATTGGAACGCGGGCGAGCGCTTCGGCGAAGTCCAAGGCAGTCCGTCGCACCCGCTCGCCGCACCGGATGTGTCGAAGCTGCGGCTGCGCCAGACGTCCCGCTGAGCGGCGGGGTCAAGCCTCGACGGGCTCCCGGCGCGGCAAAACCTTGTCGGCGGCATTGGTCCGCACCGATTCCACGAGCGCGCTGGCGCGGGCCTCGTCCCTGGCAGCGCGCCGGCAGGCGGGCAGGTTGTCGCGCCGGAACACTTCCTGGATCCAGTCGATGAAGGCGTGTACGCGCGCCGACAGGTGCTTCTTCTGCGGGTACACGATCCACACCGGCGACCCGGCCGAGATCGTGTCTTCCATGATCACCTGCAGCTTGCCGTGGCCGATCGGGCCGGCGGCCAGCCAGTGCGGCACCTGGATGATGCCGAGACCCGCCATCGCTGCCTGGATCACCGATTCGCCATCGTTGATCAGCAGATGCGCATCGACGTCGAGCGTGACCGGGCCGTTCGGCGAATCGAATTGCCACTGGTAGGCGCGGCCGCTGGTGGGATAGACGTAATTGATGCACTGGTGCTGCTTCAGATCGTCGAGGCAGGTGGGCGTGCCGTGGCGCGCCAGGTAAGCCGGCGACGCGCACAGGACGTTGCTGAAGTAACCGAGCTTGCGCGCGACGAGATTGGAATCCTCCAGTTCGCCCATGCGGATCGCGCAGTCGATGCCTTCCTCGATCAGCCCGATGTTGCGCTCGCTCATCGCCAGTTCCAGCCGGATGTCGGGGTAGCGTGCCTCGAAATCGGCGAGATTGGGAATCAGGCCGGCGCGCCCGATCGACACGTTCATCGCGACGCGCAATTTGCCGCGCGGCTTGGTGCGCGCATAGCCCAGCGATTCCACCGCCTCGCCGAGGTCGGCCAGGATGTCCTTGCAGCGCCGGTAGAACGATTCGCCATCGTCGGTGAGGTTGAGCGCACGGGTGCTGCGGAACAGCAGGCGCACACCGATGTGCTCCTCCAGCCGCGATACCGCCCGGCTGACCCCGGAAGGCGTCATGCCAAGTTGCGCGGCCGCGGCCCGGAAACTCTTGGCTTCGACCACCCGGACGAAGCTCGATATTGCTGAGAAGTCTTCCATCTTTCGGATTATCCATGGATTCGTGACTGACAGTCACGAGTGGAATGCCTCGCGACGGGGTTAACTGTACCGATCAGTGTTCTTATTTCAAGGCTCCTGTCGCGCCGCCTTGGGCGCGGAAACCCATCAGGGAGCTGGATGATGAAAAAGAAACTGATCCTGGTCGGCGCCATCGCGGTCGCCATCCTCGGAAGTTGGGCCGTTCTGGACCATCGCAATGGTCACGCCCAAACGGCGCCGGCCGGCCCGCCGCAGGTGACCGTCGCCAAGGTGATGCAACGGCCGGTCAGCGACAGTGCCGACTTCACTGGCCAGTTGCAGGCCGTGAACACCGTGCGCGTGCAGCCGCGCGTGGGCGGTTACGTGCAGGCCGTGCGATTCACCGAAGGCGCGCTGGTGCACAAGGGCGAGGTACTGTTCAAGATCGATCCGCGCCCGTTCCAGGCCGAAGTCAACCGGCTGGCCGCGCAATGCACCCAGGCGCGCGCGCAGCTCGAACTTGCCAAGGCCAATGCGCAGCGCGCAAAACGGCTGCTGGACAAGCACGCAATCGCGCAGGAAGAAGCCGATCGCCAGATCACCGCGGCGCAGAGCGCAAAGGCCGCCCTGGCGGCCGCCGACGCCGCGCTTTCGGCGGCCCGGCTCAACCTCGACTTCACCGACGTGCGCGCGCCGATCGATGGCCGCGTCAGCAACGCGCGGGTGACGCCTGGCAACCTCGTCACCAGCAACGACGTGCTGACCAGCGTGGTGTCGGTGAATCCCGTCTACGCGTATTTCAACGTGGACGAACACACCTGGTTGAAGCTGGACCACCTGCGCGCGGCGGCACGCGGCGACGGCCGCACGCCGCGGGTCGCGGTCGCGATGGGTTTGTCGGACGAACAGGGCTACCCGCACGAAGGACGGCTGGATTTCGTCGACAACCAGTTGCATACCGATTCCGGCACGATGCGGCTGCGCGCGGTGTTCGACAACACGAAGGGCTTGTTCACGCCGGGCCTGTACGCGCACATGCGCGTGCAGATGGGCCAGCCGAAAGCGCGCGTGCTGGTCGATGACCGTGCCGTCGGCACCGACCTCGCCAACCAGTTCGTCTACGTGGTGGATGCGCAGCACAAGGTGCAGTACCGAAAGGTCAGCACCGGGCCGCTGTTCCATGGCCTGCGCGTGATCGACAGCGGCTTGAAATCCGGTGACGAGGTGGTGGTGAACGGGCTGCAGCGTGTGCGTCCCGGCGTCGAAGTGAATGCCGACCAGGTGGCGATGGATTACCGGCTCGATGCCGACGACAAGGCGCTTGTCGAAGCCGCTGGCGTCAAGGCGCACGACGATCAGCGCACCGCGCAAGCCCATCAGAAAACCGACAAGACGTCTGTCGCATCCCTCTCCCCGCGGGAGCGAGCGCCGGCAGGCGGGTGAGGATACGCCAGCGCGATGCGCCGCAATTTCGCCGAACCCTCATCCGCCCTTCGAAGGAAGAGCCCTTCGGGCACCTTCTCCCAACGGGGGAAGGAAACGGCCTCGCATGGCTGAAGACCAGGAAAACCCATGAAGAACATTGCCCAATTTTTCGTCGATCGGCCGATCATGGCCGCGGTGCTGTCGCTGTTGTTCCTGATCACGGGCGGCATCGCGGTGTTCCAGTTGCCGATCAGCGAGTATCCGGAAGTGGTGCCGCCCACGGTGGTGGTGCGCGCGACCTATCCCGGCGCCAATCCCAAGGTGATCGCCGAGACCGTCGCGACGCCGCTGGAGGAACAGATCAATGGCGTCGAGGGCATGCTGTACACCTCCTCGCAGGCCACCAGCGACGGCGTGATGACGCTCACCGTCACCTTCGCGCTGGGCACCAACCTCAACGACGCGCAGGTGGAAGTGCAGAACCGCGTGGCGCAGGCGTTGCCGCGCCTGCCCGAGGAAGTGCAGCGGCTCGGCGTCACTACCAAGAAGAGTTCGCCCGACCTCACGATGGTCGTGCACCTCACCTCGCCCAACCATCGCTACGACATGCTGTACCTGTCGAATTACGCGCGTCTGCACGTGAAGGACGTGCTGAGCCGGCTGGACGGCATCGGCGACGTGCAGATCTTCGGCGCCGGCGAATACTCGATGCGGGTGTGGTTGAACCCGCAGAAGCTGGCCCAGCGCGGCCTCACCACCGGCGACGTGGTGAAGGCGATCCGCGAGCAGAACGTGCAGGTGGCGGCAGGTTCCCTCAATGCGCCGCCGGTGCGAAGCGATGCCGACTTCCAGCTCAACATCAACACCCAGGGACGGTTGAGCACGGTCGACGAGTTCAAGAACATCGTGCTGCGCACGGATGCCAGCGGTGCCGCCGTGCACCTCGGCGACGTGGCGCGGGTGCAACTGGGCTCCGACCAATACGCGCTGCGCAGCCTGCTGGACAACCAGCCGGCGGTGGCGATTCCGATCTTCGCGCGGCCGGGCTCCAACGCCATCCAGATCTCCGACGAGGTGCGCGCGACGATGGCGCGGCTGAAGAAGGAGTTCCCGCAGGGCGTCGACTACCACATCGTGTACGACCCGACGGTGTTCGTGCGCGGCTCGATCGAGGCGGTGGCGCACACGCTGCTCGAAGCCATCGCGCTGGTGGTGCTGGTGGTGATCCTGTTCCTGCAGACCTGGCGGGCGTCGATCATTCCATTGATCGCGGTACCGGTGTCGCTGATCGGCACCTTCGCGGTGATGTACCTCGTCGGTTTCTCGCTCAACGCATTGAGCCTATTCGGGATGGTGCTGGCGATCGGCATCGTGGTGGACGACGCGATCGTGGTGGTCGAGAACGTGGAGCGCCATATCGAGCTTGGCGAGTCCCCGAAGGAAGCCACCCGCAAGGCGATGCACGAAGTCACGGGTCCCATCGTCGCCACCGCGCTGGTGCTGTGCGCGGTGTTCATCCCGACCGCTTTCATCAGCGGCCTCACCGGCGAGTTCTATCGCCAGTTCGCGCTGACGATCGCGATCTCCACCGTGATCTCCGCGTTCAATTCGCTGACGTTGAGCCCGGCGCTGTCCGCGATCCTGTTGCTGCCGCACGATGCGCCCAAGGATCGCCTGACGCGCGGTATCGATCGGGTGTTCGGCTGGCTGTTCCGTCCGTTCAACCGGCTGTTCCATCGTGGTGCGGAGCGCTACGTCGCGGGCACCCGCCGGCTGCAGGGCAAGGGCCCGGCGGCGCTGGCGGTTTACGCGGCCCTGATCGCGCTGACCGCGTTCGGGTTCACGCACGTGCCGACCGGCTTCGTGCCGACCCAGGACAAGCAGTACCTGGTGTCCTTCGCGCAGTTGCCCGACGCCGCGTCGCTCGATCGCACCGAGGATGTGATCAAGCGCATGAGTGCCATCGCGCTGAAGCAGCCGGGCGTGCAAAGCGCCGTTGCGTTTCCGGGGCTTTCGATCAATGGTTTCACCAACGCCTCCAACGCGGGCATCGTGTTCGTGACGCTGAAGCCGTTCGACGAGCGCCGCAGCGCGGCCTTGTCCGCGGGCGCGATCGCGGGTGCACTGAACCAGAAGTATGCGTCGATCCAGGACGCCTACATCGCGGTGTTCCCGCCACCGCCGGTGATGGGCCTGGGCACGATCGGTGGTTTCCGGATGCAGATCGAGGACCGCGGCGAACTCGGCTTCGACGAGCTCTACAAGCAAACCCAGAACCTGATCGCGGCCGGCCGCAAGGATCCCGCGCTGGCCGGCTTGTTCTCCAGCTTCCAGGTGAACGTTCCCCAGGTCGACGTGGACGTCGACCGCGAGAAGGCCAAGGCCGAGGGTGTCGATCTGGGTGACGCGTACCAGACCATGCAGGCGTACCTCGGTTCGCT
>Ga0070691_10000819_pt1 | contig 12465 bp, 12 predicted proteins | sample KBSK1101metaG_FD_64673 | JGI IMG/M metagenome (GOLD analysis project Ga0070691, IMG submission 64673) | Corn, switchgrass and miscanthus rhizosphere microbial communities from Kellogg Biological Station, Michigan, USA - KBS K1-10-1 metaG | ecosystem: Host-associated > Plants > Roots >... | reverse complement strand
GATGGAACTGCGCCTCGAAGTGTCCGAGCGCGGCGGCGATCGCGTGCTGGCGGCCGAGGCACTGACGGTCGCGATCGGCGACCGGACGCTCGTCAGCGAATTCACCGCCACGGCGAACCGCGGCGACGTGATCGCGCTCGTCGGGCAGAACGGCGCCGGCAAGACCACGCTCATCAAGACGCTGCTCGGCGAACGCGAAGCGCAGGGCGGCGCGGCGAGGCTCGGCGGCTCCGTCACGCCGGCGTACTTCCGCCAGGACCACGACAGGCTCCCGCTCGATTCGAGCCTGTACGAGGTGATCGAGAACCTCCGGCCGCTGTGGACGCGCGGCGCCATACAAAACCATCTCGGCTGCTTCGGGTTTTCGGGTGAGGAAGTGTTCCGGTCCACGCGCACGCTCTCCGGAGGCGAACGCTCGCGGCTCGCGCTCGCCGTGATCGTGCTGCAGCGCGCCAACATGCTCGTCCTCGACGAGCCCACGAACCACCTCGATGTCGAGTCGATCGAGGCGATCGAGGATGCCATCGAGGAGTACGAGGGCACCGTGCTGCTGGTCAGCCACGACCGTGCGCTGCTCCGCGAGCTGGCGACGCGCGTATGGGCGTTCGACGGCGAGCGCCTCGTGGACTACGGCGGAACGTTCGTCGAGTGGGAACGCCAGCTGAAGGACGCGGCGCTCGCGCGCCGTGCGGCCGGCGCGCTCGCGGCCGACGCGCGGCGTGAGCAGGAAAAGGTGCGGGCGCGCGGCAACGCGGCGGCGGAGCAGAAGGGCCAGGCCGCGCGGCGCGCCGCGCAAAAAGCCGCCGATGCCGCCGAACGCGAAGTTCATGACCTCGAGCGCAAGGTTGCCGATCTGCGCCGGGCGATCGACGACCCGGCACTCTATGACGGAAGCGCGGCGAAGGCCAAGCAGGCCGGAAAACTCGACAAGGAGCTGGCCGCGGCGCAGCGCTCGCTCGACGCCGCGCTCGCCCGCTGGGCGGAAATGGCTCAGGAGCGCGGCTGAGCGCACGGCCAGGTCAGTGAGATCCGCGGATGGGCTTCCACATCATCACGTAGCCCACGAGCGCGGTCCCGACTGAAATCTCGGCCCAGTTTCGGTGCAGGTCGCGCGCCGGGTTGCCGCCGCCCTTGAGAAACGCACCACGCTCGCCGAGCGACGCCGTGTAGGCAAACCCGGCATCGGAGAGCAGCATCAACGCCGCGTGTATCGTGCGCCACGTGCGCCCCGCCGGCTCGTGCCGGGTCTCCCACCAATTCATGGATCCCGTCACCGTGTTGGTGACGAACAGCGCGCCGAGGGTGATGGCGATCGCGTCGTGCGTCGTCCTGAGCGACTGCGACGGCGCGAACCCGTTCTGCTCGTTGTGGAACAGCTGCTCTCCGACGATCGCCTGTGCCGCAAAGATCGGCAGCGTGGCGTAGCTCGCGATGTAGTGGATCTTGAGCCGCGTGGCGTACGCGTCCGATATCTCGAAGGCCTTCCGGCGGCGCGGATGAATCGTGTCGTCCGGCGCGATATCGACGGCCGGCGCGCGAACTCCCGCCGGTGCCGGCTCGACCGGTCCCGTGGCCGGCATTGCGTTTGCCGCCGCCGTGCCGGCCGCCGCGCCGGCCGCCGTTACGGTGTCGGCGGCGGACGGAGCCGGAAGGGTGTCGGCTGAAACCGCGGCGATGGTGCCTGCGAGTGCGAGCTCAAGAAACATGGAATCTCCCGATGCGGCCCGACGACCGCGGCGTTGGTCAGTGACACCCCGCGACGAGAAAAAAGTTCACCTGTAATCTATTTCGCAATGTCACCGGTGTGCCCGCACTGCATCACTCCGCGTCGACGCGAAGCTTTCTGTAGCCGGCGACCGCGTGGCGCAACGCGAGCAGCGCCGACGCCTCGAGCTCGTATTCCATCGTGAGCGTGCCCAGCGCGTCCGCCGAGCGGCGCGCGGCGTTCGTCGTCATGGCATCGCACGAGCGGTGACGGCGCGCGTATTCACGGCTGGCGTGCCAAAGCGTGTTGGCGGCGTGCCAGAACTCGTCGCCGATCTTCCCCTGACCCCCGCCGGCCGCCGTCTCCCACGCCTTGGTGCGCGCAGCAAGGTGCCGGTGGCCCAGGTCGCAGAGCTCGGCCATCTCCTTTCGCTCGTCGTCGGAGCATCCCCGGCCGCTGCAGCGCGCCACGCGCTCGTGTTGGCGACAGGCCTCGATCGCCGAGCGAAACAGCGCGTCGGCGGCGTCCGTCAGCGGATCAACGGCGGAAGTTGCAGTCGGCGTGCTGTGCGGCGCACGCGCTTTTCCTGAAGGCATCTGACCACCGGTAGGAGAGCTTGAACGATGCCAATTCACCCGCGCGCATACAAGCCCGGTCAGCGAATCTCGCCGATGCGGCAGTGCAGCGGGAACTTGACCCTGCGCCGCTGCTCCGGCGGGCCCCACATCCCTGCGAGCGCCTCCTCGAACGCCAGGACGGAATCCTCGCCGCGCGCCTCGATGAACTTGTTGACCGCCGACCACGTGCGGACGTAGCTCGCGAACTCCGACAGCGACCACTGCTCGATCATCTCGAACGGCGGCGGCGCCATCTCGTCGAGCGGAAGCGCGATGTTGCGGTACCCTTCGTCCACGTACCGGCGCTCGCGCGACCAGTACGGGCCGAGCGTCACGCGGTAGAACAGATCGACGACCTCATCCACTCCTGAATCGACGGTGCACCGCGAGTAGCACCATGCGGCGAGCACCCCGCCCGGCAGGAGCACCCGCCGCACCTCGCGGAGGAACGGGTCGAAATCGAACCAGTGCAGGGCCTGCGCAACGGTGACGAGGTTCGCGCTGTGGTCGGCGAGCCCGGATTCATACTTCGCCACCGCGTACGTCACGCGCGGGTGGGGAATTGCCTGGCCGATCATATCACCGCTCGGATCCGTCGCCACGACGCGCGCAAACCGTTCGGCGAGGCGCACCGCGGCCTGACCGTTTCCCGTCGCGCAGTCCCACGCGAGCCGCGTGCCGCCGCCCGCCACGGCGAGATAGTGAAACAACGCGGCCGGATATCGCGGCCGAAACTCGCGATACCGCGAGGCCTGCGGGCCAAAGTAATTGTGGAACCCGCCCGCGGGCGCTTCCCGCCCGTTCACGGCGCCGGCGCGTCCTCCGCGACGAACGCGAGCCAGTTCCCCTTGGGACTCACTGCGAGGCGCGAAATGTTCTTCACTCCGAATTTTTCGAAATTGGCGATCGGCGCCCAGCCGTCATCGGTATAGCGGAATATTCCGGATCCCGTCGCGGTGAGCAGCGCGCCGTTGGGTGCCCACACGTGATAGTCCGCGCCCGGAGGCGCCTGCACGAGGCGGCGTACCTTCTTCGAGGTCATGTCGAGATCGGTGATCCACGGCAGGCTGTCCTTGACGACCTGCTGGAACGTGATCGCATCGCGCCCCGGAACCTTGCCGAGTGCGCGCCCGACGCTCGTCGCGACGATCTCCGACTTGCCGGTACGATCATCCGCGATCTGCAGCGTGCTCGGAGTGCCGCGCGGCGCCCCGCTCGCGGGGAGCACGTAGACGACGAGGGTGTGGTCGCCAGTCCAGACGTGATAGCCGACTTTCAGGTTGGGAATCACCTTCACGGGCTCACCCTTGCCGTCGATCGGCAGCTTCCACAACCCCTGCGTCGAATCGGGCTCGACCCGGATGAACGAGAAGAACTTTCCGTCGGGCGTGACCGTCGGCGAATAGATGCTCATCGGCACGTTCGTGAGCCGCACCGGCTTGCCGTCCGGCAGCGAGAACCGCCACGTGTCGGTCTTGCCGCTCTCGTCCGTCGACGTGTAGAGCACGGCGTCGCCTTTGGGCGTGAACGACGGCTGGTTGTCGTAGCCGGCACGCGCAGTCGCGTTGTGCGGCGTGCCGAAGGAGATCGCGATCCCGACCTGCTTCATCGGCACGACCCAGACGTCCGTTCCCGGTGCGCGCGCCTGCGCCGCGGCGCCAGCCCCGAATACCGCCACGGCGAGCATCGCCGTCATCCACGCGTTCCGCTGCCGCATCATCGCTCTCCGGTCGTAGGTGGGTGATCCTGGTTGCTCAGCTCTTGCCGCCCGGCGGCGAGGCGATCGCGAGTTTTCGCTCGATCGCCTCGAGACGCGTGACGATTTCGGCGTGGAAGCGCTGGAGTTCGGTCGGCTCCTTCACGAGAAAACTTACCGCCCCGCTCACCTCGAGCCGCGCACACGCCACGTCGCTCAGGTGCTCGATGCCCTGCTTGCGCGCGGCGGCAATGAGTTCCTCCCGGGAAATCTGGTTGTGCGCGAGCGCCCGGTCGAGCAGGTGACCGTCCCGGACGAGCTCCTCGGCGCGGCCCTCCACCATGCGGCGCAGCCGTGGGTGGTTGTAGGTGTACCGCACGAGGATGCTGTTCGCCACCATGAGCACCAGCGCGCCGATGAGCCCGCCGAGCAGCGAGTTGTCGTTGCCGATGATCGCATTCTGCACGGTGTTCGACAGCAGCAGGAGCACGATGAAGTCGAGCGGGTTCAGCTGGCCGAGTTCGCGCTTGCCGAACAGGCGCAGGCCCCCGATGAGGAAGGCGTAGACGGCGATCGTGCGGATCACCTTTTCCGCCAGCGGCACCCCTGTGACCAGCATGTCGTTCCAGATTCCGTTCATGGGCATCACTCCGATCCCGGTAACGCGGCCCGGATTTCGCCGCGGCATTCGCCGAATCCGATTCGTGCGGCGCCATCGCGCTCGCACCACCCGCGGAAGATCACTTCGTCGCCGTCGGCGAGGAACGCGCGCGTTTCGCCGGATGGCAGCGACACGCGCTCGGCCCCGCGTGACGTGAGCTCGAGCAGGCATCCGCGAGACGTCTTCTCAGGCCCCGACACCGTTCCGCTCCCGAGCAGGTCGCCGGGCCGCAGGTTGCACCCGTTGCTCGAATGGTGCGTCAGCAACTGGGCGACCGTCCAGTACATCGAGGCGAACGATCCGGAGCTGAGCCGCGTGGCGGGCGCGCCGGCCGCGCGCATCGCAGCGGATCGCAGCCACACCTCGAGCGTGATCGCGAATCCGCCGCGCTCGCGATCCGCGGCGCCGTTCAGGTACGGAAGCGGCGCGGGATCACCGGCCGGCCGCTCGAACGCGCCGACGCGAAAGGGCTCGAGCGCATCGAGCGTGACCACCCACGGCCCGACGGTCGTTGCGAAACTCTTCGCGAGAAACGGCCCGAGCGGCTGGTACTCCCAGCTCTGCACGTCGCGCGCGGACCAGTCGTTGAGCAGGCAGAGCCCGAACACTCGCTCTTCGGCGCGCGCGATCGGCACCGTTTCACCCAGCGTGTTTTCGCCGCACACCAGCGCCCCAATCTCGAGCTCGTAGTCGAGCGAGGCGGACGGCGCGTACGACGGCGGCGCGGACGCGTCCGGGCGCACCTGGCCGCGCGGGCGCCGCACGGGCGTGCCATTCGGCACGATCGACGACGCGCGCCCGTGATAGCCGATCGGCACGTACTTGTAGTTCGGCAGCAGCGGCGCGTCCGGCCGGAACAGCGCACCGACGTTCGTCGCGTGGAATATCGACGCGTAGAAGTCGGTGTAGTCGCCGATCTCCGCCGGCACCAGCATCGAGACCCGGTCCATTCCGGCGAGGATCTCAGCGCGCTGCGCCTGTGCTCGTTTCGCCTCGGGCGTTCCCTCACGCAGCATCCGGCTCGCCGCGAGGCGGATCGCACGCGCATCCGCGCGGCCGAGCGCGAGCAGCGCGTTCAGCGACCATGACTGCAGCGCGTCGTTCGCGAGCGGACTGAGATCCGAAAAGCATCCGGCACGCGACGCGGCGAGGCAGTCGAGCACCTGGTCACCGATCGCGATCCCGACACGCGGCCGCTCCTCGAAGTCATGGCGGAAGACGCCGAACGGCAGGTTCTGCACCGGAAAATCGGTGCCGCGGTCATTTGCGCTGGCCACCCAGGAGCGAAGCGCGGGATCGTGTGACTCGTCGAGCGTCATCAGAGGAGTCCGAGGGCGGTGAGGTCGGAGATCGGCTCGGCAAACGAGCAGGAGCCGAACGATGTCGCGGTTCGGGCACGCATGGCGCGCACCGCTTCGGCTGGCATCGCGTGGCCGCGCCACGTCACGCCGGCGTCGCGGAATTCGAACGCCGAACCGTCGCGTTCCTCCAGCGCCATCCGCACGGCAGACGCATCCGCGCCTTCGCGCGCAAGGAGCGCCGCGACGAAGACATTCAGGAAGCCGAACATCGTTCCGCGTTCGCTCGCAGGATCGTACGTCAGCGGGTAGCTGCCCCTGAGCGCGTGATGGAGTCCCGCCGTCGCCTTGAACGTCACGCCATGCTCGGTGCACCGGACGATGAACCCGGCGAGCCGCGCGGGATCGGGAAAGGCACCGGCTTCGACGCCGCCGGTGCGCACCTTGGCGCGCAGGCCGCGCGCGCCGATCGCGCGAATGAGCGGCGACGGATCGCCGTCGATCGGCACTTCGACATACACGTCGAACGCGTCACGGATGCGACTGCGCAGCGACGCGGCTTCGGCGGAGATCGCGCCGATCTGGTCGATCGTTCGCGCGCGCACTTCGATTGCCGCCACCTGCGCGCGCGCGGGCTCCGGTCGCGCAAATGCCTCGATCGCGCGAAAGTCGGAGGAGACGTCAGCGCCGGCCACCAGCGCCAGCCGCCAGGACGAGGCGCCGCCCGCCATCGCCTGCGCGGCGGCACCGAACTCCTCGAGGCGCGCAACGGGAAGGACGAAATTTCCCAAGGCCCAGCGGTGCGCGCTCCGGCGATACTCGTCGTAGTGCGCAACCGCGTCCTTCATCCCGAGTGCGGCCGGCGGAAAGAGCCCCGCGTAGTCGACCAGCCCCTCGAGCAGGAGTCGTCGCGTATCGGCGCGCGCCAGGTCTTCAGGCATCACGATCGCCCAATAGTGGTTCCCGGCCGTCGGTCTTCGGTCCTCGGTCTTCGGTCTTCCCCGCCCGCCAGGTCATTCCCCACCGCGCGGTTCCGCCCGGCTCGAGCCAGTGCGCGTCGTCCCACGCGCCGAGGGCGTCGCTGAGACTCTCCGGCGCGCCGATCGACGGCTCGACCGACAGCGTGCAAGCCGCGGGGCGGGCCTGGCGCCCGAACCGCCAGCGGCCGCGCCGCGGCGCGGCATCATCCGCCGACCTGTTGATCGAGACGCCGAGCGTGGGGATCTCGCGGCCATGCAGCAGGATCTCCAGCTGCGCATCGCCTTCCTCGATCAGCACGCGCACCTCCGCGCGCGGCAGCTCCACAAACAGCTTGCACGCGTAATCGCCGCCGAGCGCCCCGAATGGCCGCGAAAGATCCACGAGCGACCCGCCGTTTCGCATGCGTGGCCAGCGGTGCTGCGACCCCTGCTTCCCGAAGTGCGTGTTGTGCTGCGACCACACGCGCACGGGCGCGCGGTCGGGGAGCACGAGGCGCGTGCGGGGCGTCAGCGGAAACACCGGGTGCGACGACCAGAGAAACGGAATGCGGTGTTCGCCGGTGTTCGTCGCCGCGTACGAAAACGCGAGCCATCCCTCGGGGTGGAGCGTCATGCGCCGCGTGAAGCGGTACGGCAGCGCCGACCCGCTCCACGTGCAGGTCGCCGAGTGGCCGTCGGCATCGGTGACGATCTCGACGGCGGGCGGCTGCGCCCAGAGTTCGCCGTGATCGGGAAGCTTCGCGCGCTGCGCGCCCTTCACCCACGACGGAAGCCGGCACTGCTCGACGGTCGGAAAGCACTCGTCGAACCCGCCGGCCGCCGCGGCATCGTCGTAGCTCACGCCCGCGGGCGGCGTCGTAAACGGGACATGAGGGTTGTGCCAGAGCCACTGGCGTCCGCCGAGATGGACGTCGCGCACCCTTCCGCCGAGCGCGGGAACAAGCACGGCACTGGCATCGCCGCCGTGCAGCTTTGCGTAGCCGGGCAGCTCGTTCAGATGATGCCCGCCGGATCGACGCCGCGCGTGGCGAAAATACGCGCAACCGCCTCGCCGATCTTGTTGTTGGGCGTGCTCGCGCCCGCCGTGATCCCCACCCGGACCGCGCCGGCCGTGCGCAGCCATCCGGCCGTCTCGACTTCCTCCGACCCGCCCGGCTTCACATGGCGAACCGAACCCGTCGCGACGTCGATGCAGCTCGCGTCAGAGACATGGAACGTCGTGACTCGCTCGCCGCACAGGGAGGCGAGCGAGATCGTATTGCTCGAGTTGTATCCGCCGATCACGAGCATGACGTCCAGCGGTTCGCGCAGGAGTTCGTTCACCGCATCCTGGCGGTCCTGTGTGGCACTGCAGATCGTGTCGAAGGTCCGGAAGTTCGCGGCGCGATACGCGTCGCCCTTTGCGCGCGCCATCGCCTGGCCCGCGGCCTCGCCGATTGCGAGCGACTCGCGCGCGAGCATCGTCGTCTGGTTCGCGACCCCGATCCGCGCGAGATGCACGTCCGGGTCGAAGTGCGGGCTCGCCTGCTTGCGATACTTCTCGAGGAAGTCGTCGTGCGAGAGCCCCTTCCCCTCGATGTAGTCGCAAATATCCCGCGCCTGCTCCATGCTGCGCACCACCAGGTACGTACCGCCCGCGTACTTCGCGACCTGCGACGCCGTCGCCCGCGTCTCCTCGTGGTAGTACTTCCCGTGGATCAGCGCCGTGAACCCGTCGCGCGCGTAGCTCTCGACCCGCTTCCACACGTTGAGCACCGAGCCGCACGTCGTGTCCACCATCACGCATCCGAGGCTGCGCAGCGTCTCGAAATCCGCGATCGTCACCCCGAACGCCGGAAGGATCACGACGTCCTCCGACCGGACGGCGCCGAGATCGAATCCCGTCTCGCCGTGCAGCAGGAAGACGATTCCCATCTCCCGCAGCTTGGCGTTCACGTGCGGATTGTGGATGATCTCGCCGGCGAGGAAGATGCGGCGGTCCGGAAACTTGGCCCGGGTCTGATACGCGTACTCCACCGCCCGTTCGACGCCGTAGCAGAACCCGAATTCCTTCGCGAGGCGCACGGTTACGTCGCCCGCGGACAGCGTGAAGTCGCGCGCGCGCAGGAGGTCCACGAGGTGGCCCGTGTAATCCGCCGAAAGGGTCTCCTGGATCTCCGTCTTGAGGCCGAACCCCTTTCGGAAGTAGGTGCCCTGGGCGGGAGTGGTCATGTCCGCTGAAAACTACCCCCGACGCGGCGATTGTGCAGTTTGGCGCCTGCCCCTAACGTTGGTGCCAATGTCCGGCCACTTCGACCTCCTCGTGATCGGCGCCGGACCGGCCGGTGAAAAGGGCGCGGCCCAGGCCGCGTACTTCGGCAAGTCGGTGTGCCTCGTCGAACGGGCCCCCAAACCCGGCGGCAACTCGGTGAACACCGGCGGCCTGCCCTCAAAGACGCTTCGCGAGACCGCGCTCTACTTTTCCGGCCTCCGCCAGCGCGGCCTGTACGGGGTCGAGTACCGCGTGAAGTCCGACATCACGATCGGCGACTTCATGTTCCGCGAGCGCGCGGTGATCGAGTCCGCGTGGCAGCTCGTCGGCGAGAACCTCGCCAACCACAAGGTCGCGACGGTGCAGGGACAGGCGCGCGTGATCGATGCGCACACAGTCGAGGTCACACGCTACCGCCAGCCGGTCCAGCGGCTCACCGCGGACGTCATCCTCGTCGCCACGGGATCGCATCCGGTCCGCCCGCCGGAAATTCCCTTCGACGGCGAAACCGTCGTGGACAGCGACTCGCTGCTCACGCTCACCGCGATTCCGCAGCGCCTCGTGGTCATCGGCGGAGGCGTGATCGGCTGCGAATACGCCGGCATGTTCGCGGCACTCGGCGTCCGCGTCACGCTGATCAACGCTCGCGAGCGGCTCCTGACCCAGCTGGATGCCGAAGTAAGCGACGGACTGTGCGCCGAGATGACGCGCCGCCTCGGCATCCACGTGATGCTCAACGCCGAGGTGCGCGACATACTCGTGGACACGACCGGAAAACGCGTTGCGATCGTCTCGCTCACCGACGGCACCGAGATCACGGCCGACTGCGTGCTCTACAGCATCGGCCGCTCCGGCGCCACGGAAGATCTCGGGCTGGCGGAAGCCGGCGTGCGGATGAACAACCGCGGCTTCGTCCTCGTCGACGAGCACTACCGCACGACCGTGCCGAGCATCTTCGCCGCGGGCGACGTGATCGGCTTTCCGGCGCTCGCGTCAACGTCCATGGAGCAGGCGCGCGTCGCGATGTGCCACGCGTTCGACCTGCGCTACAAGCAGCGCGTGTCGCCCGTGCTCCCCTACGGCGTCTGGACCGTGCCGGAAGTCGCGATGGTCGGTGAAACCGAGGAAAGCGCACGCGCGAAAAACCTCGCGTATGAGATCGGCAAGGCGAGCTTTCGCTCGAACATGCGCGGCCAGATCATCGGCGATCTCGACGGCTTCGTGAAACTCATCTTCCGCCGTGAGGACCAGCTGCTCCTCGGCTGTTCGATCGTCGGCGAAGGCGCGTCGGAGCTGATTCACCTCGCGGCCGCGGTCATGAGCTTTGGCGGGACGATCGACTATTTCATCCAGGCCGTCTTCAACTACCCGACGCTGAGCGACGTGTACAAGTACGCGGCGTACGACGGGCTGCAGCGCCTCGCCCGGCGCCACGCCGCGAGCGGCGGCCTACCCCGCGTAGGCCAGTAGCTTCTCGCGCACGTCGTCGGGGATCTGCCGCGGCTTCATCGTCGGCTTGTCCACCGAGACGACGGTCAGCGAGCCGGTCGCACGATGCGTGCGATCGGACGCGCGGTAGACCTCGAACTGCATCGTGATGGACGACCGGCCGATTTTCGCGAAGTGCGCCTCCACGGCGACTTCTTCGTCGAGCTGGGCGGGTGAATGGAATTCGGCCTGCAGCGCCTTGCGGGGGATCCACACGCCCTTCTCCTCCCGCAGCACCGCGAACGGCAGTCCGCACGCGCGAAACAGCTCCTCTTCTGCAACCTGAAAGAGACGGATGTACGCGCCGTAATAGATGATGCCGAACGGATCGCAGTCGCTCCAGCGGACGCGGTCGAGAATTTCGAACCTCACGGCCTGGCCCCGAAGGGCTGTCCGAGCACGGTGGGAGACATTAGTGAGAACTTAACGCCCGGAGTTCTTGCCCGCGCCGGCCATGGCCCGTAAGCTGGCTGGGTATGCCGTCCGCAGTGCCCTCGACCACGCCCACCCAGGTTACCCCGACTCCGGTCAGGGGCACGGACGCGTACGTCCTCGTGGGCGAGCGGCTGTGGCTGGATTTCGTGAACAGCGATGACGCGACGCACGCGCGCGGCGAGGCCCGGCGCGACGCCGTCGAGACGTTCGACGGGTTCGTCAGCTGGCTGTCCGCCGCCCGGGTTCTGGACGAGGAGCGCGCCACGGCCATGCTGCGCCGCGCGCAGCAGCAGCCGACCGGATCGAGCGCGGCGCTCCACGAGGCGCGCCGGCTCCGCAACGTCCTTCGCGCACTCGCCGAGCGCGGCGACGCACCGCAGGAGCGCGCGACGCAGACTGCGATCAGCGAGATCAACCGCATCCTCGGCCGAAGCGCCGGTTCACGCCGCGTGGAACCCCGGTCGGACGGCGGGTTCGTGCGGAACTTCGTCACGGCCGGCGACGTGTTCGCGGGGCTGATGATTCCGATCATCGAGTCCGCGGCGGACGCGCTGGTCTCAGGCGAACTGCAGCGTGTGCGGAAGTGCGCCGATCCGCGGTGCAGCCGCGTGTTCTATGACGGCTCGCGCAACGGCAAGCGGCGCTGGTGCGACATGAAGACGTGCGGGAATCGGGCGAAAGCAGCACGGCATCGCAAGAAAGTCAGCGGGTGAACCGAAGACCGAAGACCGAAACCGCCGTGCTCGGTCTTCGGTCTTCGGTCCTCGGTCTTCGGTCCATTATCAGACGTCGCAGATCGCAAACGCTTGCCCGAGTGAAGTCACCGGATCGTTCTTCGGCACGAACTCGTGCGCGAGGAATCCAGTAAACCCCGTATCCGCGATCGCCTCCGCGACGCGCCGGTAGTTCAGCTCCTGCGTCTGGTCGATCTCGTTCCGCCCCGGCACGCCGCCCGTGTGGTAGTGCGCGATGTGCTGCGCGTTTTCGCGGATCGTGCGGACGATGTCGCCCTCCATGATCTGCATGTGGTAGATGTCGTACAACAGCTTAAGCCGCGGTGAGCCGACACCTTTCACCACTTCCACGCCCCACGCGGTGTGATCGGCCTGGTAGTCGTGGTGATCCACCTTGCTGTTGAGCAGCTCGAGGCAAAGCGTGACGCCGGCCTGCTCCGCGAGCGGAGTGATTCTCTTCAGGCCGGACACACAATTCGCGATTCCCTCGGCGTCCGACATCCCCGCGCGGGTTCCGCTGAAGCACACGATGTTCGGTACGCCCGCCGCCGCGGCGAGCGGGATCATGCGCTCGGCGTCGGCGACGAGCTTGTCGTGGTT
>Ga0070691_10000818_pt1 | contig 12468 bp, 8 predicted proteins | sample KBSK1101metaG_FD_64673 | JGI IMG/M metagenome (GOLD analysis project Ga0070691, IMG submission 64673) | Corn, switchgrass and miscanthus rhizosphere microbial communities from Kellogg Biological Station, Michigan, USA - KBS K1-10-1 metaG | ecosystem: Host-associated > Plants > Roots >... | reverse complement strand
AGAGCGTGCCTATCTCCACGACGCGCTTGACGTCCTGGTCGACGATGAGCCCTGCATAGCGGCGGCATATGTCAGCCGAAGTGCTGTGTGCGATCGGGTACCGCTTCCCCCGGTGGGAGAACTCCCCGGCCTCGAGGAGATCTTCGAGCACTGCGTTCATGCCCGAATCGTCCGGCTGGATACTGGCGAGGCAGCGTGAGGATCTGGAGTCACGCCGAGGACGCGATGCCATTCGGGGAGGACTCGCTCCGGCGACCAGCTCGTGGCGTGATCGGCCGCGATCTTTTGCTCCCCCACCCATCCGGCGGCTGCGAGATCGGCGATCGCCGCGGCGGCCCCGTCGACACTCGCGTGAACCCACCGCTTGGAGTACTGATCGGCGGCGCCGGGACGGTCGAGGATCCCGGGGATCGCGCCCGAGGCCGCTCCCTCCGCGAGGGCGACCTGGTGTCCCTCCGACTCGCTGGTCGAGAGGACGAAACCGACCCGCTGGAAGAGGACCGGCAGGTCGTCGCTGAACGACAGGAACTCGACGGCGCCCCGCAGCAGGTCCGATTCCTGGATGCGAGCGAACACACGGCGGAAGAACTCGACCTCCTCGGGCCTGCCGAATACCCAGTCGAACTCCGACGGGGGGTGGCCGATCAACAGCAGGCGGAAGCGAGGGTCCTCGCGCCGCAACGCCTCGATGACGTCCAGAGCGCGGTCGAGGCGCTTGCGCTTCGGCACGTACCCGACCATTGCCAGCGTATGGCGGGCGCCCTCGTGCTTGGAGAGGCGAAAGCGGTCGACGTCGACGCTGTTGGGGATGACCCGGAGCTTTGCCGGGTCCCAGCCGAAGCGCTCGATCGCCTCGTCGGCGATGTGCTGGGAAACGCAGACGACCTGGTCGACGTTGTCGATGTCGACAGCCGCCGGATGGTCGGTGTAGACCTCCATGCGGTGCAGGCGAACCACCAACCGCTGGTCGGGGCGCTTGTTGCGGCTGTACCAGGCAGCGTTGCCGAGGCACCACTCGCAGAGGATCGTGTCGGTGTGCTCGAGGATCGCACGGCTGGCCGCCTCGTCGTGCTCGGTGTGGTTGCGCCAAACGTCCTCGGCGATGGTGGCGCCGGTGGAGGCAATCGCTTCGCGGATCGGGTCGAGGAACTTGAGATCGTGACCGGCGATGAGCACCCGGGTGACGGGCTCAGCGCGGGCGGTGGCTCCGTTCGACGAGCGCAGGTGCTCGCCCAGGCGCTCCGCCGTGCGGCTGAAGGTGAACTCGCGGCTCGCCTCATGGCAGGCGGCTGCAGCCTCGGCGCGCAGCTCGGTGTCCAACGCCTGGCCGACGAGCAGGGTCGCGACGTCCTCTGGTACTTCGACGAACAGCGGGTAGTCCTTGCCCAGCAGGCGCTCGTAGGCGGGGGCGCGGTTGAGGACGACGGGGAGGCCGGCGGCGCCGTACTCGAGCACCTTGGTGGAGATCTCGCGGGCGGCCTCGACGCCGGGGTCGCGGATCGAAAGGGCGAGGTCGCACTCGGCGAGCAGGCCGGGAACGGACGCGCGCGCCACGGCGCCGTGCCAGCGCAGGCCATCGGTCTCACGCAGGGTGCTCATCGCCTGTTTGTGGAAGTCGGGGCGATCGGGCGGGCGGTGGACCTTGTCGCCGAGGACGTGCAGCTCTGCGCCGGGCTCGACCCGGCGCAGAGCACGGAAGGCCTCCACGGTCTCCAACCAGCAGTACTCCGGAGCCAATTTGCCGGAATAGACGAGGCGCAGTCCCCCCTCTCCCCCAGTGCCCACAGCAGTCGGCTCGCCGTCGGGGATCATCGGCGGCAGGACGACGATCGAGCCGTTCGCCTCGGGGGCGATCTCGCGCAGCTCCCGCTCCACCTCATCGGTCTGACAGAGCAGGCGATGACTGCGTGCCGCGAGCGATCGCAGGGTCTCGTCGGCCATGCCGCGCCCGGTCATCGCGTAGGACCAGAGGCGGCCGTCCAGGCTCCTGCGCCGAGTGGCCTCGACGAGCACCCCTTGGCCGCGCAAAAGGACGACGTCGAAGCGACCGCGCTCGCGCTCCAGCCCTTCGAGCAGGTCGAGCGCCTCGGCGGGGGCGAGCAGGCCGAGGCGGCCGGCATCGACCAGCTCGATGCCATCGGCAGCCTCCAGCTCGGCAAGCAGGAAGCGCCGCTCGGGCTCCAGCGGCCGCCGCAACAGCAGCGTCACCGCGACGCCCTCCAGAGAAGCGAGCACCTGGCAGACCGACTGCAGCCAAACCGAAGACCCGTCGACCAGATTGGGATCGATTTCCCCATAGACGGCGATCCGCCTCGATTCCGCTCCCCCTGGAGAACTCACCGTACCCATCAGCTTATCTCGCGATTCCCGTTGAGAGGGGGGAGAGTTTTGGGTTCTGCGGCCTCAGAGATGCTGATGCTTTTCGAGAAATTGGCCTACGAAGCTGCCTTGCGCGGTCTTGACAAGCAGGAGGGCCTGTTGGAGGAGCTACGCGCGCGCACGGGCGTGCTCCTAGCCGCTACGTCGCTCGCTGCTTCGTTCCTGGGACAGCAGGCCTTCCAAGACCCCGATTCCAGCGCGTTGGCGGTCATCGCACTCGGGGCGTTCGTCACCTCAATCGGCGCTGGCGTCTTCATCCTCATTCCCAATGACAGCCTTCACTTCTCCGAGGCCGGCTCGGGGCTCTACCAGAACCTATATGCCGTCCGGAGTGACATGACCGAGGTCTACCGCCGCCTCGGCTACGAACTCGATCGTGCTTGGAAATCGAACAATGCAACGATCGTCAGGCTCATCCGCGCGTACAAGATCGCCGCAGGCGCGCTCGTGATCGAGACCATCTCGTTGGCAACGCTATTGGCCGGTACCATCGTCTAGCGATGAGCGAGACACCCAACACTCAGGCGCAACGAGGCGAAACGCCTCCCCCTCCTCCTCCCCGGATTCCCGGTCTCATGCGGCCAGAGGTCGAATATCCCCGGCGAGGTGGCATGCGATCTTTCGTCGCCCGGCTCACAAAACGGCTTTCGCGCCACCCTTCGTAGGAATTCGCGGCGCCAGCAGATCCGCGTCGGCGGCGTAGAGGCGGACGCCTTCGTCGCTCCAGCGGCGTAGCTCGGCGCGAATCCGCTCGGCGGAGCCCGTAGGGCGGCCGCGGGCCTCGATCAGCTCGCGGCGCAGCAACAGCAGGCGAGGGTCGATGTCGGTGACCGGCCTGTGCTCCGGTGCTGGCCCGCCGTTGCGGATTCCGATGCCGATCGCGTCGGCGCCGGAGAAGACCGACGCGGCCCGCAGGTCGGCCTCGGCGTCGGGGCTTGGCAGGGCGCCCGGTTGCAGGATCAGCTCCCAGTCGTCGCCTTCTTCGCTCGGCACGTCGAGGCCCGCGACCTGGGCGATCGTCGCCAGGCGGTTGGCGTAGATGTGCTCGGCGAAGACGGCGCGGCGGGCGACGCGGGTGCGGCGGCGGCGCTCGTCCTCGTCGCCGAGCAGGCGTTCGAGCGCAGCGGCGGCGCCGGCCTCGTCCCCCGCCTCCTCCACGGTCCCCTCGCCGAGCAGCGCGGCCAGCGCGGCCCCAGGGGTGCTGACGATCGCCGTGTCGCAGGCCGCCAGCTCGAAGACCCGGCGCGAGCACATCGTCGGCGAGTCGACGACCGAGTTGGCGTTGAGGAAGACGCGGTGGCTCTTGTAGACGTCGAGGATCCGCTCGTAGGGAAGCCTGCCAAGGACGTGCGGCGCGAAGCGCTCTGGGAAGCCGAAGGCGTCGTCGTCGGCGCCGAAGCGACGGTCGTAGATGACGAGGCCGAAGGGACGCGCGGCGTCGAGCAACCCCTCCAGGGCACGGCGCCGGTCGGGGTGGCGATCGCGGTACCAGGCACCGGCGAAGCAGGGCGAGGAGCTGCGCTCGGGGACGGCGGCCGTCGGGTTGTGGATGCGCGGTTGCGCGGCGAAGGGCAACGGCGTGACGGTGCGCTCGCCGGGCAGCGCGCGGTAGCGCTCGACGCAGCGGGCGTCGGTGGTGAAGACGTGGTCGAAGAGCGCCGCCGCTTCGGCGAAACGCTCGAAGTGGACCGGGTCCTCCTTGTTCCAGAAGGCGGTCGGGATGCCACGCTCGCGACAGCCGTCGAGCAGGGCGCGAAGGGACGGCAGGCCGGCCAGATCCGGGCGCGGGTACTGGGCGATCCGGTACTGCCACTCGCCGCCGTTGCCGTTCCAGGCCGACTCGACCAGGAGCAAGTCAGGGGGCCGCTCGTCGAGCTGCTCTGCCCAACCCTCGAGGCTCAAGGGGATGAGCTCGCACTCCGGAGCGAAACAGGCTTCCGACATCTCGTCGAAGATCGCGGCAACACGGAGGCGCTCGCCCGCGCGTCGCCGCCGCGGCTCGCGCTGCGCAATCGGGAGCTGCGGCCCGGGGGCCTCGCTCCGTGGCGCCCGTCGGAAAGGCCGGCGCAGCCGCCAGAGGATGCGCATCAGCCGATAAGCCCGGCCTTCGCGCAACTCGACCAGCGACCCCTGGAAATACTCGGCACGCTGCTGAGCCTTCTCCAGCCGCGCCTCGGCGAGGGCGAGCTTACGCTCGCGGTCGCCCGCGGCGGCGTGCAGACGCGCCAGCTCGGTGTCGCGGGACTGGAGCGTCCCCTCCGTCGCCTTCAGCCTCCCCTCGGCCACCTCCAGCCTGCGGTCGCGCGCCTCGATCCCCTGCTTGGCGTTGTCCAGGTGTCGCTCGCGGGCCTGAAGGCGAGCACGCACCTCGTCCCGCTCGCGCTCTGCCTCCGCCGCCGCCTCACGCGCGCGGGCCAGCTCCACGCCCTGCGTCTCCAGCTGGGTGCCCGCAGCGTCCAGCTCCCGCTCGCGAGCCAACAATTCCTCGCCGGCCTGTCCGAGCTCGCGCACGCGCGCCTGCAGGTCGCGCTCGCGAACGGCGAGCTCGCGCTCGCTCTCCTCCAACCTCGTGCGCAGCCCTGTCAGTTCTCGCTTCGCCTCGTCGGCGTCCGCGGCGCCGCGCTCCAGCTCCGCTTCGCGCAACTCGAGGCGGGCGCGGACGTCGGCCAGCTCGACCCGTTCGTTCTCGAGCGAGGCGCTGGCCGCCTTCAGCTCCTTCTCACGCGCACCAAGGGTCTCGACCGCTACCTCGAGCCGACGGTCGCGCGACTCGATCCCGGCGCGCGCGCGCCGAAGCCGCTCCTCCAGATGGCCGACGCCGGCGTCGGCGAGCCGGGCCTTCTCCCCCGCCAGGTCGCGCTCGTGCGCTGCCGCCGCCAGCGCCTCCTCCAGCCGCTCGACGTACGCATGAGCAAGGCTCCCTCTTTCTTCAGACCCCGCGATACCCTTAGACTACATTCAGGTTCCCGATGCGGGGAGGGGCAGTTTTCGTGGGAAACAACGGCTCGGTTGCGAGCTCTGAGACGGCGACCCCGGATCGCAGGGTGCCGCTTGCCTCGCCGCTCCTGCTCGAGTCCGAGCTGCGGGAAGCGATGGACGCCTACCGCTCCGGCTGGCTCTGCATGGGGCCCCGCACCGCCGAGCTCGAGGAGTCGATGTGCGCCTACACGGGGGCGGGGCACGCGATCGCCGTCTCCAGCTGCAGCGCGGCGCTGCACCTCGCCTGTCTCGCCGCGGGCCTCGGGCCCGGCGACACGGCGATCGTCCCCTCGCTCGCCTTTGCGGCGACGGCCAACGCGATCGCCGTCACCGGCGCCGCCCCGCGCTTCGCCGAGATCGCCGCGGTCGATCGCCCCTGGCTCTCGGCCGACTCGGCCGAGGCCGCGATCGAGCCCAGCACCAGGGCGATCGTCGCGATGTCCTATGGAGGCCACCCGGGCGAGATCGCCGAGCTCGCCGAGCTCGCCGAGCGACGCGGCTTGGTGCTGATCGAGGATGCCGCCCACGCCAGCGGCTCCTGGCAGGAGGGCCGCCACGTCGGCACCTTCGGCCTCGCCGGCGCGCTCAGCTTCTCGGCCAGCAAGAACCTCGGCATCGGCGAGGGCGGCATGCTGCTCACCGACGACGACCACGTCGCCGGCCGCGCCCGCGCCCTGCGCTGGCACGGGATCAGCGCCTCGACCTGGGAGCGCCGCCGTGCCGCCGCGGCCGAGTACACGGTCGAGGCGATCGGCCTCAACTACCGGATCGACGACCCCCGAGCCGCCCTCGTCAACGCCCGCCTCCGCCGTCTGGACGCCGACAACCGCCGCCGGGCCGAGATCGCTTCCCACTACCGGGAGGCGTTCGCCGACAGCGAGGGCCTCGCGCCGGTGGAGCCGCCGCCGAGCGGCGAGCGCGCCAGCCACTGCGTGTTCGCGATCGTGCTCGACGAGGGGATCGACCGCGTCGCCTTCCGCGAGCACCTCGCCGCGCGCGGAGTCGAGACCAGCATCCACTTCCCTCCCCTGCACATCACTCCGGCCTACGGAGCTCCCCAGGTCGCGCTGCCGTTGACCGAAGCCTTCGCCGCCCGCGCCGTCTCGCTGCCGATCTTCCCTCAGATGGAGGACTGGCAGCGGGAGCTGGTGGTCGAGGCGACGCTCGAGTCGGCGACGATCGCGCGCCGGCAGGGCGATGCACGTCTGCATGCTGCTGCATAAGAGCGTCGCCCACGACACGCGGGTGCGGCGCGAGGCGGGCGCGCTGGCCGCTGCCGGGCACCGGGTGACCGTCGTCCACCTGCCGGCCGGAGGCGACGGTGAGCCGGGCGCGCTGCCCTTCGCGCTGACCTCGGCGACGCTGCCCTTCGCGCGCCGGCGGCTGCCGCATCCGGTCCGGCTGGGCGCCGAGGCGATTCGGCTGGGCTCGCGGGCGTCCTCCTCCAAGCCGGACGTGGTCCACGCCCATGACGCGGCGATGCTGCTGCCCGGGATGCTCGCCGCCCGCCGCGCCGGGGCGAAGCTCGTCTACGACTCGCACGAGCTGGCGACCGGCGTCCCCTACCGGCGCGGCGCCTGGCCGGCGGTCGTCGCCGGGGCCGAGCGGCTCGGCGCGCCCCGGGCGGACGCGACGATCGCCGTCTCGGACGGGATCGCGGCGAGCTTGGCAGAGCGCTACCGACTGCGCCGGCCGCCGGCCGTGGTGCGCAACCTCCCCGACCTGCCCCGACCGGGAGCCGTCCGCGCGCCCGACCTGCGCCGCGAGCTCGGGGTCGGCGATGCGCCGCTGGTCCTGCATCAGGGCGCCGTCGTCGCCGGCCGCGGCTGCGAGACCCTGCTCGAGGCGCTCGCCCTCCTCCCCGACGCCCACCTGCTCTTGCTCGGCGCCGCGGGGCCGTACGCCGAGGGCCTGCGGGCTGCCGCCCGCGAGCGCGGGATCGGCGAGCGGACGCACATCCTCGCGCCGGTGGCTCCGGAAGCGCTGCTCTCCCATACCGCCCAGGCAGACGTCGGCGTCTCCCTGCTCGAGGACAGCTGCGAGAACCACCGCCTCGCCCTGCCCAACAAGCTCTTCGAGTACCTCGCGGCGAGTCTGCCCGTGGTCGTCGCGGATCTGCCGGAAACGGCGCGGCTGGTCCGCGAGAGAGGGGTCGGCTGGTGCGCCGACCCGGCCGACCCGGCGGCGGTCGCCGCGGCTCTGCGCACGGCTCTCGCCCGGGCGGACGACGAGGGCCTGCGCGAACGCGTCGAGCGCGCGGCGGCGGAGCTGTGCTGGGAGCGGGAGAAGCCACGCCTGCTCGATCTCTACGAGAGCCTGGCGGCGCCGGAGGTGCCCGAGGTCCCGGTGGGGGTCGAACGATGAGGCTGCGCATCCTCACCCACTACTACCCGCCGGAGGTCGGCGCACCGCAGGTCCGCCTGGCGGCACTGGCGCACGGGCTGGCCCAGGCCGGGGCCGAAGTGACCGTGCACACCGGCTTCCCGCACTACCCCGACGGCAAGGTCAAGCCGCCCTACCGCAACCGGCCGTTGCGGATGGAGCAAGTGGACGGGGTCCGGGTGATGCGAAGCTGGGTCTACGCGGCGCCCAACCGGGGCTTTGCCCGACGGCTGGCCAATCATGCATCGCTGGCCGGATCGGCGCTCGCCACCGCGCCCGCGGGCGGGCCGGCCGACGTGATCTTGGTCGAGACGCCGCCGCTGCTGCTGGCCGGCGCCGCGGTCGCCTACGCGCGCGCGAAGGGGGCGCGGCTGGTGCTCAACGTCGCCGACCTCTGGCCCGACTCGGCGGTCGAGATGGGCACGCTTGGCTCGCCCCGGGCGATCGCCGCGGCGAGGCGGCTCGAGCGCGGGGCCTATCGCGAGGCGGCCGCGATCGCCTGCCCCACCGAGGGCATCTTCGCGACCCTGCGAGAGCGCCCGGAGTCGGCCGGCAAGACGGCGCTGATGCGCCCCGCGGTCGACCTCGAGCGCTTCGACCCGAGCGCACCGGATATCGACCCCACCAGGGTGGGATCGATATCCGGTGCGTCGAACGGACGGCCGCTGCGCGTCCTCTACGCCGGCACCGTCGGCCTCGCCCACGGCCTCGACACGTTGCTCGACGCGGCGGAGCTGCAGGACGGCCTCGCGGTGACGATCGCCGGCGACGGGGCCGACGCCGGCGCGCTACGCGCCCGCCTCGCCAGGCGCGGTCCGGGCGGAGTCCGCATGCTCGGCGCGGTCCCCGCCGAGCGCATCCCCCAGCTCTACGCCGAGAGCGACATCGCCGTGGTGACGCTGCGCGACCTGCCGATCTTCGAAGGTGCCCTGCCGACGAAGCTGCTCGAGGCGATGGCGGCCGGGCGGCCGGTCGTGCTCGCGGCCCGCGGCGAGGCCGCCCGCCTGGTCGAAGCCGAGCGATGCGGGCTCGTCGTCCCCCCCGAGGACCCGCGGGCGCTCGCCGCGGCGTTCCGGGCGCTCGCCGCCGACCCCTCCCGCCGAGCGGCGATGGGCGCCGCGGGACGTCGGGCCGCGGGGCGCGACTTCGGCCGCAAGGCCTGGCTGCGCCGCTGGCACGACCTGCTCGCCGCGGCCTGAGCGGAGCGCGCTTCGGCGCCTACGGCACGCTCTTGTAGGCACCGAAGGCGGGCTTGGGAGTACCGTCGGAGCGCAGCAGGCCCCAGTTGGCGCTGCCCGGCGCGGCCGGCTGGTCGAGCAGGGTGAACCAGCCCATACCGGCGACGTAAGGCGTATGCCGGGCAATGCCGAAAGCGGTGCGCAGCCAGCGTGCCTGTTCGCGGAGGGAGACGTGGAAGTTGAGGAAGATGCTGCTCGGCTTACCGGAGATGATCGTCCACTCCGAGAGCCAGAAGCGCGGCACCTTGCGGTGGCCCTGACGGTAGTAGGCGCGGATTTCGCGGTGGAAGGTGTCGATGTCGTTGAAGCCGCGGAAGCGGCCGATCGGTTCGTCGGCGAGGTTCGGGAAGCGCCCGTCGAAGGGGTTGTGCCCCCAGAGGTCCATGCGCGGCGGGCGGCCGTTGGGCAGTTTCAGGTAGCGGGCGAAGAGCGTCGGCATCACCGTTCCGCCGTTCAGCGTCATCCCCCCCACCACGACGTTGCTCGGCTGAGCTGCCTTCAGGGCGCCGTAGGCGGCGTCGAGCAGGCGGGCGTACAGGCGTGGACCGACCGGGCTGTTGGCGGGCATCGGGCGGAAGTTTTCGGCCCGGGCCGGCTCTCCCCAGATCATCCACATGTGGACGCTGGGGAGGCGGCGGCCGGCGGCGTAGAGGAAGTCGGCGAAGGCGCGCGGGTCGTGCGGTGCCCAGATCGGCGACCGGCCCCCGTTCGCCCAGGATGGCGCCCGCTGGACGAGCAGAGCCAGGCGGATCCCGTGGCTCTCGGCTTCCCCCGCAACCTCGTCGAGGTTGCCCCAGCGGTAGGCCGGGTCGTCGGGATCGCGCGGGTTGCGGGGCCGCGTCGGTGCGACTTCGTCCCAGTGGATCTGGTACTGGAAGACGTCTACGCCGAGGCGCTCGTAGATCGGGAAGGCGGAGCACGGCTCGCCGCCCGCCGGGCAGCCGACGCTGCCCGCCGCCAGTTCGGTCGGGCCCCAGATCGCCTTCGGGGTGGCGCCGGCGGGTGGCGCAAAGGCGCAACCGAGGAGCGCGACGAGCGCCGCGGTGCAGAGCGTTGTCTTCCTCCCGATCATGATCGTTCTCCCCGGCTCAGCTCCCGCAATCCGGTGTCGAGGGGGTTGAGGGCGAGAGCGCGACGATAGTAGCGACGCGCCCCCCGCTCGTTCCCGACTCGCACTTCCAAATCACCCAACAATCCGAGGGTGACGAAGTTGTCCTGCTCGAGGTCGAGCGCATCGAGCAGCTTCTCCCGTGCCGCATCCCGCTTCCCCTCGCTCTCCAGCGCCGCCGCCTGCAGGTAGAGCGGGGTGACCGAGAGGGGGTCGAGCGCGGCCGCGGCGCGGGCAGAGGAGAGCGAAGCCCGTGGCGAGGAGATCGCCTGCTCGCGGGCCTTGCGGACGTACACGCCGGAGAGGAAAAGGGCGCCGACCGAGAGGACCGTGACGAGCGCGACGAGGGCGACGAGCGAGCGCGCCGCCGGCCTCGCCGGGCGCGGATCCCAACTCTCCTCCTCGCCGCGTGCGGCCAGGCCAAGCGCCAGCACCGCCAGCCCGAAGAGCGCCGGGATCAGCCACAGCCAGTCGACGGCCGACTGGGCCACCACCACCGTGCCGGCCGCTGCCAGGCCGGCGATCCAGGCGCGCTCACCGGGCGAGGCGATGCGGGCGGCGGCGCCGATCGCGACGCCCAGCGCGACGAGCCAAGCAGCGAACAGCCCGGTGCCGATCAGGCCGGTCTCGGCCAGCAGGCGCAGCGGCAGGCTGTGGGCGTCGGAGAGGTTGCGATCGGTGCGTCGCTCGCGGTAGTAGGCGAAGCGAAAGCTGCCCTCGCCGGCGCCGACGAGCGGCGCCTCGCCAAACTGGTCGAGGGCGGCGCGCCAGATGTCGTAGCGCGGCCCGCTCACCGTGCCGAGGCGGGTGCCGGACGGGGTGCTCGCTTCGACCGCGGTGAACTCGTCCCACTTGTCTTCCGCGTAGCTCGCCGGGTTGCCGATCGCGACCAGGCCGCCGATCGCCAGGACGGAGACGATCGCGATCAGACCGCCCGCGGCAGCCGTGCGCAGCCCGCGGGCGCGCTCGGGCGAGCGCAGACCGTTGTCGAAGACGAAGGCTAAGAGAGCGACGACGAACGACCCGGCGCAAAGCAGCGCGAGAGCCACGCCGGCCTGCCGGATGTCGGCGGCCGTGGCGGCGCCGACTCCCGAGTCGGAGCCGTGGTACGGGGCCAACAGGGCTCCCGAGCCGGCGGCGATCGGTACGACCAAGGCAATCGCCAGCCAGCAGCGCCGCAGGCGATCCGGCCCGATCGCAAGCGCGACGACGCCGCCACAGAGGAGCCCGATCAGCATCCCGCGTGACTGGGTCAGGAAGGCGAGCCCGACCGAGAGGACCGCCCCGGAGAAGGCCGCGGCCCGGATGCCCGAAGGCAGGCCGCGTCGCGCGGCGAAGCCGACCAACGGCCAGGCGGCAAAGGAGAATAGGGCGGCGGTGCCGTTGCGGTAGCCGATCGGGTCGTTGAGGCGGCCGGCGAGGAAGGCCCCGGTGTCGCCCGCGAGCAGCCGCAGCTCGGCGACCAGGCCTATCGCCACGACGCCGAGTACCAGGCCCAAGCCGAGTCGGCGACGCCATTGCCCGTTCGCCGGAGTCGCGACGGCAAGCGTGAACAGGGCGGCGTAGAAGATCGCCCTCGCCGCCCCTTCCCAGGCGTCGCCGGGAGTCTCCGACCAGGCGACCGAGAGCATCGTGTAGGCAACGAAAGCCCAGATCGCGCAGACGGCGACGGCGAGCGATCCACGGCCGGGCAGCGAGAGCGTGCCGGCGATCGCGAGGGCGGCCAAGAGCGCCAGCGAGAGCAGCGTCAGTGGTGCCCAGTAGCGCATGTCGAAGGCGCCGTCCCAAAAGACCGCGATCAGCGTCAGCAACCCGACGAGCAACAGCGGGGCCTCGGCGATCGCCGGCTCACCGATCGCCGCATGGCTATCCTTGACGGGATGATCGGACGGCGTAGGCTCGGGAGCGCGTACCTGCTCGGTTCCCTGTTGCTGCTCGCCGCGTCCCTGCATCCGCCGACAGCATATTCGGCGCCCGGAGACCCTCCGACCGGCAGCCCGGCCGGCGCGGTCTACCAGCTGCCTCTGGAACAGGGCCGCTCCGACGCGGCGCCGAAGGGCGGCGGCGGCACCGGCGCGGCCGGTGGCGAAGGCGGGTCCGGGAGCGCCGCGGGCAGCGCTGAGGGCAGCGGGTCGGGGAGCGCGGGCGAATCGGGCTCGCTCTACCGCACGGAGAACAACTTCGGCTCCTCCTCGCACGTTCCCGGAGTGGCCTCCACCGGCTCGGCCGGCACCGCCGGATCGGCGGGCGGCGCGAAGAGCGCCGGCGCGGCCGGTGGGGGATCCGGCCCCGGCGGGGCCGCGCTCGCGGGCGGCGTCGTCGCGGCGGAGACCGCCGACACCGGCAATGCCTCGATCCCGGTCGGGATCGCCCTGCTGGGAG